>SXGT01571815.1_pt1 | contig 11587 bp, 11 predicted proteins | sample 3176221 | NCBI WGS metagenome assembly SXGT01 (sample SAMN11356862, study PRJNA531348) | freshwater metagenome | isolation source: freshwater sample F1-120 | place: China: Fuxian Lake, Yuxi | collected 2017-12-25
CATCATGGTCGGCGAGATCCGCGACAAGGAGACGGCGGAGATCGCCATCCACGCGTCGCTCACCGGCCACCTCGTGCTCTCGACCATCCACACGAACGACGCGCCGGGCGCCGTGACGCGCCTCGTGGACATGGGCGTCGAGAGCTTCCTCGTGCGCTCGAGCCTCATCGCCGTCCTGGCGCAGCGCCTCGTCCGCGTGCTGTGCCCGAAGTGCAAAGTGCCGTACGAGCCGTCGGCGCACGAGCTCGAGCAGCTCGGCCTCGGGCCCGCTCGCATCGAGTGGCGCGCACGGCGTCGCGCGAACCCGCGCTACACTCCCTACGGCGTCGCGTACCGCTATCCCGGGCAGGACCTGCCGGAGCACATCGTGTTTCACCGCGCGAAGGGCTGCGCCGACTGCCTCAACAAGGGCTACGTCGGGCGCCTCGGCATCTACGAGCTGATGCTCATCGACGACGCCGTGGGCAAGCTCGTGCTCGAGAGCGCCGACGCGCAGGCCATCAAGCGCGCCGCACAGCAGAGCGGCATGGACACGCTGCGCGACGACGGCGCACGCAAGGTGCTCGAGGGCAAGACGACGGTCGAAGAGGTGCTGGCGGCGACGCAGGAGGACGTCATCATCGACGAGTAGCGTCGGTGGGCGAAGCGAGCGTGGCGGTCTACGAATACGCCGGAATTGCGATCGCGAGCGGCAAGTCCGTCAAGGGGCTGCGCGACGCCGACAACGTCCGCACGCTCCGAGCGCAGCTGCGCAAAGACGGCGTGTTGCTCACGACCGCGGCCGAGGAGCGCGCGGCTCAGAAGGCGAAGCCCAAGGGCTCGCTCGATCTGCGAGAGTGGCTCGAGCGCCCGAGCCAGGCCGACGTCGCCATCATGACGCGACAGCTCGCGACGCTCGTGCGCGCGCAGATCCCGCTCTTCGAAGCGCTGACCGCCCTCATCGAGCAGGTCGAAAAGCCCGGGCTCGCGCGCGCGCTCACGAACGTGCGGGACGCGGTGCGCGAGGGCAAGAGCTTCGCCGACTCGCTCGCCGAGCACCCGAAGATCTTCCCCGACCTCTACGTGAACATGGTTCGCGCCGGCGAGTCGTCCGGCACGCTCGAGGCGGTGCTCACGCGCCTGACGCAGTTCACCGAGGGGCAGGCGAAATTGCGCGGCAAGGTCTCGAGCGCGATGGCGTACCCGATCCTCATGCTGCTCATCTCGACGGTGATGCTCGGCGTGCTCATGACCAGCGTCGTGCCGAAGGTGATCAGCATCTTCGATAGCATGCAGAAGGCGCTGCCCTGGTACACGAGCCTCCTCATCTTCGTGTCGCGCACGTTGAGCGACTACTGGTGGCTGCTGCTCGCGCTCGGCAGCGGCGCCGCGTACGGGTTTCGGAGCTGGCGCGCGACGACCGAGGGGCGGCTCGCCTGGGACCGCTTCCTGCTCAAGGCGCCCCTCGTCGGCAAGCTCGCGATGATGGTATCGGTCGCGCGCTTCTCGCGCACGCTGGCGACGCTGCTCGGCTCCGGGATCGCGCTCTTGCCCGCGATGGGGATCGTCCGCAAGGTGCTCGGAAACGCGGCGCTCGAGAAGGTGATCGAGACGGCGACCGTCTCGATTCGCGAGGGCCAGAGCATCGCCGAGCCGCTCAAGGCGAGCCGGCATTTCCCGCCGCTCGTGACGCACATGATCGCGATCGGCGAGAAGAGCGGGCAGCTCGAGGAGATGCTCGAGAACGTCGCCGAGGCCTACGACGCCGAGGTGGACCGCCGGGTGCAAATGCTGACGAGCCTCCTCGAGCCGATCATCATCGTCGTGATGGGCGGCTTCGTGGGCTTCGTCGCGTTCTCGATCCTCGTGCCGCTCGTGCAGATGAGCGAGTTCGTCGAGTAGAGTGGACCACGATGGCGCGCCGCACCGGAGAGAAGGCGATCCTGTTTCCGTGGGAGCGGAGCGATCGCCTAAGGCTGCCCTGGGCTCGCCTGCTGCCGATCCTCGCGGCGCTCGGAATGATGAGCCTGCTCGCGCTGTTGGGGAGGCGTGAGCGGGAGCGCGCCGGCGTGCGCTCGACCCGCGCGACGTTGATGGTCGTCCGGGAGGCGGTCGACGGGTACCGCGCCGACCACGACGGGCGGTGCCCCGATACCCTGGCGCGGCTGAGAGACGAGGGGACGCTCCGAGCCGCCCCGGTCGATGCGTGGGGACGCCCCCTCCGCCTCACCTGCCCGGGGCGCCACAATCCCGACAGCTACGATCTCACGAGCCTTGGCCCGAGCGGCGATCTGCGCGGGCTCGATCGCTTAGAGTGACGCCCCGCCAATGCGTCGCGTGCGCTCCCTCTCACGACACGACCACGGAACCGATCCATGAACACCAACCAGCTCTTGCTCGCGCGTCGCCTCCGCCGCGCACTCTCACGCGGCGTGACCCTCGTCGAGGTGCTCATCGTCGTCGCCATCATGGCGCTGATCGCCGGAGGCGTGAGCTTCCTGGTGTTGCCGCGCTACCGCGAGGCGCAGGTGAAGACGGCGAGGACGACGGCGCGCAACATTCGCCAGGTGGCGACGCAGTACATCGCGCTCAAGAGCCCCGGCGACTGCCCCTCGGTCGAGACGCTCATCAAGGACAAGGAGCTCGACGCGGCCGGCGACACCAAGGACCCCTGGGGAGGCAAGTACACGATCAGCTGCGAAGAGGACGACGTGCGCGTTTCGTCGCCTGGGCCCGACAAGAACGACCCCAAGGACGATATCGTGGTCGGCGGGCCGAGCGACTCCGCCGCCGCGAGCTGAGGCCAACGATGGCGAGCCGCGAGCGAGGTGCGACGCTCGTCGAGCTGCTCGTCGCGATCGCGCTCGCGGCGCTGCTCGCGGGCGGAGCGTTCTTCGGCGTCGGCATGCTAAGGAGCGCGCGCCTGCGCGAGGCGACGACGCTCGTCGGGTCCGCGGTGCGCGTCGCGTACAGCCACGCCGCGACGAAATCGCGCGTGACGCGCCTCGTGCTCGACTTCGACGCGGGCACGATCACGATGGAGGAGAGCGAGGGCAGACATCTCCTGCGAAAGGGCGACCGCGCCGGTGGTGCGAGCGGCGCGACGGAGCTCGAGCGGGAAGCGATCGCGGCCGCCGAGAGCGTCGTGGAGGGGCCGCGGGCGCCGCGCGCGGAGTTTCATCCGGTGACGAGCCTCGGCTCGAAATTGCTGGAGCTGTCGCGCGACGGCGAGGACAAAAAGCGCGGGCCGAAGGCGCTGCCGAGCGGCGTGCGCTTCAAGCACATCGAGGTGGCCCACGAGGACGAGCCGATCACGAGCGAGCGCGTCTACCTCTATTTCTGGCCCGGCGGACAGACCGAGCGCGCGGCCATCGTGCTCGCGGAGGGCAGCGACCCTGACGAGAACCTGTTGACGGTGCACGTGCACGCGCTCACGGGCGAGCCGCGGGTCGAGAAGGGCGCCGTCGCCATGCCCCGTCCGCGCAGCGACGAAGAGGCGAGCGAGGCGGAGGACGACGACTGATGCGCGAGGCGAAGGAGCCACCACGCGGGCGAGCGCGCGCGTTCACGCTGCTCGAGGTGCTCGTGGCCGTGGCCATCCTCGGGCTCGGGCTCACGGCGATCCTGTCGGCGCAATACAGCGCGGTCGGCGGCGTGTCGCACGCGCGCGGCCTCAGCATCGGGGTCGGGCTCGCGCGCTGCAAGATGAGCGAGCTCGAGGCGCGGCTCGCGACCGAGGGCATGGGAGATCTCGACGTGCGCGAGGATGGCCCCTGCTGCGAGGGCTCGCTCGACGCCGCGTACACGTGCGAGTGGCGCATCGAAAAGCCCGAATTTCCCGCCACGAACGCGAAGCTCGATCTGGACGCCGAGCTCGATCTCGGCACGAGCGATCTCGGCGCGATCGGCAAGCTCGCGAGCCAGGACGGCGAGGCACCGGCGATCGATCCAGCGGCGGGGCTCTCGGGCGTGACCGACGCGCTCGGCGGAGCCGGCGATCTCGCGGCGGGCGGTGTCAGCGGGGTCGCGTCGATGGTGATGGGGCTCGTGTATCCCGACCTCAAGCTCGCGTTCGAAGCGGCGACGCGACGCGTGACCGTGGTCGTGAACTGGCGCGACGGGCAACGGTCCCGCTCGCTCGAGATCGTGCAGTGGGTGACGAGCCCGAACATGGTGGCCGCGGCTCGCGCGCGCGCGAACGAGGACACCGACACCGGCGACGCCTCGTCCACGACGACGACCGGAGGCGGACGATGACCGCGAGCGCGTGCGGCCCCCTCGCTCGGCCGCGAAGCCGCGTCGGGGCCGAGAGAGCAGCGCATGCGCCGTTGCGGGCGTTCACGCTCGTCGAGGTCCTCGTCGCGATCAGCGTGGTCGCGCTCCTCGGCCTGCTCATCTACTCGGCGTTCTCGGGCATGAGCCGCGCGCGCACCAACATGGCGAGCGTCGCGGCTCGCCACCAGCACGGACGGCAGGCCCTGAGCCGCATGACGCGTGAGCTCTCGAGCGCATTTCTCTCGGCACACAAGAACTTTCAGTCGCTCCAGAACGTGCGCGAGACGGCGTTCACGGGGCGCGGCGAGGACGAGTCGCGGGTCGATTTCACGACCTTCGCCGAGCAGCACCTCGACGCCGACAGCCACGCGTCCGACCAGGCCGAGGTGTCGTACTTCGTGTCGCGCGATCGCGATGGAGGGCGCGAGCTCGTGCGCCGCGTGTCGCGGTACATCGACGCGGAGCCGGCGCGTGGCGGCGTCGTGGAGGTCATGGTCGAGAACATCGAGAGCTTCGAGCTGCACTTCCTCGACCCGCTCACGAACGAGTGGCTGGACCGCTGGGACACGACGCAAGCGACGGGGCAGCTCGGCCGCCTGCCGGCGCAGGTGTGGATCGCGCTGACGCTCGAAGGTGGACCGAACGGGCGCGCGGTGCGCTTCGAGACGAAGGTCCCCATCGCCGTCCAGCTGCCGATCGCCTTCGGGACCGACTGACATGGGCAAGCGGTCGAGCGCGCGAACTTCGTCACCTCACTCAGGACTCAGCGCCCGAGCGATGACGACCCTGCGGCGACGAAGTCGCAAGACGCGCCGCGCGCGGGAGCGTGGCGTAGCGCTCATCATGGTCCTCTTGTCGATCGTGGTGCTGACGGTGTTTCTCACCGAGGTGCAGGAGCAGAGCGCGACCGCGTTCGCGGCGGCGATCGGCGAGCGGGATCGCCTCCGCGCCGAGTACCACGCGCGCAGCGCCGTCAACCTGGCGCGGCTGCTCATCGCGAGCGAACCGACGGTTCGGGAGGCGGTCGAGCCGATCTTCGTGATGCTGAACCCGAAGGGCAAGGCGCCGCAGATCCCCGTCTGGGAGTTCATCGCGGAGGTGATCGGGCCCTTCAACGACGCCGCGGGGGCCGAGGGCTTCTCCTCGCTCACGAAGCTCGACGCAAGCACCGGCGAGAACCTCGGGCTCGGGGGGCCGGGACGCTTCGAGGTCGTGGTCGTCGACGAGGACTCGAAGCTCAACGTCAACGTCGGCGCGCGCGGGGACATCATCTCGCGCACGCGCCTCGCGCAGCAGCTGCTCGGCCTCATGGGACCGCCGCAATACAGCCCCTTGTTCGAGGGGGAAGATCTCGACGGGCAGCTCTCGGACCGGCAGACGATCTGCCGGGAGATCATCGACTGGACCGACTCGGACACCGACCTCGAGCCGTGCGATCCGAGCGCCGCGGCGCCATCGAGCGGCGTCGAGGACAACTTCTACCAGACGATCGGCCTGCCGTATTTTCGCAAGAACGCCGCCTTCGACTCGCTCGACGAGCTGCGCCTCGTGCGCGGAGTCGGCGATGCGTTCTGGGCGACCTTCGTCGATCCGGATCCCCGCGATCCCAAGAAGCGCGTCGTGACCGTGTGGGGACAGGGCAAGATCAACGTGAACACGGCCAACGCGCAGACGCTGCTCGCGCTCGTGTGCGCGGGAGCCCCCGACGCCGAGCTCTGCAACGACCTCGCGCAGGCGTCGTCCTTCTTGTCCGTCGTGACGCTGCTTCGCAGCATGACCGCCGGAGCGCCGCTCTTCAGCTCGCCGGGCGACTTCATCCGCACGCTCAAGGGCCAGGGCATGGTGGGCCCCTACCTCGCGACGGTCGGCATCAAGCCGGTGACCTTCAAGAGCGACTCCGAGATGAAGAAGATGGTCACGACGGAGAGCAAGATGTTCAGCATCTATGCGACCGGCGTCGTCCCCGGGCGCGGCGGCGATACCCGCGCGAGCGTGCACGCGGTCATCGACTTTCGCAAAGCGTCGGGGCTCGGCGAAGGGATCGCGCTCGAGGCGGACGGCAAGAACGGGAAGACCGCCGAGGCGCTCGCGAGCGAGGCGGGGCGCGCACCGACCCCGGAAGAGCTCGCCGGGATCCAGGCCGCAAACCCCGGCGGCAACCTCGTCTACTGGAGGGTCGAGTGAGCGAGTCCTCGCGAGCCACGGGCGCGCGCCACGACGCACGGGCTCGAGCGGCAAGGGAGCGCGCGGCGAGCGAGCGTTGGTCCTCGATTCGAGCGATTCGCGCGACTAGGCTAGACCGCTGTCATGGCTAGGTGGCTCGGGATCGATCTCAGCGGCACGACCGTGCGCGTCGCCCTGATCGAGTCGCGGCTGCGCAAGACCGTGCTCGTCGCGCTGCGTGAAGAGCGGCTCTCGGATCACGCGAGCGCGAGCGAGGCCCTGCGCGCGGCGACGGCGACCTTGCGGTGCGACGCCTGCACCGCCGCCGTGGACGGCAAGAAGACCTTCATGCGGCGCATCGATTTGCCGCGGGCCGCGCAGAAGAACCTCGCGAACGTGCTCTCGTTCGAGGTCGAGGCGACCCTGCCCTTCGAGCTCGACGACGCGGTGATGGATCACCGGCGGCTGCGGCCCGTCCCGGGCATGGACGCTCCCGACGAGCTGCCCATCTTCGCGGGCGTGGCGTTCGCCGAAGCGGTGCGCGACACGATCGGGCTCGTGCGCCGCGGCGTAGGCATGGAGCCCGCGCGCGTCGGCGTCGGCCCGCTGCCGCTGTGCAACCTGGCCCAGCTCGCCCCCGAGCTCGCGAGCGACAAGCCGCGCGCGATCCTCGATCTCGGCGATGATGCGGCGGAGCTCGTCGTCGTGCGCTACGGCGAGCCCCGCTTCGCGCGTACGCTCTCGTCGGGCGCCATGACGCTCCCCGCGACGGCCTCGCGCCTCGTACGCGAGCTCAAGCAGACGCTGCTCGCGTGGCGCACCGCCGGCGGCGAGGCGCTCGAGTCGCTCACGCTCGTCGGCACGGGACGCTCCGTGCCGGGGCTCGACGAGTTTCTCCGACAGTCGCTCGCGATCGGCGTCGTGGACCTTCCGCCGCTCGCGCTCGACGGGATGTCGGCGGAGCACCGCGCGCTCTTGCCGCGCTTCGCAAAGGCGCTCGGGCTCGCGCTGGGGCTCTCGCGTCGCCCCGCCGACTTGAACCTGCGCCAGGGCGCGCTGGAGGCGCAGCAGAGCTACCAGTTCTTGCGCGATAAGACGCCGCTCTTTGCTGGGCTCGTCGCCGCCGTCGTCGCGAGCCTCGGCTTCTCGGTGTTCGCCGAGCTGCGCTCGCTCGGGGCCGAGCGCACGAAGCTCGAGGAGCAGCTTCACGCGGCGACGCTCGCCAATTTCGGCAAGGCGACGCGCGACGCGAAAGAGGCCGGCCTCCTGCTCGACGCCGCGCTCGCCGGAAAGCTCGAGGATCCGATGCCGGACATGGACGGCTTCGACGTGATCGTCGCGCTCTCAGAAAGGATCCCGCTCGAGCTCGAGCACGACATCTCCGAGCTCGATTTCAACCGCGGCGCGCTCACCATCAAGGGGCTCGTCAAGACGATCGAGGACGCGCAGAAGGTGGCGCAGCTCCTCGACGAGCACGAGTGCATGACCGACGTGAACCTCGCGCGGACGACCTGGCTCAAGGAGCAGGACAAGCAGAAGTACACGCTCGAGCTCAAGGTCGACTGCACCCCGGGCGGCAAAAAGGCCGACAAGAGCAGGGCAGGCAAGCCCGCGCCGAAGGACGAGCCCAAGGGAGAGGCGCTGCCATGATGCTGCGCGCCGAGGCACGCGAGCGCGAGAGGGGCACCGCGCGATGAGCGCTGCGTTGCGACTCGATCGCATGTCACCGAGGGAGCAGCGGCTGCTGTCGGTGCTCGGCGTCGTCGTCGCCGGCCTCGTGCTGCTCGGCGCGCCGGCCTACGTGTACGGCAAGGTCACGAGCGCGCGTGAGCACAACCATGAAATCGCCGAGCAGCTCGACGGCATGACCCGGGCCTCGGCGCTGCTCGCCAAGCGCAGGGCCGCCCGCGAGGCGCGAGAGCTCCTCTACAGCACGCCGGCGCCGGCGCTCGCCTCGTTCATCGAGGGCGCGATGCGCGCGCAGGGCATCGAGGTGCCGGAGTCCGCGGATCAACCGGACGCGGTCGGCAAGGTCTTCACCGAGCGGAGCACGCAGGTGAAGCTGCGCAAGGTCGGCCTCAAGCCGCTCGTGAACGCGCTCGAGCAGCTCGAACGCTCGAAGAGCGCGGTCGCCGTCACGCGACTCAAGATCACGGCCCGGAGCGCACCGGACGAATACGACGTGGCGCTGACGGTCTCGGCGTACGACAAGAAAAAGAGCGACGGCGGCGGCAAGGACGGCGAAGGCAAGGACGGCGAAGGCGACGACGCGGACAAGAAGGGGGACGCCCCGGGCAAGACCGCGCCGACGAAGGCAAAGGGACAGCCGCTGTGAAGGCGAAGCTCGTGCGTGTGCTGCGCTTCCTCGCCTACCCTGCGCTCTACCTCGCGTGCTTGCTCGCGTTCATCTACCTCTGCCTTCCGACGGCGACGCTGAAGGGGCGAATCGAAGCGGAGTTTGCGCAGCGCGAGCGACGCGCCCGTGGCCCGGGCGAGGCGACGATGGAGCTTTCGATCGGGGAGCTCGACACGTACTGGCTGACCGGCCTCGAGCTCGAGGACATCGCCCTCACCGTGCCAGCTCGCGCCGCCAAGGGAGGCAGCGCGCTCGCGGCCATCGCCGGCGACGCGCCCGCGGGAGACTCCGCAAGACCGAGCGTCTTGAAGGTCGATCGCGTGACGGCGCGAGTGCGCATCCTGCCGCTCTTCATCGGCAAGCTGACGATCGATTTCACGGTGGAGGCGTTCGGAGGCACCATCGAGGGGCACGCTCCTCTCGGCGGCGCGGGCGATCTCGAGGTCGAGCTCAGCGGCATTCAGCTCGACCGCATCGAGCCGCTGAAGGCCATGCTCGAGGGGCTCCCCTTGTTCGGCGTGGTGCACGGCAGCCTGTCCTTGTCGCCGGAGGACGGGAGCTTCGCCAAGGCGACGGGCAAGCTCGAGGTCGCCGCCGACGACGTCGTCCTCGGCGACGGAAAAGCGAAGCTCATCGGAGTCGCGCTTCCGGCCGCGAAGGTCGGGCACGTGTCCATCGTCGCCAAGGCGGAGAAGGGGCAGCTCACGATCGAGGAGCTCAGCGCGCACGGGCGCGATTTCGAGCTCTCGGGCACGGGCAAGCTGCGCCTCCAGGAGAGCTGGAAGCGCACGACGTCCGACGTCTTCGTCGAGCTCAAGTTCACCGACAGCTACCGCGACCTCGACGACGCAACGCGCGGATTGCTCGGAAAACCCGGGCAAAAATACAAGCCGGCGATCGAGCTCGATCCGCGCGGCACGTTCAAGAAGGCGAAGAGCGAGGACGACTTCTACCGCTTTCACGTGACCGGCCGACTCGATCGACTCGACGTACAGCCAGCGGGCGCGCTGTCGGGCAAGAAGCGTGGCGCGATGAAGTCGGAGAAGGTCGGCGACGGACCGTTGGGCGGGCTCGGCCGCGAGAAGAAGGACACGCCTGCCCCCAACATGCCGCGCGAGCCGCGCGACGCGCCGCGCCGAGGCGAAGAGCGCATCGACGCCGCGAGGCCCCCCGTGACCGAGAAGCCGAGCCCGAGTGAGACCGCGGCCCCGGTTCCCGAAGCGCCCGAGCATCGCGAAGAGCGCGCGCCGAGCGAGCCGCCGCCGAGCGAGCCCGCGCCCGACACCGCGAACGGCAGCGACGACAAGGGCGCCCCCGCTCCAGGCGGCGATGGCTGACGGCGCGAGCACGAGCCACGAGGGTGCGCCTCGCCCGCTGCCGCGCCTCATCGGGGTCGTGCATTTGCCGCCGCTGCCTGGCAGCCCGCGCTCGACCCTGCGGCTCTCGCAAATCATCGCCGCGGCCGAGACCGACGCGCGCGCGCTCGAATTGGCAGGATTTCAGGGGGTCATCGTCGAGAACTACGGCGATGCGCCGTTCGCCCGCGGGAGGGTCGGCGAGGAGACGGTGAGCGCCATGACCGCGTGCGCGCTCGCGGTGCGCGAGGCAGCTCCGACCCTCGCGCTCGGGGTCAACGTGCTGCGCAACGACGCGATCGCCGCCCTCGCGGTGGCTCTCGCGAGCGAGGCATCGATGGTGCGGATCAACGTGCACATCGGTGCGCGCGTGACCGATCAGGGAATCATCGAGGGCGCCGCGCACGAGACGCTGCGCCATCGTAAGTGCCTCGGCCTCGAGGGCTCGGTGCGGCTCCTGTGCGACGTGGCCGTGAAGCACTCCGCGCCGCTCGCGCCACGGCCCCTGGAAGAAGAGACGCGGGAGCTCGTCGAGCGAGGGCTGGCCGACGCCGTGCTCGTCACCGGGAGCGGCACCGGGGCCCGCGTCGACGACGACGAGCTCGCCGTCGTGTGCCGCGCCACCGAGGCTCCGATCTACGTCGCCAGCGGCGCGGAGCCGGGCAACTTGCCGGCGCTCACGAAGGCGCACGGCGTCATCGTCGGGACCGCGTTGCGCGCGACGCGGCGTGCCGGCATGCCGATCGATCGCGAGACGGCGCGCGCGTTCGCCGCGGCGTTCTTCGAGGTGTGGGGCCCCGCCGCGTGAAGCGCTGAGTGGCGGCCAGGTTGCCTCGAGCCCCTCGCGGTCACTCGACCGGCGCTCGTGGCGCCGTCACTCGACCGGCGCTGGTGGCACATCGCGCGGCGCGGCCTTGCCGTCGGTACCCATCGAGCCGTTCGCTCCCATCGCGCCGCCATCGACTTCCATCGAGTGCGTCTTCGGATCGTATTTCGACGAACACTTGGCGAGGATCAGGCTCGCCTCGAAGTGGCCGGCCTCGTCGAGCTTGCCCTCGGCCGTCACCATCACGCCCCCCTGCGGCACGTCGCGGAACGTGTCCGGCACGACGCACTGCGGGTAGCGGAGCTCGAGCACCTTGCCCGCGCCCGTGATCGAGAACCGGTATTCGCACGGCTTGTCGCGACGGCTCAACGTGCCCGGTACGAGCTCACCGTCGATGCGAACGCGCCTGCCCGTCTCGCCGCTCGCGAGGAGCTTGTCGACCGGGATCGAGTAGATCGCCGCATCTTTGAAGCCGAACATGAACAGCGTCACGACGCCGCCGACCATGACGAACAGCATCGCGAGCAGACCGAGATTGCCGCGCGGCGCGGGGGTCGCGCGCGAGCGAGCCGGCTCGGGCACCGCCAGGCCGCCCACCTCGAGAGGTCCCGCCGCGGGCGCCGAAATCGGGAG
>SXGT01634939.1_pt1 | contig 11587 bp, 10 predicted proteins | sample 3176221 | NCBI WGS metagenome assembly SXGT01 (sample SAMN11356862, study PRJNA531348) | freshwater metagenome | isolation source: freshwater sample F1-120 | place: China: Fuxian Lake, Yuxi | collected 2017-12-25
CATCGCCGAGATCCAGGTCTTCAACATCCAGCCCGTCTCGGTCGATCAATGCGTGCAGTATGCGACCGCCGTGCAGCTCGCCGGTGCACCCGAGCTGAATCGCCGGATGGTGTCCCAGTGCGTCGGCTCGGTGGGGCCGTCAGGAATGCTGCTCGCCGATGACACCGAGATTTACGAGCGAAACCAGGAGGGCATCAAGGCCTTGAGCCCGGAATGGCTGGACGTGCGCCGAGGACTGAACCGCGAATCCGTGGACGAGAACGGCTTCACCATCGGTACGAACACCGACGAGACCGGTATGCGCGGCTTCTGGACCCATTACAAAGCGCTGATGGAAAAGGACTGAGCACCGTGACGATGTCACTGAACAAGGCCGACGAACTCGGTTCGGTACCCGACGGTTTCGATCGCCATGAGGTGGAGCAGTTTCTCTACCGGGAGGCCCGATACGCCGATGAGAACGACTATGACGCATGGGAGTCCCTGTGGACCGACGATGCGTTGTACTGGGTTCCTGCGGATTCCGCGCCGTCGGACCCCGCTCGGCAGATGTCGATCATCTATGACAACCGCAGCCGGATCTCCACCCGGCTCAAACAGGTCCGGACCGGCCGCCGTTACGCACAGGCACCGCCGTCCCATCTGCGCCGACTGATCTCCAATATCGAGTTCCTCGGTGGACGGCCGAGTCGGGACGGCAGCATCGACCTGGAGGTCGGGGCGAACTTCCTGGTGGTGGAGGCGCGTCCGCGCGGCAACCACACCTGGGGTGGTCGTACCACGTATCGGCTGCGCCGTATCGAGGGGGAGTTGCGCCTTTCCTACAAGAAGGTCCAGCTCGTCGACGCCGACAAGCCGATTCCGACACTCAGCTTCCTCATCTAAGGAGCATCATGGGCATCCAATTCGACGAATCAGCACCCACCGCCATACCGGGTGTGGGTGCGGTTATCGGCAGCGAGTTCGCTGAAGTGGCGGTCAGCATCGACGTCGAGGCCAACTCGCCCCGGCTCAAGGTCGCGGACCTGCGTACCGGACGGGTGCGCTTCCTGGATGCACTCGAATTGGAGACCATCGTGTGGCTGCCCGATGAGAAACTCAACAGTCTGCTCGATCCGTCCGCCGACCGCTGGCGGGGTGACGAATGAGGCGCGCCGCGATCGTCGCACCACGGCGTACGCCGGTCGGCACGTTCGGTGGCAGTCTGCGGCCCATGCGCGCCGAAGACCTTGCCGCGCAGGTGATCAAGTCCGTGGTCGCGGACAGCGGCGTCGACCCGGAGGCCATCGAGGACGTGGTCTTCGCCCAGTCCTACGCCAACTCTGAGGCACCGTGCATCGGACGGTGGGCAGCGCTGCACGCAGGTCTGCCGATCAGTGTGTCCGGGCTGCAGATCGATCGCCGCTGTGGAGGTGGACTGCAGGCCGTCATCACCGCGGCGATGACAGTGCAGACCGGGGCCGCCGATGTCGTCATCGCCGGCGGGGTGGAATCGATGAGCAACATCGAGCACTACACCACGACGGCACGCTGGGGTTCGCGGTCCGGTAACCAGGTCCTCTATGACCGGCTGGACCGGGGACGCGAGATGTCGCAACCGGCATGGCGTTTCGGTGCGATCAGCGGAATGATCGAGACCGCGGAGAACCTCGCATCCGACTACGGTATCGACCGGGCCGCCGCCGACGAATTCGCCGTGCGCAGCCATCGGCGCGCGGCGTCTGCCCGGGATCGCGGGGCCTTCGACGACGAGATCGTCGCCGTGGAGGTGCCGCAGCGCCGGGGCGATCCGATGGTCTTCGGCCGCGACGAGGGTGTCCGGCCCGACACGACCATGGAATCGCTGGCCCGTCTGCGCACGTTGCAGACCGGTGGCACCGTGACGGCGGGCAACTCCAGCCAGCAGAACGATGCCTCCGCCGCATGCCTGGTCGTCGCCGAGGACCGCCTGGACGCGCTCGGCCTGGAACCGATCGGATTCTTGGAGGGGTGGGCAGCGGTGGGTTGCGAACCCTCCCGTATGGGCATCGGTCCCGTCGGCGCCGTCGAGAAGCTTCTCGCCAAGACCGGGCTGACACTCGACGAGTTCGCCTTGATGGAGGTCAACGAGGCGTTCGCGGTTCAGGTGCTGGCGGTGCTGTCGGGCTGGGGTGTCACACTCGCCGATGTCGAGGACCGCCTCAATGTCAACGGCTCCGGGATCTCGCTGGGCCATCCGATCGCGGCGACGGGAGTGCGCATCCTCGCGACGATGCTGCATGAGTTGCAGCGCCGCGGTGGCGGTCTGGCGCTGGAGACGATGTGTATCGGTGGTGGCCAGGGACTGGCGGCGGCATTCCGGAGCGCCTCGTGACGTACGGTCTGCTCGGATATGCGAGCTATCTGCCGCACCACCGGTTGCCCGGTGCTGCGATCGGTCTGCGCAAGGGTGACCGTGTGGTCGCGTCCTACGACGAGGACTCGACCACCATGGCGGTGGCGGCCGCGAGCCGAGCCCTGCGCGCGGGTGATGTTCCCGCGGCGATCTACCTGGCCACCAGCACGCCCGCCTACGCGGACAAGACGAATGCGTCGGCGGTTCATGCCGCGCTCGGGTTGCCCGCCGAGGTGCTGGCGGCCGACCTGTGCGGCACGGCACGCAGCAGTATCGCCGGACTGCTCACGTCAGCACGTGGTGGTGGTCTCGTGGTGGCCGCCGATGTGCGGGTGGGAAAGCCGGGGTCGGCCGACGAGAGAACCGGTGGCGACGGGGCCGCGTCGGTGTGGTTCGGTGAAGGTGCCCCGATCGCGGAAATGCTTGCCGCACAGTCATGCACCGCCGAGTTCCTGGACCGTTGGCGTGATCCCACCTCGACGACCGGCTACCAATGGGAGGAGCGCTTCGGTGCGGAGCGCTACGGCGCCCTGATCCGGTCCACTGCGCGCGCCGCCCTCGATGCCGCCCAGATCGCCGATGCCGACCATGTCGTGATCGCCTGCCCGAACACCGCCGTGGTCAAACGCGCATCGACCCTGGTGAAGGGGCAGAAAACGGTGACCACCTCGCCGGTCGGCCACACCGGTGCCGCGGATCCGCTGATCGCGCTGGCCGGCGTACTCGATATCGCCGAGCCCGGCGACTCGATCCTGCTTCTCTCGGCGGTCGACGGTTGTGACGCCGTCGTGCTGCGTGCCACCGCGGCACTGCCCGCCAAGCGGCAGGCGCTCCCACTGGCCGGCCAACGGTCCGCAGGCATTCCGGTACCGCACCTGACCTATCTGGCGTGGCGTGGGCTGGTGGAACTGGAGTCGCCGCGCAGGCCCGAACCGGAGCGCGCGGCCGCGCCGCCGGCGTCGCGCTCACAGCGGTGGAAGTTCGGATTCAACGGATCGCGTTGTACCGAATGTGGTTTCACGCACCTACCGCCACTTCGGGTATGCCGTTCCTGCCGCTCGGTGGACGCCATGACCGAGGTCCCGATCGCTGCGATGGCAGGGACGGTCGTGACCTACACGGTGGATCGCCTGGCGTTCTCGCCGTCACCGCCGATGGTCCAGGCGGTCATCGACATCGACGGTGGGGGACGCTGCACGCTCGAGGTCGCCGACGCCCGGCCGGAGGAGTTGACGGTGGGCACCCGGGTGCGATTCGCCTTCCGGCGGCTGTTCACCGCAGGCGGCGTTCACGACTACTTCTGGAAGGCGGTGCAGGACAGTGCCGAGTAACGGGATTGCCGGCAAGGTTGCCGTGGTGGCGATGGGGTGCAGCACGTTCGGGGAGCGCTGGGACGCCTCCACCGACGATCTCATCCTCGAGGCATACCAGGAGTGTCTGTCCTCGCTGCCCGGAGTCGGCCGCGACGATGTGGACGCCTACTGGCTGGGGACGCTCAGTTCTGGGTTGGGTGGCTTGACCCTCAGCCGTGCGATCGGCAGCGACGACAAACCGGTGACCCGGGTGGAGAACTTTTGTGCGACCGGCTCGGAGGCCTTCCGTAATGCCTCCTACGCCGTCGCGGCCGGCGCGTACGACATCGTGATGGCGGTCGGAGTCGAGAAACTGAAGGACTCCGGCTACTCGGGTCTGCTCCGTCAGGACCCTCCCGGCGACGGCACCGCCCCGGAAATCTCGATGACCGCCCCCGCGGCCTTCTCGTTGCTGGACCCCGCCTACTGCGAGCGTTACGCGGTGCACCCCGATGAGATGCGCGCCGCGATGACCCACGTGGCGCGCAAGAACCACGATAACGGCACCCGAAACCCGAAGGCACAGTTCCGGTCTCCGGTGTCTGCCGAGACCATCGAGGGCGCCCCGAAAGTGGCGGGCAGGCTGGGTGTGTTCGATTGCTCGGGTGTGTCCGATGGCGCCGCCTGTGCACTGATCGTGCCGGCCGAACGGGCCTACGCGTTCACCGATCGCCCCATGTTCGTGGAAGGGCTGTCGTTGGTCGCCGGTTCGACCAGGGGATCGATGGATTCCGCATTCGATTACACGAGCTTCCCCGAAGTGGTGAAGGCGGCCAAGGACGCCTATGCCCAGGCCGGGATCGACCGTCCGGCACAACAGCTCTCCCTTGCCGAGGTCCACGACTGTTTCACCCCGACCGAGATCGTCCTGATGGAGGACCTGGGTTTTTCCGAGACCGGGCACGCTTGGAAAGATGTGCTCGGAGGGGACTTCGACGCCGATGGCCGGCTGCCGGTCAACCCGGACGGCGGCCTCAAGTCCTTCGGTCACCCCGTCGGCGCCAGCGGTTTGCGGATGCTCTACGAGGCGTGGTTGCAGTTCCGTGGCGAGGCCGGGGAGCGGCAACTCGCCGACCCTCACACGGCGTTGACACACAACCTCGGCGGACGTCCGGGCGGTTGTGTGTCATTCGTGTCCGTCGTCTCGAATCAGTTGCGCCGCAAAGGCTAGGCCGAAGGGCCCGGGGTCGGCTCTGCACGCGAGCCAACCTTGACGTAGCGGCATTTTTTAACCTAGATTCAATCTTAAAGAATCGTGGAACCAAAGGAGCGCAGGTGTCGGGTGTTGAAGACAAGGTCGTCGTCGTCACGGGTGCGGGAGGTGGCCTCGGTCGCTCCTACGCGCGATTCCTGGCCGCCAACGGCGCGCTGGTGGTCGTCAACGACCTCGGCGGCGCTCGCGAGGGTTCGGGTGCGGGAACTCAGGCCGCCGACACGGTGGTCGACGAGATTCGCAGCGCCGGCGGAAGGGCGGTCGCCAGCTACGATTCCGTGTCCGAGGAAGCTGGTGCCGCGGCCATCATCGACACGGCGCTCAAAGAGTTCGGCGCGGTGCACGGGGTGATCAGCAACGCCGGCATCCTGCGTGACGGTGCGTTCCACAAGATGGAGGCAGCGAGCTGGGACGCCGTGCAGAAGGTGCATCTCTACGGTGGCTACCACGTCATTCGTGCCGCATGGCCGCACTTCCGGGAGCAGAAGTTCGGCCGGATCGTGGTGGCGACATCCACGAGTGGCCTCTACGGGAACTTCGGTCAGGCCAACTACTCCGCGGCCAAGGCCGGCCTGGTCGGTCTGATCAACTCGTTGGCCATCGAGGGCGCAAAGTACTCGATCACCGCGAATGCCGTTGCGCCACTGGCTGCCACCCGGATGACCGAGGACATCGCTCCACAGGAACTGCTGGACAAGCTGAATCCGGAACTGGTCGCGCCTGCGGTGGGCTACCTGGTATCCGAAGAGAACCAGGACACCGCCTCGGTGTTCGTGGTCGGTGGCGGACTGGTACAACGGGTTGCGCAGTTCCAGAACAACGGTGTGACGTTCACCGCTCCGCCGAGTCTGGCCGAGATCGGTGCACAGTGGTCTCAGATCAACGATATGTCTGATGCCCAGCTCGGCCGCAACCCCGTGTGAGGGCGGACATGGCGACACCGCACGACGCAGCTGCCCCTGAGCCGGCCGGGTCGGTGCCCGCGTTCGTGGCCGCTGACCGCTCGGTGCCGCTGGTCGATGACACCGTCGGTGGCCTGCTGGCAGCGCGGGCATCGCAGCATCCCGATCGCGATGCGCTCGTCGGTGCTCGCCACGGCTCGGGCGCATCCCGCCGGCTGACCTACGCCCAGCTGTTGGAGGAGGCGGCCGGGGTCGCGGCAGCGCTCCTGGCAGTGGCCGATCCCGGTGACCTGGTGGCCCTATGGGCGCCCAACGTCATCGAGTGGACGGTGATCCAATACGGTTCGGCGTTGGCCGGCGTCGTGTTGGTGGCGCTCAACCCGGTGCTTCGGGATGAAGAACTCGACTACGCACTGCGGCACAGTCGCGCCCGGGTGCTGCTGCACGCCGACGTCAGCCGCGGCTACGCCATGGCCGGAGTCGCCGAGCGCGTCTGTCAGGGTATCCCCGGCATCCGCAGGATCTCGTTGTCGCAGTGCGACACCTGGCTGTCTTCCGCATCGGCTGGAGGGCTCGGATCCGACGCGGCCGCACCCGGTGATCCGGCCGCCCCGGTCATGCTGCAGTACACCTCGGGCACCACCGGGCGCCCCAAGGGGGTGCTGCTCACCCACCGTGCGCTGATCAATGTGGCGAAACTGACCATGGAAGCCGCGGGGATCGACCAGGCGCAGACCTGCTTCAACCCGCTGCCGCTGTTCCACACGGCCGGTTGCGTCATCGCCACCCTCGGCCCGCTGTGGATCGGGGGAACCGCCGTGCTGTGTGAACGCTTCGAACCCGGCGCCGCGCTGGAGGCAATGCGCCGGGAGCGCGCCGAAGTGCTCTTCTACGTCCCGGCGGTGTTGCATGCCCTGCTGCAGTGTCAACGGGAGAGCACGTCGAACGCGCCGCGACTGCGCGTCATCATGGGTGGAGCGGCCAATGTCTCCAGCGAGCTGATCGACGGCGCCGCAACAGTGTTCGGGGCCGGCGTGTACAACCTGTACGGGCAGACCGAGCTCGCACCGGTGCTCACCATGACGCGCCCCGGGGACAGCAGAGAAGATCTGCTGCACACGGTCGGTCGCCCCCTGCCGCAAGTCGACTGCAAGATCGGCGATCCGGAGACCGGCCGGGTGTTGGGTGTCGGCGAAGTTGGCGAGATCTGTGCCCGGGGATACCAGCAGTTCGTCGAGTACCTGCACGACCCGGTCGCCACCGAACGCGCTCTCGACGCCGAAGGCTATGTACGTACCGGCGATTTGGGCACCATGGACGCCCGCGGATTCGTGACGGTCACCGGCAGGCTCAAAGAACTCATCATCCGTGGTGGCGAGAACATCTCGCCGGCCGAGGTAGAGAACATGATCGTTCGGCACGACGACATCGTCGAGGTGGTGGCGATCGGGTTGCCCGATGAACGACTGGGCGAGATCGTCGCAGTGGCGTGCCGACTCGCGGCCGACCCCCCTCCGGACCTGCGCGAGAGCCTGCTCGCTCATGCCGCGGCCCGGATGCCTGCCTACCAGGTTCCGGCGCGGTGGTTCGTCGTCGATCAGTTCCCGGTCACCCCGACGGGAAAGGTACGGCGCTTCGAGCTGCGCAACGCGGCGCTGTCGGGGGAGTTGGACGAACTGTGACCGGAACACCGTCGATCGCCCACCGCCGCCAAGCGCTGCGGGACAGCCTGCCCACCTGGCAGGCAACGACACTGGCCGACTGGCTCGATCGCTGCGCCGCCCGATATCCGGCGCGACCGTTCGTGCTCTCGGATTCCGCAACCCTGACCTACGGTGACGTCGCGGCGGAGTCGCAACGCCTGGCGGCCGGCCTGCTGGCGCTGGGTGTGCGCCCCGCCGACCGGGTCGCGATGCTGGTGGCGAACTATCCGGAGTTCGTGACGGTGAAGTTCGCCATTGCGCGGGTGGGCGCCGTGGCGGTGCCGTTGAACTACCTGTACCGCGAGAGCGAATTGGGCTTCGTCCTGGCAGATTCCGGATGCCGCGTGCTGGTGACGATGACGGAGTTCGCGACGCTGGACTACCAGAGCATGCTCGACGGCATTGCCCCCGGTTGGGATCGACCCGGGTTTGCCGACCGCACGGCCGGGACGGACGGTGTACCCGAGCTCAGGCACGTGGTGGTGCTGGATACGGGTGGTCGGCCGCGTGCGGGTGCGATGTCGGTGCCCGGTCTCGCAGAACTGGCCACCACCACCGAGGGCGGCGAGCCGGAATCGATGGTCCATCCGCGTGGTCCCGGTGACATGCTGTACACCTCGGGCACCACCGGATCTCCGAAAGGTGTTGTCGTATCGCACGATGCCGTCTTGCGTACCGCCTACGCCTCCGCGTTGACCAGGGCCTACGAAGACGGTCGCCGTGTCCTGTTCTCGCTGCCGTGCTACCACATGTTCGGCTATATCGAGGGCCTGCTCTCGGTGATGTATGTCGGCGGTGCGGTGGTGCTGCAACCGTCGTTCAGCGCCGAAGGCTATTTCCGCGGTATCGAGCGCCATCGCGCCACCGATATTCTCTGTGTGCCGACCATGGCGGTCGCCATGGTCGAGAGTCCGGCAGCGAGCGATTACGACCTGTCCTCCCTGCGCGCCATCCTCTGCGGATCGGCGCCGGCGCCGATCTGGCTGTGGCAGCGGGTCGCCCGGGAGTTCGATGTCGCCGAGATCGTCACCGGTTACGGCATGACCGAATGCGGGGGCGCCATGACGCTGACGCTTCCCGAAGATCCCTTGGAGATGATCTCCGAGACGGTGGGCAGGCCGAAGTTGGCGGGTGCCGCGGGGATACCCGGCACCGATGATCTTGTGCGCTATCGCGCGGTCGATCCGGATACGGGTACCGATGTCGACATCGGAGCCGAAGGAGAGCTCGTATCGTGCGGTCCCACCACGATGCTCGAATACTGGAACAGGCGCGACGAGACGCGCGCGGCACTGCGCGATGGGTGGCTGCACTCCGGCGATCTGGGCCGGGTCAGCGCGGATGGCTACCTCCGGGTGACCGGGCGAAGCAAGGAGCTCTACAAGAGCGGCGGCGAACTGGTCATGCCCAAGGAGATCGAGGATGTGCTGGCTGCGCACCCCGGTATCAGCCAGGTCTTCGCCATCGGTCTCAGTGACGAGCGGTGGGGTGAGATCGGATGCGTTGTCGTCGTTCCGGCACCCGACCACGTTGTCACCGAGCAGGATGTGCTGGCGCTGTGCCGGGACAAGCTCGCGCGTTTCAAGGTGCCCAAGCGCGTGGTGTTCTACCGCGCCGAGGACCTGCCGACCACACCCACCGGCAAGATTCAGAAGTTCCGCCTTGTCGAACAGGTCGCCGCGATGGGCTCACCGGTGGCCTGATCAGGCCAGGGCGAACCCACGCACTCCATCGACCAGAGTGCTCGTCAGAACGCCCTGTGTCTCCAAGAGATCCAGATGGGATTTCACTTCCAGGATCGCCGTCATGCGGTGGACGATGTCGAGTTCGCCGATGGTTCGTTCGTGCCGGGTCCAGCGCATCTTGCTGCTGACCTCGAAGGAAGTCGAGCTGCCAGCGGCGACAAGGCCGGTGACCACGTCGAGTCGATCGCGGTGATGTGCGATGAGTTCGGCGGCCCGGTGATGGGTGGTGTGTTCGGTGCTGCCGTGGGCGGGAAGCATCCGCGAATCCGGAATATCGAGCAGCAGGCTCAGGGAGTCGAGATACGAGCGCAACGGCAGCGCTTCGGGTTGCCGCTCGAAGGCGATCGACGGCGTGATGCGGGGCAGCAGGTGGTCGCCGGTGAACACGAGTCCGCGAGCCGGATCGTCGAAGACGATATGGCCGCGAGTGTGCCCCGGGGTGGCGCGAACGACGATCGACGAGGTGCCACAGTCGATGACGTCACCATCGTCGAGCCAACGGTCCGGCGGCGCGAATGCCACCCCGCGCTCGTAGGACTGCCAGTCCAGTTCGTCGATCTGGGCGGCGAGCGCCTCGGCGCCGGCCTCGACCAGCATGCCGACCTGAACGGGGTGCACACCGTCCATGGACGTGAAGGCCTCGATGCTGTGCCGCTCCTCGCGGCCGAGCATCAGCTCGATGCCATGTTCGTCCCGCCACCTCACGCCCAACGAGTAGTGGTCCCAGTGCTGATGCGTGACCAGGATCCTGCGGACGTCGCCAGGTCCGGCCCCGAGCGTGGCGAGCGCGTCGACAAGGACGGACTCGGAAGCTTGCGAAGCCCACCCGGGATCGATCAGGGTGATTCCGTCCCCGCCGACGATGGCGTAGGCATTGACGACCTTCAGGTCGGGGAGGGGAAGCGGCAGGGACACCCGCACGATGTTGGCGGTGAGATGCTCCAGGCCCTGGCCGACTCCGGCTGTCGAGGTGTACGTCATTGCGTAAGGCCTCCTCTCGCGATAGGAATTTAACACAGACTAGAAACCTGTGTTAACGTCGAGTCATAGCCGTGAAAGCGCATGTGAATTGGGCTCGAATCGCTATTCAAAGAGATCGCTGAGTGGAGGGAGTCGGCATGGTCCGCAGCGTGGCTGGCCTCGACCCTGTTGGTGCAATCGAGGCCGAGCGGTTCCAGCTGAGGGGCCGTCGGTGATCACAGCTCTCGACGACTACACCCACGAAGTGGGTGTAGAACCCAACTTCAACGAGTCGATGTACTTCGAATTCCACGATGCCACGTCAGGGGTCGGCGGCTTCCTGCGACTGGCGAATCGGCCCAACGAGGGCATCGGTGAGCGCACGGTCTGCCTATATCTTCCGGATGGCACTGTCGGCTTCGGATTCGAGCGGCCGCGCATCGAGGGCAACGCGGCCCTGCAGGCCGCCGGACTGACGGTCGAGGTGGTGCGACCGATGCAGGACGTTCGGGTGCGGTTCGACGGGCGGGTGAATCTGCTGGCCGATCCGCTGGCGATGCTCGATCCCAAGACCGCACTGGCCGAGAGCCAGGTCGTGGAGGCGCGCATCGTGTTGCAGTATTTCGCGATCGCACCCGCGCATGAGCAGACCTTCGATGCCGACGGACAATCGTTCGCGCCGAACCACTACGAACAACTGACCGAGGTCACCGGACGGCTGGAGATCGGCGGCAACCACGTCACCGTTCGCGGTCACGGCCTGCGGGATCATTCGTGGGGCCCGCGGTCGTGGCAGGCACCGTGGTTCTACCGCTGGCTGCACGCGACCTCGGGCGATTTCGGTTTCATGGCGGCGTACTTCGGCGAGCCCGACGGCACGAGCCGACGCGGCGGATTCGTGTTCGACAACGGCACGCTGCATGCGTGCGATGACGTCGAGATCGTGACCTCGCGTGACACCAACGGTTTCCCACGGCGAATCGAGTTGTCGATACGTGCTGGAGACCGGCACTGGCAGCTGTCAGGCGAGGCGCTGTCATCGGTGCCGCTGAGACATCGCGGTGCCGATGGCAGGCCCGACACCCGCATCGTCGAATCGGCGATGCGCTGGGGACTGGCCGACGGACGCGAAATACGCGGTATGGCGGAATATCTGGATCAAATTCAACACGGTCAACCTGTCGGCGCACAGGTGTAGGCGAAGGGAGCAACACATCATGAAGGTGTTCGAGAATCTGGCTGAGTTCGAGTCAGCCGCGGGTGCCGAACTGGGGCCCACCGATTGGCTGGAGATCGACCAGAAGCGGGTCGATCAGTTCGCCGACGCAACCGACGATC
>SXGT01055255.1_pt1 | contig 11586 bp, 12 predicted proteins | sample 3176221 | NCBI WGS metagenome assembly SXGT01 (sample SAMN11356862, study PRJNA531348) | freshwater metagenome | isolation source: freshwater sample F1-120 | place: China: Fuxian Lake, Yuxi | collected 2017-12-25
AATCAGATCCGTCCGTGCCGACCACCACGGTCCGATAGGCGCTCATTCATGCCCTCCCAGTGTCGATTGCTAAGCCACCCGAGACATTAACGCGTTGCTCGACGGCCGTGGGGCCGATTCACCACACGCGGCGCGTCCTGCCTTGTCTCGTCAGCGCTGTTCGGGTGTTGATGCTAGTCCGAATCTGGGCCTGCGCGGGCTATCAGTGAGGAACGTGACGCCTCCGGTCGGAGTGTTTGCGGACCGCACGCGGGTCCCGAAGTGAGCCGGGTCAACCCGATACAGATGACGCGACGGGTGTCACTTAAGTTGAGAGGCATCGGTACTTACGCGATCACCGGATCGGCATCCGGCATGGGATCACAGGCGGCCCGTCAACTCACCGCCCGCGGACACCGGGTGATCGGTGTCGACCTCCGCGATGCCGATGTCATCGCAGACCTGTCCGACCCTGCGGGGCGACGCAGCGCGGCTGCAGAGGTGCTCGCGGCCGCCGGTGGCGTGCTCGACGGGGCCGTGCTGGCGGCCGGCCTGGGTCCCGGATCCGGCCCCGAACGCAACCGGCTGATCGCACAGGTGAACTTCCTCGGCGTCGTCGAACCACTCCTGGCGTGGCGTCCGGCCCTGGCCGCGGCGAACCGCGCCAAGGTGGTCGTGCTCGCGAGCAACTCCACCACCACGGTGCCGATGGTGCGGCGTCGCACCATCGACGCCCTGCTCGCGCACGACCCGGACAAGGCGGTCCGCAGTATCCGGCTGCTCGGCGGGCACGGTTCGGCACTGATGTATGCGGCCTCCAAGATCGCGGTCAGCCGGTGGGTGCGCCGGCATGCGGTCACACCGCTGTGGGCGGGGGCGGGAATTCGGCTGAATGCGCTGGCACCGGGCGCGATCATGACGCCACTGCTGCAGGCCCAGCTCGCCGAGCCCATGGAGGGCCGGGCGGTGCGCAGGTTCCCGATTCCCGTCGGCGGGTTCGGAGCGGCCGACCAGCTTGGGGAGTGGATCACCTTCATGCTGTCGGATTCCGCCGATTTTCTCTGCGGCAGCATCATTTTCGTCGACGGCGGGACCGATGCGTTCTTCCGCACGGACGATTGGCCGAGCCGCGTGCCTTCCCGTGCGCTCCCGCGCTACCTGTGGCGCTTCGCCCGAGGCGCCTGACCCCACAGCGGGCGGCGCCGGAGGGCGGACGTCCCGGCGTCGAAAGATGTTGCGAGCCCGGTGATCGCCCCGTGCAGTCCCCTCATCGCTGTCTGCACGGGGCGACGGTCATCAGGCCGGCTTCGGCCGCGACGTGGCCGCGGGCACAGGGCGCACCAGCAGCTGGAACTCGACATCGGTGTCGACTGCCCGCCGCACGTCCTGGGCGCAGTGCCGCGCGAGCCTGCGGACCTGCGCGGCCGTCGTGGTCGGCGGCACATCGGTGGTGATACGGACCGTCGGGCGCCCGCTCGCCGTACGGCTCACCGCTTTCGCCGACTGCACAGCGGGATGCCGGGCGAGGTCGGCGGCCGCGGCATCGGCCACCCGCGCCAGATCCACCGCACCGACATGTGCGGTGTCCATCGCCCGCACCGATCGGGGCCGCAGATGCAGTAGAAGCAGCCAGAGGCCGGTGAGCACGGCGATCGCACCGCCCACGCCGAGCGCCAGCGACCACCAGTGCCAATCCGGGGCACGCCCCACCGCCGCGGCGTCGATCCAGGCCGCGGCCGCGCGGGCGAATGCGATATCGAGGCCGTAGCCGATCACCCATGCCGACCCGGCCAGCAGCAGTAGCGCGGCCACCGCAGTGAGCAACCGGTCCGTCACCCGCAGAAAGGGCGTCATCGGGGATCTCCTCCGTTGTCCAGGGTGTCGTCGGGGGTGTCCAAGGGGGTGTCACCGTCGGGGAGCGCCCAGTCCCGGACCTTGTTCCTGGGCACCCAGATGTGGTCGCCCACGGAGACGTGTGTCCGGCGCCGGGGGGTCACCGAGGCCACGAGCAGCAGCAGCCCGACAAGGGCGGCCACGGCGGCGACCGGCCAGACCCACCACTGCCATTGCGCATCGGCCACCCACCGGAGAGCGGGCGCGATCCACGGCTCGGCGGAATTGAGGGCATCCCGGATGGCCACCCCTCCCGCCGCGACCAGGACGGCGGCGACGAGCACCGCGCCGTAGGTGGCCTTGGCGGCGCGCCGCGGCGCGAAGCGTCGATGCTGGACGCCGATCGGCTCACCGTCGGGGTCTGCGTCGTATGCATCGGCCACCTGCGCCGGTGTGCGATCGGATTCGACGACGGTGATGGTGACGTCGACACGGTCCGGGCGTTCGCCCAGGGTCGCCTCGAGTTCGTCGACCACTGCCGCGCGCACCGAGTCCAGGACCGCGGCGCCGTCGACCCGCCAGCTGACCGCCACCTGCACGTCGACGGTCTGGGCTCCTCGGCCCCCGCCGATGCCGACGGAGGGCAGGGTGCGGCCGGGAACCATGGTGCGTCGGGCCACCACGCCGGGTACCGAGAGTGCGGCTCGCTCGATCAGTTGCCGGCGCACGCGGTCGTCGATGACGGTGCGCCCGCGCGCGCCGTGCACCTGCGCCGCCACATCGCTGGTCACGTCAGCGCCCGGACCCGCGACCGAGTGCGGTCAGGTCGATCGTTCCGTCCAGGTGGGCACCGATCGCCGCGCCGGCGGCACCCAGCACGAGCGCCAGCAAGAAGCCGATCAATCCGCCTGCGACGGCGGCGATGGCCAGCAGCAGCCCGGCGAAAAGTCCTGGCAGCAGAAACTTCTCGGTCATTGCTTCTCCTATGTGTTGAAAGGGTCGATCTGTTGACTTGGGGGTGAGGTTGATTCGGGTGCCGCGACATCGCCCACGACGACATCGACGGGCACGCCCGCGGCGGTGCTGGCGGCGTGCCGTACCCGCTCCGCGGTTTCCAGCAGCGGCGATCGAAGTTCGAGAACCACATGCACTTTGCCGCCGGCGCCGTCCAGCCGGACCCCTCCGACGATGCGTCCGGGCAGATACGTCGCGGGCACGCCCGGCCCGGAGTGCAGACCGACCACGCCATCGACGGCTGATATCGCCGCGATGACGCGATCGATCCGCTCACTTGAGGTCACTGGACCCGGGGCTGCGCATCGGCCACGAGCGCGGTGCCGTCCTCGTCTTCGGCGAAATGGACGTCGTGGACGGTGATGTTCACCTCGGTCACCTCGAGACCGGTCATGTTCTCGACCGCGGAGATGACGTTGTTGCGGATCCCGTCGGCGAGATCATGGATGGCCACGCCGTACTCGGCGACGATGCCGATGTCGACGGCGGCCTGCCGCTCGCCGACCTCGACGCTGACGCCCTGGGTGAGGCTGGTGGTTCCCGGCAAAGTCTCGCGGAGTTTCCCGACGACCCGAGCTGCTTGCCCGCCGAGATCATGGACACCGTCCACCTCGCGGGTCGCGATACCGGCGATCTTGGACACCACGACGTCGGCGATGGTGGTCACGCCATGGTCGGATGCGAGCTTCTCCAGTTCCTTGCCTGCGGTAACGGCCTGGGCGGCAGAGCTGACCTCACGGGACTGGGTTGCGGCGGTCATCGTTGTCTCCTTCGATTGCTTTCCAGCTCGAATGCGTTCATCCGGCTCACTGGGTTAGACGGGGCGGGATGCGCGATGCGCACGCACGCGAGATGTAGAACACACTGTGTTTGAGTTCGTCGTTTTGTGGACAACATGCCGGGGTGCTGGACTCACTGCCCGACGAGACGCTTGCCCGACGGGCTCAACGTGGCGACTCGGCGGCGTTCGATGTGCTGGTCGTGCGACATGCGCCCGCGTTGCTGAAATTTGTCAGGCAAACCTATCCTGAGTCGAGCGACTGTGATGACATCGTCCAGGAGACCTTCATCGCGGCGTGGAAGGCGCTGCCGACATTCGCATTCCGGTCCAAGTTCCGGACCTGGCTGTACTCCTTGGCGTCACGCAAGACGATCGACGCCCTGCGCCGGCGGCGACCACAGAGTGACCTGGATTCGGCTCCGGAGACCATGGATGTTCGGCCGGGCCCGGGACAGCGGGCCGAGCATGCGGACTTCTTGGCGGCGCTGCACCGCGAACTGGCCACGCTGCCGTATCCGGCCCGCGCCGCATGGTGGTTACGTGAGGTCTACGACCTGCCGTTGGCCGAGATCGCCACGGTGCTGCACACGACGGAGGGTTCGGTACGCGGCCTGTTGCAGCGCACCCGAAAACGCCTGGCCACAACACTCGAGGAGTTTCGTCCATGAGAACCGCTCGGCTGTACAGCAGCAGCCACGTGGGTAAGACTGGAGGACACATGAGCATGGCAGCCGAAGACGAGTACGAAGCGACCGCCGAGTCGGCGGCGTGGATCGCCGATGCCACGCGCCGGTTCGCCGGTCTCGCCGAAGCCGACGCCGACGCCGATCCGCGTTGGGCCGAAACGGGTTCCGCGCTGACCCAGCTGCGCGCCGGTATCGCGCAACGCATTTCGGCGCTGCCGCGTCAGGGCAAGTTGATCCGGACTTCTAAGCCGGGGATCGGCGTCAGCCATATCGCGCTCGCCAAGCTGCTGACATGGGCGCTGGCCGAGCCGGCCGCCGCGGTGGCGGCCGCGGTCGCCGACGTGGAATTGACGGTGAAGGACCGTGCGCTGGCGGCGGTGCACATTCACCTCATCGGCGTCGGCGCCGACGAGCGCGACCGGACCTACCTTCAGGACGGGGACGCGCTGCGAGCCGGTGCCGCACTCGTGCTGCGCGAGGCCATCGGCGACAGTTCCGCCGAGATCACCGCCATCTGGGACGACCTGGTGGTCGTCGGCCCGTAGGGCTGTGCTGGAGCGAGTGACGGCCGTACCGCTGAGGGCGAATCTTAGTCTGCACGGACGCCACACCGGTCCCGGAGATCGGCCAGTGGCTGTCGGATAACGCGTATCTCAGCGGCAGTCTGCGGATTAGCATCCATATACTGCTGAACCTGAGGTCTGATCTCGTCTCTCGGCTGACCTGCAAGACCAGCCAGGAATGCGTTGACGTCCGGATGAGTGAACAGATAAACAGATGTCGCAGCAGAAACCCCCGCTGCGACTCCGGAAAGATCTGCCGCGGTGCAGTTGGGTGGAGTGTCGGCGACGGCAGTCGGCAGCGCGGCGACGAACAGCGCCCCGGCAACTGCGCCGACAGTCAGCGCACCGCAAGCGACACGACGGGCGAATCCACTGTTGTGCAACATATTAGGACTCCTCTGGTCTACCTTATTGGGGCCACGTCTGCCGCGACTGGGAGCCGCGATGACGTTGTGGACTACGGTCGCCGCGGCACCGGCGCGGGTCTGCGTGATGGGCCGCGGTTTACGACGCCCCTGGTTCGACGCCACAGCGGGTCTGAAAATCTGTCATCGGCTGTCGGACGGCTTGTATTTCCGCCTTGGTCTGCGGATCACCGTCCAGAAAGGCCTGTACCTGGGATTGAACTTGATCGACCGGCTGGCCCGCGAGTCCGGTGAGGAACGCGTTCACGCCGGGATGCGTGAACAGGTAAACCGAAGTCGCCGCCTGCACCCCCGCGGCCACCCCTGCACGATCGGCGGGGGTGCAGTTGGGGGGTGGTTCTGCCGACGCGGGCGCGGTGGCGGCAAGCATCAACAGGCCCGTGGTCGCGCCGACCACGAATACACCGACGATGGTACGACCGCCGAGACAGGCATTGAGCAACATGGTGTGACTCCTCACTGGATTCTGGTCAACCGTTGGCAAACGGAGCAGCTAGCGGCCGCCTCGGCCACCGCCGCCTCCGCCACCGGGCCTGTTGCCCGGAGTACCGGGCCTTCCGCGGTCCGGCCGTCCGGCTCCGTAACCGGGATCGACAGGTCGATTCGGGGGGTTCAGATAGATCTGAGGGTCGTAGTCGTCGTAGTAGGTGCACAGCGGGTCGTTGAGCCGCGTCGCACTGTTTCGATCACACGGGGTCGGGTCGAAGGATCCCGACGACCCACCAGATACTCCGCCGCTGGAACACAGTTGAGTCCCTCCGCTGTAGTTGCAGTCGGCAAGTGCAGGTGACGCGCCGACCGTCGCCAATGCCGCAACAGCTGCTCCTGCAGTCAGGATCAGGCAGGCACCTCTCGTATATCTCATGGCTTGGCTCCCACTGCTAGAACGTCGACTCGGCCTGTGATGAAAACCTGACGACGCTTTTCAGTTCACTTCCTCGACTGCAGAGAGCAGATCCCGTAGCCCGACCGGTGCTGCGGCGGGTCGCCAGACTGCTACGCTGCCGTAGCTGCAGGGTGAAAGTGCCTTGCTGGCAATCCATTCGCCCTGATTTGTGCGCTCATAGAGAACTCAATCAAACTTCGATTGCCGGGATTAGAGCCCAAAGACACCTCGTGATAAAGGCGAAAGTCCCCTCAACCCATGGCCGATACCCGACCTCAGCCGCAGTTGCGGCCGCCCCCTGGCTCGACGCACCCCACTGCCGAGCGCCTGTTCGTCTCTTTGATCAGTGTCCGGGGGTACGAGAACAATCGGCGTTGGCGTCACCGCACTGCAGTTGGGCAGTCGAAGCAGAGCGGTTGGCGCCTGAGGCACGTGACGCCTGAATATCGTTCGGCGACGCGCACTCGTTCGGACGCCGTACAGGCGGAGCGTCCCGGGTTGACCCCGAAGACGGCTCCACCTCTACGGCTACCCGAGCGAGTGACGGGATTCGAACCCGTGTAAACGGCTTTGCAGGCCGGTGCCTAGCCACTCAGCCACACCCGCAACACACCTCACCCTGCCATCGACGAAAGTGCGGGTACATCGTTGCGATCGCGCTGATTCCTATTCGTCGCGAGACTCAGTCCCCGCCCGCTGCGATCGCCTGATTCACCTCATCGACTCGGACCGACATCTCGGCATGAGCCTTGTCCAGCGCGTCCGCCTGATCCTCGTCGGCCTTCATCAACGCATCGATGTCGAAGGTGGCCATGTCGAGCACCCCCATGTCCGCGAACGCCTTCTGCACCTTGTCACCCCAGAGGCCAATGTCCTTGACGATCGGCACGATCCGACTGAACAGGTGCGAGCGGAACTGGATCATCAGCGGCGAGTGCTCGACCCATTCGGAACATTCCTTGACGTCGAGCCCGAGCGTTTCGAACACCTCCTCGCCGCGGAATCTGTCGCGCATCAGATAGCAGGCCTGCACGACGAACTCTTCACGCTCGTCACGTTCGGCGGTGGTGAGCGCGGCGTAGTAGTCCTTCAGCGAGATTCGACCGAATGCCACGTGCCGGGCTTCGTCCTGCATGACGTAGGCCAGCAGTTGTTTGGCCAGCGACGACGGCGGTGTCAGATCACGCAGCACCCCGAAGGCGGCCAGCGCCAGTCCTTCGATGAGGACCTGCATACCCAGATACGGCATGTCCCAACGAGGGTCGCGCAAGGTGTCCTCGAGCAGCGCGGTCAAGTTGGTGTTGACCGGGTAGACCATCCCGACCTTGTCCTGCAGGAACTTGGCGAACACCTCGACGTGCCGTGCCTCGTCCATGGTCTGGGTGGCCGCGTAGAACTTGGCGTCCATGTCGGGCACCACCTCGACGATCTTGGCCGCGCACACCATGGCCCCCTGCTCTCCGTGCAGGAATTGCGAGAACTGCCAGGACTGCGAGTGCCGGCGGAACTCCGTGCGACGGGCGTCATCGGCGGCGTCCCACATCGGGCTGCCGAACAGCGGGTGGAACTCGTCGGGTAATCCGATCGGGTTCAGCGGATCGACGTCCTGGCTCCAGTCGATGCGGGACTGGGCGTCCCACTGCTTGTCCTTGCCCTTCTGGTACAGGGAAAGCAGGCGGGCACGTCCGTCGTCGTATTCCCACGTGAAGCGCGCGTCGCCGACGCTCGGCACCTGCCACGAGTACGGCTCGGGGATCTCGGTGTATTTGTCTCTGGTCGACATCTGACACGTCCTCCCGACACCTCGCCCGTGATGGGTATCACAGTGCGCTCGAGAGGTCCGGCCGTCAAGCCTGAATGCCGCTCCTACGCGCTCGTGCGGACGCTGCGCACCGCCCGCTGCTTGGGCGCCGTGCTGCCCACGCCGGCCTTGGGTGCCGACCGGGTCACCTTCGTCTCGGCGGCCGGCTCCTCGGTGTCCGAGGACTTCGATACAGATTCATCGCTCAGCTTCGGCGCCTCTGCATCCACGGACGTGTCCGTCCCGTCATCGGTGGTGGTCGGGTCCGTGACGGCGGGCGCCTCGACCACGACGTCTCCCGTTCCGGGAGCTTCGACGACGGGGTCTTGGATCACCGGGACCTCGACGACGATCTCCTCATCGACCACTTCTTCGGCCACCGGCACCTCCGTGACGACCTCTTCGGTCACCACGTCCTCAACCACCGGCACCTCGGCGACGACCTCGTCTGTCACCACGTCCTCGGTGACGATCTCCTCCGCGAGTGGCTCGGTCACCACCTGCTCGACGGGCACCTCCTCGGTGATCACGACGTCCACGGGGACGGTGACCTCTTCGGTCGTTGCCTCAGCGGTGGGCTCACTGTCAGTGCCGGTCTCGATCGATTCACGATCACCGGTCACCGGGGCGGCGGTGGCCGCGGCCGCATCGGTGGTTGCCATGGCGGTCCGCAGCGAAGCGCCCACGACCCCGGACGGCGCGGCCGATCCGCCCGCAAGCCCGGAGAGTCCGTTCAAGATCGAGCTGATCAGGGTCGATACGGCCGAAACGACTCCAGCTATCAAGTTCGGCACGAAGCTCAGGACTTGTGTGATGACCTGTTGCAGGAACTGCAGCAGCGACCCCACGGGGTTGGACGGGTTCGACGGCGAGCAACCACCGAGGCAGTCGATAAGCCGCTTGAATTCCTCGAATGCCGCGGCACCGCCTTTGAAATTCCCGTTCTCGTCGAAGAGCCCGAAGAATCGTTCATCGCCGATGGCACTCATATCGTCTTTGGTGGTGTAGAGAAAGACGGGCCCGCCACCGGAAAATGATTGCCACGCATTCAGCAGATCAGTCATGAAAGCGAGCTGCTTCTCCGGTGTCACCACACTGGTGGGCAAGCCGTACTCACTGATCCAGATCTTGAGCTGTTCTTCCCCGGGCGCAAGGTGCTGGTCCATCAACTCACGGATCTTCTGCACCTGGAACAGCGGCATCAGCTCCCGCCAGTCGAGGTCATCCTGCTCGGAGAACTTGGTGTCGAAGTTGTACGGGTGAAACGAGATGGCGTCGAAAAAGCCGTCGGCGCCGGCCTCGTACATGGCTGCGACGAAATCAACCGGGTTCATGGTGGTGTCGCCCCACGTCAGCGTGGCGCTCACCACCGCGCCGACCACCGTGATATCCGGATTGACGGCCTTCAACGAGGTGTAGGCCGCCTTCAGCAGATTGGTGTACTCAGCCGGGTCGATCGGATTCCAGAAGAACGAGGCGTTCGGTTCGTTCCACACCTCATAGGCGGTGATCTCGTCGCGGTAGCGTTCCGCAACCGCCGCCGCGAAATCGGCGAAATCCTGTACATCGTTGGGATGCCCGCTGCCGGTCGTTCCGTCGGTCGCCCAGTCTGGTGACCATTGCAGGACCCCCAGGATGCCCAGGCCCCGACGGTCGACTTCCTGGACGATCTGGTCGAGTTTCGCCCAGTCGAGGTCCTGGTCCCAGTCCACCGGTCCGCCCATCGGATCCTGCTGCTGGATGAAGACCCACGGCACCAGGAGCCGGACATTCTTGACGCCCAGGGACTCGATCAGATCGAGGTGCTCCATCACCTCTTCGAGGCTGTCGGTGAAATAGATGTTCGAGTCGGCGATGCCGACGGTGGTCGGCGACTCGTCGATCGCCGCGACATTCATCACCTCGTACGAAACGAGTTGCTTCGCCTCGGGCATCACGAAATGGCTGCCGGTGGCCGCGACCAGCGCCGCCGTCGTCACCCCGATGATCGCTCTGTTCGCGATACCCCGCACCGACGGTGGGACGCATTTCCACATATTGACCACCCAATTCCCAGGACGCGACACCAACCAATGTCAGGCTTGACACTGCTCGGAAATTAGCCGAAGCGCCGCGTATTTGCGCAACTTACCTGCAAGTAATATCGCCATTTCCACACCCGCGATAACTGTCGATTTCATGGCAAATAATTTACTGGTCCGCAATATCCACCCGTGCACCTGAAATTGCATTTTTAGCAAACACTTCGAGAGCGCAGCGCGCCGGCACGCGGACCCCCTCGTCCGCCCCTGCCTGCTCAACAGCCCAGTTAGAGGCCATTGCCCCCATGCGCATCATGGGTTTACGTGGATCACAGCAGCCCGACACCACCCATCCGAGTGACGGCTCAGCAAATTTCTCGTGCGTCGTACGATCAACGGACACCCGTCCTACTACGACACGTAGGAAACACGTGTCAACGACAGGCCTCAGCGCCCGCGCCGGGGCACCATCCTGGAATGTGGGAAAAGTTCGCTGACGCCGCTATTGGTGCGGCATACCGGCGGCGATCCCGCGCTGAGGCCGACCCGGTGGCGAGTCCTGGTCTGCAGACTCCCGCAACGCCGCGAGACTCATCTCGGCGTTCGACCACCCGCGCGCCAGGACGCGATGACCCCGACCACCGCCAGCGCCGCGAAACCGGCGAACAGCCAGCGCGCGGCCGCAGCCTCGGCGCCGGCGGCGCGGTTGACGATCACGCCGGCCACTCCCGCACCGAAAGCGCCGCAGATCAGCTGAACGGTGTTGATCGCCGCGGCCGCCACCGGCCCCTCGGAGGGGTCGTCGACACCGCTCATCGCCCAGACCGACAGGTGCGGCCAGGCCATCCCGATCCCCATTCCGGTCACCGCCAGGGTGAGCGCCCAGAGCAGCGCGAGCCACCCCGGCATTCCGTCGCGCACCAGCAGAGCGCCGGCGCCCAGCCCGATCGCCATCACCAGCGGTGCCACGAGCACGATGCGCACCACCGAGCTCCGTCGGTCCACCGAGGCGCTGACGATCTCACTGGCCGTCCAGCCGACGGCCAGGGCGACACCCAGGAATCCGGCCGTCAGCGGCGCCAGGTGGGCCAGCCGCTGCCCGAACAGCGGCACATACATGTCGACCATCGTCGCCGCCATCAGCAGACCGAGCGTCAGATACACCCATTTGAGCGGCCCCGGCCGGAACGCCGTGGGAGGTAACACGCTCGCCCCGGCCACTCGCCGCCGGTCGACCGCCAGGAAGACCATGATGAGGGCCAACGCCACGGCCAGCAGCGCCGCGGTGGACAACAGGTCGGGCAGGATTCCCGCCACACTGACCGACAGCGCAGCCGCGCCGAGCAGGATCAGCGACCACACCGGAATACGGGTCACCGCCGCGCTGTCCGCCCGGACCCGGCCGGGCAGCGCCAGCGGAACCAACGCCGTCATCGCGACGGTCAGGATGACCAGTGCCCCGAATGCCCAACGCCACGAGGCGAACTGGGCGAACAGCCCGCCGGCCGCCGGGCCCAGCAGGGTGCCCACTCCCCACATTGCCGACACCAGGGCGGACGCCCTGGTCCACAGGGCGCGGGGCAGCGCGGCGTTGATC
>SXGT01226977.1_pt1 | contig 11586 bp, 10 predicted proteins | sample 3176221 | NCBI WGS metagenome assembly SXGT01 (sample SAMN11356862, study PRJNA531348) | freshwater metagenome | isolation source: freshwater sample F1-120 | place: China: Fuxian Lake, Yuxi | collected 2017-12-25
GTGATGTGCGGTGAGGCTATGCCACTCCGACCATACTCGTAGATTGCAGAGATCTTTTTGGTTTACCGGTGCCGACCACGACCAATATGGGTTGCAGGATTTATGCAGGAGGGTTGCCGGAGGAGGGGATGATTGCCAGTAAGGTGAGAGCGTTGGGTACCAAGTAAATTGATCGCGAAGCCACTACTTTGGCGGGGACGTTACGCAACGCCAAACCGGTTGCACAAGTAGCACTGACAGGGAATCTTGAGGGTGTCGCAAGTTGGAGTTTCTGGATCAGCGTCAAACTTTGTAGCGGTAGCTACGGTCGCTATCGTCGGGTGACGAGTGCCACATGTCATTTCTTGAGATTGCGGATTTCAATTGAGAGACTAAAGTAAATTGTTGTAATGTTGTAAAATTCGTGCCAAATCTTAGTCGCACTGTATCTGGTGCCAGTGCATAAGAGTGTTGTGTCGTCTAACGAGCAAGCTGAGTTCTCTGCCGCTTCCAATCACGGGAATCCCATTTTCTGCAAATTCGATTGTTGCGACAATTACGAAAGTACAGATCTGAGTTTTGCGAACAACTTTTGTTCCTCTTCGTAGACACGGTCTCCGGTTTGCTTGGCTGAGTGTGCAATTTCTTGTTCCCCTCTGGCTAATGCCACGCGATTAAGCTCGTCATAGCTCCCAGCTCGCCATGGTCCGATTTTTGTCAGTTTTAGAGCCTGTGTTTTCGCTTCATCAAGTCGTCCTTGGTGGTTGAGGAATCGGACAAGTTGGCGATGAACCTCCCAATTGATACTCATTAGGCTTGGCTCTACAAGCGCTTTGGTTAGCACGTTTTCTGCTTCGAGAGTATGCCCCATCCATTCAAGAGCGCGAGCTCGGGTGACGGCATCGAGCGCGGGTGCAGGCGCATCCTTCAACACATACTCCGCGACTTCGCGCATTATTAGTCGTTGCCCTTTTGCGTTAGTTTGTCCAATCATTATGTTGGTCAACACTCTCACTCGAGTTGTTTGAAGGTGCTGAGCGATAGTTTCGTCGATCGGTTGCAGATCGTGTTGATTGAGCAGTTCCAAGGCGTCATGGTTCTCGCCGGCGTTTGCTGTAATGTCGATGCATTCGGCGAATGCCTGCTGACGGTAGGAAGTGGACACTCCCAGTTCGTGGATTAGAGCCTCGCATGCTTCAAGAGCCTTTAGACGCGCGTGGGCAAATGCAAACAGACGGATACGAGCAAGTCTAAGTATGCCGTAGTTTGGGTTTAGTCTGAGCCCTTCAGCAATTAGCCGATTTGCGGTTTCAGCTACCGTGACAGCACGAGGTAAGTCGGCGTTGCGGACACGAATACAAATGTCCTCGAGCACATCAGCGGCTTCATGGAGTGAATGAACGTCGCGTCGAATCGCAAGCCTGCGCTCCGCATTGGCATATGCACTGTCTAAGTCGCCGCCACAACGCAGTGAGACGGTGTAATTTCCCAAAATGTCAAGGTCATCGGGAAATCGCTTGAGGCCATTTTCGCAAACTTGCCTAGCTCTAGCCCATTGTGCATCGCGGATAAGCGCAAATGAGTAGTTGACGGTGTATTCTGGTGGCGCAGCCAGTGCCGATTCGAGGCTTTGAAAGATCTCCAACGCTTCATGGAGCCGACCCCGAATGTGCTGAATACAAAGTGCGTAGTCGGTCGCGAACGAGTGAGCAAGAGTCCACTTAGTTGAGCCAGAGCAAAGATCGGGCAAATAGGCACATTTTAGTAACGGTTCCGCCTCGCTGTACCGGCCTAACGCCATAAGGTCAGCCGCTTCCTTTAGGAACGGGACGATTTTGTCAAATTCGACAACGACAACATCGTTTCCTTTTACGGAGGCGCTGGCAATTCGTTTTTCGAGTTGTCGTTCGCCCTTACCTAGCTGAAACGTCTCTTTGCGAACGCCGATCTCACAGCGCGCTGTGCTAAATCCTCGCGACTTTGCTACCGACAGAAGCTCAGCGTCGAGCTCTGCATATGTCTGAAATCGTGCGCTGGGTTGTTTCGCTAGGCAACGAGTGATCACTTTCTCTAGACCGAGAGATGTCTTCTTGAAAATCCCGCCAAGGCGTGGTGGCGCCTGATTGAGATGCATGTGCCTAATTGCTGGCACATCGGGACCAACAAACGGGGGAGTCCCGGTCTCGAGTTCGTGCATGATGCAGCCGAGTGCATAAATGTCCGCGCGGTGGTCAATGGATGATGCATCACGAAACTGCTCAGGTGCCGCATATAGGACTGTGCCTAGAAACGACTCTCTCTGCGTGCGTTCAGGGCGTTCAAACGAAGGCACTGGGAGGGGCTTCGAGTGTTGAGCACCCGCAGCGCGGAGTGGACGAGCAAGCCCCCAATCGGAAACACATGCAAGTAGATTCCTATCCAACAGGATGTTCCCCGGTTTAAGATCACGATGGATAACACCGAGGTTACTGTGGACCCAATGCAGACCACGACACACACGGAGGACTGATTCGAATCGTGCCGCTGGCCCAAGTCGCGGTAGGGCACTTGTCAAGTCGCCAGCATCAAGCCAAGTTGCAACAACAGCGGGTATCTCATTTATTCGTACAACTGCCAGCGCCTCGGCAACCGCGTCGCAGGCCGATGCAGAAAGCCATACTTCGACTTCGTCTCGAAAACGCACAATGGACTGCTGGTCCCCGAGCAACTCCGGGTGGATGCACTTCAAAGCAAAAGTCCCCGAGGCTGCCCGATGGCGTAGTCGCACACAGACCCCCATGCCACCTTGGTGTATTGAGGCGACCTCGAATCCAGGATCGTCAAAACCTAAGGCAGTAGCTACCTCGGGAAGGTCAACACGAGCACCTGGGTTCATGTATCTTAAGTGAAGCACTGGTAGCCCCGGATTGGAGTGTATTAGCTCCGAGCAAAGATATGCTCGAATTGAAGAGAGGATGTACAACCCCGTTCTTCGTTTTTTGCTCGTTCACCGCGTATAGGCCCTTGTTCTTGATTACCTGACGAATGAGCGTGACCAACTCTTGGGGATCGGGGGTCATTGGGTTGCCCTTTCGCGGTGCAAGTTGAGGAGGGGCTTGACTGGCTTGTTCTTCGAACTCTCCTGAAAGCATACACGTACCGCTATTCGTCTTCAATTTACAAAAATGTGAGAATTCTCCAGCCGCGATCACCCTGTGCGGCGCCTACATGGGTGTGCCCTCTTCAGATCGAAGCGGGCTAAGCGACCTCTATCCACTCACTCAAAGGACGGATCTTCAATGACGACTCATATACCCTCGAAATGCAATTCACTTGCCGCCATTGCTGGCTTTCTCGCAGTCGCCGCGGTGTATGCCGGTCCTCTTACTCCTGGCGCAGGTCCGGTTGCATCGACGTACAAGACGCTGACCGAGGTTGAGCCTCGCATCGCGATTAACATTACAAACACTCCCGGGCAATTTCCCGAGCTATTCCGCATTACGCAACCCGGGTCGTACTACTTGACTGGGAACATCACCGGCGTTTCTGGCAAAGATGGCATTCGAATCGTTGCAGATGGTGTGACCCTGGACTTGAACGGCTTCGTCATCATCGGTGTTGTCAACAGCAATACGGGCATCAATGTTGATCCGGGGTCGAGTTGCACTATTCGTAATGGCTCGGTTCGAAACTGGGGTGGCGCGGGCATTGACTCGTTCCGAAATGGAACGCTCGTGGAGAACATCAATTCAAGCAACAATGTCGAGGAGGGCATCCGCACCTCTAACGCAAGCCGTGTTGTCAATTGTCTTGCACTGAATAACGATGGTCGCGGCATTCTCGTTGGAAATGAGTCCGTAGTCACCGGTTGTGTTGCACAAGGAAATTTCAGCGCGGGCAGCTTTGTCGGCGGCATTTACTCTGGCGATCGCTGCGTTATCACCGAGTGCACCGCTGCATTTAATGCCGGTGCAGGAATTACCGTCGGTGCTGGGTCACGCGTTTCCGACTGTCAGGCTGGTCAGAATACTAATGGCTTTGAGTCCTACGGCTCGGCCCTCTTTGCCGGTTGCACAGCACGCGAAAACGACTCCGATGGATTCCATGTCGGCGCGGCGTGCACAGTGCGAGATTCGGAATCAACCGGAAATGGCGATGATGGCATTGAAGCTGCCACTCGCTGTGTAATCACTGGAAACACATGCGACAACAATGGCCCGGCGGCAGCTGGTGCAGGAGTGTTTCTCACTGGCTCATCGTGTCGAGTCGAGGACAACAAAGTCTCTTCCAATTTCTATGGTGTGCTCACTGGCGGCTCGGTGATCGACTGTTTCATTGTCAAGAACACTGCACGTGGAAACACCAACTCCAATTTCAGCATCAATCCCGGAAATGAACTTGCTCCCGTCATCACCAATCCGGGACTGAACTCCTTCTCCACCATGACTCCCTGGAGCAACGTCGCATTCTGAGCACCTGGCTGAGGACCGATTTCTCAGCACACTCAAACAAGGAACTCACTCATGAACTCTTCCAATCTTCTTGTCGCCACCGTCTTGAACACACTCTGTGCAGCTGCGATCGTGCAGGCACAAACAAATATTGATACAAATCATAAATACTCGTGGTGTGAGAATACAGGATGGATGAACTGGCGAGACAGTGGGTCGCCCAGCGGCACGCAAGGCGCGCTTGTTGCGGGAGCCTTCGCGTCTGGCTTTGTCTGGTGCGAGAACATCGGCAATATCAGTCTGGGAGATGGCACTCCTGTGAACGGATCTACCTACGCGAACGCTGCTGGCTCTGATTTTGGCGTCAACATCTTGATTGATCATCGACTGGGCGGGCTGGCCTGGGGTGAAAACGTCGGCTGGATCAACTTTGGCCCTCATGCAACGCTCGCCGCCGCCCAACAGGCTCGATTTGACTCAGCTTCAGGCCGTCTTCGTGGTTACGCCTGGGGCGAGAATATCGGTTGGATCAATCTCGACGACTCTACCCACTTCGTGAGTATCAGGTGCCCCGCAGATTTCAATCAAGATGGCATCGTCGATTTCTTTGATTACCTGGACTTCGTAGACGCGTTCTCCGCCAATCTGCCTAGCGCAGACTTCAACCTCGATGCAGTGATCGACTTCTTCGACTACCTGGATTTTGTCGATGCGTTCAGTGCCGGGTGCTGAGAGACGTCGAATTCACATAAAGCGCCGCGAAAAGTGGTGCAGTGCTATCCCGGCTGCCACACCAACGTTGAGCGAATCTGCGTGTCTTGTAATCGGGATTCGAACGCGAATCTGTGCGGCTGCCTGGGTAGCATGCGAGAGGCCCGGCCCTTCTGCTCCCAGGAGCAGTGCGGGTTTGGGAATATCGCGCCATGAAAGTGTGCCTAGATCCACAGCATCCGGAGCGGGGGTTAGCGCAATCGTTGTAAATCCAGCGGCATGAAGCAACGGCAGATCCTGCGGCAGAGATTCTGAAATCGAGAAGGGGATTCGCAAGACGTGGCCCATGGAGACGCGGATGGATTTTCGATACATGGGGTGACAGGAATCGGCGCTAACGATAACTGTCGCGTGCGGGCCGCCGAGCGCAGAGGCGGTGCGAAATATCGAACCCACGTTATCGTGATTGGAAAGCTCTTCGAGAATGATGAGCGTTTGTGCGCGGGAGAGCAGTTCCGGAATTGTCGGGAGTGTGCCGGTTTCGCCGCAGGCAAGCATGCCTCTGTGAAACTTGAATCCAACGATCGCATCAAGAATGGGTTCTGGAGCAATATAAACGGGGATATCCGGGGAAAGGTCATGCAGCACTTTTTCCGCGCGGGGAAGCCAGTAGTCCGCGATGAAAACCGAGCGGACTCTATAAGTAGATTCGAGCAGATGGCGAATGACCAGGTCGCCCTCCGCGATGAAACGCTGGAATTGCTTGATCCCGACGCGGTCGGACAGTTTGGTATAGTCGCTCACGCGCGGGTCGGCGGCGCTGGTAATTGGCTGAAGATTGAATCGAGGAGAGGTCACGGGTCGATCCTACTCTGCGGAGTGTCGCAAAACGTGCTTTACAGCGTTCGATCTGAATGAGGTAGTGAATGAGTTTTGAAATCTGGCATGCGGTGGTTCTGGGTTTGGTCGAGGGGATTACGGAGTATCTGCCGATCAGTTCGACAGGGCACCTGATTATCGCCGCGGACTTGATGAAACTGGATACGCCAGAACTGCGGGAGTCGGTGAAGGCGTTCAACATTGTGGTGCAGGGCGGGGCGATATTGGCGGTGGTGGGGCTGTATTGGCCGCGGTTTGTGCAGATGTTGCGGGGATTGACCGGTCGTGACACCGCAGGATTGAATCTCCTGGTGTGTCTTGGGATCGCGTTCATGCCAGCCGCAATCGCGGGTGTGCTTCTGAACGACTTCATCGAAAAATATCTATTCTCGGTGTCAACGGTGGCGATTGCACTGGTGATTGGTGGCCTGTACATGATCGTACTTGAATGGTGGAGACGCGGAAAGTTCAGTCTTCCGCCGCATCAGAAGTCGCAATTGGGATTGGAAGATATCACACCGGTCAAAGCACTTCAGATTGGCTTGCTTCAATGCATTGCTATGTGGCCAGGAACCAGCCGATCGATGATGACGATCACCGGCGGATATTTGGTTGGTCTGAGGCCGGCGGCGGCGGCAGAATTCAGTTTCCTGCTCGGTGTTCCGACATTGACTGCCGCGTGCGGATACCGCCTGTTCAAGAATCTGAAACACGCGCATGAGGTAAATCTGCCGAACATGATCGAGACGCTCGGCGTAATTCCAATTGTGGTGGGCGTAGTTGTCGCGGCAGTCTCGGCAGCAGCAGCGGTGAAATTCCTCGTAGGAACACTCAACAGATCTGGGCTTACTCCGTTTGGTGCCTATCGAATTGTGCTCGCGATTGTGCTTCTCGGATTGGTGATGCAGGGAATCGTGAGCGTCAACAAATCCTGAAGCAAGTCAGAGACCTATTCCAGCCTATCCCAATTTGGTCCCACATTCAGAACACTGCGCAGTGTCTTTCGCAATCGCATATCCGCAGTGCGGACATGCCCCCAGTGGGACCATCCAATTTGCAAGTCGTTGACTGAATGCCGCAATTCCAGCGGCGGGGGCGACAAAGGCCGCGAACGTAAAGACCATTGGCATCCCGTATGGCCACAACTCAAAGCCGATCCAGTTTGCAGTTCGGAAGATCAAGACAGTGGCGGTGATACCTGCGCCGAGCACTGCCCAGACCAAGGAGCCAAGCCGCAGAAACAGGAGAATTCGCATTCGGCGGTCTGGAGTGTTCATATATAGATGTTACCTGAATGGCATGGTCGCAGTTGCACCCATTAAGATCTAGTCACTGGCCAAACAAGTTTTTTTCCACAAACATGCCTTGCTGCTCAAAGTACGTCAGGGCTTCCTGTGTACTTCCAAAGATCTTGGTGGCGGTTTCGGTGATGAACGGTGACGGGTGCTTCTTGGGTTTCCAGACAATGTAGACTTCTTTAGTGTGTTCGAATGCGTGATGAAGTTCGCGTTCTACGCCGCTGGACAGGCCTGGAATGCCACCTGGGAGTTCGGGGATGTAGCTGACAATCATGTCGGATTGGTCTACGAGTTTGAAGTCTCGCATGTAAATCTGACCATCGATGTCGCCAGCGATATCCATGATCTCGCGAACACGGACTTTGATCGGAGCGGCCGCGGACTTGCTGCCACCAAAGGAGTGGGGGGCAACTTCGAGAATATCGCGGCCTTCGCGGGTGGCGGCGATGGCGCGTTCGAGGAGGAGTTTTTCATCGACATCACCTGGATCGAAGGTGATGAAGTGATCAGCGAGTGCTGCGCGGAAGGCATCGATCTCGGCGAGAATGTCGGGCATGTCAACGACGTGGGACATTGGGAAACTGGGATAGACCTTGCGCATTCCGGGGCGGCAGACCAGGCGGAAGAGGGTCTGCGTGGTCATCTGATGGCGACCACGTGAGAGAATGTAGAACTGCGAGTTGGGGATGGAGCGGCTCATGAGTTCTGTAGCGAGGATTTCTTCTTCGCGCCAGACCATGCAGTCTTTGAGCGTGGCATCGATGTCGTGTTCCTGGTGCAAGCGAGCGTTGACAACTTCGATGTTGTCAACGAGGCAGACAAAGATCTCAGGATTGAGCTTGGTGATCTGGTCATAGTCAAAGGCGGGGAAGAGGCCGTGGCGCCAGCGGAATGTGGCGTGCGTGTTCACCATCATGTTCTTCTGATCGCGGGACTCAGAAATAATGTCCTTGAACGCTGCGCGACGAAGGGAATTGAGCCTGGAGATGGGAAGGTCGAGGATTTTGCCTGGACGGATGTCGGTGCCCTCGCGATACATCATGTCACCGACATGGTGGACATGCAGTGCTTCGCCTTGCGTTCCCGCGAATTTCGCGGCGGCGTCCAAATAGGGCTTTTTTTCCAGTCCGATCTGACCAGTGACAATTGCTCGCATGACCAAGTGTAGATGCAGAGGGTGCCAATTTCGCGCTCGATCGCTATGATTCAAGGAACCGGTTGAATTGCGTCGATTTCCTTAGAAATACTCAAGGAGTAGTGGTATGTATCGGAAGTCCCCCATCGGTGATCGGCAATTGTTTGATGCGCTGGAATCGCGGCAGCTGCTCGCGCCCACGATTACGGCGTTTAATGCGGTGCCAGGCGGCGCGATCAATCAACTTGATAGTGTGTCTTTGCAAGTGACCGCGACAGCGCCGGGCGGTGTTCGCGCAGTTGTGTTCTTTCGTGATATCAACAGCAACGGTCGCTGGTCCCCGGGCCTCGACATTGACATGGGTGCTGTGTTTTCGCAATCGGCTCCGAATGTGTTTCAATTGAACGTGGCTACCGATTCCGGTTGGGACCGCGTGACACCGATCTGCGCTGATGCGGTCGAATTTGGTGGTGCATGGACTGTTGCAGGTCCGTCCACTTTGTCGCTCACAGTCAATCGCCAACCGAGTGTGACATCGGTTGTCGCATCTCCGGCGACAGCCAACGCAGGTCAGGCCATCACCATTCGCGGTAGGGCATCTGATGATGATGGTATTGCCCTGATGAGATTTTTCCTGGACCGCAACGAGAGCGGCGCTTTTGATAATGGGACCGATACGTTACTTGGCGATGTAACCACTCCCAATGGCATCGGCGAATATGTTCTTGCTACCAACGTTGGGCTGGATTGGGCAAATTCCGCCCAGATCGTTGCCGATGCGCTGGATTCCAACGGAGCCTGGTCACTATCGCCGACTCCAATTTTCCTGACGGTTGACAACAACATCGCGCCGGTCATCGGAACAACTACTCAGACTACCTATCGCAACCAGGCGGGCGAGCCTCAACTCAGAGTGACGGCCCTTGTTTCAGATATTACATTAATTCGTGCTGTGACGTTCTTTCTGGATATGGATTTAAACGCGCGGTGGACACCGAATGTAGATGTTTCACTGGAAACTGTTCTGTTCGGCGGCGCCAGCAACTTGAACATCCAACGCACCTATTCAACGGATCTCTTTGGCCGTCAGTCTGTTCCGGTCTACGTTGATGCAATGGACCAGGGTTTGAATTGGCGTGGCGCAACACTGATCGGGGCGGCAATCCAGCCCGCAGCGGCACAGGTGACAAGCCTGTGGATTGAAGAACTGTTCACTGATGTGTTCGAGGTGGTGGCCGATGCAATTAGTCCTGGTCAATATGGAGCGGCGAACACTGATATCGCTGAAGTGCAGTTTTTCATCGATCAAAATGGCAACAGAACGTTCGATGGGGCAGATCGAATTCTCGGAGGTCAGACTGCCTTCACAACACTCCCCAATGGAGAACGTCGGTTCACAGCCACTTTTGACCTCACTGCTGACCCGTGGAATCGCAGCGGAACTTTCGGAGCGGTGCTCACTGATGGCAGCGGCACCGTCTTCGGCACACAATTGTCGTCTACCAGATTCGCGCCTGTGCGGGCAACGCTGAGTGGGATACCGCGGATAAATTCAATTGTCACTGAAGTAGGAATCAACCCCGGCAACGGAACAACAACTTTTGCGACTCCCGGAACCGCCGTTCGTGTAACTGCATTCTGGAGCACCGCCAGCTTTGGCGGCCGCGCCGTTACGTTTTTCTTCGATCGAAATAACAATGGGCTGTGGGATCCGGCGGTTGATTTCGATCTCGGCTTCCGGTTCATCACTGGCACTTCGGGAATGGTGACCTTCACAAGTGCGGCGTTGCCGGCATCGGTGGTGGGCTTTGGCTCCATCGCGGCGGCGGTGCAAGACCTTTCTGGCCGCGGCGCAGACTCTTGGGGGTCGCCACGAACCGATTCAATCCGCCAGATTCGAGGACTGCCCGCAGTCAGCAACATCACCGCTCCCTCGTCCGCAGCCGCCAATTCCACAGTAAATTTCACTGCTCGTATCACTGACGACTACGGAGCACGGGCCGGCACAGCATTCCTGGATATCAATAACAACGGGTTCGATTCCTCTGATCGTAATATTACAACATTCAACCGAATCAGCGGCACAGCCAGAGATGGTGTCTGGCAGTTCAGCATGAATCTCTCAGGAATCGCGGCGGGAACATATACAATCTACGTCGCCGCAGTGGACTTCTATCGAGGACATGCCAGCCAGCCCGGTGGCGTCACCAATGGACTCTGGGGCCCGCGTATTGCGTTTACTCTTACGATTGTCTGACAGCGCGATCGCGCAGGTTATCTGAACTTCTGACCCGCAAAGCCCGCATGGGTGGTATCGGGGTACGAGAGATAACCTCCAAATGTGTGCCGCATTCGCATGTCTATTCATGCAGGCTCCGATTGATCAAAGTCTCGCGGCGATATTCCGCGCGAGATTCTGACATCCGGAGGCTCCTGAATGGTCCGTCGTTCCGTCGGTAGCGTGAATGTGAATACTCGAATCGACCGGAACCACAATCAGGCAGCACTCGAACACCTTGAAGGTCGTGTTCTGTGTTCAACCACCATTAGTGCAGTTGATGTGGGCGCGGTGCTGGCGGTTGCGGGGCAACCTGTCTCGATTTCAATCGAAGCTACTTAGCCATACGGCGTTCGTGCCGCGACCATCTTCCGCGATGTCAATGAAAACGGGCGATTTGATGCTGGTGTTGATCAGTCACTTGGAGATATCTTCGCGCCCAACGCGCAGGGTCGATTTGTCCGCAATGTCGTGCCCGGAAGCGACTGGGGACGCAACGTTCGGCTTGGTGTCAATGCGGTCGACAACGCCGGACAGTGGTCGAGCACGGGTGCTCGGCGCGTTGACCTTGCGGTCAATCAGCGGCCCACACTTCCGGCAGCGAGCCTTTCTGCATCGGTCCTGAACGAACGTGATCTGTTCTCCATCACCGTTCGCGCTGCAGATGACACTTCGATTCGCGCTGTGACAGCGTTCGTCGATCGCAATGGCGATGGACGCTGGACTGGCGGCACGGATATCTCTCTGGGAACTTCTTACGCAGTCAATGGCGCTGGGAATTTTGTCATCAACGCTTCCGCCAATCCTGCGTGGCATGTGTTGGGTGGCAGCGCGAGCATAGTGGTTGATGCGGTAGACACCGATGGCGCGTGGGTA
>SXGT01633144.1_pt1 | contig 11585 bp, 15 predicted proteins | sample 3176221 | NCBI WGS metagenome assembly SXGT01 (sample SAMN11356862, study PRJNA531348) | freshwater metagenome | isolation source: freshwater sample F1-120 | place: China: Fuxian Lake, Yuxi | collected 2017-12-25
ACGGCATAGGGTTGCTTTGGCGGATTTAATAAGGTTATTAAAAAATGAAATAGGTTATCATTTTCTGATTTTGTTTTTGATAATGTCTATTGGAACAAGATTATCTTGAAAATTAACCTGCTGACATGCTAGCTCTATATCCGAATTATTAATCCTCGACTTCAATACCCTAGCCGTTTCTTGAGAGTCTGGAGGCGCATAAAAATAAGAAATATCACCGGACAGATTTCTGGTCTCAAAAACATATCCTTGGCCTAAAAAATCACTATTTCCCATACCAAGAAATCCAAGATATGAATAAGCTTGGCCTGAACAATCAGCTGACTCAAAATATATAACTGAAACCGAACCTATTTTACCTGGCTGTACTTTTGGTGTTCTATTGAGAGATGGATAAACAGTATATATGTAGCTTTTTTGGCTTAAAACAAAAAATCGCTGCGTATCACCATGTAACGCATCATTAGTTTCCTTATCAAACCCAAGAAATGCGCCAATGCTTTTGCCATTTGCCAGCACTTGAACAGCCCCTTGCTTTACTTGTGCCTTAGCTGCTGGGCGTGCATTTAGCGTCAATGCGTTTTCCGTTTCCTTGCATTCTATGGACACGCGAAGCGCGCCAGTCTTCTTGTCCGCGCAAGCTTGTATATCTTCGGCATAGGTATTATAGGCAGCAGCCTGCAAAGCTATGGCCAATAAAGGAATAGCACTTTTTGTTTTCATATATAACTCCCCTCAAATTCTGAAAACTGGCTTGATTTGCAAACATTCACCTCAACAGGTTAACCATAGAACAGCCTGCTAGGCCAGCGAAATCTATAGCCCACGCTGGCGAGCGCAGGCAGCGCATGGCCGACAAACTGGTCAAAGCACTGCGGTGTTCAAGATCGTGAAGTCATCGTGGGCGCCAATTCGGCCCATGGGTTGCGGCGCTCCCATGCGGCCAAGCGGCTGTGCGTCGAGACGCTGTTGAAGGATGCGGAGTGGATGGGGTGGAGAGAGGTGGCCCCCCCGCCCGCCTTCAGAGTAGAGTGACAGCCCCGGTGCGTTGGGTGTACGCTCGTGGACTGTTTTGCCATAACGCCCGGTGTGCGAAGCGGGGGTGGGCTGAATTGGTTGGCGAATTGTTTTGGAACCTATGTGGCGTGCGGGTTGCCGAAGCAGGATTAACCAGTCTGGCCCACCATCGACAAATCTTAGGTATGTCTGTTCTTATAACAGGGGTAAAATTATGAAAAAGCTAATCATTGTTCTGAGTCTAATCATGGTTTCTCTGGTTGTCGTCGGATGTGGCACAGGGCCGGACAGTGCTAAACAGCACACATCTAGCCCTTACGTCTCGCCAACACTCTAATTTCCTTTGACTGTGAAATACAAAGCCTGAGTTTTGGATATGGATAAGCGATTTGGTCTAGATAAAAATTATCCGTGCTAAAATTCAAGATATTTGGCGCGGCTTTGCGTCCCTGAGAAATCAATGGCCTATCTGTGCCAGAAATCAGGGGCAAAAGTTAGGCTGAAAAGGGCAGGCTTCCGGGCTAGCCCTTTTTTATTGCCTGAATATCAGCAGGAGGAACCGCACCGCGATGTAATTCCTCTGCGAAACAAAGCCAGAAAAACCCATGTTTGCTTGCCATACCACTGGTGAATGCGTACAGGGATGCGCGAGCTATTCTCCCTTTCCCTGCTGGCAACGTGGTAATGTGCGCCCGCGAACGGCGGCGGCTACCATGCCTAAGCGCCGCCACCCGCTAAGCAGCACCTGCCGCGCGCAAACTAACCGCCCGCTATACCTGCCACCGCAAGCTATTGCCCAAGCATGGAACCGCCCAGACATCCAGACCACGACAACATGACCCACTTCAACACCCGACAGCGCCACCCACCACGAAGCCAGGCCGCGCCGACCGCGAGCTTGGTTAAATTCCTCACCGAGATACAGGGCGCCTTCGAAGCCGGGCACATTGGCCGCGAGACGGCAACGGCGGCGATCAAGGGATGGCCCGCCACGATGGCGGCAGACCTTGCGGCCAAGCTCGAAGCCCTGCGGCGGCTGTCCGTGCCGATCCGGCCCACGCATTGATCCTGGTGGCGATGCCCGGCCCGGGCTGAGCTATGATTCCTGCGTGAGCGCGCGGCGGCTGACTGGCTGGCAACCCCCCCCCTCTGGCCGTTGGCTGTCGCCGTGCTCCAAACCGCAGACCCCGAACCCGGACCTACCGCTTCGCGCCGCACCCGCCCCCTAAACCTCCTACCGACCCCAGCAGCGGACGGCATCGTCCAGCCCTAGGCCAAGTCCGTCTTGCCCATCAAAATCGCCTATCGAATCCCCAACACCGGGAGCGCAGTAACGCCGCTTTCTGGCGCGCTCCCCCCGTTACTGCCTCTCCACATTGGAATGACAGTAACGCGCGACAGTAACGGGGTTTATGGGGATTCGAGAAGGGTATTGATGGGCGAAATCTGACATTTTGTCAGGTTTGGAATTGGCATCGCGCTGCACATTTGCCACGCCCCATCCCATGCCGGTTTTAAATAATTTTGCACCGTTGCAAATCGTTGCGCTGCGTGGCGATGCGCTTCAGAGCGTGGTAGACCGTTGCAGATTGCTGCGCGGCAACGGAAAGCGCCTTGTGCTGTTGGGAGAAATGCCGCGGCGCTTGGCTACGTTCCGCGCCGTCCGAAAAGCTTGTCAAACAAGGTGTGGCGTCCCGCTTCCTGCTGCTGCGCTTCTGGCGATGGCCGCGCCGGTTCCGGCTGTCCCTGGTGGACAAGCAACGCCGTCAACCATTCCAAGCTGAGCCTTGACCATCCGCAAAACCGCTTTTAAGGTAAGCATCTTTTACGGCGAATCGTAATCAAGGTGGCGAATGATCATTGCGCTTTTGAACCAGAAAGGCGGTGTAGGCAAGAGCACGCTTTCCATTCACATTGCCGACTTCCTAGCCCGCTCAGGCAAAAGCGTGCTGTTGGTCGATGCGGACCCACAAGGCAGCGCCTTGGATTGGGCAGCGGCCAGGCCGGACAATCCGCGTTTCCCGGTCATTGGCCTGCCGAAGCCCACCTTGCACCGGGAGTTGCCGGACCTATCGACGGGCCGCGACTTCGTGCTGATCGATGGCCCGCCACGGGTTAATGAACTGGCGCGGTCGGCGATGATGGCGAGCGACTTCGTGCTGATCCCGGTTCAACCGTCGCCGTATGACGTGTGGGCGGCTAAGGACATTGTGGACTTGTTGAGCGAGGCCAGCATTTTTAAGGTAAACCTTAAAAGTGCCTTTGTAATAAACCGTAAAATCGTAAACACGGCTATAGGCCGCGACGTGGGCGAAGCCCTGGCAGGTTATCCCGTGCCGGTCCTGAAAAGCGCCATCGGCCAGCGCGTAGCCTTCGCCGAAAGCGCGGCGCAGGGGCTTACCGTGCTGGACACGGACTCGAACGGACCCGCCGCCCGCGAAATCGAATCCCTAGTAAACGAAATCCTGGAACTGTAGGCATGAGCAAAAAAGTCAGCATTGGAGCTAAACCGACCACACGCCCGGCAACTGCCGATGCTTGGGTAGAGAATCGCGCCACGGACGCCACAGCCACGCGCGAGACCATGAAGCGGCTCACCTTCGATATTCCTGATGCGCTGCATCGCCGGATCAAGGCGACGTGCGCGACCCGTGGCGTGAAGATGGCGGACGAACTGCGGGCGATGCTCGAAAGACATTTCCCGGAGAAATGACCAGGCCAGCCTTCAATTACCGTGCGGTAGTTGAAGAAAACGCTTGTGTCAGGACATGACTTTCAATATTCTATTGTCACGTACTGACAAACCGGGAACATCACCATGAAAGCAATCGGCTACATCCGGGTTTCCACCCAAGGCCAAGCGGACGAAGGCATCAGCCTTGACGCGCAGCGGGCGAAGATCGAGGCATGGGCCGACCTGAACGGCTATGAACTGGCAGGCATCTACGAAGACGCGGGTATCAGCGGCACCAAGGCCGACCGTCCCGGACTCGCCGCAGCGCTGGCCGCTGTCGGCAAGGGAGATGCCCTGGTCGTCTATTCGCTGTCCCGGCTGGCGCGCAGCACCAAGCACACCATCGAAGTTTCGGAGCGGCTGGCCAAGGCTGGCGCCGACTTGGTTTCTATTTCAGAAAAGATCGATACCACCAGCGCAGCGGGCAAGATGGTGTTCCGCATGTTGGCTGTTATGGCCGAATTCGAGCGCGACCTTGTGTCTGAGCGCACCAGCAACGCGCTACAGCACAAGAAGGCCCAAGGCGGGCGAGTCGGTTCCATCCCCTACGGCAAGCGCCTAGGCGATGACGGCAAGCTGGTGGACGATGAAGCCGAGCAAGAGGTTATCCGCCTGGTGAAGTTGTTGCGCGATGGCGGTATGAGCTACCCGAAGATTGCCGCCGGGCTTGAGGCCCGCAGCATGAAGCCACGGGGCAAGGCATGGCACCCGCAGACCGTGAAGAACATCGCCGAGGCGGCATGATGGACCCCAAGATAGCCGGGAAGATACTCGACCGAATAGCCGAGTTATCCCAAGGTAATGAACAGAGGACTATGGATTATTTAAGCAAGCCGCAAACCGGCGCGGAACGGCAGCGGCGATATGAAGAAAAGTTGATGGGCGAAGGTTTGCGCCAGGTAAAAACGTGGCTACCCGAAAAGGATATAGCTACGGTCAAGGCGGCTTTCCCTAGCCCGCGAGGCGGCATCGATTGGAAAGCCGTCATCAAGGCCGCGCTCAAAACGACAGGCCAAGAGCAATGAGCGCCGTTCCCTTCGACACCCACGCCTTCGTGAAGCGCCTACAGGGCGCCGGGTTCTCGCAGGAACAAGCGGAAGTCATCGCCGACATTCAGCGCGAGTCCGGCGCCGCCTATGCCGAACAGGTAAAGCATGATTTCCACCTAGGCGACATCGCGTCCGGGCGGGACATCGAGGCCATGCGGATAGAGTTGAAGCGCGACATCAAGGAAGCCGAGTTGAAACTCGAAGCCAAGATTTCCGAGACGAACGCGCGCATATCCGACAGCAAGGCCGAGCTTACCCGCTGGATTATCGGCGCCGGCCTACTGCAAACCAGCTTGATAGCCGGGATGCTGATGAAGGTGGCGAAGCTGATTTGAAGAATTGCGACCCGGCGCGCTGACTTGCCGGGAATGCCCAGCTTGGATGGGCGCCAATAGTTCGGGCCGGGCGGTGCTACCAACACCGGGGACCGGCCCTATCACCAATCGACCTACTACAGAGGATCGATCCAATGACTGCATCGAATGATAGCGGCGCCGCCTAAGCTGTGCCCGAAAAACGCCCTTCCGCCACCGTTATCCCGTTCAAGAAGCCAGCGCCCAGCATCCCTTTGGACGTTCTGGACAGCCTGGACAAAATCCAGATAGACCTGCTGGACATGATTGTCCGGCTCCCCCGCGAAGAAGCCATAAAAGACCTGCATTGGGCATGGATAGCCCCACTGCGAGTAGCGCTCCAATTCGCCCGGATTTCCGAAAGGCGGGCGCGGGAAATTTCCGCAGGCACCCTTCAAGAAATCGAGGCCGATCCCGAGGGCAGTAAGGAGGTACTCAGGTTCCTGAAATCGGTGATTGGCGGCGGGACTGAGCAGCCCGAGACCCCGGCCTGACCAGCATCCCGCCAGCTTGGGCGCCCAGCACCAGGGCGTCCGGGCTGGCTATTCGAGGGATAAATAGCCAGGAAGGTTAAACCAGAACAAAGCATCCTTAATCCAGCACTTATCTGGAAACAGGGAAAGCCTAAGGCATCCGCCGCCCTTTTCACGCAAGCGCTATCGAGCAAACGCGCATGTTCCAAGACAAAACCATAGAAGAAATCCGTGGCATTTTGACTGATAAGCCACTCACGGTAGAAGAACTTGCTTTCCTTATTTGTACCTACGAGAAAACCCTAGCGCTATACGCCAGGCATTTTGAGAAACTGCAAGTCATCGGCGTGCAGGCGACATATAAAAAAAAGCGCCGCCCATGGAAAACCCTATCTGATCTTGCTTGCGATATCCATGGTTTGCCGCGCCGCCCTGGAGCCCCCACTAAAGCGCCAAAACCCAAGCCATACAAAAGCGGCAAGCCAGGACCGCCGGATGGCTTGCCAAGATTTTACAGGGAATGGCTGGCCGATAAGGTTAGCTGTGAAAAAGCCAGACGCCCATTAGTAAAACTCGTGGTTATAGCGCACGAAATCTTGTTGAAAGACGGATATATCAGGCACCCCATAGACCAGCTTAACAATAGCGAAAAAAAGCTTCTTAAAAGCGTACAAAAATCCTTGCCGAGATACCGGCGTTTGGCTGATGAGATCAGAACAAGATGGGAGCAAGAAGATAGGGAAAATCTTTCGTAATCCCGAAAAAAACTGTCATGACAGTTTTTCGGGGTGTAATTGCGAATTTTTCCAAGATAGTCTGTCCCGGTCTTGCGAAGAAAGCTGAGGACGACATGAGCAACGCAATTGAATTTAGCGCAAATCGTTTGGCGTATTCAGTCGCCGACTTTTGCAAGTCGCACAGCATTAGCCGGGCCACATATTACGTGCTGCGGAAAAAGGGACTCGGTCCTCGCGTAATGCACGTCGGCGGCAAACCGCTTATCTCTACGGAAGCCGCCGCCGATTGGCGCAAGATCATGGAGGGCGGCAACTGCAAGTTTGCAAATGCCGTCCAGCAAGCGGCCACCTAAGCGCATAGCAGCCCGCGCCCAGATTATCTTGGGCGCTAGACCTTAACCCCTTCAACACGCCGTGATGGCGTCTAGGGTACGACATGAAGCAAAGAGATATTGGGCCGGGTTATCCGTTCGGATGGCCTAGGCCGAGCATGAAGCCGCGCAGCCCTGCGCGGAAGGCGAATGTGGGCCGAAATACGGCCCCAAAAACGGCGAAACCCCGAAGCGGCGGCAACCGTCGGGGTCTCTGTGACAACCTGCCTGTAAGAGAGGCAAGCTGTGAAAACGAGTCCTGATTATAGCGGCCAAGCGCCCGCTAGGGCCAGTTTTGGCCTAAACCCTACCCCTATTCCCACACCAGACGGCAACGACTCCGCCTCGCAACGAGCGCGAATCCTGGAAGCCCTGCGGCGTGGCCCGGTCTCGACCCTAGCAGCCCGGAAGCTTTTGGACGTCCTGCACCCTGCCGCCCGCATTCAAGAGCTTCGCAAGTCTGGTCACAACATCCGCACCCATTGGGCCACAGAGGAAGCGCAGAAGGGCAAGCCGCACCGGGTGGCTTCCTACGTGCTGTTTCCTGGGAAATGGGAGGGCCGGGCATGAGCCAACCCATACCACCGACACCCGCCAGTGTGCTTGCGGAAAGCATCCCCGAGACACTACGCCTTACCGCGCAATGGCTTGTCTGGAAATACGAATGGCGGGCCGACAAGACCGGCGGGAAATGGACCAAGGTTCCATATGATCCCAAGACCGGGAAGCGGGCGCGGTCCAATGGCCCCGAGACGTGGGCAACCTCTGCCGCCGCGCTGCGCGTCCACCAGGGCGGCGGATATGCCGGTATCGGCTTCGCTTTCCAAGATGGCGACGGGCTGGCCGGGGTGGACCTCGATCATGTGATCGATCCCGGCACCGGCGAAGCGTTGCCGTGGGCGTTGGAAATCCTGGAAAGGTTCAAGGGCACCTATGCCGAGATTTCCCCGAGCGGAACCGGCTTGCGGATTTTCTGTGTCGGCAAGGCCGTTCGTTGCGGCAAGGGCACCGAGAATAAGGCCGTCGAACTCTACGACCACACTTCCCCGCGCTATCTCACAGTCACCGGCCACCATTGGCCCGGATCATCCCCAGCAGTGACTGAACAGCAAGACGCTTTGGATTGGCTGCACTCCAAGTACTTCGCCCCCAAGGTCAAACCCAACGGCACCAGCAAGCCCAAGCCGGAAGGCTTCGCCTTGCCATCTGGCGACGATGGCACGGTCATCGAACAGGCATTGAAGGCCAAGAACGGCGCCAAGCTGCGGGCGCTGTTGGCTGGCGACGTGAGCGGCTATCCCAGCCAATCCGAAGCCGACGCGGCCTTGTGTTCGGCCTTGGCGTTTTGGACGCAAGACCCGGCGCAGTTGGACCGCATCTTCCGCAACTCAGGTTTGATGCGAGACAAATGGGACACGAAACACCATGCGGATGGGCGGACCTACGGCGAAGCCACCATAGACCGCACCTTGCAGAATGCGGGCAAGACCTACGCCGACACGCTACGCGAAAAAGCGGCACGAACAGCGGCGAAAGCGAAAATAAAAGTAGATGTGCCCAAGGCGCTAGACGGTGATTCATGGCCGCGCCTGGAATGGCGTCCCGAAACCTGCCAAGACATCGGCGACACGGACATGGGCAACGCGCAGCGCCTATTCGACCGGGACGGACGGAACATGCTGTTTGTCCGGGAAGTTGGCTGGCACGCCTGGGGCGGATTCCGTTGGATGTTCAACGAAGCCGGGGCCAAACGCCTAGCAGATGCCCTTCCCAAGTGGGTTCTGGCGGAAGCTGCGGAATTGCTGGTCAAAGCAGCGGCGGAACAAGATAACCGGCAACGCACCGCCTTGAACGATATGGCGACCGCACTGCAATCGTGGGCCAAGAAATGCGAGAAGGCCGCAACCATCGACGCGGCCTTACAGATGTTGGAGCGGCGCTTGATTGTGGAGCCGACCGAGGCCGACGCCGACCACTTCTTGCTTGCGGTGGCGAACGGCACGCTTGACCTACGCACCGGCCAGCTACGGCCATCCCGTCGCGGCGACTTCATCACCAGGGGTTCGGATATCCGGTTCGATCCTGCCGCCACCTGCCCCACGTTCATCAGGTTCATGGAACGCATCTTCCGCGCTCACCCGGAGGTGATCCCGTTCCTACGGCGTGCCATCGGCTACACCCTGACCGGCGACACCCGCGAGCAATGCGTTTTCATCGCGCACGGCGACGGCTCCAACGGGAAAAGCACGCTGGTCAAGGTTTTGGAGTGGATTCTGGGCGACTACGCCAAACAGGCTGCGCCCGACCTTCTTTTGACCAAGACCGGCGACCGCCAGCCCACTGAGATTGCCGACGTGCGCGGCGCCCGGCTTGTGGCGACCGTAGAGACCGGCGAAGGAAGGCGGCTGGCGGAATCCCTGCTTAAGCAAATGTCGGGCGGCGACAAGCTCAAGGGCCGCTATATGCGCCGGGACTTTTTCGAGTTCGACCCGACTTTCAAGGTGTGGCTGGCAACCAACCATAAGCCCGCGATCCGGGGCACCGACCACGGAATATGGCGCCGCATCAGGCTTATCCCTTTCGCGGAAACCATCGGCGACGATGAAAAAGACCCGGCGCTCCCGGCCAAGCTTAAGGCCGAACTGCCCGGAATCCTGGCATGGGCGGTGCGCGGTTGTCTGGAATGGCAGCGCGACGGGCTGAAACCGCCCGAAGTGGTCACGGTGGCGACCAACGCCTACAGAGCCGAGCAAGACGTTCTTGCGGCGTTTTTGGAGGAATGTTGCGTAGTGAATCGGCGCGCGGAAGCTCGGGCTGCGGACCTATACCGCGCCTACACGGATTGGTGCGAGCGGACCGGCGAGTATGCCGAGAAGCAACGGAAATTCGGGGAAAGCCTTACAGAACGGGGCTTTGAGCGAGATAAAGGCACAGCAGGGGCGCGGATTTATCGAGGGATAGGATTGCTAGATAGTGGCGCAAGTGGCGCAAGTGGCGCAGTTTTCCATAAAACGCCTATAGAGGCCAATTTTCTGGAATTACCGGAAAACTCAGCCACTAACGCCACTTGCGCCACTCAGGCCCGTGCTGTCTGCCTATCCTGCGTCCATTGGTTCGGCTACTGCAAAGCCGGTTTTGCCGTCTCTGACCCGGATATTGAGCGCCTTTGCGGAAAGTTCGCGGTTGCCAACCGGGAGGCAATCTGATGGACGCCACCATTCTTTCACGCATCCAATCCGCCGGGTTTGGCCTGGAAGTCGAAGGCGGCACGCTGTTCGTGTCGCCATCCGACAGGCTTACGGACAAGCAGCGCCAGTTCCTAAAAGCCCACAAACCGCAATTGCTCGCAGCGCTGGCCGCTAGACCAGTGGCAGCGGACACAGCGATGCCCAGCGCCGACGACTGCCAGCACGCGCAGGAGGCCAACCTGCCCCTCATGCCCACCACGTTCGCCGGAATTGGCGTGCGCTGCGCCGACTGCCGCCACGCAATTGCCGACGACTACCACCCGGCGCTGGTGACGTGCGCCGCTGGCCGGGTTGCGGTGGCGGCTTGCGGTTCGTTCTGGGCGCTGGATGTTCGGACGTGCGCTCGCTTCGAGGCGATCACCACCGCCACATCGACATCGGCCTCGACCACGAACCCCGCAGAGGCCGCAGCATGAGCAAGCCAGGCATTCCAGCACCACGTTGGGCGCGTCCTGGCGCCGAGCCTTGCCACGGCTGCACGCAGGCGCAGCGCTGCAAGTCTGAGCGGCTTGCCTGCCAAACCTTCCTAAGCTTCGTGAATTCCGGCACGGCCCAGTTCAACCGGCCACGGCATCCCAGCGCCGACACATACGCCGCGCTATTCGCCGTCGAGGTGGAAATTGCCTAGCCCGGCTGCAAATGCCGGCACCAGGACCAAGCGCATTAACTCACGGGTCAAGGGCGCTGGCGGCGAGCGCGAGTTCGCCAAGGTGATCCAAGAGCGCTTAGGCGTGGAATTGCGCCGGAACCTGGAACAGTCCCGGAACGGCGGGCACGACTTGATAGCCCAAGGCAACGACCCGGTAAGCCGTGCGCTGGACACCTACGCCATCGAGGTTAAGCGGTATCGGGAAATCACCCCGGCCATGCTGGCGGGATTCTGGATTCAAGCGGAAGCACAGGCCGCTAGGGCATCGAAAACGCCCGTGCTGGCCATCCGTGCCGACCGCGAGGAATGGCGCGTCCTGATGCCCCTGAGCGCGCTTAACGGCGCCTTCGGGAATTGGCTTGGAATCGAATGGACCGCAATGCTATCGGTCCCAGGCTTTTGCTGTTTGGTCCGGGAAACCGCGCGCGATTATTAGGTTTTGTTAGCCATTACCCAAGCATTTGCATGTCAATGAATGTCAAGGAATCTCAAGGGTGGTTCCGCCGCAGAAGCGCTCGAAAAGCTATCAATTCCCATCACGTCCGGTAGCTGGGCGCCCTTTTTGTTGTGCCGAAAGTGGCCAGTCAATCCGGCGCAATGGCTTACTACGGAAGTTGCCATCGACGGCAGCCAAAATCTAAAAACTTCTATTTTGGATTTAGCGCCAACATCAGGAATCCTCAGGAACCTTAACCTCCAGCAATCGCTCAGCCTTCTGCTGGGCGAGATGCCCGTCCAGCATCTTAGCGGCGTGGGCGGCCTAATATCCAAGTGTGATGGGAAGCTGGAAGGGAGTATTAGGTACGCCTGTGATTTTTGGATTGTTTGGATATATTAGACTTTATCAAAAACACTTATAATACTAGATATCTATAAACACTCAGTTGATTACCGATGAAGCTTTTTTCATACCTATCAGCAAAACACAACAAGGAAATGTTTAAAAGCATGACG
>SXGT01823640.1_pt1 | contig 11585 bp, 6 predicted proteins | sample 3176221 | NCBI WGS metagenome assembly SXGT01 (sample SAMN11356862, study PRJNA531348) | freshwater metagenome | isolation source: freshwater sample F1-120 | place: China: Fuxian Lake, Yuxi | collected 2017-12-25
ATTATGATTGTTGGCAATGCCGGCTCGCATGGCGTCAATGCCGGCATCTACACCAAGCTGCCCTACGACGTGGTGAAAGACTTTGTTCCTGTGGCCATGATCTGCACCACGCCGAATGTGATGGTGGTCAGCCCCAGCGTCAAGGCCCGTAACGTGGCCGAGTTTGTGGCCCTGGCCAAGGCCAACCCGGGTAAGTTCAACTACGCCTCGGGCGGCGTGGGCAGCTCGGCCCATTTATCGGCCGAGCTGTTCAAGAGCCTGACCGGCACTGACCTGACCCACATCCCCTACAAGGGCTCCGCACCCGCCGTAGCCGGCCTGCTGGGCGATGAGGTGCAGGTGATGATCGGCAACCTGCCACCCTGGTCGGCACAAATCAAGGCCGGCCGTGTGCAGGCGCTGGCAGTCAGCACGGCCCAGCGCCACCACAGCCTGCCCGAGGTGCCTGCCTTGGCGGAGAGTCTGCCCGGTTTTGAGACCCTGGCCTGGTTTGGCGTGCTGGCGCCGGCGGGGACGCCGCGGGCGGTGGTGGAGCGCATCAACACGCTGGTGAACCAGGCGCTGGAGCAGCCCGACATCAAGGCGCGGTTGGCGACCCTGGCCTGCGACCCGGCACCTGCCACACCCGAGGCGTTTGCAAGCCGCGTCAATGGCGACGTGGCGCGCTGGAAAAAACTCGCTGCCGAGAAAAACATCCGCGCCGACTGAGCGCCGGCTCAGCGGTTGAGCAGGGTCTCGATGCCCGGCGGCACGGCTTGGTAGGGGTGGGCTGCCAACAGGGCTGGCTGCACAGCCAGCACGCGGCCGGCTTGCACCGGCACCGGCAGCTGCCCGCCTTCCATCGGCATGCTCGGCCCGGCCTGCAACTCGTCGTAAAGCGGGCTTTCATCAAACTGGATCTCCAGCATGTCGCAGGCGGGCGCCACCGCGGCTACCAGCAGGCTGTGCCAGCTGCAGACCGGCCCAGACGGGTTGTGCGGTGAGAACTGCACGCCCTGCGCGGCCGCGCGCTCGGCAATGCGCAGCATCTCCCAGGGGCCACCGCAGTACTTGACATCGGGCATGACCACGTCATACAGGCCTTCGTCAAACAGGGTCTGAAACGCCGCCAATCCGACCTGGGTTTCGGCCGCCGCCAGCAGCACGCCCTGGGCGTTGGCGGCGGCACGCAAGCGGCGCGTGGCGGCCCAGTGGGCGTGGGTTTCGGCAATCGGGCATTCGAACCAGTGCAGCTGCGCTGGCGCCAGCGCCTGCAAGGCCTGCAGGGCATGGGCCTCGTCAAAGCGCCAATGGCAGTCCACCATCAGCCGGGCGCTTGGGCCCAGCGCCTCGCGCAGACCCAGCATGCAGTCCACACCGTGGCGGATCAGGGTCTGGCCTTCGGGTGTGCCGCACAGCGCCGGCGTCAAACCGTCAAAGGGCGCGGCCTTGAAGGCGTTAAAGCCCTGGGCCTGCGCGCGCCGGGCGGTGGCCACAAAACCCTCGGGCGTGCGCAGGCGCGTGGCGCGGTTGATGTTGGCGTACAGCGCCACCTGCGTGCGCTGTAGCGGCCCCAGCCCTGCCGCCGGCGCCACCTGGCCAGCCTGCACCAGCAGGCTGGCCACCGCCTGCAACACGGCGCTGGTCACGGTGTTGGCGACCAGACCGCCGGGCGACTGCGGCGACACCCGCAATTGGGTGGCCGCGTCGTCCAGCGACAGGCCCAGCCAGTCCGGCGCCAGATGGGCCGTAGCCGCCACCAGCAGCGGCTCCCAGCCGATCAGCGAGGCCTCGCCCCAGCCGACTGTGCCTTCGCTGTCGGTGACGGCGATGAAGACCCAATTGGTTTTGGGCGAGACGTTGACGACATGGGCGTCGATGCGGGCCAGGGTGTTCATGGGGCACAGTCTACCCAGCGTTGGTCTGACGCCTCGTTAGTGCCAATTTTTTCATGCACGGTAAAACTGGCATTGCTAGAATACGTGCTTCGAGAGACAAAAATCGGCTTCACGCCGTGAGGTGATTCGGTTCATCCTATATCTCTCGATCCGTCTTCCCGACACCCGCTCTGCTTTCCAAAGTCAGCGGGTGTTCTTTATTAAAGATGCCCTTGTTCCAGTCGGATTTCTTGCCCTTGCGTGGGGGCTCGACATCCAAGTCCAAGACCTCTAGCGTCTGCGGCCACACAAAGTTCAGGTATCTGACTTCGCCACGCTCATAAAAGCGCTGTAGAGCCCACAGGTAGTAATCGACGGCCTGTAATCCGGCATGGTTTTTGGGCACCGAACACAGCACTTCCGTTGGTTTGGGCTTTGACAAGTCAAAGTCCCGCCCAAACCCTTCGCCCTAGTGGGCGATCGCGTCCACAAAGGCCTTGGTACGGGGTTTGTGCCCGCGCTGCGCGAATACAATTTTGTGACTGGTCCAGCCGTGCAGCCGTGCAAAAAGATGCCGAGTCAACTCGTCATACAACTCTTGGCCGCTGGGGTCGTAGCGGTATGCGGGTTCTATTCTGCGCCGTTGTAGGGTGTAGTCCACCAAACGCAATTTGTCGCATACCACGGCTACGAAGCGCAAGTCATGCTGCGCCAACAACTTGTAAACCATGAACCGCACCTCAGGCGGGTCGTCCTTGGCGTGGAAATGCACAGCGGTGCGTTTACGGGCCGGGTCCAGCGACGGTACATCCTTGAAGAACGGGTCTGCCACCACATCCTTGCGCAGGCGCTCCAGATCAGCGGTCAGCGCGTCCACGTCGCGACACTCCAGTTTTCCGGCTATGAAAAACCGGGAGCAACCCTCGGTGGCAGCGACAACCTTTCCGCCTTTTCGAAAAAGCGTCGGGTCACCGGCCTCGTCCACGAACCAAGTCACTGCACCCGAATCCTCAGGCTCAGAATTGACGCTCTCCCTTTCAATAGTCATCACTCATCCAATCCGTTCATGTCATTCATTGCACCGTAAATGACACAAGTATTGCAGTCAATCGAATCGCGATTTCATCCCGCTCCGCTGCGTAGTGGGCACGGCGATGGTTCTGCGGGCAAACAGCCACCACATTGGACGGATGGTCCAGGCCGTTATTTGCGAGCGGAACCACATGGTGGGTTTCCAGGTAGATGGAACCGGCTGCAGTAACAAACCCCGGTTCATTGCAAAGCTTGCACAGACCTCCAGCCCTTATCAGCACCGCTTCGCGGACGGCAGAGGACCGGTCGCGAAGTAGTACGGTTTCCTCTCGCATGGTGGGTGGCGCGGGCGCTGAAAACTGGTCTACATACTTTGACCTGTCCAATTCCGGACTCGCCTGATCTGGCGTTTTCAATGGGGCATCAACGTCACCTTCAGCAGCAGGCAATTCAACGGACGCAAGCACAACCCCGCGCACCAACAACACGTTGCCCGTGTCGTTGTCGTATTCATGCATAAACCACTTTTCAGTGTCCAACTTGCGCGCATCTACCGTCGAAGACGCTTTACCCAACTCTTCACGCTGCCTTCGATCACCCTCAAGAACAATCACCCTGACAGGCATAGCACGACGAAATGAGAGTTGCAATGCCCGATCACAGTCCCTTGCACGATGCGCCTGGCTGCGCGCTCTGTTGCGCTCCTCGTTGGGTTGTGTACGGTCAATGGCTTTGCGATTTAACCCCAACGCCAGGTCGCGAAAATTCTCGTTGTAGACAATCGCCGGGCCAGATGGCAAATCGAGTGGCTTTAGCGACCCATGCCAGATGCAGACCAGGAAGGCCTCTTTATCAGAGCCAAAAGCCCAGTCATAGCAATACTTTGGGTTTGCCCTCGGGTTCCTCACTGGCCTGCCCTCGGCAGTGGTGTACCAAGGCGCTACGTCTATACCAGCCTGCTCGACTAAATCCATGACCGCGAGCCGCTGCGTTGGCAGCAGACTTGCCAGCGTTTCTCGGACGGTCATGCTGGGCCCCCTGCGCGAACGACCCGAAGCTGCCCAGCCCTCGACTCAACCTGTTTCGCCCTGACCAGACTACGCACCAAAGATTCGACAATTGCAGAAATACCGGCACCGGTTCGGGAATAGCCCAAGGCGCGCGCCAGCAGCCTGGGCGCATCAGCCCTGGGGCAGGCGCTGCCAGCAGCCCGCATCGCTGCCAATAACTGCGCTGTCAGGTGATCGCGGCTGTAGCCGTCGATTTGTGTGACCAATATGTTCAACACACCGCAAGAGTTTTCGGCAATGCCACGTCGCACAGCTCGACGGATCGCACTGTCCAGCATGGCCTTGAGCGCAGGGCTAATGCGGGCAAAACCAAGCTGCCGCGCTATGGAACGAATCAAGCCGTCCCGACTGACCCCGCCGCTACCGGCGCCTACCAAGACACGGCGAATCGCGCACATCAGCAGGCCATCGTTCAACCCGTCCGCAGTTGTTGCGCTGCCAGAGGCTTTGCCACCCGCTGCCTTGGCGGCAGGGGTGGCCCTAGATTTTGGGCGGGGGGGTGCTCCTGACGCCGCAGCCAGCGCATCCAGATCGTAATCAAAGTCAAAAAGGCTGGTAGCCCCCGTGGGGCTTGAGACTGAAGCTCTCTTTTTGGTAGCGCTTGACGCCTTCTTTTGGGCCTTGAGCTGCTCTTTTTGCACCATCTGCTCGGCGGCCAGCGTGGCGGCGTCGGGTGGCGGATGGTTTTGCGAGAATGCGCCGGGCCAGCCGCCGTTGGCTTCAATCGCCGTGTCCACCTGCAGCATCAGCTTTTGCGTCGCGTGCAGCGCGGCATAGACGCGCAGCCAGTGGGTGATGTCGTCCTGGCTCAGGCTGCGGCCTGCTTTACGCCGGTCGTCCAGCCACTTGTGCAACACCTGGTAGCCGCCAATGGTGTGCTGCCAGACGGACTGGTGCACGTTGGCAAAACCGCTGGTGGCGTTGATGAATACCTTGCCCACCTTGTCATTGGTGCCCTGCACTTCGGCCAGCTCACGCGACTTCTCTGCTACCTTCACCAGCGATAAATCAGTGCCAAACCAGGCTGTAGCCCTCGTTTTTATTGAGTTGTTAGCTTCAATTTCCATAGCATCTTGGTGCTCCAGCAGATGCCAGGCAACCAACTCGCCACTCAGTTTGGCGAGTGCGTCAAACACCTTGCGGCTGCCAGGGATGGGGATGCGGGGGAAATCGGTACGCAAAAACGCGGCGTAGCGCTGACGGTAGGCCGGGCTGTGCAACACAGCGTAGATGTAGTGGAATATTTTCTCGGCGGGCAGTGGGGCGGCAGAATTTTTTGGGTGATTTGTTGTCGAGCCTATTCCCAGAGCGATAGAAATCACGTTTTGAAAATTATCGGAAAAATTCACCGGCCGCCCATCTAACGACGCCCTAAACAATGGAAACACATACCCAATGTCATATCGGCAAATCGCCTTATGCACTGGTATGAGGCGTGTTACGCCTACATCCCACTGATCTTTGGTTTGCCGGGTAGACAACAACGCTAACGTTTTGCCAGTTAACAAGTGCGAAGAAACACGTTCTCGGCGATGTACCGCAACATGACTGTCGTAAACCGTCGTCCGTATGTCAAACGGCCGATAAAGCACAGGTACGATTTTCTTCTACCATGCCCCGTCGGAAAGTGCCTCTTTTGCCTCGCTGTAGTTCCACTGATCTTGTGTGCAAAGCTGAAATAGCTCGCGCGCTTCGACTTCGTTGCGGGTGGCCAAAAGCGCATCCACCTTGGCTTTTGCTGATTTGACATCCCAAGAAATTGCAAACTCATCGTGCGTCGTTACTATGCCAGGAGCAGGATCACCATTCGGCGAAAAGATCACCGGAAGTTCCCAACCGTTTTCGTAATCGTTGCGCCCGGCCTGGGCTTGCGGTTTGAACAACCAAAGAGGCTCGTTTGGGTTCAACGTTGTTAGCCTTTCCGTTTGCAGTGAGATTCGCAGCATGGCTTCTGCTTTGAAGGTCTCGGTGCCTAGAACATCGAGACTTTTCTCACTCACTGTCGCCGTACCGTGAGCGTACAGTCCAATAGCTGTTCCTTGAATGATGCCGAACACGGACTCATCTTTGGAGCCATCCAATGCTTTTTCCTTTTTCTTACTGTTACCTTGCAGGTCGACGATACGCAGGTACGGGAAGCTCTGGCGCAAATGGCGGCGCATACCTTTGAAAGTGGGATTGTCGAGGTAGGAGTGATCCGTAATGAAGCCCAATATGCCGACACCGCCGCTCAAAATCCGCAGCTCTGAGAACCGCATAAATTTGACGTAATCGTTTTGCAGCCACTTGCCTTGACCAGGTTTCTGCAAGTCCGGGTAGCCACGTTTATATTCATGAACCGCAGTCACAATGCCAGGCACATTGTTATTTGCCGAGTGTCCCGAGTAAGGCGGGTTGCCAACGATGAGGGTAAAGCAGCACTGCTCCTTTGCTAGGTTGGCGGCATTAGCCTCGTGCGCAAGCATGGAAGCCATGGATTCCAAATGCGCTTGCACCGGGTGCGCAGGCTCCAGCGCATTGGTCAAAAACACATTCACACGCGGCCCGTCTTCGGGAAAGGTGTAGCCCGTCTCGGCCAGCTTCAGGCCGATCTTCATGTGCGCAATGGCATACGGGGCCATCATCAGCTCAAAGGCATACAGGCGGGGCAGCAAGTGGTGTTTGACGTAGTCCACCCACAGCGGCTGCCATTGGGCCTTGGTCACCTTGCCTTGCTTGGCCCACTTACCCAGCATGTGGGCGTGGATTTGGGTGATGACTTCCACGATAAAGGTACCGGTGCCGGTGGCTGGGTCCAGCACCTGCACAAAGGGTGTGGCAACGGTACAAAACTTGGGCAGCTTCAGGTCTGGTTTGCGCATTAGCATTTCGCCCCAGGTGATGGTGCTGGCCAAGCCGTCTTTAATGCCGAATTCGGTTTTCAGAATTTCGTCCACGCTGCGCACGATGAACTGCACCACGGGGCTGGGGGTGTAGAACACGCCGCGCTTGGCGCGCATGGCTTTGTCGTAGGCTTTAAGGAAGTCTTCGTAAAAGTGAATGACCGGGTCATCGCCCGGCTTGCTGGCATTGAAGCTGCGCAGCACTGCGTCCATAGGCACATCGCGCAGCACGGTCACCACTTCGTTGATGCCCAGCTCGTCAAAGTCCACCCGCTTCTCGCGGTTGCGGGCTCGACCTGCAGCGCTTAAAAAGCTGCCCAACAGTTCTTTCAAAAATGGGTTGGTGCTGGGCACCATGTCGGCCAGGTTGTCGGCCACCAGTGCGCCGCTGCTGCGGCTGGCGCGGGCGGTGAAAAGGCCGTAGGTGATGGTCTGCGCGTACATGTCGGCAAAGGCGTCGTCAGACAAATCGGCAATCAGGTTGTCTTTAAAGGCCTTGTGCATTTGGCGCAGGTGGCCGCTGTCGCTTTCCAGCGCCAGCACGGTGTTGACACGCCTGCGAATGCGCTTGGCCAGCTCTGCCATGGCCAGGGCCAGGGTTTTGCTGTCATTGATTTCTTGGTGATAGCCCAGTGCGAACGCACCGGACCATTGCGTGCGCCAGGTCTGTAACTCTGCGGGAGGCATCACACCGGTGCGGGCTTGGGCGGGCCAGCGCAGTTTGTCGCGCAGGGTTTGGGCCACATAGCCCAATTGCATGGGGGTGTCGTCATCGTCCCAGCCCAACACGCGCAGGGTGGGGAGGTCGCCCTTGCTGGACTCGTCGGTGAAATGGGCCAACGCAATTTCACGGGCGTTGCCTTCACCAAAGCTGGAGACAAACAGCAGGTCGTGCGCAGCCCAGGTCTGATGGCCGCCACTGGCTGCGCGGCCTTTGGGCACCAGTCCATTGAGCACGCGGCGCAGTGCGGTAATGGGCAAGCGGCCCTTGTTGAACTCGACAAAGAAGATGCCCCAGGGTTGGCCGCTGACCAAGGGGCGCAACTGTTTGATGGACTTGACCTTGACGACGTGTTCGGCCTTGAGGTTGATTTCCTCGGGTTGCCAATCAAAGAGATTGACCTCCCAGTCGTCCACGTCTACAGGCCAACCCAGTTCTTCGTGCAGGTACTGCATCAACTGGGCAATGGTGTGGATCTGGCGTAGTTTGTCGGCCAAAGGGTCTAGCGCGGTGTTGGGTTGGGTTGCCATGGGTCGCCTCTCTGTGTGTTTTTACTTTTGTTCTTTTTAGTTCAGTTCCATCCAGGCGACAAGCTGTGGTACCACGCCCAAGGGGGCTTGCACCTGCCGCAAGTAGCCGTTTTTCAGGTGCTTTTCCACCTTGGCGCGCGCCTCTGACAAGGTGGTTTGCGCGATGTGGCAGTGCCTTGGCGTTTCTGGCTCGCAGTGAATGACCGCATCAATCGCCGCCGCGTCATCCAGCACTTTGCCGCCTTGCAGGTCCAGCAGCAACCATTCAGTACGCCCTGCGGCCAGGGTCCAGGAATCCGTTTCGATCAGCGGTGCCGCCACGGTGTGGTCTTTGCCGGGCAAGGCAAAGCAGAAGAACACGGCCTGCGTGCCCGGCTGCACATGCACTTTGCCGCTGAACACGCGGCCCGGCAGCGCTTGCAGGCGTTCTGGCAAGTCGGGGTGCGCGGCCAAGAGGCGCTGGTATTCAAGGTGCATGGTTTCCAGCGCGGTAGGTTCACCTTCAAACTGGTGGTCAAAGTCGCGCAGGGCTGCAAAGTCGTCTTCGGGGCGCAACAAGTTTTTGCCTTCGATGCCCAAGGTTTTGGAAATGAGCAGGGTTTTGTTGGAAACCTTTTTGAACAGGTTAAGCAACTCATCCAGTTCTCCGGGCGGCAAAAAGTTCCAGTACTCCACGGTCCCACGGATGGCTTTGACCTCGGGGTGGTCTTTGACCAGCCGTTTTTCAATGTCGGGGTTCAGGCGGCGGTCCACTCGGCCGATGCGTTGCATCAGGCGCACCGGGTTCCAGTGCAGGTCGTAGTTGATAAGGCGCGTGGCATCTTGCAGGTTGAGGCCTTCGCTAAGTACGTCGGTGGCAATCAGCACACGGGTTTCAGTGTGACCCTTGTCTGCTAATGCCTGGCTGGTCATATTGTTGTAGTAGGGGGCAAACTGGCGAATCACGTCGCCACGACTGCGTTTGGTGGCAGAGTCGATCTGGTCGATGCCTTTGATCCCAGCCTTTTCCAACTCTTTGGCCAGGTAGCGGGCGGTAGCAGAAAACTCGCTGAAGATCATGACCTTGTGTTTCTTCAGCACAGGGTCGGTCTTTAACAATTGAATGAGGGCGCGCAGTTTGTCGTCGTGGCTGGGTTTGAACTGGCGCAGCTCATTCAGAAACTCAGCCAACTGGTTCAGGTCTTGCAATGACTCCGACAGCATTTGCGTCACGTCGAACTGGTTACGGTCGAGCAACTCAACCGCAGCCAACATTTCTTCGGGAATTACGTCTTCGTCCTGCTCGGCTTCGTCTTCGCCGCCATTGTCAAAAAGCTGGTGTTGGCGCTTTTGCACGTCACCCAACAACTCTTCCTGATGAATGCGCCAGCGCTCCAGCGCAGCCTGCTCGTGCTTGGTGGTGCTGTTGACCTGCACAAAGGCCATTACTTTGCGCAGCAGTTGCTGACATGAGGACTCAAACGCGCTGGCCGAGCTCTCGAACCGCTTCAAAAATAAAATACGGATCAGGCCCACCACCTGCTTTTGGCGGTTGTCTTCAAAGCCGTCGGCCACCGGCACTTTGGAATAGGCCAAGGGGTAATACATGGGCAAGGTGAACAGGGGCTACTTTTTGTTGAAGGCCTTTTCCACCATGCCCAACAGCTTGCCGTATGTCTTTTTCACGGAGTAGTCCGCCACCTTGGGCGCTTCGCGCTTGGGGAACAACGCTGCCTTGGCCCCAGCGGTGATCTGGCTTTGCCGCACATAGGCACGGCTACGCTGCACTACCAATTCGCGAAACAAACTGTCTTGCGAAAGGATGTCGCTGGTTTCCAGCCCCGCCAATTCGCCTTGCAGCAGTTCGCTGCCCATGCGCTTGCTCAGCTCTTTTTCGAGTTTGCGGAAGTGCCCCGGCAACGAATGAATGCCCAAGGTGTCTTTGAAGTGGTCGGGTTCGCGCTGGGTGAAATGTTCAATCAAGTGCTGAAGATCTATCAGCCGATTGTTGATGGGCGTGGCGGTGAGCATGAACACTTGCTTGTCTTTGGCCAGCGCCTGCATTTGCCAGCAGCGCGATGTGTCTTTTTTGGTGCTGGGGTTGCGAAAGTGGTGGGCTTCGTCAATGACGATCACGTCAGCCTGTTCTTTGAGCCGCTGGAGTTTTTCTACCCAGTCACCACCGCGCTGCAGGTCTGTGTGGTTAATCAACACCAAATTAGAACAATCACCGAAAAGCTCTGGCAAATAGCTCTGCAAGCTGGATTCCCAAACCGGCTCACGCCCGGACTTGGGCACGATCAGAAGCACCTTTTTGCGCTCGAACTTCACCAGCCGCTCTATCAGCATGAGCCCGACAAATGTCTTTCCCAAACCAACGCCATCGCACAGAAAAGCACCACCGTACTTACCGCTGATCTTCAGCAGTGCGCCGTAGCCATCTCGCTGATACTGGTCAAGTATGGGGTACATGCGCGATTGGTGCCGTTCCCAGTCGCCAGCCGTTTCCTCGTAGTTGTGGAAATAGGCTTGGAGCGACTTGGCATACACCTCAAAGGGCAGGTAGTTGCGGATTTGACGCTCCATCACCTTGAGCACTTCCACCGAGGCGTCCTCGGCGTCAGCCCAATGCGCGTCAAACCATTGCTGGAGTTCTTCCACCTCACGGCGAAGTTGGACGTTAAGCTCGACGTTGCCCGTGAGCCCGGGATAAGTGAAATTGCTGGAGCCCACCAAGGCAGACGAACCAACCACAGCCAGCTTGCTGTGTGTGATGTAGGCCTTGGCATGGAACTTCTTCTTGACGTACACCCGGCATTGAATCTTGCCGTTGGCAATGGCCTGAACGATCTGTGCCACCCCAGTCAAAAAATCATTCTTTTGCTTTTCGCGCTCAATGCTGTCGTCCAGCAACTGGCCAACACGCGCAAGACCTTCGGACAAGGCACGGTGGGTGCGTTTGGTGACCTCGTCACCCATCAGGATGCGGATTTGATCGAGCTTTTGCCACTTGCCATCGAGTGCCAGCAAGGCACCGATTTCAAAATAACCGGTGGCAATATCAAATTTGTGTGAAATCTCTGATCACTCGGCCAGATAGTTCAGCACCTTCCAATTTTCGTCGCTGTTGTCAACAACGAAAAGATCATTCCCTGATTTTGTTGCTATTTGATTCTCGTGGATTTAGCAGGCAGTTATGTGCTGACCGGCGTCCTGAACAGCGAATTCGTGCTCAGGAGGCGGCCGGTTTAGCCTCCGTGCACGCCGCACTCAACCCCGCATCAGCGCCTCAATCTCATCGGCCGCCACCGGCACCCCGCGGCTGATCAGCTCGCAGCCGCTGGCGGTGACGATGGCGTCATCCTCAATGCGGATACCGATGTTGTGGAAGGCCTCGGGCACGCCGGCGGCCGGACGCACATAGATGCCAGGCTCAATGGTCAGCACCATGCCGGGCTGCAGGATGCGCGCCGGCCGGTTGACGATGGTGTCGCCGGTGAGCGCGTCCTTGCGCA
>SXGT01274231.1_pt1 | contig 11584 bp, 9 predicted proteins | sample 3176221 | NCBI WGS metagenome assembly SXGT01 (sample SAMN11356862, study PRJNA531348) | freshwater metagenome | isolation source: freshwater sample F1-120 | place: China: Fuxian Lake, Yuxi | collected 2017-12-25
AACGCCGAATTCGCGAGGCTGTGCGGCAAGTGCAGGGTCACCTTCATCGGGCCGACCCCGGAGGCCATGAGGGCCTGGGGCGACAAGGTGAGGGCCCGGGAGAACGCCAGGAAGTACGGGCTCCCCCTGCTCCCGGGCAGCGGGGTGCTCCTCGACTACGAGCACGCGCGGAGGGAGGCGGAGCGCATCGGCCTCCCCGTGATCCTCAAGGCCTCGGGGGGGGGCGGAGGGCGCGGCATGCGCGTCGTGCGCGAGGTGTCGGAGCTGGCGAGCGCGCTCGTCCACGCGGTCCGGGAGGCGGAGGCCGGCTTCAAGAACCCCGACGTCTACATGGAGAAGTTCATCGAGCGGCCCAAGCACATCGAGTTCCAGGTGCTGGCCGACCAGCACGGGGGCGTATGGACGCTGGGCGAGAGGGAGTGCTCGCTGCAGCGGCGGCACCAGAAGGTCCTCGAGGAGGCGCCGAGCCCGGTCATGACGCCCGAGCTGCGCCAGGAGATGGGCGCGCTCCTGCGGAGGGCCATCCTCGACACGGGCTACACGTCGCTGGGCACGCTCGAGTTCATCATGGACGAGGACAGGAAGCTCTATTTCCTGGAGATGAACACGCGCGTCCAGGTCGAACACCCCGTGACGGAGATGGTCACCGGGCTCGATCTCGTGCAGCTCCAGATCCGCGTCGCCGCGGGCGAGAGGCTCGACCTGCCGGACACACGCCCGTGGAGCTTTCGAGGCCACGCCATCGAGTGCCGGGTGAACGCCGAAGATCCGAGGACCTTCGCTCCCTGGCCGGGGCTCATCACCGAGTATTTTCCTCCCGGAGGCGCGGGGGTACGGGTCGACTCGGGCGTGTACGGCGGCTGGCGTGTCCCCTCCGACTACGACTCGCTCGTCGCCAAGGTCATCGTCCACGCGAGCACGAGGGCCGAGGCCATCTCGCGGATGCGCCGCGCCCTCGACGAGTTCATCATCGGTGGCATCCGCACCAACATCCCGCTCCACCAGCGCCTGCTCCGCGACCGCGAGGTGCTCGAGGGGACGATGACGACGCGGACGATCGAGCAGCTCGCGCTCGAGGAAGGGAAGCGCTGACTTGCCCATCTGAGAGGCCTTGCGAGCGGCCAGGAAGGGGCGTACACGCTTCTGCCGTGCGGCGCCTCGTCCTCCTCGCAAGCGTGCTCGCGGGCCTCGCGGCCTGCACCACCGGCACGGCCACCACCGTGACGAGCACCACCGTGACAGGCATCGTGGTGCGCGCCGACACGATCAGCGCCGAGCGCGGCTGCGGCGCCAGGCCGGGGCAGGTCTATCGCTACGCGGCCGTCGTCGCTCGCCAGGCCACCCCCGAGGTGGCGCTCGGGGCCGAGATCTACGACTGCTTTGCGGACGCGGCCTTCGTCAACCTCCCGCCGGACCAGAGCGAGCGCTACGATTTCGTGGTGCGCGTCTTCGCCTTCGACGAGCCCGGCTACTCGAGCCAGAAGGCAGCGATCGAGGGCGCGCCTGCCGATCTCGCGGGCGTCCTCCCAGCGCTGGGGGCCCTGAAGAGCCTTGGAAAGGCCGACTGCCAGGTCTCCCAGGTGCGCACAGTGCAGACCGTCGCCAGCTGCGAAGCTCTGCGCTGAGGCCTCGCGAGGCGAGCGTGCTCGGCCGCTCGCTCCTCATCGGGCGTCGGGAGCGCGGGAGGCGGGCGCATTTCGACCATCGCTTAACGGCAGAGGGCGAGCTTTTGCTACTCTCATAAAAGTATGTCGGACGACTCCTCGCAGATGGGCATGGCGCTGCCGCGCCCCGGAAAGGTCCTCAAGGCCGTGCTGGTGACGCTGGCGGCCGTGTCCGTGGTGTTCGCCGTGGTGGTCAACTGGCTGCCTGGCGGGGATCGCGGCAACGCGCTCTTCGCGGCGCTCACCTGCGTCCCCGGGGACGTGATGCGGGGGCAGGTCTGGCGGGTCGTGACGAGCGGGCTGCTCACCAACCCCGTCGGGCTCGGCCACACCCTCTTCACCCTCATGGGTCTCTATTTTCTGGGCACGGATCTCGAGCGTCGCTGGGGTGGGGCGCGCCTCCTTCGCTTGCTCGTCATCGGCGTGGTGGCAGGTAACGCGCTGGCGATCCTGGTCGATCGGCTGGCGCCCCCCGGGATGACCATCCTCCACCCGCCCTTCGTCTTCGGGCCCGAGGCCGCGCTGGTCGCCACGGCGATCGCCTGGTCGCGCGAGAACCCCTCGGCGAAGATCCGCCTCTTCTTCTTCCTGCCGCTCACGGGGCGGCAGTTCCTCTGGCTCACGCTGGGCTTCTGCCTCCTCGGCTTTGTGTATTTCCAGGGCCAGCCGGAGGGGGTCGTCGCTCCCTTCGGGGGCGCCATCGCGGGCCTCGCGCTGGGCGGCACCCCGTCGCCGCTCCGGTCTCTCTACCTCCGGATCAGGCTGAGCGCGATGCGCAGGCAGGGCTCGGTCCTCACCGTGGAGTCCCTCCTGGACGACAGGTCCAAGACCAAGAAGCGCAAGGAGGGGCCGCCCCTGCGCGTCGTGTACGGCGGCCTCGAGGACGGCGACAAGAAGAAGGGCCCCAAGGACAAGCGCTGGCTCAACTGAGAACCCGAAGGAACATGAGGGCTCTCTCTCCGCTGGGCGTGTTCGATTCGGGCCTCGGCGGCCTGACGGTGGTCCGCGCACTACGGGCGGCGCTCCCCCACGAGGACATCGTGTACCTGGGTGACACCGCCCGCGTCCCCTACGGCACCCGGGGCGCCCAGACCGTGGTCCGCTACGCGCTGGGCTGCGCGAACGCGCTGGTGGGCAGGGGGGTCAAGGCCATCGTCGTCGCGTGCAACACGGTGAGCGCCGTCGCTCCGGATCGTCTTCGCATCGAGCTCGATCTGCCGATCCTTGGCGTCATCGATCCAGGGGCTCGCGCCGCGGTGAGCGCCACGCGCAACGGCCGCATCGGCGTGCTCGCCACGGCGGGGACCATCGCGTCGGGGGCTTATCCTCGCGCCGTCTCGGCGCTCTCGACCCGGGCCGAGACCACCGGCCAGGCCGCTCCCCTCCTCGTGCCCCTGGCCGAGGAGGGCTGGACCGAGGGAGAGGTGCCCAGGCTCGCCGCCCGGCGCTACCTCGAGCCTCTGGCCCTCGCAGGCGTGGACGTGGTGGTGCTCGGCTGCACCCACTACCCGCTCCTCCGTCCCGTGCTCGAGGCCGAGGCTCGCCGCCTGATGGGCCCGGAGGTGGCCGTCGTCGACAGCGCCTTGGCCGCCGCCGAGGACGCCGCCGAGTTCCTCGGGGCTCGGGGCCTGGCGAGGAGCAGCGCTCACGGCCAGGGGAGCGTCAAGCTCCTGGTGACCGATATGCCCCGCAGCTTCCACGCGCAGGCGTCGCGCTTCCTCGGCGAGGACGTGGAGGACGTGGAGCAGATCGATCTGTAGCCCTCGGGAGAGGGTTTGATATCCCGCGAATCACCATGGCTCGGAGGTATGGGTCCCGCGCGAGCAGACTCGAGTGGACGAGACGATTCTGCGAGGTCCGTGGCCATTCAGCCCGACGGCCGACCTGGGATGTCGGTGTGCGCCGAGGATGGCAATCGTAAGTCTCTTGTCGTACCCGAGAAGTGCCGTCGGGCTTGCTCAGGAGAGGCCGCTCCGGCGGCGTACCACCCAGTGCCCGCCCAGGAGAGCGGCGGCGAGAAGCGTCCATAGCCAGGGAGGAGCGATGGGCGTCACGTGCCGCTCGGTGGCCACCACGGTGGGCTCGGGGAGAGGGAGAGAGAGCGAGCCGTCGGCCCAGAAGAACGAGCCCTTCGTGGCCTCGGCCAGGCGCCTGAGGTGCTCGCCGTCGGGGCGGGAGTCCGCCCACTCGTCGCCTCCGGCCTCGCAGGCGAAATCGCGGCGGGTGGTCGGGGAGGTGCCCAGACGGACGCGCGCGGTGTAGCCGCCGGCGGGTAGAGGAGGGAGCGTCGCCTCCATGGTGCCCCCTCCCTCGGTGACAGGGAGCGCGACACGGACGGGCTCCGAGCGCTGATCGAGCCGGGTGACCTCCACGGCCAGCGGCCCCTTGGACGCTGGGACATGCACCCTGAGCTTGGCCGGGATATTGGCCAGGCAGCCGTCCCCAAGCTCGACCTGGGCAGGCTCGAAGCGAGGATCGCGCATCAGCCAGCCGAGCAGCCCGTCCCAGAAGGCGCCGTAGCCCCGGCCCGAGGTGCGGGCGCCCAGCGCGGAGAACTGGAGGAGCCAGGCGCCGTCCACGCCCAGGGCGATGCTCCGGCCGTCCCCTTGTTCGGCCACCGCCAGCAGGGGCATCGGGCTTCCCGAGCGCGTGGTGCGGGTGGGGTGCTGGAGCAGGACGATGCCGCCCTTGCGTACGTCGCCAAGGACATTGGCGCCAGGCATGGGAGGCAGCTCCTCGCCCACGATCGCGCGGAGAGGGCCCAGCAGAGGCGCAGAGCGCCCCTCGTCGGTCCACGCCGGCACCACCTTGGTGGTGTCCGCCGCCGTGGCGCCGGGCGAGCCGTCCAGGTCCACCGGGAGCACCTCGGCCAGCGGCGTCCCCGCGTAGCCTCCGGCCACGAAGGCGTTGGGCCCGCCGACCATCACCAGCCCCCCTCCGGCGTGCACGTAGCGAGCGAGCGCGGGGAGGTGCTTTTCCATGTTGTAGGGCTGCGCGTCGAAATCCTGGAGGATCACGGCGTCGAAGGAGGGCAGGTGCTCGCTGAAGAGCTCCTCGACCGGGAAGGGGATGAGCGCGAGCTCGTCGTTGGTCGCGCTGGGGTTGTCGGTCGGGGTCCGCAGGATGAAGAAGGCGACCAGATCGATCGACGCGTCGCTCTTCAGCCACTGACGGAGCGCCCTGACGTCGTTGGTCGGGCGTCCGGCCACGTGGAGCACACGGATACGCTCCCTCGCGACGTTGAAGGTGACCAGGCGCCGATCGTTGTCGGGGATCTCGTCGCCCTCGGGGGCCGTGATGGCGACCTCGAGGATGCGGGAGCCCGCGCGCTCGAAGGTGACGGTGAGATCGACCGAGGCCTTGCCGTCCTTCACGTTGGCGATGCCCGAGGCCAGGAGGGCAGGGGGGCCGTCCTCGCGGAGCTCGCGAGCCACCACCGTGACGTCGGCGCAGCGCAAGCCCCCCGCGCACCCGATCTCCACGCGGAGCGGCAGAGGGACGTGGGCGACGGCGCCCGCGGCCGACACCCGGCGGACGCTCGCGTCGGCCGGCACCCTCCGGGTGGTGGCGATCGTGTGGACCTTGGCGCCCAGGGAGCGCCCCAGCTCCGAGAGCGCGGCCTCGGGGGCATCCTCGGGGGGATCGCCGAGGCGACCGTCCGAGATCACCACCACGGCCGCGGGGCGCTCCTCCGCGCCCTTGGCGAGCGCCGCCAGCGCCGCGCGGAGATCCGAGCGGCGGGCCCGGTCCCTCGGCTCGCCTCCGGCCGCGGACGCACCGTCGGTGAGGGGGAGGGGGAGGCCGTCGCCAAAGCCGAGGATCGTGAAGCGTGCGCCGGGCGAGCCCTTGCGCAGCGCCGCGAGGACCCGGTCGCGGCGCGCGGCCCTCGGCTCGTTCCCGTCCATGAGGGCCATGGATCGCGACACGTCCGCGAGCACCATCACCCTGGGGCCGACGACGCTCTCGTTGGCGGAGATCCTCACGGGCCTCACGATCGCGACCAGGAGCGCGAGGAGTGCCAGCACGCCCGTCCCGAGGATGGCAACGCCGCCGCTCCCGCCGCGATGCTCGCGCCTCCTCATCTCGATGACGAGCGCCGCCAGCGAGACCAGCACGAGGGCGACGGACAGGGCGATGGTCCAGGGAGGGAGGTCGCCCGCCGCGCCCAGGCGAGTCGTCATCATCAGGGGCCCGCTCCGCCGGTCGTCAGGGCGCGGCGCCTCATGAGGAACGGAGCGTGGACCTGGTCGTCCTTGTAGTTGGAGCAGAGGACATACATCGCCACGTTCACCGCCAGGCGGATCGCGTGCTCGCGCTGCACGTCCCCGCTGGGGACCACGGGGTGCTCCCAGGCGCCCGTGGGGCCGCGGGCCAGCGCGCCCCCCAGATCGTGGAAGGTGAAGATCACCTGCGCCGCTCCTCCTCGGACGATCGCCTCCAGGTTCCTGGGGCCCAGCACCCGGCCCTCGGCCCGGCTCAGGAGGTAGTAGGTCCGGAACACGACGTGCTCGGGGCCGAGCGAGATGGGCGTGGAGTCGGGGAGGACGCGCGCGATCTCCCGCCTGGCTCCCCGGCCGAAGGGGCTGACCTCGCCGCTCTGGCCCGGCGCCGCGTCGTCGACCAGGAGAACGCCTCCCAGCGCGAAGAAGCGCCGGAGCCCCGCGATCTCCGCCGCGGTGAGGGGCTGGACGCTGGCCTCTCCGCTCCAGTAAACGAAGGGTGCAGAATACAGCTCCGGATCGTCGGCCCGGACCGACGAGGGGCGGAGGCGAGCGGGCGCGCTCGTGCGCTGGACCAGCTCCCAGGCCCACCGACCCGGGGCGCTGGGGCGGGCGGCCTGCGTCACGCCGCCGGCCAGGAGGATCCGGGGCTCGAAGGCCCCGTGATCGCCGAAGGCGCTCGCCGGTCGGGGCAACGCGAGCGCGAGGGCCGCGAGGAGGGCCACCGCGAGGACCACGAGCGAGGAAGGGTGACGGAGCGGCACGGCCTTGTCCTGCTTCAGTCGAAGTCGTCGACGCGCCAGACCCCGCCCTCGCGGCGGAGCCTCACGTGATGGCCGCCCGGGACGAGCACCGTCGCCACGTCGCCGTTCACCCGCACCTCGAGCGTCTCCGGCCGCTCCAGGCCGGTGACCAGCGATCGAAGATCGTTCTCGATCGCCGCGCGGGTCGACGGGGAGAGGACCCGCACCAGGCCCGCGTAGCTGCGCCTCGCGATCACCTGGCGTAGCGCGAGGAGTGCCTGCTCGGGAGTGCGGGCGCCCCCGGGGAGGGCGCCCGCCGCCGTGACCCGGAAGGCGCCGTCCCGGAGCTCGAGCGCGGCCTCCTCCCCGTCGTCGAAGCGCAGGCGGGCCCTCGCCTCGATGCGCGAGTCGGCCGAGGAGAGAAGCCGGGCCTGCTCGACGAGCTCGCCCCTCTGCTCGCTCACGGCCCGCTTGACGTCGTCCGGGGTGCGGGCCTTCTGCCCCGCCTCCGTCAGCATGGAGTACAGCGCCTCGCCGTCGCCCTTCTCGGCGGCGCTCCTGTACCGGTCGACGGCGCTGCGAGGATCCGGGACCGCGCCTGCAGAGCAGCCCTGGGCCGCCAGAACGAGCGTGGCGACCGGTACGAACCACGGGCTACGAAGCGAACTCATCGAGGGCCCTCGGAGGCTAGCAAAGGGCGGAGCGCGAGAGGCGCATTTCGTATCACCTGGCGCGGGGCAGATCCGGACGGACAGACGGCATGGGCAGGGTGACCTCCAGGCCGAACTCCTCCCTTAGCAGATCGCCCTTCTGGCGCACGGTCCACTCCTCGAGCTCCCTGTCCTGCTCGCCCACCAGGTGGAGGACGACCCTCCGGCGGCCCTCGTCGACCTCCGCCCTCACCGAGCGGACCTTGCCCAGGTGCTCGCGATCGAGGGCGTCGGCCACCCGGAGGATGGCGGCCAGGCTGCGGACCTTGGCGCGCGCGTCCTTGTCCAGATCCCGGAAATTGGGGTGCGCCGGATCGGGCATTCCCTTCCTGTGGTAGCGCGCCGCGTTGGCCACGATGGCGCGCTCCTCGGGAGACAGCCCCATCAGGTCGGAGTTCATGATGAGGTAGTAGCTATGCTTGTGGTGGGCCTCGTAGCGCACGAAATCCCCGATGTCATGGAGGAGCGATGCGGCCCTGAGCAGCAGGCGATCCCTGGCGGAGAGCCCGTGCAGGCTCCATAGATCGTCGAAGAGCTGCGAGGCCAGGCGATCCACCGTCTCGGCGTGATGCTCGTCGAACCGAAAGCGTTTTCCCAGGCGAAGACAGCTGGCGAGCACGCTCGTGGCCTCGGCTTCTTCGTCCCATACATCGAAGTATTTATCGATGAGCTCGATGAGGATTCCTTCCTTCAAGCCCACGCCAGGCGCCACGATGGCGCCCTGATAGAAGAGCTCGGCGATCCGCAGGAAGATGCTCACCGCCGGGACGATGGTGTCCGCTCGATCGGGCCGGAGGGTGAAGGCCTTCTGGCGCTCGGCCGCGGGCATCGCGAAGAGTCGTTGCTGGAGCGCGCGCGCCAGGGTGGCGTCGATGGCACGGGGAAAACCGAGGTGGCCTCCCTTGACCGGGCATAGATCCGCCAGGGTCTCGACATTTCCGCCGGTGCCCACCACCAGGTCGAACGAGGCCTTCTTCAGGTGAGGGAGCGCCTCGGCGATGGCCCGGTCGATCCCCTCTCCCAGGAGCCTCGCCCTCGTGGCGTCGACCACGGTGGCGTCGCGGAGGTAGGTCTCCAGCAGGCGCACGGTGCCGAGGGGGAGGGACATGGAGAAGGTGGCCTTCGCCTTGTCGAGGACGGTGAGCTCCGTGGAGCCGCCGCCCACGTCCACGAGGAGGGCCCTCCTCTCCCCCAGCCCCAGGCGCCGGACCACCGCGAGCTGGATGAGCCTCGCCTCCTCGACGCCCTCGATGATCTCCAGCTCGAGCCCCGCCTCTCTCCTGGCGCGCTCCACCAGCGTGCTGCCGTTCTGCGCCTCTCGTACGGCGCTCGTGGCGGTGGCCCTGTAGGCGTCGACGCCGGCGTCGTTCATCGCCTGGCGGAACTCGCGGAGGGCCGTGCAGGCCTGACCGATGGTGGGCGCGGCCAGCTTGCCGGTGACGAAGACCTCGGCCCCAAGGCGTACCGGCGAGCGCAGGTTCAGGATCTCGCGCCACCCGCTGGGCTCGCGGTCGCTCCGCACCAGAGGGAGCTGGTCGGTCTTCGTGGGATCGCCGGTCCTGGGGGTCGAGGCCTCGACGATACGGAGCCTCAGTGCATTCGAACCGAGGTCGAGCGCGGCGAATCGCGGCATGGCCGTGGCTCTTAGCGATCTGCGAGCCGTTCGGCTAGCGTTCTCGGCATGAAGGTAGGTGGCCCCGGGCGAGAGCGGCAGGCGAGGTGGCTCCTCCAGGTCGCGGCGGGCGCTGTGGCGCTGGGGCTCGCGATCGCGGGCACCCTGAGCAGGGATGCCGGCGGGGCGCTCACCGCGGCAGGGTGGGGCCTCGGGCTGCTGGGACTCCACCGCTTCGGTCGCCTGGGGCGCGATCTCGGGTAACCGTCCACGGGCCTCGAGAGGCCGATTAGATCTCGCTCCGGAGGACGAAGACGCCGGACTCCGCCCCCAGCTTGGGTGTCCTGGTGGCCGCCCACCCGAATCGGCGATCGGTGAGGATGAGGGTCCCCGAGCCGCTCCCCTGCGCTGTCTTCTCCACCAGGTTCAGATCGAAGAGAGCCTTCTCGTTGCTCGTGGGTGTCTGGGGAGCGCCATACACTCCCGACTTGTCGAAGATCCCCACGTAGAGGACCGGGAGCTTGCCGGAGTCCTTGCCCTCGAGCAGCTTTTCCTGCAAATCGTGCTTCAGGCTCTCCTGGAGGTGAAGCGAGAACCTTCGGTAAGCCCATCCGGTGACGAAGACCCCGACGAGCTTTCCCTCCTTCTTCACGGGGACGGCCGCGATCCAGTCCTTGTCGGGCCCTGCCCTGGTCGTCGTGCCCGGGAAAGAGCCGGTGGTCGCCGCGTAGCCATCCTTTGCTCTCCCCAGCTCAGGAAAGACGGCAAAGAGGTTTTGCCCCGCCATCGCGTCTTCTTCCAGATCGTTGCGGATGGCGACACCGCTCTCGTTGGCCAGGGCGAAGAAGGTGGACTTGGCCACGAGGAGATCGGGGACTTCCCTGCGGGCTTTTTGAAGCGCGGAGCGGACCGCGGGGAGGTTCTTGTGGGGTTCGTCCTTGTCCCAGAGTGACGAGAGCTTCCTGGCGCCCTCCGGGAGGCCGCGCTCCACCTCGCCCACGTCTTTCTCGACGAGCCTGGCCAGCTCGGCGGCGTGCTCCCTGGCGCGCGCCTCGCTCTCCTTGCTCGGGTCCTTGCAGCTCGAGGCGAGCGTGGCAGTCAGGACGAAGCAGGCGGCGCGGAGGGCGGCATTGTCGAGCATGACGCCACAAAGGCTACACCGGCGGATGCGCCCCGCGTTCATTCTTTGCTAGGGTGGTCGCAACAAGAACGCGCGCCTCCGGATCGCCCCTTTGCAACCTCTCCCCCTCGACTTGCCTGACCGCCTCGGAAGATACCGAATCTCCGCCAAGATCGGGGAGGGGGGCATGGCCACCGTCTTCCTCGCCTACCGCGACGAGCCCAGCGGGCCGCCGAGCGGGCCCTGGGCGCTCAAGGTGATTCGCGAGGAGTACGCCCAGAACAGCCAATTTTCCACGATGTTCGCCGACGAGGCGAAGCTGGCCACCCGGATGCGGCATCACAACGTCGTAAGGGTGGAGGAGTCCGGACAAGTGGCCGGCCGGCTCTTCCTTTCCATGGAGGTGCTCGTCGGCCAGTCCTTCTGGCAGGTCTGGCAAGCTTGCCGGGAGCGCGGTGTCCGTATTCGCTACGATCTCGCCGCCTGGATCGGGGCGCGCGCCGCGGACGGCCTGCACCACGCCCACGAGCTGCGGGGTGACGACGGGTTGCCGCTCCGGGTAGTGCACCGGGACATCAACCAGTCGAACATCTTCATCACGTACGACGGCGACGTGAAGGTGATCGATTTCGGCCTTGCCAAGGCCGCCAACCGCGTCTCGCAGACAGCCGCCGGAGTGGTGAAGGGAAAGCTCTCGTACCTCGCGCCCGAGCAGACGACTGGCGGCGTCCTGGACTGCCGGGCAGATATCTTCGCCCTCGGCGTGACGCTATGGGAAGTCACCGTCGATCGTCGGCTCTTCAAGGGCCGCGACGACGTCGATACGCTGCTTCGCGTGCACCAGTGCCATGTCCCGGACGCCACCGAGCTGGTCGAGGGGTATCCTCCGGAGCTCTGGCGTATCGTCAAGCGCTGCCTGGCCAAGGATCGCGAGGCCCGCTACCCGACGGCCCACGCCCTCGCGACCGACCTCGACGTCTTCACCCGCTCGGAGGGGCAGGGTATCGGGCGCGACTCCGTGGCTGAAGTCATGCGAAATCTCTTCCCCGGGGAGCGAGAGCGCCAGGAAAGATGGTTCGCCAGCGCCAACAAGCCATCGCTCGCCATCGCTCCTCTCCGGACCGAGGCGACGGCGTTGCTCATGAAGAACATGCCGAGCATCCCTCCGCCGCCCAAGGTAGATCTATGGCTTGCCACGGCGCCCCCCGTGTTCGCTCCGAGGGCCCAGCCAGCCTCGCGTCCCACGCTGGGCGCGGACGCCGCGGAGGCCGAAGAACCCACGGTGATCGATGAAAAGACCTCTCGATCACTCCTGCCCGAGCCAGAGGATCGGCGTGGCTCGCACCATGGGACGCCGCGCCGCCCGGGCCTTGTCTGGTTCGCCGTGACCCTCGCGCTGTCCATTGTGGTGGGCCTGGTCGTGTTTTTTGCCATTCGGATGTTGCGCTCGCAGTAGGATTCGTGATTTGGTTCAACCAAGTCCGGTACGTGGGTACTTGGATTGGCCGAAGTGGC
>SXGT01664131.1_pt1 | contig 11583 bp, 12 predicted proteins | sample 3176221 | NCBI WGS metagenome assembly SXGT01 (sample SAMN11356862, study PRJNA531348) | freshwater metagenome | isolation source: freshwater sample F1-120 | place: China: Fuxian Lake, Yuxi | collected 2017-12-25
GGGCGGCCAGCGCCAGCGCGTCGCCATAGCACGGGCACTGGCCACAAGGCCAAAAATTCTCCTGGCGGACGAGCCCACAGGAAACCTTGACAGCCACTCAGCAGAAGAAATCCTCGGTCTGTTCAAGGACCTTCACGAACTTGGCAATACGGTGATTCTCGTGACTCACGACCGCACCGTTGCCGAGCGGTCGGAGCGCATCCTTCATATCAAGGACGGCCGCATCCACAATGACGAGCGGCGCTGAGCCTTTCAGGTAAGCCTGCCCGAGAGTTCCTCGAAGGCCGAAAACCTTGCCCCCCAAGGAGCCTTCATGCCGCGCCGCCCGATAAACCGCTCCCATGCGGATGCTCCCTCGATCTGCCGATAGTCTCCTCTGAAGCAACTACCAGTGCGAAAGGACCCCGGGATGGGCATCGAGCAATACGACTGCGATTGCGACACCGTAATCACGATGGAAGAGATAGGCGTTGGGATCGAGGAAATCCTCCAGTATGCCCGGGCCCTCTTGCCGAAGGAGGACATCCGCGCCATGGTGCGCGGCCTGGAGGAGGTCCTCGAGTCAGCGAACGAGAATGCAGCCGCCGCGACCGCGCGATGAACACATTCCGTCGCGGTGAGCCCTCACTCAGTCCCGTCGAATCACCTCGACCTTCGCTTTCGCCGCATCAATCAGCACCTGTGAGTGCCCTCGGAGAAGCTCGAGGAGCGACTCCCCCGCCAGCTTACGACGCCAGCCCACAAGTAGAGCGGGCAGCTTGCGCGTTGGATCCTTGTCCCCCCGAAGCTCCTGGCGAGCGAGCTCGGTCAAGTCCTTGCGAGAAGCGAGATAGGCCGGAGCGACCTGCGCTTCCGCGGCTCGTGCTCGCAGCACAACCTCCAGCAGGTCGACCACCAGCGAGAGCTCGTGGTCGGAGGCACGCCGCTCGATTGGCGTAGGGTAGTGGGAAGGCTCGAGACTCCTGGCGACTTGAACGCGGCGCAGGATTTCCTCTCCGCACCTCTTGACGAGCTGCGGGTGGATGCCTCGCACCGCTCCGATCGCCTCGAGCGACGTCGGGGCACGCCGGGCCAGCTCCACGAGCGACTCATCAAGAAGCACGCGTCCGCGAGGCCAATCCAACTGTTCCGCCTCGGCCTCGCGCCATGCCGCAAGCTCGCGCAGTACCGCAAGCTCTCTGGGCTCAAGCTTCACAGCTGAGCGGATCTTCAAGTAGAGCCGCGAGGGGTCCTTGACGTAGTGCGACATGTCCTCATAGAAGCCAAGCTCATCCTTGAGCCAGTCGAGCCGCCCCATGAGCTCGAGCTGCCGTTTCAGCGTCACTTCCACTGGATGGAGATAGCGAACGTCATCGAGGGCATAATCGACCTGCTGAGGCGTGAGCGGACGTTTCGCCCAGTCCGTGAAAGTTTCCACCTTGCTGAGCTTCTTGTGGGTCACATCCTCGACAAGCCGGGCGTAGCTCACGCTCTCGCCGCGCCCAGACAGCGCCGCCGCGACTTGCGTGTCGAAGATGTTGGCGGGAATGCGGCGGGTCATGGCAAAAAAGATTTCCATGTCCTGCTCGCCGGAGTGAAGGACCTTCTGGACCCCCGGGTCGAGGATCAGCTCGAGAAAGGGCGAGAGGTCGGTGATGGCAAAGGGGTCGATCAATAAAGCCTTCTCCGGCGTCGCGACCTGGATGAGGCAGAGTTGCGGCCGGTAGGTCTTCTCACGGATGAACTCCGTGTCGAGTGCGAAGCGGCCAAGGGCCCTCAGCTCTTGCACCAGACTTTCAAGGGCGCTTGCGCTACGAATTAGCATGGGGTTCTCCCGGAGACATTGGTTCGGCCACTGAGCCTCTCACGACGGGCGCAGTCCGTGGTAAACTCTATCAAGAAATGGTCGATTGGGTTGAGTTTGTATCCGAATATCGTGCGGGATGGGAAGGCTCGGAGGGTGAGCCATGAGAAAAGAATGTCTGCTCTCGGGTTGCAGTGTCCTGTTTACGGCGCTATTGGCTGTCCGTTGCCTCGACGCCCAGGAAATCTGCCGACCGCCGAGGGATCTTCTCGTCTGCCAGGACGATTATGACGCAAGAGGGAGTGTTTTTCTCGTCTGGACAAACGGTGAGACAACCTATACGAAGGTCCAGCTCTACATCGACCATGTCCTGGCGGAGGAGAAGCCCGGCAACGCCCATATCGGCTTCATCGACAACGTCCTGCCGGGTCCACACACGTTTGAGGTGAAGGGAACGTGTGGCCAGACGACGTCCCCAGGCGCCTCGAGCAACTTCGAGGTAGTGACCGTGACGCCCCACGCGAAGCCCATCGAATCGATCCAGTGCTCACTCGATGTGCTGCAACGCCGACTGAAGGCATCGTGGGTCCTCTCGGCAAGGCCGTCCCTTTTCGTTGACGTCTATGTTGATCGAGTGGGCTTTTCGAGCCTCATTTACATCACAACGCTCGCCGGCGACGCAACAAGCATCTCCATTGACAGTGTGCTGGAAAGCGACCGTCTCCGTTTCCAATTCTTCGACGAGAACTGCTACGGCTCGGAGCTCATCAGCTGCCCCGGCCCATCCTGCCGGCCTCCGCTCAACGTACGAGTCTGCCAGGATCTCTACGACAACCCCTCGAGAGTGCTCCTGACCTGGACGACGGGTGCGGACGACAACGCAAGCGTCGAGGTTCTGGTCGATGGTGAAAGTTTCGGCAGGACGGACCCAAGCCGCAACCTTTTCTATGTCGATGGCATCTCGGCTGGCCTCCACACTTTCGGCGTGCGTGGAGTTTGCGGAGATGAGCTCACGCCGGTTGAGGAGCATACATTCCAGGTCCTGATACAGAGCCCGCACAGCGAGCCAGCCCGCAACTTGCACTGCGCACGGGACCTCGTGGCAAGGACTCTCACGGCCACCTGGCTTCCAGGCGCGAAGCCGTCGTCCTTCATCGACGTTTACCTTCGAAGGAAGGGTGTCGCAATCCTCGATTTCGTGGGCAAAATCGGAGGCGACTCGACTCGGCTCCGAGTCAAGGACACCGACCCTTCGGACGAGCTTGTGCTCCAGTTCTTCGACGCGAACTGCTATGGATCTCCTCTGCTATCTTGCGGCGAGGAGCCCGGCTCTCGAAGATTCTTGCGAGGAGATGTGGACGGCTCGAGTGGGATCAACCTCAGTGACGCCATCGCGGCCCTTCAATTTCTATTTCTCGGTGGATTCGAGCCGCTCTGCCAGGACGCAGCGGACGCGAACGACGATGCAGATCTCAACATCTCCGACCCCGTCTTTGTGCTCCAGTGGCTCTTCATCGGAGGGACCGTGCCGCCGACACCGGGTCCCCTGGCCTGCGGTCTCGACCCGACTGCCGACGGGCTCGGCGACTGCCTGACCGCAGATTGTGAGTAAGTGCCAACATCGACCCACCGCCCAGGAGACGCCCGGCGCCAGGGATGAGGGAGCCGTGGCCAAAATGTTCCAATCATGGCCGCGCGGAGTATAAGATCTTTCTCTCTCATGCCCCCCTCCAAACTCCTCATTACGAATGACGACGGCATCGATGCTCCCGGCATCGCCACCCTTTACCTTGCGGCGGAAGCTTTTGGCGAACGCATCGTCGTCGCGCCCGACACGGCCCGCTCGGGCTCCGGGCATGCGGTCACAACCAACACCCCATTGCTCCTCACCAGGCTGCGTGAGGGTTGGTTTTCATCGAGCGGTACGCCAGCCGACTGCTCCCGCATTGCGCTGACACACCTGGCCCCCGAGACCGATTGGGTCCTCTCGGGCATCAACCGCGGCGGCAACCTCGGCGCCGACACCTATATCTCGGGCACAGTCGCAGCGGCCCGCGAGGCCGTCTTTCTCGGCAAGAAAGCGATCGCTCTTTCGCAGTACGTCCGTGCCGACGTTCCCCTCGACTGGGAGTGGAGCCTGCGCCAGGTGGTGCGAGTGCTTCAAGCCCTCATGGTTAAACCCATCGCGCCCGACTGCTTCTGGAACGTCAACCTCCCCCACCTGCCGCCGGGGTCGCCCGACCCCGAGATTGTCTTCTGCGGTCTAGACTGGCGCCCACTGGACGTCGGCTTTCGCGAGGCCGAATCCCTGAGTAGCACGGCCAACGACTCGGAGCACTCGGGCCGACTCATTCACTACACCGGCAAGTATCACAACCGGGATCGAGAGCCTGGGCGGGATGTTGCTGTCTGTTTCGAGGGCGCGATCAGCGTGACCCGCATTCCGCTCGATGTCACCGGGTGATCCTCGCTGACCGAGAGAGCCAGTCTCCAAGGGAGGGCGCCCACCGTGTCAACCCGAAGAGGGCCGATCGTCCCGCCCGGCTCTCCAGCGCGTGATGAATCCAGCGTGCCCGCGCGAGCTTCTGACCAAAGGCCTCGTTCCATGCGAGCCTCCACTCATCTTCGAGCAAGCTCTCCTTGGCTGCGAGCCTTGCGGCGAGGAGTCCGCCGAGAAGCACGCCGGCCGACAAGGCCGCGGTGACCCCGTCCCCCACCAGGGGCGGCCAGACAGCGTGGGCATCGCCGACCCTGAGGGCGCCGTCACGAGGACCCACCTGAAGGCCCAGGGTGAAACGAGCCACTGAACCAAACCTCTCGACACCTTCGAGCTTGACCCCAGAGCTGGAAAGCCACGAGTCATCACCCGATCGCATGAGAGCGCAAATGCTCAGGCGTCCGTCCTCGATACGCGAAACGCCAACGTAGCCGCCGCCATCGAGCAGCCGCATCTCGAGATCCGCATCGAGTCTCGGGCCTTCGCCCAGTGCCTTGCGGCCAATCCACCAGCCCCTGGGCGACTGTGTGACGGGTCGACCGGTCGCAAGGACAAGCCGCCCAGCATGAACCACCGACTCGCAACTGTTCCCTCGAAGCCTCGCGATCGTGAAGCCCACCCCCTGTCTCGAGGAGACCAGTGCTGTCTCGAGGCGAACGTCCACGCCCTCCCGTCGGGCGGCCTCGAGCAGCTCCCCATCGAGAAAGGCCCTCGAGATCCCCCAGGCCAGAGGGCGAAGACAAATCACGGAACCCCTGCCTCTGGCAGCCGAGAAGCGCACGGTCTCGATACGCGGAGTCGAGGCCGGTGGGCTGCGCCGCGTGAGGCTGCGCCACAAGTCCATTCCGGGCCCGGAGAGAAACTCCCCGCAGACCTTCGTGATGGGGAGCGACCGCCTTTCAACGAGGGTCACTCTCGCTCCGGCGCGCGCCGCCGAGATTGCCGCAGCGCTGCCTGCAGGTCCGCCTCCGATCACCAGGATGTCGCAGCAGTTTGCTGTCACTCCGAGCATTGTAGCCCGGTTTCTCCCGTCACCTGTTTCCATCCCGTCTCGCGGCAGCGCCACGCTCGAGCTCCCTCACCCGAGCTCCGGCCCGAGGCCCCAACTGCTCCTCAATTCGCATCGCAAGCTCGCGAAAGCGCTCCCGAGCCCCGGGCGAGAGGTCACCGGCGAGACTCGCGGTGGTCTCCGCGGTCCGGATCGCCCGCTCGAGGTCACCCCTGCGCGCCAGGATCACCGCTGCCGCAAGCAGCACCTCCGGATCTCCCGCACGCATCTCGATAGAACGTAGGTAGGAAAGCAGTGCGCCCTCCAGATTGCCCCTGGCAGCGTCGAGATCGCCCTGGGCAGCCAGGAGGCCCGCAGCATCGGGGTGCGCTGCGACGAGCCTGTCGATCCTGGTCTGGCACTCCTCGAATCGTTTCTCGACGGTCAGGTGCCGGAGGACAACAAGCCATGCGGGCACGAAATCTCCTTCGCCTTCCAGGATGACGCGAGCCGTTTCAAGCTCGCGGGAGACATCCCCAAGGCCACGGTAGGCAATACAGAGGTTAAACAAGTAACCTGGCCGAGCGAATCCATGACGTGCTGCATCCATGGCCGCCGCGGCCGCCTCCCCGTAACGGCCAGCGGTCAGGTGGGCGGTAGAGAGCTGGTTGAATGCGAAGGGGTTGACGGGATTCTCCCGCAAGGCGTCAGTCCAGAGCGTGAGACTGTCGCGCCAGACGCTGACGCGAATCGGGGTCAGCACGCAGCAGCCAAGCAGGAACGCTCCGCAGACGGGGCCCAAAACCCGCCGGAGACTCGGCCGGAACGTGAGGTCTCCAAGGACAAGCGAGAGTCCGACCGCGGGCAAGTAGACGTAGCGATCGGCCACGAGCGTACTCGAGGCAACGATACCCGAGACCGGGATCCATGTTGCAGCCGCCATTGCGATTCCGAGAAAGGTCGTGCGGCTCCGTCTCCAGCTCCACACCGCCGCGGTCCCAAGACCGAGCGCCAGGGCCATCCCGGTCAGCGCCATGGGATCGAGAAGGCCCGTCGCGGGTTCGAGCATGTAGCGCGGCGAGAGCTGAACCGGCACGACCATCTTTCCGGCATAGAACCCGAGGGCCTTGAACACACTGAGCGCGTGTGGGATCAGGCCCCCACCGTGAATGCCCTGGATGGCATTGTCGGCCGCCTGCGCCTGAATTCCCAGCCAGGCGAAGAGGATCGAGAGCCCCCCGAACGGTGCCATCGTGAGCAGTCGGCGGACCCCGAGATCTCGCCTCGCCAGGAGTAGCGCGATCATCACCCCTGGCAACACGATGGCCAGCACCTTCGAGAGGAGTGCTCCAAGAAAAAGTGCGAGCGAACCCGCATAAGCAGCCCAGCGAGCCCGTCCACGCTGCTCATCCAGGTGTGTCGTGTAGAGGAGCAGGCTTCCGAGAAGGAAAACCGAACAGAGGAGTCCCTTGCGCTCGGCGACCCAGGCCACCGTTTCGACCCGAAGAGGGTGCACCGCGAAAAGTAAGGCAGCGAGGAACGCGGGGGCGTCGCGCTCAAGCCACCTCCGCGAAAAGAGAAAGACGAGGACCGAAACCGCTGCGTGCAGTAGGGTATTGTCGAGGTGGTAGAGCCACGGATCGAGGCCAACGAGGGCGTGCTCTACCACGAAGCTGAGGAGCGTGAGCGGGTGGTAATTGCAGAACTGAAAGGACGTGAAGAGCCGCCCGATCCCGGCCGGGGTCGGCGCTCTCACGGTCGGATTTTCCGTGACGTAGTGGTTGTCATCCCACGAGGTGAAGCCGTTTCGGACGGAGTGCCCGTGGAGGGCCAGGACCGCCAACACCAGGAGCACGCACAGCACCATGGCCCTGTGACGTACAAGCCAGGAGCCACCAACGGGGTTTCGGGTCATGAGGAAGTATCGGAAATACTGCCGTCGCCGGTTTGCCTCCGTCAGATAGGCATCACCAACCTCCCGAAATGCTCAATTCTCGGGCGCACCAACCGATAACGGCCCCCACGCAAGTCGCCCGTGCCCTTCCGGCGTAAAAACCCTCAAGTGGCTAGATAGATCCCCGCAGGTCCTTCCACCCTTGGTAGATTGTGGCAAAAACAGGCTCGATCTGATCCAACTCAAGGCAAGAGAAAGCGACTCGCACGTCCGTGCCATCGGTTGCAATTACGCCCGTCTGGTGGCGATCGAGTAGGTGCAGGCGCAGCTTCTCCGCGTCGACACCATGGAGTTTGACACACATGAAGTATCCCGAGTTGAATGGGTACGGAGTCCAGGCCTCGGCGAACTCCTTTTGCTTGAGGACCTCGTGTACCCTGGCTGCCCGGGCGCGCAAGATCTCTTTCTTCTCTGCCCTCTCTGCCTGGAAGGTCGGAGATTCGAGCGCCTTCAAGACCACGCTCTGCGAGGGCTGCGGACAACTGGAGACTCCGGCGCGAATCACGCCCAGCGTTTTCTTCTCGAGGGCCGCGTAAACCGCTTCGAGGTTGCCATTGCCGGCTGCGCCATAGGTCAGAAAACCAACGCGGAAGCCCCAGGCGAACTCCTCCTTCGTCGCACCGTCAAGCTTGATCGCAAGGACGTTGGGATGAACACCAGACAGATAGCCGAAGATCGACTCGGTGAGGCAACTCTCGTCGTAAAAAAGACCGAAATACGCGTCGTCGCAAACAACGACCTGGCGGAGCCCCTTCTCGGCGGCCTCCTTGACGGCCAGGCGAATCGCCTCGGCATCCTCGGGCGACGGGGTAAACCCTGTCGGGTTGTTGGGAAAGTTGAGGATCAAGATGAGCTTGCGCTCCCGGGACGCTATCTCGAGCAGCTTCGAGCGGAAGCCCGCGCGGTTGAACAGCCCCCCCGAAAAGAACTCGAAAGTCTCGATCTGGCCGCCCTGGCGAACCTCGTAGGTAAGGCGGTAGTTACCCCAAAGCTTGTCGGCGACGAGGATCTTGTCGCCAGGGTTGACAAAGAGCTCGCTCACCACAGAGAGACCGTGCGTGAGGGCCGCCGTGACGACGGGAAGGCTCGAGGGGTTGCCCTTCATGCGCGGATTCTCGCCAAGCTGTTTTCTGCGCCAGGCATCCCGGAGCGCGGGCTTGCCGCCCGTCGGCGCGTAGAGAAAGACGTCGGCGGGATCGAGATGGAAGTATTTCTGAAGGCTCGCAAGATGCATGGGGGCTCCCCCCTCGGTGGCGATGCCCATGGTGGCGTTGAACTTGTGTGCCTTTGCTTTCGCCTCGGCAGATTGGCTGATGATGCCCTTGGGAAAGTAGAAACGGCGTCCGAGATCGGAGAGCATCTCAAGGACTGGCGGGGCTTCCTTCGCCAGGATCGAGTTGAGCTCCGCCGCGAGGGGCAAAATTTTCATGTGGGCGAGGTCTTTTTGCTGAAATGGTTTGCGGCCGGACCCGGCCGCAGAAAATGAAAGGGCGGAATTATACACGAGGCTCCATGTGAGGACGAGACATGGCGTGACAGCCCGGGGTCACCGGGGCCGGCTCGGATCCGGGAGGGGTGCGTTCGAGTGCACCTGACTCGGCAGATACGTTATCCGATCGCGGGTTGGAGGTGTACTGATGGGCGAGCTCACTCACTCGACCCGCCGGCCCTGCGCATTTCCTCCCCGCCAATCGAAATCAAGTGCGTGTAGGTTCTGAGATACATTCGTCCCCCCGACACGGCCGGCGTGCTGCGGCTGCCTTCCCCGAGGGAATTCCGCGCAAGCACCTTGAATTCGCGCGAAGCAGCAACGACTGGCACTTCGCCCTCCTCGGACATGGCGTAGAGGCGGTCGCCGATCATGACCGGCGAGCCCGAATAACCACCCCCAACACGCTCCTGCCAGAGGGTGCTCCCGGTGGGAGTTTCGACGCAGCTCACAATGCCCTTGTCGTTCCACAGAAAAAGCAAATCGCCCCTGGCGACCGGGGTCGGCACGTAGGGAATGGAGTTGTTGAGCTTGAAGGCCAGGTGCGTTGCGGTCACGTCGCCCTTGCCTCCAGCTTTCATGGCGACGATGTAGTTACCGCCATTGCCGGAGCCACAGGTTGCCACCAGCAGACCACTGGCGATCACCGGCGACGAAACCGTGCGCTTGTCGAAGACGGCGGCTTCCCAGTTCACGGCGCCGGTGCGGACATCGAGGCTGTAGAGCCCGTGAGCGTTACTCGAAAATACAAGCTCGGGCTTGCCGGAAGCATCCTGAAACACGCACGGCGTGGCGTAGGACGCCGTGGTGCTCTTGCGCTCGGTGGTCCAGCGGCGGGTGCCCGTCTTCTGCTCAACAGTGGCAACGAAGCTCTTTTCATCAAGCTCGTTGGCGATGACAACGAGGCCTTCGAAGAGGATCGGCGAGGCACCGCCGGCGTGACGACTGACATGTGGCCCGAGATCGTGCCTCCAGACCTCCTTGCCTCCATGATCCAACGCCAGCAGCTGCGCACTCTCCGGCACCGAGAGAATGAGATAGATCCGCTCGGCATCGACTACCGGCGTGACAGTGGCAAAGGTGTTGCGATCATGCTTCGAGTGCAAGGCGCAGGGAAATCTTCGCGCCCACTCGACGCTGCCATCCTTCGCTCGGCGGCATTCGAGAAATCGCTCGGAGGCATCGGCAGCCGCACTGAAGACAAAAATGCGCTCCCCCCAAAGGACGGGCTGCGAGATCCCGGGCCCCGGCAGCGCCACTTTCCAGTTAAGATCCTGCTCCGTCCAGCTCGTCGGTACCGTGCTGGCATCGCTCAAGCCTGAGCCGTTGGGCCCGCGAAAACGCGTCCAGTCTTGAGCTGCGACCGGCGAGAAAACAGCCCCCAGGACGATCCAACCGCAGGAGCTGGCGAGGGTTCCTCGTTGCATGGTGGGAATGGTATCCGTACGTCGGGCCAGGATGCCCGGGAAATTCGAGCTCGTTGGCTCGGGGTTGCGACAGGCGCAAGAAGTAACTTTCGATGCCCACATGGGCCTTGGGACTCGCAGGCGCGGAGCCCGAGCACTGAGAGAAGTAGGTCAACAGCGCCATGGGATCGGAGATTCTACAGGAGCGCTGTCGTCCAAGTCGGCGGCGTCCTCGCACAGGGCCTCTGGCGTGCCGAGGCGGAGGTAGCCGGGGACGTGGACCGCATCGGAAAAATCGACTGCGCCGTCGGCGCTGGTGTCGCCTCGGACGAACACGTCGCAGGCCTGCATCGGCGACGCCCTGGCGGTCTGCACGGCGGGGTTGTCCCGGCCCTCTGATTCCTGGAAGTGGGAGACATGGCGCGCTGCCAGCGAGCAGCCTGGCGACTTCGCGTACTCGCCGATCTGCTCGTCTACGGGTTGGAGTCCTAATGAACAGCGGCGACATTTTTGTGCGCGATGCCCGGAAGGACGACTGCGAGATCATCGCGCTCTTCAACGAGGCCATGGCGCTCGAGACGGAAGGTATCCGACTCGAGCCGTTGACCATTCGAACGGGTGTGCGGGCAGTGCTCGACGATCCATCGAAGGGTCTCTACAACGTCGCCGAGCGAAGGCGGCAAGATCGGCGAGTCAGTGAAGCAGATCAATGACCGTGTCTTCCACTGCTTCGGCGGGGGTCACAAGGCCCTCAACGACGACCCGACGCTCTGCCCTTCGACCAGCACTCGCCCGTCGCGCTCATGGCGATGCGGCCGGTGCTGCTCTCGAACGTGGTCGAGGACACGTGGGCCAACCCGGACGGCCAGCCCGCGTCCTTCGAGTGGGGGTGGACGAACGGGCAGCGCCTGGGGTGGTTCGCCCGGACGTGCATGTGGGTCTCGCTGATGAACGGCTTCGTCATGCTGGTCGGCCTGTCCTTGCCGTGCCGGCGTCCTACGCATCCAGGCTCATCCTTTGAAATACTCCGGCTGATTCCCCTTCTTCCACTTGATATTGCACCCAATACTCCCCTTCTGCTCCGCCGCGATCGGCTTCCCCGCGAGGACCGCGTCCATGGCGCGCTTCAGGTCCGCGCCAGTGACGGGGATGCCGCTCTCGGGTCGGCTCTCGTCGTAGCGGCCCCTATAGACGAGCTTGTGAGCCTTGTCGAAGAGGAAGAAGTCGGGCGTGCAGGCGGCGTGGTAGGCCTTGGCAACCTTCTGCGTCTCGTCGTAGAGGTAGGGGAAGGTGTAGCCGGAGGCCTTGACCTCGAGGGCCATCTTCTCCGGGCCGTCATCGGGGTGGTTCGCGGCGTCGTTCGAGCTGATGCCGACGATGCCGACGCCCTTCTTCTGGTAGTCCTTCGATGTCGCCGCCAGGTGCGCCCGGATGTGCTTCACGAACGGGCAGTGGTTGCAGATGAA
>SXGT01438200.1_pt1 | contig 11582 bp, 8 predicted proteins | sample 3176221 | NCBI WGS metagenome assembly SXGT01 (sample SAMN11356862, study PRJNA531348) | freshwater metagenome | isolation source: freshwater sample F1-120 | place: China: Fuxian Lake, Yuxi | collected 2017-12-25
AAGCCAGCTTCTTTCAGCCGCCAGCGCCAACTGAAAGACCAGTCCCAACAATGTATTCCGTGAAACGCAGTTTTTAGTCCGTGTGGTTCGATGCCGGATTGTGGCAAAGGTCGACTCTATCGGATTGGTGGTCCGAATATGCGGCCAATGCTCAGCAGGAAAGTCGTAGAAACTCAGCAAGGCCTCCCGATCCTTGACCAAAACGCCGGTCGCCTTGGGATACTTAACACCGAAATCCCGCACAAACCGGTCAAATGCCTTTTCTGCCTGAGTTTTGGTTTCAGCCATCCAGATTTCATGCAAGCCCGCTTTGGCTTTGCCGTGGAGGGTTTTCGGCAATTCATTAAGCACATTGGCGGTCTTGTGCACCCAGCAGCGTTGGCAACGGGTTTGCGGCCATGCTTCATCCAAGGCCGCCCAAAAGCCCAAGGCACCGTCGCCGACGGCCAGTTTCGGAGCTGTCTTTAGGCCCCTATCTGTTAAATCTTGCAGGAGTGCGAGCCAAGACGCCTTGGATTCGCGATAGCCGTCAGACAGGGCTAATAAGCGTTTTTCGCCTTGCTCATTAACGCCAATGATGACTAATAAACACAGACGGTCATCCTCACCTCTCAATGTCGAGTAGATGCCATCCGCCCAGATGTAGACGATCTTTTCATCGGCCAAATCCCGGCGGTTCCAGGCCAGATAATCCTCAGACCACTGCGCCTTGAGCCGACTCACCACTGCCGGCGACAGGCCTTTGGCTTCATCCCCCAACAAAACCGATAAGGCGTCCTGCATGTTGCCCGTGGAAATGCCGCGCAAATACAGCCAAGGCAAGGCCGCTTCGACCCGCTTGGCTTTTCGCACATAGGGCGGAACAATCGCTGAGTTAAATTTGACCCCGGCACCGGAACGATCGCGTACCTTGGGCACCTTAACCGTTACCGAGCCAAGTCCCGTTAACACTTCACGTTCCGGTAAATAACCGTTGCGGACTATCGTTTTCCGTCCGTTCAGGTCTGTTACGGTTTCATACTGACTCAGGAAAAATTGCAGTTCCGTCTCAACCGCTTTTTCTATCAGACCTCGCGCTCCATGCCTTAATAGCTCTGTCAGGCTATCGTTAATTGTCCCTGGAGTATCCAGCCCTTTTGCGTTATCTTTGTTCATGGCGTACCTTTTTTGCTGATTATTTGATCTCGTTAATCTTATTTCAGCAGAGGTCGCCACCTTGTTTCAAGTTTGTCATACACCAGATTTATTTATACCTCGGGTTCTCATTATGACCACAACTACCCGATTTTATGCTTTAGTGGGCGGCCGACTCGACTTTCCGGCTTATAAGACCGGCCTTCCAGCATAAAATCGAGCAGGTGCTCCCAGATATCAAAACACAAGTAGGTGGTAAGCGCTTTCATATCATCAAACAAACGTCGGCGCGAAGGTAGCTTCTGACGAAGCAGACAAAACTTATCATCCACTGTATGCAGCAAATAGGCGAGCAAGATAAGCGTTGCCAATTAAGAAGATAAAAACCGTTCGCCATGACCGACGTCATGTTAAAAATGATAACCATTTGTTTTCAAAGTATTATTGTTTTCGTTTTCAACCTTCCACCGCGCCCGCCCCGAAGCACTCACCTCTGCCACATTGCCATCGTTAACTGCCGAGGAGGTAGCGGATGCATTCCGGCACATAACCTTGCCGTTTTCCGCGCGCGTGGTAATTTCGCACTCATTTACGAGCAGCGCATCACCGTTTTGACAACGCCATTGCGGTCCAGGTCATCAACCCATTCATATAAAGTCTTATGCGAGTCGGGTTTGCAGACCAGGATCAATTCAAAACGTTTGTCCAGCAGCGCCCGGCAAAAGGGCTCGTGACAGTAAAGATCGTCACCGAGTACCGTCGTACCCAGCGCCGCAAACCGGCTACCTTGCCTTTCCAGCCAACGTAGCGAAGCATTGATTTCGCAATCCTATTTTTCATGCCGTCCTGCGGGCACACAAATTCAGGAGCCGATGAAATGACCTTGTCACTGCCGGGTTTAACCAATACCGGCGTAACGACCGTATGCGAATAAGTGACTTTGCCGTTGCTGTGCGTTTTGCATGAGCAGCATGAACCGTGCAGTTTTTGCGAGGAAAAGCAGTGGGTTCCATCCAATGCCAACAGCAATCGCCGGTCTGTGCTGCGAAAAGAGTCGACTACGCCGGCACGTTGAAAACCGTCAAAGATAAAATCGAACATCGGGTACACTGTCGCCGGTTCTACCGGATCAAGCAAGCTGCGGATGTGATTATCGGTCGGGATTTTGAAAACATCGAACAGGGTTTGTGCATTATTCTTCCCTTGCGTCTCTTGCATCGTCCGCTGAAAATCCAAAAAAGCACTCAATCCTGTATCCGTCATCGTATAGATCGTGTTTTTGCCGGTTTGCCGGTCAGGGAATGTTTCGAAAGTCGTTCGCAATTGTTTGATCATATCGCTAAAGGTTAAGGCGTTTTTTAAAGGGCGCGCTCATAAATCGGTCTCATGGAAAATCGGACCATCTTTTAGGCACTTAGTCTCACAATGAGAATTGCTGAAAAACCATTGATTGACAGTGACGCCATTGGTTACCGCGACAACCTCGCGGCGGACGACTCATAAACAGCGAATACTTTGTAACGCTGGCGGGGGGCAGGACCTTGCGCGCGAAGCCCCATACCATCCCCAAGAAAGCCCTCATCAGCTCATACACTTAAAATATTGATTTCTGTTGAAATTAATTTAATCTATATAAAGTTTTCATCAATTTATCTTAAAATCCATGAAGAAATATTCCATCATTATTTTTGTCGTAGCGTTAGCAACTTTACTTTTAATTCAAAGTAAGGTCATCATGCCTTTTGTTTACAAAGTAGTTCAATCAGACTTATTTCTTGTCGACAGTAAAGACCCCGGAGGACAATCTCCTATTTCCACACCATTAACCGGACTTGCCTTTCTACATTGCAATAATTATATAAAATCTAAACTTGGTCCGGATGTGTCGATTAATTTCCATGAACAGCCTCTTAATGCTTGGAGCCTAGGAAATTACCAATATATCATTAATGCCGAAATCGATATCACTAGCGCCACAGAGAGCCCAATCACAAAAAAATACGTTTGCCGTATTACTTATAAAAATGGCGACAATGACGAAGGCTCTCTTGATTTTGAAAACTGGACTATTGAAGGATTGTCAGGCTTAGATTCAATTTAGGATATTTATAGAACCCGAAGTTGGTCACCCGACATAAAGTCTCCCCTCCCGGAAAGCACACAAGCTATCGCTCCCATGCTCCAGGGCTTGTCTTTATACAATAAGTCTGTTCGGATCGCCTGCCCTGTGCCTAAGGTCCGGACCGGCTTATTCCAGTCTACTTCCAGATGTGTATAAAATTGAGCACCGGAGCGTGGGAACGATGTCGTTTTATTCGCTCCAACCACTACATATTTACGGACAAGATCGGCCGCCTATTTAAAGTCGAATTTACTTTGCCAAGGCAGCCGTTTGCTTAATGAGATATTTCATAAAAAGGCTGATTTAACTCCGAAGTGCCATCGTAGTTCTCATGATGCCTCTTGCAAAGGTTCGGCAAAAAACACGGCATGAGGCATTTTAAAATTGAGTGTTTTTCGAGGGCGGCGGCTTAACTTATTCATGACAGCCTCGACCTCATCATTGATTATGCTCTCCCCTCCCCTTGGTAAGGCATTGCCTGACCAAGCCATAAGTAGTCATGCAAAAGTTATCTGGAATTTTTCACCGATATTACCGAGGATTTCCCTCCCTTTTCTCAAGTACCCATAGCTTTGGTCAGCGCATCAAGGGCAACCATTCGCACTTGATTTTACGCCAGAGTATTTCGATCAAACTCAGATCAGGACTGTAAGACGGAAGAAAATGCAAGCACACACCACGTTGCTGCCAGTCCTCCCGTTTTCCCTTGAATACACCGTTACGATTTCCAGACGGCAACGGCCGAGTCAACCGGTTAATGAGCCATAAAATGGGGTTGGCAGCTGACATTGGCGCAGCGGCACTTTGGTTAGTATCGCTCGAACTCGCCCGTGGCCTGGAAAGTCAACAAGATTACAAAAACAAAATGAATTATGCCGATACGCCGAAACAAGGCGACTTGGACGACCGTGGAAACTTATCCAAAAAAGCCATTATTGAATTCATTCGCTGAGTTTTAGAGATATGCCTTGATCAGGTCGGTTTTATGGCGGACCTATTCGAATTCGGCCGATTGGCCGAGCGTCTTAAAGACTACGTGGAAAGCCGGACGTTAAAACCGGAAGTTTTTATCTTTTTGGAAGAGTGCTGATTCAGGGCGAGATACCAAGAGGTGAAGCCGAACGCGTTACCGGCTTGAAAGAGCACAGTGCGCGAATTAGTGGCGATACGTTTTTCAAAATACCTTCTTTTGCAAGATGTTGGACTGAGTTGTTTCGCAAAAATACCATTATGATGGGATTTTTAGGCTTGCGTTATCCCTAAGATCATGACAACTTTATCCATCCGATTACCCGACGATATGGCGGAAAGGCTCAAGAACATTGCCAAAGTACGCGATATCAGTCTGAATAAACTAATGTTCGAATTATCCACACAAGCCTTGGCGTAAGAAGAAGCGAAGCAGCGATTCCTGGCTGCGCAATTGCGCGGCAACCCTAAGCGGGCGGAGCAATTGTTGGATGAGCTGGATGCGTTGGGGCTTTGAACAAAGTAGGACAAGCTGTATGGCAAGCATCTTTTCGCTTGCATAAGGAGCTATGAAACGGCATCTACAGGACTTCTGCGGTTTAATAATGATCGGATTGCTGCGGCAATTGCAAAGGTCGAGATCGATGCGGGTATGGCGGGCTGTTCAATTGAAACCGGCACAGATTCTGTGCGACCACAGTTAAATATCAATCAAGACAATAGCTTAACAGTTTTTTATAATCGGCATAATAATCGGCAAAATCCGCAAAAAATAGTACACTTAATATTATAAAAACAATGCCTTGCGAGATTATAAGATCGGCATGCCACCCTCTATCGAAACACCTTACCGAATCGAGCCCTGCCTGCTTGAAAACATCCCGATTGCAATTACAGACCTGATCGCGAATCTAGCCACATCGTCGGAAAGACTCGCCGGCCGGTTACATCCACGCACAGCCGCCAGTCTAGCTGAGTTGGTTCGGATTATGAACTGCTATTACTCGAACCTTATCGAAGGACATCATACCAAACCGAGAGATATTGAACGGGCCTTGGCGGATGACCTGGAAAAAGATCAAGTGCGCCGTAACTTTCAAATCGAAGCGCGCGCCCATGTCAGTGTGCAACAGACGATTGACCGGCTCTATGCGGCAGGGAATATGCCGGAACCGGCATCGGCCGAGTTCTTATGCCGGTTGTACCGTGAATTTTACCGTGATGCGCCGGAAGCTATGCTTTGGATAGACAATGGCGATCATGGCTTTCGAATGGAGCCGGGGGCATTTCGTTCATTGCCCGAACACAATGTTTCGGTCGGAAGGCATCTTCCGCCCGGCAGCGACCGTGTTGCCGAGTTTATGCGCTATTTCGAGCAACGCTATCGCTTGGCTAATATGGGCAAGGGTGAGCGGATTATTGCCATGGCCGCAGCGCATCATCGTCTGGCCTACATTCATCCATTTCCGGACGGCAACGGCCGCGTCAGCCGGTTAATGAGCCATGCAATGGGATTGACAGGCGGTATTGGCGCATCGGGACTTTGGTCGGTATCGCGCGGACTCGCTCGCGGCCTGGAAAGTCGACAAGATTACAAAAACAAAATGGATTATGCCGACATGCCGAGACAAGGCGATTTGGACGGTCGTGGGAATTTGTCCCAAAAGGCATTGATTGAATTCATTCGCTGGTTTTTAGAGATATGCCTTGATCAGGTCGGTTTTATGGCGGGCCTATTCGAATTCGACCGATTGGCCGGGCGTCTTAAAGCCTACGTGGAAAGCCGGGCGTTAAAACCGGAGGCTTTCTATATTTTGGAAAGAGTGTTGATTCAGGGCGAGATGCCAAGAGGCGATGCCGAACGCGTTACCGGCTTGAAAGAGCGCAGTGCGCGGATGGTTCTTTCAAGCTTGATCAATGACGGAATATTAAAGTCTGAAACGCCTAAAGGGCCGGTATCTCTGCATTTCGGTAGTGAGTCGGTTGAGTTTTTGTTTCCGAGGCTGTTTGCGGAAAATTAGGGTTTGGGTATCGGTAATATGTTGGATTTAGGAACAGATAACGAGGTTACTAAGATCATGACAACTTTATCCATCCGATTACCCGACGATATGGCGGAAAAGCTCAAGAAAATTGCCAAAGAGCGCGGCAACGCTAAGCGGGCGGCGCAATTGTTGGGTGAGTCGTGTTGGGTAACAGCTTTTAGTTGCCCAACGCTTTAGCATCCGGTGATGGAAATTAGAAATCCGTGGTCAAACCGAAGCTCGTAATGTTGGGCTTCATTGCATTCAGCCCACCTACAGGACTGCACTGAATACTGTCCAAGGCGGCGTTTGCGTTCCAGAGTTTTACTAACCGCCTGACGTAGACAATCAAGCATAGCCTGTGTGTCTGGGCTTAAGGGTGGGTTTGTCTGTTCGCTCATGATTGAGCCTCCTGTTGTAATAGAAAAATAGAAATCCGTCGCCATACCTAAACATCGTAATGTTGGGCTTCATTGCATTCAGCCCAACAGAACTACCCCATCATCGCGGGCTTACCGCGAAATTAGTTTATAATCCGCCAGCTCTATAGATTCGGGCAAATTTTTATAAAAATCAGTTACAACTATTATGATAACTAAAGACAACCTAAAAGCCCTGTTACTTCATCTGGGTTTTGAAAAAAGCGGCAATCAATACAGTAAACAATTTGCCGATTCAGACATCTTTTTAAAAGTCGATTTCGATAAAAATGAACTCATCTATCCGGAAGAGCAAGGCTTAAAAATCCACGAACGGCAAACTTGCAACTTGTCTGCTAATGAAAATTTCGTCGTGTTCGAGTGCGTACATCGTCTATTAGAAAAAGGCTACAAGCCCGAACATATCGAGCTTGAACCCAAATGGAAGCTAGGCCATGGCGCAAGCGGTGGACGTGCGGATATTCTGATTAAGGATAACCAAGACACTCCCTTGCTGATTATCGAATGTAAAACCCCAGGCAATGAATTCAATAAAGCCTGGAAAAATACCGAACTGCATGGCGACCAATTGTTCAGCTATGCACAACAAATTCCCGATACCCAGTTTCTCTGTCTTTATACGTCCAGTTGTACCGAAAAAGGCGAGTTGTTTTATGTCTCGCATATCATTTCCCACAAAGACAACCCCAAAGTATTAGAAGAAGGCAAAAACCTGAAAGCCTTTAAAGACGGCGGGGATGCAAAAAATCGTTTTATCGTCTGGCGCGACACCTATAAAAAGGAGTTCACCACTAAAGGTATTTTCGAGCCGAACATCCAGCCGCATCAAATCGGCAAAGATAAATACACACTGGAAGATCTCAATTCTATTGATGCCGGCGACAAGGAAGGCAAGTATCATAAATTCCGCACCATATTGCGCAAACACAACGTTTCAGGACGCGAGAACGCCTTTGATGTACTCGTCAACCTGTTTTTGTGCAAAATTGTTGACGAAGCCGAAAACACCACCGATCTTAAGTTTTACTGGAAAGGCATTGCCTACGATTCATTTTTTGATCTGATCGACCGCTTGCAAGCCCTTTATAAAACCGGCATGGAGCGTTTTTTAGATCAGGATATTGTGTATATCAGCAACGACCAGATAGACAACGCCTTTTGGGCGGTCAAGCAGAAACGCAATGCCACCAAAGCTCAAATTAAAGACTATTTCCGCCAGCTGAAATTTTTCACCAACAACGATTTTGGTTTCATCGACGTACACAACGAAACACTGTTTTACCAAAACGCCAAAGTGCTGCTGGAAGTCGTGCAGATGTGGCAAGACTTGCGCTTAAAAGACCAAGAACAAAACCAGTTTTTAGGCGATATGTTCGAGTATTTTCTCGATCAGGGCATTAAACAATCCGAAGGGCAGTTTTTTACCCCGATGCCGATTTGTAAATTTATTCTGATGTCCTTGCCGTTGGAATCAATCATCAAAGACAGCAACCAAGCTCCCAAAGCCATTGATTACGCTTGCGGAGCCGGACATTTTCTTAACGAGTTGGCAGCGCAACTCAAACCTTTTATCAGCCAATACAAGCAAACCGAAGCCAAAGTTTTTTTCCAAGAAATCATCGGTATTGAAAAAGAGTATCGCCTGTCGAAAGTCGCCAAAGTTGCGGCGTTTATGTACGGACAGGAAGGCATAGAGATTTTTCACCACGATGCTTTGGATCAACATCCCAAAGTGCAAAAAGACAGCTTTAATATCCTTGTCGCCAATCCGCCTTTTGCCGTCGAAGGCTTTTTGGAAACGCTGCCCGAAGAACAGCGCGAACAATACGCGCTAACGCAGACCGTTACCGATGTCGCCAACAACCGCAATATTCAATGCTTTTTTATCGAACGCGCCAAACAACTGCTTGCGCGAGGCGGCGTAGCGGGGATTATTGTGCCGTCGTCGGTTCTGTCCAATTCCGACAGTACCCACATCGGCAGCCGTGAAATTCTGTTGCAATATTTCGATATTGTCGCGCTGATCGAACTCGGTAGCGGCACCTTTGGTAAAACCGGAACCAATACCGTGGTGCTGTTTATCCGCCGAAAACATCAGCTGCCCGAACCCGCCGAGCATTACCGCAACCGCGTGGAAGACTGGTTTGAACTCTCCACAGAAGACGCGCCTAATGAGGACATGGGAACTTATCAAGACCTGCACTTGATTAAAAAATATTGCCGGCATATCGCGATACCGTTTGAATACTACCAAACGTTGTTATACGGCGAGCCTTCCGATGAACTGTTAGAGTGTGAATTGTTCCAGGATTACAAGAAGGACTTTGACCAGTCCAGTGACATTAAAAAACTGGCTACGCAAAAATTTTTCAAGGACTACAGTACGGAACAAAAACAAATCGAACTCAAGAAACGCTTTTTAAGCTATTTGCAAAAAATAGAAAAAGATAAGCTGTTTTATTTTGTGTTGGCTTATAGCAATCCGCAAAAAGTGTTGATCGTTAAAAGTCCCAGTGATAACAAGGAACAAAAGCAATTTTTAGGTTACGAATGGTCGGCGGCCAAAGGCAATGAAGGGATAAAGTTGACTACTGACGCGCAAGGCAAGCATTTTACAGCGTTGTATGACCCCGAAAACCGCTACAATCCTGATAAGATTAATGCGCTGATTCAGAAAAACTTTTCAGCTAATGTGGTTGCAATACCTGAAACGCTACAATCGATTGCTTCTACTGTTCACCTTGTCGATTTACTCGACTTTTCACGCAATGATTTTGACAAGCATATTAGTTTATCGCCAAAAAAAAAAATCAGTATTGAAAGTAAATGGGAGTCGGTAAAAATAGCGAATCTTAATGTGCTTTTGAAACGGGGAAAATCAACTAAATACGGGAACTCAAATATTCAGGTGATTAAATCTGGACAGGCCAGGGGATTCAAAGAATTTGATTTTACCGAAAAGTATTTCGCTATTGATGGCTTTCATTCAGATGAAAGAAACTTGCAAAAAGGTGATTTGCTTATCAACTCTACTGGAGTGGGTACAGCAGGGCGCGTAACGCTTTTTGAATTAGATGGTGATTTTGTAGCTGATAGTCACATTACTATTTTTAGACCTAATAAGACAATTTTATCTGAGTACGCCCTTCAATGTTTTGCGCACATTGGTTTTAAAACCATAGAGCAAATGGCAAAAGGTTTGAGCGGACAAATAGAATTAACAATTCCAACTATTGAACAAATTCAAATCCCTCTACCGCCTTTAGAAATCCAAACCCAAATTATGCAGGAATGTGAAGTGATTGATGAGGAAGTGGCGGTGGCGAAGAATGATATTGAAAACGGTTCAAGAGAAATAGAAAAAATAAAGACAGAAGTTTTTAGCAAAGGATTTACACAGCAGAAGGTTTCGGATTGTGCGTTTATTAACCCTTCCAAAACAGAAATCAAACAGATTGATGAAAATACCTTAATTTCTTTTGTAGAAATGGCATCGGTCAATGAAGCCGGTTTTATTGACCGGACACAAGAAAGATTATTAAAGGATTTGAAAAAAGGCAGTTACACCTATTTCAGAGAAAACGACATCATTATCGCCAAAATAACGCCTTGCATGGAAAACGGTAAATGCGCTTTTGCTACAAATTTGACCAACGGTTTAGCAATGGGCAGTTCAGAATTTCACGTTATACGCGCCAATGAGGAAGTAGCTTTAGGCAAATACATTTTTGCCTTGCTTAATCGAGAAAGTGTGCGAAAAGAAGCTGAAAAAAATATGACAGGATCAAGCGGACATCGCAGAGTACCAGCATCTTTTTATGCGGATTATCGAATTCCAGTTCCCGCTCTTTCCATCCAGCAACAACTCATCACCGAAATAGCTATCCACGAAACCAACATCACTACCGCACAAAAAATAATCGACGAAGCGGCCACTAAAAAACAAGCCATCTTGAAAAAGTATTTATAGGAGGCAACTCATGCCTGAAATAACTCGATTTTACGGAATTATTATCAAACTGTTTTTTGGCGATCATCCACCGCCCCACTTCCATGCCGTTTATGGCGAATATAATGCGCTATTCAATATTGAAACATTGGCAATGATTGAAGGCGATTTGCCGCCCAGAGCCATGAAGATGGTTATCGAATGGGCAGGACAACAACAAAATGAATTGTTGTTAATGTGGAATAACCAGGAATTTCATAAACTGCCACCGTTAAAATAATTCATTATGCACTATCCAAAAATACATCATGCCAAAGCCGTTAATCATCATGTCTTATCGATTGAATTCAATAATGGGGAAAAAAAACTGTATGACATAGCCCCTTTGCTAAAAAATGAAATGTTTTTACCGCTGCAAAATCCGGATTTTTTCAAAAATGTACAAATAGAACCCGGAGGACATGCCGTTTTTTGGAATGAAGACATAGATATTAGTGAATATGAGCTATGGATTCATGGCACCAGCCAATGATTTTTTAAATTTTTCTCTCATCATCAAACAACGGGCATTACCCCTTTAGCCTGAAGATCAGCATGATATGAAGACCTAACCATCGGCGCGCTGGCGACTTGTTTGAATCCCAAAGTTTTGGCAACAGCGCCGTATTCATCGAATTGCTCGGGCGTAATGTAACTTTGCACCGGCAAATGGGCTTTGCTGGGTTGCAAGTATTGGCCTATCGTCAGCATTGAGCAGCCGTGGGCTAATAAATCTTTCATGACTTGATGGACTTCGTCCGGCTGTTCGCCGACGCCGAGCATTAGGCCGGACTTGGTCGGAACTTGCGGCTGGGCTTGATGGAATTGTTGCAATAAATTCAAGGAACCTTGGTAGTCGGAGCCGGGACGGACTTGTTTGTACAACCGGGGGACGGTTTCCAGAT
>SXGT01726423.1_pt1 | contig 11582 bp, 10 predicted proteins | sample 3176221 | NCBI WGS metagenome assembly SXGT01 (sample SAMN11356862, study PRJNA531348) | freshwater metagenome | isolation source: freshwater sample F1-120 | place: China: Fuxian Lake, Yuxi | collected 2017-12-25
CGCGTGCGCGAATCGCCGAACGCGCCGCGTACGCTGGATTTGGATATTTTGCTGTACAACGACTTGCAATGGCGGGATGAAAAACTGACCGTTCCGCATCCCCGCATGACCGAACGCGCTTTTGTGTTGCAACCCCTGATGGAAATCGCGCCGGATTGTATAATCCCAAACCGGGGTACTGTCGCACACTTACTGTCGTTTTGCCTTGATCAAAAACTGGAACGAGTCGCTCCATGAAAATCACGCTGCCCGCACTGCAAAAAATGGCTCAAGACCAGGAAAAATTTACCGTGCTGACCTGCTACGATGCAACGTTTGCGACGATACTGGAAAATGCGGGGATTGACGTCTTACTGATCGGAGATTCACTCGGCAACGTTCTGCATGGCGCGGAAACAACCTTGTCGGTTACGCTGGAAGACATGATTTACCATACGCGCTGTGTTGCACGCGTTACCGGTACCGCGCTGATAATGACCGATATGCCTTTCGGCAGTTATCAAGTCTCACCCGAACAAGCCTTTGCCAATGCCGCAAAAATTATGTCGGCCGGTGCGCATATCGTCAAAATCGAGGGCGGCCAAGTCATGGCCGAAACAATACGGTTTCTCACGCAACGAGGCATCCCGGTATGTGCGCATATCGGCTTGACGCCGCAATCGATTCATCGCCTGGGCGGTTATAAACTGCAAGGAAACACGGAGGAATCGGCTAAACAATTGCTACACGACGCCCAGCTTCTGGAAAAAGCCGGCGCCAGCCTGATAGTACTGGAAGTCGTACCGGCAAAACTGGCGCAAGCGATTACACAAGCGTTGTCGATTCCGACGATCGGCATCGGTGCGGGGGCATATTGTTCCGCACAAGTGTTGGTCTTGCACGACGCGCTGGGATTGTTTCGCGGTAAAAAACCGCGCTTCGTCAAAGATTTTATGGCCGGTTCTCAAAGCATCCAACATGCGATTGAAAATTATGTCGCTGCGGTCAAATCGGGTCAATTTCCCGGCAAAGAGCACGAGTTCTGATAGAAGGATTAGTGAATATATTCAACAATATAAATGAATTACGCAACAACTTGCGAGGAAAAACGCCGATTGCCTTCGTGCCGACCATGGGCAATTTACACACCGGACACCTCGCGCTGGTTGAACGGGCAAAACAATCGAGCGATTGCGTTGTCGTCAGCATTTTCATTAATCGGTTGCAGTTTCTACCGCACGAAGATTTCGACCGTTACCCGCGAACACTTGAAGATGATTGCAGATCGCTATCGGCATTGAATGTCAATAGTGTTTTTGCGCCGGATGAAAAAATTCTTTTCCCAACACCGCAAGAATTCTTGTTAGCATTACCCTCTATAGCCGATACTCTGGAGGGAAAATTCCGACCGGGGTTTTTTCGCGGCGTTGCAACAATCGTATTGAAATTACTCAATATTGTTCAACCGCAAGTGGCTGTATTTGGCAAGAAAGATTATCAGCAACTGCATATTATTCGAGAAATGGTACGTCAGTTAAATATCCCTGTTGAAATCGTCGCTTGTGAAACAGTCCGTGCGCCGGACGGACTGGCATTAAGCTCCAGAAACCAATATTTGGACCGAGAGCAACGCAAAGAAGCTTGCCAGCTTTTTCAAACCCTCTCTCAACTCAAAAACGAAATCGCCTCGGGCCGCAAGGATTTTCCGGCGTTACAGCAACAAGCAACGCGACTGCTCAGCCAACGAGGATGGTCAGTCGATTATCTCAGCATTCATAAGCGAAGTTCGCTGATGCCCGCCCAAGCGCATGACGAGGATTTAGTGATCTTAGGCGCGGCTTGGCTAGGAAAAACCCGGCTGATCGATAACTTGGAAATCTGACAAAACCTTTAATTGCGGTATAACCGAATTTCAAACCAGATAGATAAATAAACGATGGAAACAATTAATACCTTCTGGTTATCTTGTCTGGATCACTTTAGAAAAGAACTCAACGTTCAACAATTTAATACTTGGATTAGACCGTTACAAATCGATTCGGTAATCGGCAATAACGATGAAGTGGTGCTTATCGCGCCTAACCGCTTCGTTTCTCAGTGGGTGAAAGACAACTTCATTACCCATATCGAACAGATGGCGTACAGCTATTATTCACGCAAAATCCAATTTCATTTAAGACTGGCCGATCAAACCGGTAACAAAAACCTTTCCATCGAAACACCGCCAACCGCAGCAACTGAAGAAAACAAACCGGAACCCTCCCCGGCAGTCAAAACAACGCCGCCGCCAGCAAAAAACAATCAAAGCCAATTAAATCCGAATTTCACTTTCGATAATTTTGTGACCGGAAAAGCCAATCAATTGGCCCGCGCCGGCGCCATCCAAGTTGCGGAGTCTCCCGGGATCGCCTATAACCCGTTATTCATTTACGGCGGTGTCGGGTTAGGGAAAACGCACCTCATCCACGCAATCGGCAACTACGTTCAGGAACATAACAAATCGGCAAAAATCCGCTACGTGCATGCGGAAAAATATGTTTCCGACGTTGTCAGTGCATATCAGCATAAGGCCTTTGACAAGTTCAAACTATACTATCATTCGCTGGATCTGCTGCTGGTCGACGATGTGCAGTTCTTCGGCGGCAAGAACCGCACCCAGGAAGAATTCTTTTACGCATTCAACGCACTGATAGAGTCCCATAAGCAAGTCATTATCACTTGCGATACTTATCCGAAAGAAATCACCGGATTGGAAGAGCGCCTGGTATCGCGCTTCGGCTGGGGATTGACGGTTGCCGTAGAACCGCCCGAGCTGGAAATGCGTGTCGCGATATTGCTTAAGAAAGCCGAACAGGAAAAAACGCATCTGGACGAGAATGTCGCATTCTTCATCGCCAAACACATCCGTTCCAACGTACGCGAATTGGAAGGCGCGCTAAAGCGCGTGCTGGCGTTTTCCCGTTTTGTCAGACAGGAAATTACGCTGGATATCGCTAAAGAAGCATTGAAAGATTTGCTGGCCGTACAAAGCCGTCAGATCTCAATAGAGAATATTCAGAAAACCGTGGCGGATTACTATAAAATCAAAGTTTCCGACATGTATTCGAAAAAGCGTTCGCGGATCATTGCAAGACCACGGCAAATGGCAATGGCAATTGCTAAGGAACTCACGTCGTTAAGCCTTCCCGACATCGGCGAAGCTTTCGGCGGCAGAGATCATACGACAGTGCTTCACGGTTACCGCAAGATTAACGAATTACGTATTTCCGATCCGGCCGTGAGTCGCGATTTCAATGCATTGATTATGATTTTGAGAGGTTAAGGAGACGTTGATTCATTCGACGAACGAGATGAAGCACGAGGCGCACGAAACGCAGCAACCGAGACATATCAACGAGATAGACGAGGGAGCGAGTGCCGCGCAACGAAGTGATTCGCTCGTGCAGTCAATAAATCAGCGTTTCCTTAATAACAACTGAATAATTTGTGTATAACTGATCAATCGAAAATGAATCGATTTTTATCCACAAACTATCCGCATATTCATACCGCAATCATACAAACTAAGAAATGAATGTAATAAAATGATTCAATTGTAAAAATAACTGTTATCCAAAAAAACACCCATCTTTATTTATCGTTATTACTTTCTTTAAATGCTTTTAATAAAAACCAATAAAGATACACTGCTGAAACCGTTACAAACTGTTGCCGGAATTATCGAGCGTCGTCAAGCGTATCCCATTTTATCGAATGTATTGATCCGGCAAGATCAGGAAAAGACCACTTTTTTGGCTTCCGATTCGGATATTCAGATTAAAACGGAAATCACGCCGAGTCTTGCTCCCGATCAACGTTTTTCGATGACGGTCGCCGCAAAAAAAATGCTGGATATTTTGCGCTCGTTATCTAGCGACGGAGAAGTCTGGTTAGTAAGGCAAGACGATCATTTACAAGTGAAATTCGGCAAGAGTATGTTCAGTCTGCAGATTCTACCGGCTGAGGATTTTCCGGAAATCGTCGAAGCATCCGAGCCGGAAGCTGTTGTCACACTGAGTCAAAAAACGCTTAAAAGCTTATTGCATCACGTTCAGTTTTGCGTCGCACAGCAAAACATACGCTACTACATGAATGGGTTGCTGCTGTCGACTCATGAAACGCAACTGACGGGAGTCAGTACCGACGGTCACCGTCTTGCACTGCTTACGACGCAACTGAATGAAAAGCAACCCAAACAGGAAGTGATTGTTCCGCGCAAAACAGCGGTGGAACTATCCAAATTGCTTGCGGACAGCGACGATCCGGTAAAAATCGAGTATTTTCAGAAAAAAATCAGGTTTTCGTTTTCCGGTATTGTTTTGATTTCTAAAATCATCGAAGGTAAGTTTCCGGATTATAATCGTGTTATTCCGCTCAATAACGACAAGGCATTCGAAATCGACCGGGCAACGCTGTTGCAATCGTTGCAGCGTGTATCCATTCTCTCCAATGTCAGTGAAAACTACCGGGGCGTAAGGCTTATCGTCAGCACCGGCAATCTGTGTATTATTTGTAAAAACAGTGAACAAGAGGAGGCGCAGGAAGAGCTGGAAATCGGCTACCAAGGCGATAAGCTTGATGTGAGCATGAACATCACCTATCTGATGGACTTGCTCAACAACGTCGGTAGCGAGAAAGTACGGCTTGCGTTTGAAAACGAAAACAACAGCATCCTGGTTACAATTCCGGGCAATGATGAATTTAAATACATCGTGATGCCGATGCGTATTTAGTCATGGTTACTTCCAAGATTTTCCACCGCAACTGCAAAATTTTAAATCGACCCCCTACCAATGAATGATTCCAACGATAATCCAACGAATGAAAGTCAGAGCGACTACGGTTCCGATAGTATCAAAATACTAAAAGGATTGGATGCCGTACGTAAACGGCCCGGCATGTACATTGGCGATACCAGCGACGGTACCGGCTTACATCATATGGTATTCGAGGTTGTCGATAATGCCATCGACGAAGCATTGGCCGGTCATTGCGATGAAATCACGGTTACCATTCACCCGGATAACTCCGTCAGTGTGCTTGACAACGGGCGCGGTATTCCGACCGGTATCAAACAAGACGACGATCTAAAACGTTCTGCGGCTGAAATCGTGATGACCGAACTGCACGCAGGCGGAAAGTTTGACGATAATTCATATAAGGTATCCGGCGGTTTGCACGGTGTTGGCGTATCGGTGGTTAACGCATTGTCGGAGTGGCTGAAGCTGACCATCCGCCGCGACGGTAAAATTCACCAAATGGAATTTCGCATGGGCGTTCCGGTCAGGCCGTTGGAAGCGACCGGGGAAAGCGAGCGGCATGGAACCGAAGTGCATTTTTTGGCGAGCAAGGAAATTTTCGGTAACATCGAATACCACTACGATATTTTCGCCAAGCGTCTGCGGGAATTATCTTTCCTAAACAATGGCGTAAAAATACACTTGATCGATCAACGCAGCGGAAAAGATGAAAAATTCGCGTTCACCGGCGGTATTAAGAATTTTGTCGAGTATATCAATCGCAGTAAAACAGTGCTGCACCCCGGTATTTTCTACGCAGCGGGTGTGAAGGACAACATTGCCGTTGAGGTCTCGATGCAATGGAACGACAGCTATACCGAACAAGTATTGTGTTTCACCAATAATATTCCGCAAAAAGACGGCGGTACGCACTTAACCGGATTGCGCGCAGCGATGACGCGCACGCTTAACGGTTATATCGAGAAAAACGAATTGGCTAAAAAAGCCAAAATAGAAACATCGGGAGACGATATGCGCGAGGGGTTGTCGTGTGTATTGTCGGTCAAGCTGTTCGAGCCTAAGTTTTCATCGCAAACCAAGGAAAAACTGGTATCGTCGGAAGTACGGCCAGCGGTTGAGGAAATCGTATCGCAAAAATTCTCCGAATTCTTGCTGGAAAATCCGGCCGATGCAAAAATCATTTGCAACAAAATCATCGATGCCGCCCGAGCGCGGGAAGCGGCGCGCAAAGCGCGCGAACTGACGCGCAGGAAAGGCGTGCTCGACAGCATGGGGTTACCGGGAAAACTGGCCGATTGCCAGGAAAAAAACCCGGCGCTGTGCGAACTTTATCTGGTCGAGGGCGATTCCGCAGGCGGTTCCGCTAAACAAGGGCGTGACCGTAAGTTTCAAGCGATCATGCCACTGAAAGGCAAAATCCTGAATGTTGAGAAAGCCCGTTTCGACAAACTGATTTCGTCGCAAGAAATCATTTCGTTGATTACCGCACTTGGCACCGGGATCGGCAAAGACGAATATAACCCCGATAAATTGCGCTATCACCGCATTATTATCATGACGGACGCGGATGTGGACGGATCGCATATACGCACGTTATTGCTGACTTTATTTTAACGGCAGATGACGGAACTTATCGAGCGCTGCCATGTGTATATCTCGCAGCCGCCGCTGTATAAAATCAAACACGGTAAAAAAGAGCGTTATGTCAAGGACGATCATGAGTTGAAGCAATATATGCTAAGTATTGCTCTGGATGGTGCCGAGCTTTTTACTGGAGAAAATAAACCGCCGCTGGTCGGCGAAACGCTGGAGAAAATCGCCAACGAATATATCCTGGCCGAAGCGGTGATTGAACGCATGAGCCAGGCTATCGACAATCACGTTATGCATGCGTTATTGCGCCAGCCCGATGTGGATTTGAGTAGCAAGCAAGCGGCGGAAGACAGCGCATCGCGAGTAGCTGCACGGGTTAAGGACATAAAAATAGTCGCGGAATACGATGAAATCCATGAGCGCTATCGCTTGAAGATCATGCGCATGTCGCACGGCAATGTGCTGACCAGCTATTTGGATAACGATTTTCTGGAAAGCGGAGACTATGCACAAATCCAGAAAACCGCCCAAGTGTTTGAAGGGTTGTTGGGTCAAGGTGCTTACATTCAACGCGGCGAACGTAAGCAAACTGTCGCTGAATTCAAGCTTGCACTCGAATGGTTGCTGGAAGAAGCGAAAAAAGGATTGAATGTGCAGCGCTACAAAGGTCTTGGTGAGATGAATCCAAGCCAGCTTTGGGAAACCACGATGGACCCTGCAAATCGTCGCTTGCTGCGTGCGCAAATCGAAGACAGCATCTTAACCGATGAAATTTTCACCACGCTAATGGGCGATGTGGTGGAACCGCGACGAGCTTTTATTGAGAAGAATGCGCTGCGGGCAACGAATATCGATATTTGATGGATTGTTCTTTAGGTTTATAAGTTACAGAAGGTTAATTCAAATTCGACATCGCCTTCGTAAACCCTGCTTTTTTGATTCGATTGCGTCGGAACGAACCGGATATTCAGTGCGTATTTATTAGCGCTGATTTCAGGTACGCAAGGCAGTTGATTGCTCAGATTGAGCCTTAGCATATGCGCTGAATATTCCGATCCGAGCTGTTGAAAAATTCCGTGATTCGCCACAACCCGCAGTGTTTTTCCGCTATTTCTCAATAAACGCAATACAATACCGAATGCATTGCGGATGGGCTGGAACGGTTTCAGCCATTCTTCGAAGTCTTTATGCCGTTCGGTTGGATCTAAATTTAACCAATAGTGATATGATGGCAAATCGAATACGCAACACCCGCCCGGTATTGAAATTCGTTGTTTGATCGCCATCAGCCATTCATTTTCACGTAAGTGTTCGCCGACTTTTCCCGGAAAATCGAGCATCTCCCGGAAAGTAATTTTGATATCGGACAATACCGTATCGAGTGTTGTTTCAGAAACATCCGGATTTTTGCGAAGTAATTCCAGGACCTGTTTTTGCCGTTCCAGTTCTTGTAATAAATCGGATTTAATGTCCGCACGACCGGTGATTTCAAGTACCTCAAACAATGCGATGAGGGCGGCATGATGCTCGGTAGCGGAATCCTTGCTTGAAAAGAAATCGATTCTATTAAACAGGTCTTCAAGTCGCAGCAGCGTACGAATACGCTCGTTCAGCGGGTGTTCATAACAAATCACGGCAGCTTTACATCCACAGAAAGGTTGGTGAAATGAAACATAACCGAGGCATGATTATTTCATAAAAAAATAAATTTTCCCAAACATTTCCTGACAATTACCTTAGTCTCGGATCGGATCCTGAAATGGAAAGGTATTTGCTATGTAGATCAGCTACCTGTGCTTTCAGATGATCGAGGCCCCGATTATTGGCGATGACATCGTCGGCCTTTCGCAGGCGTTCTTTTCGTGCGATTTGTGCGGCCATGATCGCTTTGACTTGCGGTTCGGATAAATTGCTGCGTGCCATCGTCCGCGATATTTGCTGTTGTTCGTCGCAATCGATGACCAGAATACGCTGCACGATACGGTCGTAATCTTTTGTTTCAAAAAGCAGCGGAACGACAACGATAACGTAGGATGATCGGGCTTGGCCGATTTGCCGCATGGTTTCGTTGAGGATGATAGGGTGCAAAATCTTTTCGAGGCGAGATCGGGCATCATCGTCCGAAAAAACCAATCCGCGCATTTTCTCTCTATCCAGAGAGCCTTCATTGGTCAGATAAGCATCTCCGAAAGCGTCTTTTATCGCATTAATCGCTTGCCCGTTCGATTGCGTTATCGTTCGCGCAATGACATCGGTATCGATAACATGAACGCCAAGATCCGAGAAACACTGGCTGGCGGCGGATTTCCCGCAACCGATACCGCCGGTTAACCCAACTACGAAGGACATGAATTAAAGCAGACCAAAGTAAACACGATTAATTTCTTCCCCCCAAAACAGCGCAATCAAAGCGCCACCGACCAGATACGGACCGAAAGGTATCGGAATGTTCTTGTGAAGTCTGGCCGCAACGATGAGTCCAACGCCAACCAGAGCGCCAACCAATGAAGATAGCAAAATGACCAGCGGCAACATGCTCCATCCCAACCACGCGCCGATGGCCGATAACAATTTAAAGTCGCCGTAGCCCATTCCTTCTTTGCCTGTGGCGAGTTTAAAACACCAATAAATCGTCCACAAGGAAACATATCCGGCAACAGCACCGATGATAGCGGATTCAATGTCAGTAAAGCCGTTATTCAGATTGAACAGTAAGCCCGTCCAGATCAATGGTAACGTGATGTCGTCGGGAAGCAGTTGCGTATCCAGATCGATAACAGCAAGCGCAATCAACGCCCAAACGAAACACAATATTGCGATCGTGGCAAATCCAAAACCATACTGCCAGGCAATGAGTCCGCTCATCAGTGCGGTAATTGCTTCGATTACAGGGTATCGCAAAGAAATCCGCGTATGGCATTGGGAACATTGTCCGCGAAGGAGAAGGTAACTGATAATCGGAATATTTTCCCAAACGGCAATGCGATGTCCGCATTGGGGGCAGGTCGAGCGCGGCGTTATCAGATTGAACGCGGGTTCGGTTTTAACAATTTCTCCGCGCAAATCGGCGCACTGTTGCAGCCAATTTCGTTTCATCATTTCCGGCAACCGGTAAATCACTACATTTAAAAAACTGCCGATCATGAGTCCGAATATCGTGACAACAGTAATGAAAAAGGTGGGCTCATTTTGCAAAATGGATAGAAAAGACATGATATGAAAAATATCCGAGTAGGCCAAATAAGATTAACTGACAACCATGCCCATTTTGAAAATCGGCAAATACATGGCAATGACCATACCGCCGATCAGCGTTCCCAAGACCACCATGATCATGGGTTCCATCAAGCTTGATAATGCGGCTACGGCATCGTCGACTTCCGCTTCGTAAAAATCGGCAATTTTGCTTAACATCGAATCCAATGATCCGGCCTCTTCGCCAATCGCAACCATTTGGATCACCATATTCGGGAATACGGCCGTATTTGCCATCGAAGACATTAAGCTGTTGCCTGTACTGACTTCCAGCTGGATCTTTTTGGTGGCCTCGTAATAAATATAATTTCCTGCCGCGCCTGCAACCGAGTCGAGCGACTCGACCAGCGGGACACCGGCGGCAAACATGGTTGAAAGCGTTCTGGACCAACGAGCAATCGCCGCTTTGCGGATAACTTCCCCGAAAATAGGCACTTTAAGTACGAGCCGGTCCATTATGCGTTGCATGGGAATGGATCGCTTCCACACATAGAAAAAAGTATAAATACTGCCGCCCAGAATGCTGAAAATAGCCCACCAATAATCGACAAAAAAATCCGATATCGTCATAACAATCAGTGTCGGTGCCGGCAATTCGGCGCCGAATCCCTCGAATAAGCTTTTAAAGGCAGGGATCACAAAAATCATGATTACCGCCGTGATGATAAAGGCAACGACGATAATTGAAATCGGATAGAAAAGAGCGGATTTGATTTTTCCTTTGATGGCTTGAATTTTTTCTTTGTAAGTGGCGAGACGATCCAAAATGCCGTCCAAAATACCTGCAGCTTCGCCCGCACCAACCAAATTACAATAAAGCGCATTGAAATAAAGCGGGTATTTACGAAAAGCATCGGCTAAGTTACTGCCGGTTTCCACGTCCGATTTGATGTCTAAGACTAATTTGCTTAAAGCCGGATTACTATGTCCTTTGCCGACGATGTCGAATGCCTGGAGTAAAGGCACGCCGGATTTCATCATGGTTGCCATTTGACGGGTAAACAGCGTGATATCTTTGTCGGTAATTTTGCCGCCCGATCGAAATTTTTTGATTTTTGTGACTTTAATTCCTTGGCGTCGCAATGTCGATGTGATAATCACCGGCCCGGCGGCGCGCATTTCACCCTTGATTTTCTTTCCGGTTTTGTCCGTGCCCTCCCATGCGTAATTGAATTCTTTGGATTTCTTGTCGGTTTGTGCTGCCACGGTTGCCATGATGTAGTCCTCAGCGACGGTATAGATGCAATGAATCGGATTGCTTCCAAATACATTTTAAGATTTTGGCGGGTATACGGCATGTTCCGATCGATTACTGAGAGTAATTTTCAAGAAATCGGCAAAGTAATGGTACACAGCCAAGTATTACCGATTGTTTATTTAACGGCTTGAACCCCTTCGTGAACAGTTGGGTATCGCAATTTGACATGCAATTCTTTCTTCATCCTGGCATTTGTTAGTTTTCTGGATTCATTGATAAACGACAGCATGCCGGGGGACAGTTGCCGTTGCGCTTCCGCCCGCGTAATTCGCGGCGGTCGCGGTAAATTGAAGCGATCGGCGACAATATCGAAATAGACGCCCATTTTGACATTGGAATCGTCGCATGTGTGATAGATCCTGTTCGGTTTGCCGAACCGCAGGGCGGCATAGATAATCCGGGCAAGATCGTCCGCATGGATATGGTTGGTATAGCTGTCGTCGGCATCGATTATAGCCGGGTGACCGTCGCGTAAACGAGTCAACGGCAATCTATCGGCGGCATATATCCCGGGAACGCGCAGAATCGATACCGTGGCGTGATTTCGTATTCCCCAATCGCGAATTTGTTTTTCCGCATCGGCACGCCGTATTGCGCGATCGTTTTCCGGATGAATGGCAACGGTTTCATCGATCAATCGTCCGTGACAATTTCCATAAACACCGCTGGTGCTGATATAGACAAGGCGTTGTGGTAAA
>SXGT01735478.1_pt1 | contig 11582 bp, 5 predicted proteins | sample 3176221 | NCBI WGS metagenome assembly SXGT01 (sample SAMN11356862, study PRJNA531348) | freshwater metagenome | isolation source: freshwater sample F1-120 | place: China: Fuxian Lake, Yuxi | collected 2017-12-25
GAACCCGCCGTAGGCGTCCACTTCACCATCACCCAGCGATACGAAGCTCCAGTTACGTTCCACATATGGGTTGTCCCGGCAGTAATCGCCTGAGTGCCTCCCGGCAGGGCCACATAGTTGCACTCGTCTGTGCCGCCGATGTTGGACGCCAAGATCTGCAGAGATCCTGCCAGAGTCCCGCCAGTAAACTGCACCTGCACAGAGAACTGGAACAGATCCCCAATCTCGTAGGGGATCGTGTTCTGTGCTACTGCTCCCGCAGGTGTTGCGAACAGTGTTGCTGTTTTCAAAGTCCGTTTTCCTCAGTGATTCGCTTGTATTCTGCGTCACGCTTCTTCATTGCTTCGTGAGCAATAGCCCATTGCTGCGGCCCCTTGGCTCCCGCGGCTTTAACGATATCCCAAGTTCCACCAACAAGCCTAGGATTTTTGATTTGCAGATCAAGCCACATTTTGTAGGCTGGTGCGGCGAACTGAGAAATACCAGAGGCGACTGCGTTTGTAAGAACAGATCCACCGGGCGCGACACCCTCTGATAGTGTTTTGCCGAACGCTTGAGCTGCTCCAGTGGCGGCTCTGAGATCGTACTTAGACGTATCGCCGCCTTTGAATAGTCGCTGCACATACAGATCATCTGCTGTTTGCTGCCAATCAGGATATTGCTCACCGCTGAGTTTCGACATGGCATCATCATTTTTCTTCAGGTATCCAAAAGCCTCTTGAGCGTCAAGGCTAGGAGACTTTTTCGACCCTGCAGAAATGATTGCATTGCGAGCATTATCCCTGCTGTCAAATGGCCTTACAGGATCAGCTTCAGCCTTAGCAACATCAGCTAGAGATTTCCTGCGAGCCAACTCTTTTACAGGCTCAAGACCTTCAAACTCTTCTTGGAGCTTGCCCGGTATCTTGAGCGTTTGCTTGGCTTCCATTGCGCCGATCAAGCGTGGGTCTTGCGAAAAGTTGTCTCCAGTGGCTGCATCGAATTCTGCAAGTGCTTTTTGCTTGAACGGATTCATACTCTTGACCGATGTGCTGATCTTGGCCGGGTCTTTACCAAGGCGCTCTTGCACACCCTCAATGCCGCGCTCCAGATCGTACATCTGACCGGAGATTTGATCGTACATAGGGTACTCAGGGCTTCTGAATGTTTCCCTTACGTTGCGACCAAATTGCATTGCGCCGCGAGTGCCTTTACCGACATACTCTCCAGCCTTGCTTTGGTATCCTTCTTGGGCGACTTTGTAGACGCCAGTAAGCAAGTCCTTCATCTGCGATGCCGTGACTTCTTTGCCGTAGTTATTCAACCGTTGCTGGATGTGGTCAAGAATGTCGTATTCTTCCTCTTGCCCAAGCTTCTTGAACCTTCTTCCTGTTGGCGTAACGTCTGTATGCGCGTTCTTTTTCGCTGTGAGCCAACCCTTGAGGCGAGCCGTTGGGATTTTTGCGTTATTCTGTGACGCATCTTCGACGATCTTGAACAACTCGCCAGCAAGACCACTAATGTTCCCACGCTCGCGGTCCATTGCCCCTGCGATATCCTCAGCGAAGCTGGGATCAATTTCAGATTTGGCCATAAGCGCACCCTTACGCGCAGTCTTGGCCAGTTCTGCTTGCGGAATTTGCTCTTCAAAATTAGCTTTTGCCTGAAACTCTGGCTGGAGGTATTCGTTGCGAACCTTGTTTGACAGCTCAATGGCAGACTTGTCGGCATCTGCTTTATTGATTGCGTCACTACGTTCCATGTAGCGACCCTTGGAAGCCTTGTCAACTCCAGTAAGCCCCCTGCCGAGTGCAAACAAACCTCTTCCGGCAGGGATAGCACCAAAGTTGAACGCCCCAGCAAGCTTTCCTGTGCTGTATGCAGAATCAGCCATCTCTTCTGGAGTGCCACCCTGAAGGGCTGTAATTCCACCAGAAGTTGCGGCGGCTTCACCAGTTCTAATTAAAGCGTTAGCAACCCCCTGAGCGGCCTTCCCCGGCCAACTTGTTGCCCTAGATATTCCCTTGAAAACTGGAGGTGTGGCAATTGATCCTGCAAGGTCTTTAGCACCAGAAACAAACGGTGCTTTTGCTCTTACAGCCTCATCGTGAGTCACCATGTTTTTGTATGACTCTGGAGCCACATTCCTGTGGATTGCATCAGCAACATCAGTAAGGACTGGAACTCTCGCTGGAGCCTGTGTAACTCCAGAGAAGGTATCACCGATGAATTCGCCAGCATGACCTAAAAAAGACTTTTCCGATTGCGCGTTCGGGTCTTGTGGCTGTTCTGCCGTGTTGAAAATATCATCTGCAGATTCATCGAAAATCTTGTCTGCTTCGCTCATTCCATCACCTCATATGCAGGGTTCCCGATGAACGCCTTGATCTGCGACTTGTTGACAGACTTTATTACACCGTCAGATTTTCTCCGCACCTTTACCTTGCCAGTATCTGTGGGCAGACTTGGAGAATCAAGACCGTTAAAGAACGGCGCAATATCCCTCTCTACAGAGTGACCAGCGTTCTTGTATGCGTTTTCAAGAGCCTTTCTTCCGCTGCTCTTTTTAACCTCAAAATCATCAAGCATTGCCTTGAACGATTTGGGGTCGATTGTAGGCGACATGATTGTTTTGTTAATCATGCGCATTTCAGGGATGCTTGCTGCAAGACCCGTAAGTTCGCGCCTATTCACACCACGCAGAGATTCCATTCCAGCCATGAACTTGTTGTATTTAACCAAGTCATCGCCACTGAAATAGATGTTTGCTCCGATCCCGTCTCCAGCGCCAAGCAACCTTCCAGCAGCAGGACCAACAAATCTAGGATCGTAATTATCTTTGATCTCTTTCATAGACTTCATGATAGACGAAACTTGCTGCAGATCCTTCATATCCTTGTCATCGAGAGGTTTTGCAACTCCGGGCTGGATAGGGAGAAGTTTTGTCGTATTGGATTTCAGGCCGCGAACCTCAATTTCACCATTAGGTCCAGTTCTACCAGTAGGTGTCCAAGATTCTCCCTGACCAGCTCCCGGCGCGCGCGTTTTAAACTCTGGAGGAACCATGTCACCGTACACATCTGCCTTGCCGCTGTACTCTCCTCTGGTTGTTTCAACTGGCTTGCGATCCTTACCTTCTCCAGTCATGATAGGCTCTCCCTTGAGAACCTTCTGCGGGATTTCGGCCTCGTTGATTACCTTGAGCGTTCCATCGCTAGGATCAATCATCGTCGGGCGAAGTTTGTTGTCAACCATGACCATCGGGCCTTGCTTATAGTCTTTCCCTACCTGAGTCGCTTCGCCAGCAAACTTCGGTGCAAGATAGTTGCCACCGGGGACGTTCATCTTTTCTGCGCCTTGAAGCTGAACAAGACCAGCCGCCTTATCCTTCGGAACGAACGTTCCAGACGGGTAGGATTCGGGCTTGTCACTTGCCTTTGTGAGTTCCTGCATGTACTTGGCATTCAACAGACCCTCAAGCTCTTTCTGCAGCAAGCTTCTTTCATTGAATCTTGCCTTTTCCATGGTATCTGCGTGGGCTTGTTGCTCTGTGGCGTGTTTGTCGTAGTAATCATCCGTGGCCTTTGTGTCGGCCATCTTTCCACCGAGTGATCCAGCTTGAGCGGCAGATCTCAGCATATTCTTGGCGAACATGTCTTGGTTCTGCTGGTAGTTAGCCCAGCCACCTCCATAGTTGGCCATCGCATCAAGAGGAACCTTGTTCGCGTCCATTTTTGCAATGACGCTCTGGATGCGCAATTCCAGATCGTCCTTGTTGCCCTCTCTCTGAGTTTTACCATCGTAAGAGCTTCCCGGAGGTGTTGGCTTCATTTCCTTTCCTAGAGTCCACAAATCTTCGCCGTCTTTGAGCTTCTGAGCTGTAATTTCAGCGTCAGTTTGACCCTGCGCGGGAGCGTTAGGCGCTGGAGCTTGTTCTTGGCTCTGCGCAGCAGTCTGCGAAGCAGTAGGAATTCCATCGGGCTTTCGGTACTTCATCTCAAGTGACTTGTACAGCTCTTCTCGCTCAGGATTTTGCTGTTGAAGGTCAAGGTCGGAAAATTGCGTATTCTCTGGAATGTGCATCCCACCAGTAAGGCGCGGGTCAGAGTCGATACCCTCAGGCCTAGGATTGAACCGAGATGAATCAGCAAACTGGTATCCTTTGGCTGGTGTGCTATTCTCTTTCGCATTGACAGTAAACTGACCACCAGCTTGGCTATCAACGTAGTCAGCATCAGCCTTCGACTCGTTCGGCTCGTACAGGCGATCTTCAGGCAAACCGAGTGACAATTTGCGCTTCAGCCGCTCATTAAGTTCTTGCTGCAGAAGGTTCATATTTCCCCTCAGTTCGTGAAGATTGTGCGTTGGCTGTCGGAGTTAGGATGCTCTTGCTGGTACTTGCGCTTGTACGCTTCCCACTTGTAGTCATCCATCGTTCTAGCGCGATTTTTCTCTGTGTCTTGGTTGTCGTACTGGCTGTAGCCCATTGCGCCCATACCAGCAACGCTCTGAATGGTGTTGTTGCGGTCCTGCGCGTCACTACGGATATCGCCAGCACGCTGATTGCTCAAGTCACCTTGATATCCAAGCCTTCTCATTTCATTTGCAAATCTTGTCTGATTTCCTTCATTTTCACGGTCGCGTTGGCGATCTGTGGCTGTATTGCGAGCCGTTGTATTCAGGTCTGCGGCGCGCTGATTCTGGCCGATATTGAAGCGGCTCGCCTCGTTGATCGTGTCGGCGCGTTGATTCTGCCAGTTCTGACCAGCTGTGGCTGTACGAGCGTTGAACGCATTGATAATGTCTGCGTTGCGGCCCTGCATCGAAATATCTTGGTTGCGGATATTACCACCGAGTTCTGCGCTATCAGCGAGTGCTTTAAGCCTGGTACGGTACGCCTCCGCGGCAGCAGATTGGGAGTCCTGTGCGCCCTGCTGCATTGCATTGGCTCCGCGCTGCGCGGCCAGCACCTGAGACATTCCAGACCCAAAGATTCCCTTGCGCTGGGCGTCCTGCATCTGCGATTCGTAGCGCGATTGGGCTTGCTGCTGAGATCGTTGCGAGGCAGCGTTAAGCTGCTGCATGAGCGCAGGATCTTCGGATTGCTGTGAAATACCAGACAGTCGGCGAAGCGCAGAAAGCTGTGCGTCTCTGCCCTCAAGCATCGCAGATGATTCTTGGATCAGTGTCGGGTTTGCCTCTGCCACCTTAACTGCGACCTGAGGAACGTACTGCTGAAGCACCTTGAACTCTTCTGGAACAATCATTGAAGAGTCAAAATCAGGCATCTGCAGCTTGTTGTACAAGTCCTGCATCTTCTTTCGTTCTTCCGCAGTCGCCTGTCTTGCCTGCTCAGATGTGTACCACTGAGCGATTGCCGATGCCGCTGCGATTGCTACCATTGGCCACATATTTATCTCCCTATTCTTCCAGTTACCCAATCTTTTGCTTTTTTGAGCGTTTTCTTGTCATGAGCCAAACCAGTTGTAGCCACTGTTGGGCCAGTAACGAACGGATCTGCAAATGACGCAGAAGTAGCCATTGCCCTGTCGATATTTGTGAACTTATCCTCGCCCATTTTAGGAGAGGCGATATCTGCTGCGTTAAGTCCACCGTACATAAGCTGTCTGGTCACCGGGTCAAGCATTTGTCCAACAGCATATGCTGGCATCTGTTCAACGCCTTCTTTGAATTTTTCTGTTCCGTGGCGCATATTTTTAGCATTTTGTTCTGCTTGCTGTCTGGCGACTTCAGCTCTATTCAAATCCTGAGATTTTTTCAGATCGGCGTCCATTCTTGCTTGATCTACTGTTCTCTCAGGTGTCATTGTTCCCGCTTGTCTATTTCCAGTCAATCCAAGCAATCCCTGAATCGTATTGAACTGACCAGCTTCATTTGCATCCCAAGCCATGTCAGACGTAACATCGCGGTTGATCGTTTCATACGGATTGTTGGGGTTCAGGCCAGCCCTGCGCTTCTTCTCTTTTTCTGCTTCTGCAACCTGTGCAGCCTCAATGGCGCCACCGCGCCCAACAAGATCGCTTCTCAGTGCGCCCTGATCTCTGGTGAAGTTGTCCCTGAGGTGTTGTGTTGCTGTTTTCTGCAGTTGATTCACAGCCTCTGCACCACCAGCGGCTTCCAGAGCGCCCTGCTGGTCAAGCATACCTTGGCGTTGCTGTCCCCATTGCTGATTCTGACCCAACAGAGCAAGATCGTAGTCTCGCTCACCCTTGCTGTATCTGGCATCGTTGCGCTCTGTCAGGAGTTGACCGACTCCAGCATCAGTTTTGAGCTTGTCGGCTCCAGTATTGAAGTTAGCTGTGGTCTTGAACGGATCGGCAACTTGAGTTTCCGCGCTTCCACCGAGAAGTTTGCCAACATCTCCCTGCGCTTGAGAATCGCCGCCAACTGCGGCATCAATCTTCGGCGTACCGATAGCAAAACTGCGGTCCTTGGCTCCACCAACGAAGCTGTTTGCATCAGCCTGAAGCTGCGTCTGCGAAGCAGTGATGTTCTGCCCAATACCAGCACCAAGACCGTTTGCTTGCGCCTGATTGGTCATCAATCCACGCGTGGACGCTCCCGGAGCCTTCGGAACTTGTGCTTTTGGAGCTTGTGCGCTTTGCTGACCAGCATTCGGTGCGGCGGTAGAAATAGCCCCGCCATCAGCCGTTTTCATCTGCGTATCACCAGCATTGGCAGACCCCGGAGCAACGACCTGTCCCTGCGGAGCAGCAAAAATGTTGCTCTGGTTCTGTGCGCCGCCCTGCATTGCTTGGTCGATTTTAGGCAACAAATAAGCCATTACATTGGCCTCCCGAGTCCATCTTCTTCAGCAGGTTTTGCGGGTTTCGCTGGTTGATTTTGCATTTGCTCGCCACCTCCACCGCCTTGTGGATTCTCACCGCCAGCCGGAGGCTGTTGCATCTGAGGCATCTTACCCGTCCGAACCATTGCAGTCAGGAAGGGGTCGGTAGTCTGAGCAAGCTGATGGTGTTCCATCAAGTGATTAAGGATTGCCTGAACCTTATTATTTTCCATTCTAACAGATGATTTGTTCAAAAGTGAAGCGTGACTTCTGATATGGGCGGCATGGTCGTCAACACTCAGCGCCATTACAGGCTGGCCCTCCATCAGAGTCTCATTTTCATCCTTGACAAGATCGTTTTCACTCAGTTCGTCTTGGAACATCTCAGACGGTGGCGCACCGTCAAGAACCGAGAAATACTGCTGAGGATTCTTGAGCATCCCTTGCCCAAGCAGCTTTTCAGCGATTTCAGAGCGACCAGCGATGGTACTCATCATCGGGTTGCTCATTGTGAACTTGATGCCCTTTACCGACTCAATATCCGCTGAAACGAACGTCTTTTGGAAGCTCATCCCGTTACGGTCTTGCATCTTGAGAGTATGGGGAAGATGGCCAAACCGTTTGTAGTTGTTCAGGGCGATATTCATGCTTCGCTCAATACATACCGACCATGCCTTCTGGAATGGGTTCAGGAACTCGAGCGCGTTAGCAGTAAGGGTAGCAATCGCAACACCAGCCTTAACGCCCTGCGGCGGCTCTCCGCGAACTGCAGAGTTCATATTCGACATTTGCTGCATGTGGCCAAGCAAAAGTGGAATAAACTGGAAAGTCTCGGGGCTGGACTTGGTTAGCTGAAGAGCCTCTGGTTTACCACCGCCCGGTACGTTCTGAGGGGTAAAGTTGATGAAGTTCATCCCACCAATTTCTTCGACGCTAATCGCGCTACCGCGAGGCGCGGTGACGTTCTGGACAGCGTGAGCAGACTGGTTCGTGGCGATTGCCGAGAAGCTGTGGTCCATCATCTCTTGCAGCGGCAACAGGTTGGTTAGAATCGGGTAGCCCAAACAGACGCCATGAAGGCGCTCGGGCATACAGATTTCGACCGGGATGCAGCAGTAAGGGTTGATATCGTCATAAAGGATGCACTCGTTAGTGCAGTAGACGACCATCCGGCCCTTTGGCAGCGCAGGAGTCGGCTTGTGGTATGCCGTGTAGCAGTAGATCGAATCATTCTCGTCGCATTGCTCCTGCTGGTAGGACCACAGAGGTGACTGCTTGCGCAGGGACGGCACTTCGATCAGTTGCTGCTTCATCTCCGGGAACTGAGATATCAAGTCCCAGCGGTTTTTGATCGTGCGCACTTCGCACCAGCTCTGATTTTCCCAATCCTCAACCCGGTAGTCGTAAATCACATCGAACGGTGAGCAGACTTGGAACTCAAGGTCGCCATTGTAAAGGATGCGGTGGTCTTCAAACCCATCTTCCTGCTCTCCCTCTTTAACGTCAGGAATGAAAGGCTCTCCACGGTCAGATCTCCACGGAACGTGCAGCCACGAAGCACCGTAAACTGCCGCAGTTTCAGCCAGCAGGTCGGCCTTGGCGTCCATGGCATGTTCTGTGACGATCTGCGCGGCCAGAGCCTGGCCTAAACGCCCGGTTTCTACAATGTCAGATCCCTTTGAATCCGCGGTGGTTGTGAAGGCAAGCCGTTGCTTTGTCACGAGTCCTACAACCTGTCTGACAAGCGAGCGAGCCTGAGGAACGCTCATCTCGACCAGTTCGCCCTGTTCGCCTCCCATTACCAGCGCAGAGTCCCAAGTGTTGGCCTTGAGCATGGTCGAGTAGTACGCAATCATATTGCGCACCCAAGCCTGATAGACAGGGTTCATACCGTATGTGAGCCAGCCATTTCTGGTCTTTTCGAGCTTGCAAGCGATTTCCTTGGCCTCACCCCAAAACCAGTATGTGCTTTTGTTGTCTGTTTTCACTTTGTGACCCTCTCGTTGTATCCGCGAACAGCAAATGTGACAGCCTGAAGGTTAATTTCTTCTGCAGCGTTAGGATGAACGATAATCGGTTGAATGTAGGTGCTTCGCTGAGAAACCAGCGGGATGTAGACGCGAACAACAGGAGCTTGCTCCGTCTTGTATGTGATGGCCGTGCTGTCAGACTGCCCCCAGCCAAACATGCCCCAAGGCTCAAGTCCCCATCCAAGCGACGAGCTGATAGGTTCTGAAGTCCAGTTTACCGTTGGCGACGAACCGTAGTTTTGTCCGGCAAACGTTATATCGACGTTGCGCACAGAGTTGTCGCGCAGGTGGAGCTGCATCTGCGCAAACTGCTTCATCCTGCCGATTGCGCCAGCATGGAACGGAGACAGCTTGATCGTAGTGTCGTATGCCGCATACATAATGGGTGACGCTGGAGCGACAATAGACGTTTGAGCCAGCAGACCGATCGACCAAAGGTTTGTCGAAATATTCGTGACAGACTTGATGCGATTTACTATACCGAGTTCGATGATTACATCACCAACAGCAGGGATATTTTTTGCAGTCATCGTAAGCGTCTTGAGATCTGCACTAATAGCAGATACAGAGACTACTTGGTATTCTCCGCAGAAATCTGTTCTGTCAAAGCTCTTTCGTTCCTTCTTGATATTGTTGCTACGATCAACCCAATAGAGTGTATCGTTGGGACCAACAGCCCCGGTAAGAAAGCGATAGTCACAAGAACTCCAAGCGTCAGACAGAGTGTTGTATACCCAAGTTACGTCAGCTACTGTCGATCCCGGTTTGATCGTTGTGAGGAAATACAGCCGCTCAGACTCATATGCAACACCAGTTGTTTGCGCCGACAAAACAGACGAGCCAAGAACAGCCTTAATCGGAGTCTCAATATCTCTCGATACAATCCGCACCGCATTACTCGTAGCAAGACACACCCCTTGGTTAGAAAGGAAGATGACTTGGTTGTTAATGCTATCCACAGAATTCGGTGCAAGACAGATCGTTGTGCTGTCGAGCGAAGTAACAGCGAAATTGAAAACAGAGTCTCCGTCAATACGCCAAATTCCGTCCTCTTTTATCGCAAGAACAGAATCCCGTAGCGCAATCAATCTCAGCAACTTTTTGTTCTGCGAGCCGACCGGAAAGAAGTTTGCAAGCGGAACTGCCTCACCTTCGCCGATTTTTGACGAGTAAAAACCTGCGTCTTTTAGCTCACTTACAGACGATACCTGTGTGCCTGTCGAAAATGAATCTGGAAGCGTTGGAGAGAACGCAGACCCTACGGTGCCACTCGACGCCCGAACGCTGAAAGAATCACCAAAATTGACTGCCGAAAATTTCATCATTCCCGGCATTCCAACATTAGTCGAAGAATAAAACGCGTAAATTGGGATTGTGGTGTCGTAGTTGACTGCCCTTACGATTCCAAGAGCCGTCTCACGAATTTGGACTGCATTAGACGAATCCGTTGACAGCTTAAACACTGGCTGATTTGCTTGGTTCTTTACGATCATCACGTTGCAGGATGTGCATGTCACGGCACCTGCAACCGCAATTGTTATAGTATCTGTTGTTACTGATGCTGGAACATAATCACCAGATGGAAGAGTTCCAACTACGCTCGTAATTCTGATCGTGTCTGTTGCCAATACCCCGTGAGCGTACAGTGTAATTGTTACGTTTGTTGGGAAACCACCAGCCGCGCTAACGGAATATGATTTTGTGATCTTGTTGCCGATACCAGAACGCGCGATATAGCGATAAAGAGAAGATCCTCTTTTGAACTCAACATAGTCGCCGTTTGCAATGTAAGTAGAGGTCAGGTTGTCCTTGACCAAGTTGATATCAACAGACCCGCGAGTTGTCGCCGCACCGTAAAAGATATGGTTCTTGAAAATACACATATCTTCGCACAGCGGTGGCTGTGTGTTTTGCTGTGCTTCACCTTCGCGAGAACCGGGATTTGTGTAAAGCTCTGCGCCTCTAAAAAGAGGATTAACTTTGTCGTCGTAGATAACAACTCTGGCGGCAAGATCAGCAGCAGTAAGCGGGATCTCGTCAATCAGTGCAAAATCAAGAAACGGTGAAGCAGAAGTTGAGCCGCTGCCACTAGTGCGATAAATCTGGTAGAAATAACCATCGGTAATATCACTGATCTCAGAAGGAATTGAGAAGTTGATGCGCGCGTTGCGGGTAGAGTAAAACTCCAGCGTGCCGCTTGCCGAAACTGGATCTGCCGCTGGAACAAATGTGAACGTGTTGTTTGCGGTTACGGTTGCTGTTCTAGTCCCGTTTAGCGCAGTAACTGATGCGTTCGTTACGGTGATTGTCATTGGCGTTGATGTATTCAGATTGTGTACAACACCAGCACCCATTGTCACAGTAACAAGCGAAGCAGAAGTCCTCACCCAACTAGCAGTATACTGCTGGTTGTTCATGAACAAAAAGTCAGATGGAGCGCCAAGAAGCAGGTTGTTATTTGCATCCCTTCTGCCAAACAAAACTCGCCAACCGTACTGGTTATTTCCAGGCAAATTCCCATTTTCGGGAAGAAAGTCTCCAGTAAGGTCAAGGGCTGGAGGAGTCCCTGCCAGCCTGATCTTGTCTGTGATGCTCTCTATCTTCATAACTCCGTTGTCGGTCGTCATGTAGGCGTTGTTGTTCTGCTGCAGGATTCGGCTCTGGCGTGTCCCCGTCACCGAGATCGAAGACCCAGTAAGTTGCGTAGGGACGCCTGTTAGATTGGGGAGTCCACCAGAATCTGTGAACGAGTAAATCTTGTCTGA
>SXGT01933972.1_pt1 | contig 11582 bp, 12 predicted proteins | sample 3176221 | NCBI WGS metagenome assembly SXGT01 (sample SAMN11356862, study PRJNA531348) | freshwater metagenome | isolation source: freshwater sample F1-120 | place: China: Fuxian Lake, Yuxi | collected 2017-12-25
CCAATGCTAGAAGCACATAGACCAACACGGTTCGTGAATCTCGGCGCTGGCTCTGAGCCATTTGGTGCTGAGCCCAGCCAAGCGTTGGCGACACCGACGGCGCACTCGCCGATCGTGGAGTGGCGACACTTGAGTTGGCCTGCGGGACAGGCGCGTTCCAGTCGGCTTTGACCGGCGCGGCGACGTCTTCCGGTGTGGCGTCTGGGTCGTAGTCCGATTCCCACCAACCAGCTACGGACTTCTTCGACCGAAACGCGGTGGCCTCGGGTATTCGACGCAATTCAAATATTTCGTCAAAGTCGTACGCGATATCGACTTGGCGTTTGCACGCGGTTTCGAGCAAGCCAGCGAGTTGCACAACATCTTTATCAGGATTGCGTGCGAGTCGCCCCCAGATCGGCGTGGCTGAAGGCTTGAGAAAATCGGCGTTGGTGAGAATAAGATTTTCGCCGTTGTGAAATTCCCACAGTGAAGGGTCGGCGGCGAGGGCTCGAACAGATGTATAGATCGTGAGTGTCGAGAACGTGTCCACGTATTCGTCCCAAAACGCGGACGCGACGCGCTGCGGGTGTTGGTAGTTTGGGTGACCGACTTCGGCGGGTGGTGAAGCTGCGATTGACGGAAGCCAGATACTGTCGTAGTCGACAAAGCGGACTGCGCCGTTGCTATCAACCAGCACATTGCCATGTTGAAGATCACCGTGAGCCACTTTCGCGTTGCGAAGGTCTCGGACCGCTCGTTGAAAACTGTTCGCAAGTGCGCTAAGCGCGTCGGGGCGTTCGAGATCGCGCTCCACTGCGCGGTGCAACGCTAATCCTTCGACCCATTCCATTTTGACGATTGGCCACCAATCGCCGTTGGCCTTGATCCCGGCCACGATCCATTCCGACTGCACGAGCGGAGCGCATTCGGTGGTCGCTAGGAATGCCGACAGCGCGTTGTAACGCGTAATGCCTTCATCGGCGGCCGTGGTGAAGCACCGCACGGCCCACTTCTTTCCGCCGCTACGAATGGGAAAGACGATCGCATTTTGCCCAGACGCGCACTCGGGGAGGCCGAGGAGTGCTTCTGCGATCGTTCCTTGTTGAAGATCGGCGTCGTTGAAGCACCACTCTGGGTCTTGCACGGATTCCATATAATCGCCGTTAGTCGGCCAGCTGCGTACGCTCATCGTTTACCGTCCGTTGAGAACTTCAATGCGCAGCAACGTGAGGTCGTCGTTTTCGACGACGCGTGCTCCACGCAAATGGGTTACAAGATTCTGAAACGTGTCATTGCGCACAGCGCACAATGCTCGCCAAACGCCTGGGTCTTCCTTGCTCATCGCGAGCGCCCAGTGTGAAAGTGCATCCGTTGCCAGAATGAAGACGTCGCCGGGTTTCGTAGCGCCGCGTTCAAATACCGCGGCGTGGGCACCGTGGCCCTGATTCACAACGGTGCTCGCGACCAGCTGCGGCGTCGAGGTGAACTGACTTGCATCGGTGAGTGGCCATGCTTTCGCGAGCTTTCCATCGCGAATGTGAAACATGCACGTATCGCCGATAGCGACGGCCATATACCCCAATGCGCCACTACCCCGGGCCGTCTCGCCGACAAATAGTCCGAGTAGCGTGGCGAACGCTCCTCGTTCGGCCGCGCTTTCGTGATACCACGAGTCGCCTGCTGGGGCCTCGTCGAAGGAATCGGCAACGTTGGCTACCCATGATTCCATTCCATCAGTGGAAAGGTCGGTGGGCGGTTGGCCGACGAATGATTTGGTGAGCGCGCTCGCCCAGTCTTGGGCCCGGAAGCTGCTTGACGCTCCATCCGCGATGGCGAATCGACCGGTCGCTTCACTGAACGCGCACGCGTCTTCCCATTCCTCGACGCGGTTGCCCTCTTTTGGCACCCAAAAACAATGTGCTCGCAACGATGTCATGACGCCCTCCGTCAGCCGAGCATGTGATGGGTTGCAGTGCCAATTTGTAGGAACTGAATGACCGCAGTGATATCCGCGTTGAAAACAAATCCGCGTGAACCCGACTCCGCTTGCAGACCGCGTTGCTTCGCCATCGAGCACATGAACTCTGGAAGCGTGCTCGACATGTCGAAGAGCGTGCGAGCGTACTCATCGTTCAAACCGCTGCTGTTGTTGGGAAAGTACAACGGGTCGGTGCTGAGCGCAGACAGATTGACGTTGAAGAACAAGACGTTGCCATCGGTGGTGCTCAATGCCTGCAGTCGTTGAGCCCATTGCCGAGGGTCGCCATCGGTTGCGGCGCCATCGCTGATATTAATGACGATCGGAGGGAATGAATCAGGATGAGCAGTCACCCACGGAGCGACGACTGAGCCAGCTAGATCGATGGCAGCGCTCATCGGCGTGCCGTTCGCAGCCCGCGGCTCAAACCACACTGGGAATCGCACCTGCTTGGTTGGTGCATCGAGGTCGGCTCGAGTGCGGCTCTCGACGCGTAGAGGGTGATTGCCGATATCGGAAATCGAAACCAGCTGACGACCGGCCAGTGCGCCTTGCAGCGCGGGGCCTACTGCCTGTCCGTATCCAATGACGCCCACGTCGTAGTAGTGGCGCGGACCTTCTGATGGGTCCTTGATGCATCGCAAGACTAGTTCGTATAACACGCTGTTGAGAGCGTCGCAGAGCGCCACGGCTTTGTTGCGACCTGGTTGTGATGCGATTTCTTCAGTCATGGAATGTGACTGGTCTACTAGCAACACGATGCAACCGGGGTGGTTGCGGTCGACTCTTTGTTCGTACACCATTGTGGGCTTCTTTCAGGTCGTGCGATGTGGGGTTGATGCGGCTGCCCACGCGGTCGGGGCATGAATATGAATCGAGCGCGAGCGCTACGGATGGTCTGGATGCGCAAGATTGGCGCGGATCGTCACATCCGGCCACGGCGTGCCTTGCTGCCATTCCCATTGGTGATTGCAGGAGCGACATCTGAATCGTGCGATAGCTGTACTCGAAGCGTCGATGTCGAGCATGTAGCGACCACAGTGGGGACACTGTGCTTCCGAGCGGAAGTCGTTGACGACGAACTGCGCGAGGGGAGCTGCATTCACACTTTTTGGCGGTGCCGGTGCGACTGGCTGCGCAGGCATTGTCTGCGTCGCCGTGCGCGAGGTTTCGGTCGGCGTATAGCTGCCCGGGTGGGTAGCGGATTGAGCCATTGAATTCACGAGGCGCATTGAATCAAGTACCGCGTTGTTATAGCGATCGCGTTCACGATCCAGAAGCAATTCGGCGACGATGATTACCGCGACAATGACGATCGCCGGAATCGTGACGTACCGTTCCCACTGCGGTACATCCTGCGACGTCGCGATCAACGTCACGATCGCGACAAGCGCAGCCCCAACTGCGCACGAGAGTAAGAGCTCGGCTCGCCTATTCATGATGAGCACCATGGATTGTCGGGGTCAGGTTTCTCGATATCGGAAGCTGTAGTCGAATTGAACGCAGCGTCCGCATTCAACGTGTTCGTTTGCGTGTCGCTGAACACATCGTTGGTCCAAAGCACTAGCGGCTCTGGCGTGGCTGCGGTACAGGTGACTGATACCGGGATTTCACGTTTCAACGTGACTGTTTTGTCCGTGGAGTTCTTGTCCACGTATGTCCATTTTGTTTTGTCCGAGGAGTTCGGTGTTGTGAAGCAATCTTTTCCGCCGAGGCGGCCGCCAGAATCCTGAACTGCCAGGGTTTGCGGGCTCCCTGGATTTGACAACGTCCCGACTGCGACCGGCGGCAGCCCCTCGATGTACAGGGTGGAAGTTGCATTTAAATTCGCAAAGGCTGCAAAACAGGACTGCGGATTTTGGCGGAGGCTGACCTTCAGATATGTCGTCAGCGTTCGAGTGCTAACCGTACCTGTACCTGTAGACGTCACGGACCAGCGCGTCAGTTCCAATCCAGGCGTGCACCACAGAGTGTTGTTGACATCAGCGAAGAGGTCTGGACTCAAGGGCGTATTTGTTGTTGGCGTCTCAGACGCCTTAAAGGCTGAGCTGGTGTAGATCTCCCTACCGTTCCCAAAGCAGTCAGGCGGCAATGTTATTGGAACTTGGCGGGAGAGATGAAGGACGTCGTGGCTCTCAGCCCTGTCGATAGTCCACTCCTGATCAACGGACCTAGTGGCCTTCGGTACCGAGGGCAGTCGGTAGCAGGTCTCGAATGCGGATGAATCTTCGAATTTTATTTGGAGCTTGCGTTGTGTCGACGCGACGGCTGGGGCCACAGAACGTGTGTCAGTGTTGACAAAGATTTTTTGGCCTTCGAGCTTTTTCAAAGGCTCGGCGCACTTTGCACCCAGTGCCGGATCGTGGATGACCATATACGCCTTAAGCTGACGAGTCCGCCCGCCGGTCGTCGTCAGGGAAACGTCCCACCTCATAAGCTTCGGGCTATCTTTTGGCGTCTCATAGACGACTGGCGGCGGTAGTGGTGGATTTTTTGAGCTACTGGTTGTCGGTTTGGGGTTGCGTGTCGTTGTCGACGTTGATCCCGCAGTGGTGGTGCTTTCGGGCCTAGTGAACCACTGAGCTGCTATCCCGATGACTGCGAGCACGGCGATGCTTTCGACGAGCACTCGAACCGGGAGCGGGAACGCACGAAATCCGCCATTGCGCGTTGCCTTCGGACCCGTTGGCGCATTGATTGTCATCTTCCCCCTATCCCGACACGAAGCGAGTTGTTTAGCATTCAGAAGTTGTTGGGGTCAATCTGTGCTGAAGCACCGCGCTTAACCCTGTTTGGCGATCGTGTCATCTTGCGTTGTGGTTGTCGATGGGGACTGCTCCCCATCGTGAGATGTGCCTGCGTCTGGTTGCACTATGTACTGTGGCGCCGAAGGTTGTGGCCGATAGGGGTGGTGGAGATGCGTTGCCAATTGTGTGGTTCAACGAACCCAGACGGCGCTCAGTTTTGTGGTTCGTGCGGTGGCGCATTCGGCATCGCTGACCAACCCACGGTGCAACAAATGACGCCGGCGGTGACTCAGTTCAATACACCGGGTAGTGAGCCGAATTACGCCGCACCTGCGCCGCGCGTCGGGGGAGGCCGAAACGCTGCGATTATTGCCGTAGGCGCTGTGGTTGCCGTCGCGATGATCGTGGTATCAATTGTCGCGTTTGCAGGTGGCAACGATTCTTCAAGCACTCCGGTTGCATCCTCAACGACCTTGCGAGGCAATGACGAAGCAGTGTCAACGACAACAACTACGACCGACGATTCGAGTATTGCTTTGGAGCAACTCCGATCAATTTCGATCGTGAATCCCCCGGATGTCATCTCGATCGGAGATGACATCGCGATTGAATACCGAGCATCAGGAAGCGCAGAGGGTTATCGCGTCGGCCTCGAAGTTGACGGGGTGATGCAGCCAGATGATCTTGTCTTTCACGCGGTGAGTGCGGGCGTATATCGGGTTCGAGTGTGTGCTGAAGGCGTCGCGACGTCGGTGTGCAGCAGACTCATTACGCTTTCGGTCGGTAGCGGTGACGGGTATCCGAAAGATGTCTTATTGCTCGAAGGCAAGTTCATCGTGAAGCTTCAAGCCGCGCAGATATCGAAGTATCCGACCGACGCTGACGCACTTCGTGAGTACGGAGGCGCTGTGTCGGCCCGCACAGGAATCGACTTGGTAAATCTCAAAGTCCTGTCTCCTGTGAACTACGTATTTCCGGTGCCGAACAAACCAAAAATGGAAGATTGCTACCTCTTTATCTTCGCTGGACCGTACGACACCGAGCAAGAAGCGCGTGATTTTGCACAGCTTTTCCGGGATTACGGTTCGACGGGCGCGGGCCAAGCCGATGTTCGTGGCCCTGTCTCACTTCGGCCGTATCCGATCTATGACGCAAGCACCTCAGATGGAAACTCATGTCCATAGAAAGCGGTGCTCATGTGTGATGACCATCCAGAGCGACTGCAGGCGACGTTGCTGTCGCGACGTTCGGCGCTCATCGCGTGCGCAGGTATCGCGACACTGGCAATCGCACCGCCAGCCTTCGCCGCGACTCCCACTATTCAAGTGGCGCCTGGTCTAGCGATTTATCCGCGGGACCGATGGGCCGAAGGACTTGCGGCGAAGACTCCGTTGATTGCTGAAACCCCCCAGTTTCTGCTGGTCCACCACACAGTGAATGGGAACACATACGCAGAAGCGGCGGTGCCAGGGCTGCTCCGTGGTGTGTATCGATTTCAAACCGGTCCGGAAAAGGGCTGGCCAGACGTTGCGTACAATTTTTTTGTTGATCGTTTCGGTGGGGTGTGGGAAGGGCGTACGGGGAGTTTGGCCGGACCGGTGCAGGCGAGCGCCACTGGTGGAAGCCAAGGATTCGCGCAACTTTGCTGTTTCGTCGGTGACCATCGGGTCGAAGCTCCGAGCGCCGCCGCTCAGGCCGCGATGATTGCGTTGCTTGCTTGGCTCGCCCAGAGATATTCGATTGATACATCGACGGGTTCGACCACCACTTTCGTGTCGCGCGGGTCGAATCGATGGCCGAAAGGCAAGACCGTCATGGCGAACACGATTTCCGGACATCGGGATATGTCGCAGACCGAGTGCCCTGGAGATGCGGCCTATGGGCTGGTTGTGGACGGCTTCCAGCAACGTGTCACGGAGCTTCGAAAATTTGCAGAGCAGCCGTCAACGACGTTCGCGGGGTCGAGCACGACGGGTCCGCCGACGACCGGCGAACCGTCAAATTCAATCGTGACTACGGAGACGTCCCTCGAAGAGTCCAGTTCGTCATCATCACACACGACGGTATCTAAGGTTGTGACGGGTACAACCGTGCAGGCAGACATTGCAAACCCTGATTCTGACCGTACTCGCGACGTTATTGGCATTGTCGCAGCGGTCGGAGCAGCTGGTGCAGCGGGTTTTGTGCTCCATAAGACCCGCGAAGCGAGGCGAGATCATCATGAATGAGGCGTTTCGTAGGACGGTCTTGACTCGCCGAGGCCTCAGACGGTTATCGTTCCACCCTTTCGCGACATATTTCTTGACCCTGCTCGGAGGCGTACGGTGAGTAATACTTGGGACTTCGGTAGCGGAGACAAAGGTACTGGGGCAAACGAACCGCCCGCAGCGCAAACTCCTTCCTTCGGGAATCAGCCACCGCCTTACGCACAACAGCCTGCGAGCTACGGGCCGACGTCCGCGGGTCCGCCTCCAAACGGCGGACAGTGGCGGCCGACTCCTGGACAGCAGGGATACGGTGGCCCGAAACCACCTTCGGCGCAGGGGCTAAGCATTGCGTCGATGGTCCTTGGCATCGTGTCGCTTGTGATGTTCTGCTTCTGGCCGATTGCACTCATCTGCGCCATTATTGGCCTGTCGCTCGGCGGCGTGGCGATTTCGAAAATCAATTCCGGCTCAGTGAGCGCTGACGGCAAGGGGATGGCAATCGCCGGTGTCACCTGTTCGCTGATCGGTCTCGCGATATCGGTTGTGCTGCTAATCGTGGTGGTAGCGAATTCGGGATCAAACTATTGAGCGTGATCAAGGACAACCGTTTGTGGGGTCCCGAGGAGCTGGTGCTTCCTGTTGTGGCAGTCATCGGAGCGGTCGGGTGGCCTGTCAACGCAGCATTCTCGGGTGAGTGCTTGATGCGGGCGTCGCTCGGCGTTCCGTGTCCGTTGTGTGGGTGCTCGCGTGCAGCACAAAGACTTTTTGCAGGCGACATAATCGGGGCATTGCGCTGGAGCGTTCCGGCTGTCGCGCTGATCGTCGTGTTGTTTGCAGGATGCGTACTCTTTGCTTGGAGGCTCGCACGTCCTCGCGCTCCAAATCGCGTCGCCGCTAGAATTCTCTGTTGCTTTGCAGTGGTATTTGCATTCGGTAACTGGGCTGTTCAAGTGGCAAAGCCGTAGTTCAATAACCAATAGTCTCAGTTTTCATCATTATTTCCACAAAGGGTAAAGCAATGAGTGATCAGACGACAAGCGAGGTGGGGTATCCGTCCGGTGAGCCTTTTCCATCAGGGCCGAACAAGCGTATGTTGGCGATCGCTGCTGTGGTAGCCGTGGTAGCTGTTGCGATCGCCGGCATTGTCGCAGTAAGTGCGGGTGGTGACAACAAGAAATCGTCGACCGCAACGACCGTGGGCGCGGAGTCAACAACCAGTTCTCTCGAAACCACTACGAGCGAAGCAACGACAACTACCGAAGAGGCGACGACGACTACGGAATTTATGGCTCCGTTCACGATGCCCAATGTTGTGGATTTGCCGCTCGTCGAAGCTCTCGCCGCGTTGAAAGATGCTGGGTTCGAAGGTGAACCGGAAATTGTGGAGTCAAAGAGTCCGTCGAAAACGCCCGGAATCGTTCTTGAACAGAGCCCCGAGGCTGAGACAGAAGAGGTGATCGCCGTTACGTTGACCGTCTCCGCGTTGCCAGACCAGACGTTCCTCGCAGATGTGGGCGCAACTCAAGGCGAATACGACACTGGCGTTGCGACCGTCAAGGGCGATATTTATACCCACGGAGTCTGGCAGAACAATTGCTGGAACTGCTCGGAACAAGAAACGACTTTTACCCTTTCCCAACGGTATACGGAGTTCTCAGGACGCGTTGGCGTAGCGGACGAGTTCGCGAGCGGCTCGGTTATCCAGGTCGAGATTTTTGATCAAGACAACAAGAGCTTGTTCAAGGCAAACGTAAAGGTCGGCGTCGTTGCAGACTTTTCGATCGACGTATCGTCAGTAATTCAATTGAAATTGGTGTCCATAAGTATCACCGCACAACGACGGCCGAACGGTTACGTGGTGTGGGCCGACCCGGTATTGATAGCGAAGAAGTAAAGGTGTGTTTACCAACTAGGGCTTCGGGGAGTCGTCCCCATTCCCAGAATGGGTGCGCGCAGCGATGCTGATCATGTGGCCGTCCGTGGGCAGGTTCGCGTGGGGGCACGGACGGCCGCCCGTTGTTCGTGTGCACGGGAGGATTGTCGAGTTGATTTCGAAGCAACGCACCGCCGGTGATTGGATGCATAATCACGAGTCGATGCGACTTGCCACACTTTGGATGCTGGCGGGAGTTCTCCTTGTTGCGGCGTGTTCCAGCGGTACAAGGCATGTTGGTGAAGGCGAGAGGGTAAGCACGACGCGCACGACCGATTCCTCGATGGCGACCGGTTCGATGACGCTCACCGCGACCACCTCTGTGATTCGACCTTCCGACCAAAACTGCGGCAAATGGCCTGACTATTACGACAGTCCTGCAGTCCGCTGGAAGGTCGACAACGGTGAGTGTGTAGCGATCGGATGTCCTTGGAGTTGGCCGACAACGCTGCCAGGCGAGGTCGGAACATGGGACGCAACGGGCAAGTGTCGTTCCGAGATCACTACTCGGAACTCAATTCGTTGCTACCTGTCGTCCCAACCGGGATGTTCGAAATACGGGGACTCGTCGTGTCGAGTACCTCCGGATCTGCCACCCGACCAGCTCATGGGGCGAGACGACGAAGGTCGCTGCGAGCCCACAAGTTTCGGCTGACGAATCGCTACCCTTTTCACCGGCTGACAGTCGGAGATGTTGCCTCGATGGCCGGGGGACTGCTCCCCATTGAGATACTTGCGATCGGCGTTCACGATGGCAACTGGCGCGATGCCGTGCAGTGCGTACAAACTGTTTTCGCGGTGACGAGGGGAGAAAACGGTGAGCGAAGATAATGATGGGTTTGGATTAGGGCCATCCGATAAAGATGAGCTGATTTCGGAGGTGCCAGTAGGCGAAGGTCCTGGGGTAAGAGAGTCCTACACGGTCGTGAACCACGCGGACTTCTTGTCGGACGACACAGTCGCTCGCCCAATTATCGACGAATACATCACCAGTTTGGTGGCTCCCGCCGATCTTTTTGGCGACACCGCCGAAATTCCGGTGGTGTACGTCGCGGATTATTCAACTCAAGTCGACGACCTTTATCCCACTGGCGCAATAGTTGTTGAGAGGCGCCGGGTGCAGCGAAAGGCCGTGCTGGCTTTGGCTTGTCTCGCTGCATTCGTTGGCGTTGCGCTCGCGGCGATGAGTTCGCTCAATAGCTCGCATAAGACGGTCGTCGAAGTCGCTAAGAAGCCTGATGCGACCGTAATGCCTGACGATGACAAACGGTCATCCGTCTCGACGGCGAAGCGACGAGTGCCCAGAACAACCGCGAACGAAGTAGAGGCGACAGTATCGACGGCCGCGGCTATAGAACCGGAGTCGACGATCACGACGAAGCAGCAGAAAGTTGGAGACTCGGGGAGCGTTGATACGACACCGGATACGACATCGGATACGACGCCGGATACGACGCCGGATACGACGCCGGATACGACGCCGGATACGACGCCGGATCTGCCAGCGTTTGCAGCGCCCGTTATCACTGGGTTAAATCAGTATCTGTGTAACCCATCACAGTGTTCGCTTGGCGTGGGGTTTGCAAGAGCCGTTCCGCCAGGAGGTTACAAATTTTCGTATTCAGGCGCTCAGGTTTCAGGACCTGAGTGCAGACGTTGCGTACCAAACTGCGCGAACCGGCAATGCAATTGGCTCTACGTGCCGGACACCCACGGCACGATTTGTATCAAAGTGTCCGTATCGTTGGTGTCGCTTAGGGACGATCGCACCAAGCAAACGAAATGGTCGTCTAAGGCCTGTTTCGACGTGTAGCAAAGTGTTGGTTCGCTCGCATGACAATCGGTAGCACCGACGTATCTGCGCAAAATGTTGCCGCCAAGGATGAAACATTCGATCGTCTCGCGGCGCTGAATCTCCTTAGGGCGTCGTGAACTCTGCATTCTTCCCTCGGTTTGATTCTCGGCTTCATAGGGGAGTCCACCTCGTAGCAATTGGGTGCGGACCGTTTGAAAATGAGTTCGTCGGCACCTCGCAGACCTCGTCCATTCAAGGACGATATTCATGAGATGCGTTCGGTCTTCCCGTTTGCGAATCACGTCCACAGGCAAAAACGCCGTGTCGGTTTTTCGGTTTTTCATCTCATTTCTTTGAGTTGCTAGGGCAACGTCAGTCAGTGTAATTGTTTGGTGCTGTTCTTTGAATCGGCAGAGACTTGGTCCCAACGGCGAATGCCTCGCATCGACGGCGACGATGCCAATCCCCGGATTGACCTTCAACGCAGTCCCTTGCGTCGAAGTTTTATTGCGATTGGTCGCAGTTGTGGTCACTGCCAAGACCAAAACGCGCAGTGCGAACTCACTCCGCTCACCTCGCACAAGCGTTGACCATCTACAACGAACCAGTACTTCCAAACGCGTGGGACCGTCTAACGGGTTCCTCTCAGGCAATTCCAGGGCTGTTCGTCACCAACGGCGATCGGTTCCAGATTGCGCATCGAAGCTCTCGACGCGCCGCTACTCACGCTTGATGCACGTCTCGTTCGTGTGCCATCGTTGCAGTGTTCCGTTGGGGGTGCTCTAACTCCCGGTCGCCAGAGCTATGGGCCTTGCGCAAGGTGACCGCACGAACCTGCTCACGAATATTCCAACGAGCTAACGCAAACGATCGAAGGACACGTCGGGTTCACTACCCGAAGGTCGGCTGTCGCGGAACAACTCGCTGTCGGCTGTCCCGC
>SXGT01396601.1_pt1 | contig 11581 bp, 8 predicted proteins | sample 3176221 | NCBI WGS metagenome assembly SXGT01 (sample SAMN11356862, study PRJNA531348) | freshwater metagenome | isolation source: freshwater sample F1-120 | place: China: Fuxian Lake, Yuxi | collected 2017-12-25
GACCGTGCGCTGGTGGCGTTTCAGCTCGGCCAGCAGGCTCGCGTCGTCGCCGCGCCGGCAGTGGCCGAGGACGGCGCCGGCCACGTACCAGCCGCGGCGCGAATCGTTGGCCGCGGCGAAGTCGATGCGCCAGCCGCGGCCGAGCAGCACGTCGAGGAAGCCGCGATGGAAGTAGCTGCGGTGGCGCTCGATGTTGAGCGCGACCAGCTCGTCGACCAGGTCATCGGCCTGCTCGTGGTCGAGCGCGCCCTCGACCTCCTGCAGCGTCGCCACCAGCGCCTGGGTGACGATGCGGTCGAGCGTGGTGAAGGCGGGCGGGACGGTGGCGTCGGCGGGATCGGCGGGATCGGCATGGCTGGCGTTGGCGTTGGCGTCGGCGATGGCACCAGCGCCGGCGGCTGCCGGGCGGGATTCCGGCGCCGCCGTCGCCTGCGACGGCGTGGCCGGTACGGTCGCGCTGCCAGGTGCCACGGGCGCTGGGGCGGCGGGTGGGGCCGCCACGGCGGCCGCCTCCGCTGCGCGCGCCTCGACGACACCGGCGAGGCAGTCGGTGGCGTCGAGCTCGAGGCAGTCGAGGTAGAGCTCCACCGCGTCGGCCGGGAATTCGCGGCGCAACGTGGCGATGGCAGCACGCAGCACGGCGGGGTTGCGCGGCTCGAGGGTGCCGCGCTCGACGATCCGGCCCGATTCATGCGGAACATCGACCAGGTCAAGGAAGCGGCAGAGCATCGGCTGCCGCGTCCGCAGGTGGAACGTCTGCAGCAGCGGCAGCGCCAGCATCTCCGGAATGATGCGGCAGCCGGAAAGCCGCTCGGCCTTGCGCCCGGCCGCCATCGCCGCGATCGACTGCGGCCGGAAGTGGAGTTGCTCGGCCAGCAACTGCTCAGCCAGGCGCACGACCTCCCGTGGCAGCGTCTCGTCGCTCCAGAACGCCGCGGCGGCGGCCCGGGCGGTCGCACGATCGAGCGCCCGCCAGCGCGCCGTCCAGCTCGCGAATCGCGGCCGCGCCGCGGCTCGCGCACCCGATCCCGACTTGGTGTCGAGCTCGCCCATCGCCTGCCCCCTCGCCGTGCACGGCGTCGAAGGCAGCGTAGCGGGCGCGCGTCAGGTCGGTCCGCCGTCGGCGTAGCTGCCGAGCGCCATCCGCATGCCGCCCTTCGCCAGCAGGACCATCGGCAGCGATCGCCGCCCGGTCGGCGCCTGCGCCTCGAGCCGTTCGAGCTGCTCCCCCGCCTCGTCGGCGCAGCGGCGCAGGATCGCGAGGATCACCTCGCGCGGCACGATGCCGAGGAAGCCCTGCACCTTCCCGTCGGCCGGCACCCCGGTCAACTTCGCCATCTCCGCCGCCTCGGGTGCGTCGCCCTCGACGATCAGCGCCGCCAGCTCGACCCCGGGCCGCTCCCGCGCCGCCTCCGCCGCCTCCTTCTCGAGCAGCGCGCGGTGCTCCTCGATCCGGTCGAACGAACGCTGCTGCTCGTCGAACTCTTCGAAGGAGTCGGGGATGCGCGAGGGGGCGAGGGGCGTGGGGTGGGGCTCGACCGAACTACTGGCGGGAAACGACGAGCGCGACGTCGGTGTCGGCTCCAGGCGTGACCTCGAACTGCCTTGGTTCGCAGCCTTCCGCGCTGGCGCTCCAGCGGCCGCCCTGCAGGCGGTCGATCGTCGCGCGACCTTCGGCGTCGGTCGCGGCGGTGCGGGTCGCCGACGCGTCCGCGGCCATCGACAGCGTGACGACGACGTCGGCCTGCGGCGTGCCGGCGGCGTCGCTGACCATCAGCAGCGCCCGGCCGACGCGCGTGAGGGTGATCACGAGCTTGCGGGTCTCGCCCCATTCGACGTCGACCGTGGCCGGAGGCGCCGCCGGATGGGCCGCGTGGCTGGCGCGGACGCGAAAGGCGCCGGCCGGCAATCGCGTCGCGTTGGCGATGCCGTCGAAACCGGTCGTGCCGCGCCAATGGGCGGGCCCGCCGCCCGCCGCCGCACCGGCCGCGTCGCTCACCGCGACCGCGACGCCGGCGATCGGTGCCCCGTCATCGTCCCGGACCGCGATCTCGAGCCGCGCCTCGTACTCGAGCACATGCTCGAGCGGCGCCTCGGGCGGGTCGTCGGGACCGAAGCTCCCGGTCTCCTGGTCAGCGAACCCCGGCGCGCTGACCCGCAAACGGAACCGCTCCACCCCCGGCGCCGCCAACCGATAGCTCCCGTCCGGATCCGTGTGCACCACCAACAACCGCGCCCCGTCGCGCTCCCGCATGACGGAGACATCGGCCACGATCGGATGGCCGTCGCCATCGGCCACACGACCGGCGAGGGAGGGGGTGGGGAGGGCGAGCTCGATCTCCACGGTCTCTTCCGGGGTGCGCACCGTAATGCCCTGTTCAGCTCCAGAACCGATTCCGCGAATTTGAGTCTGGACGGCAACGACGTACTTCCCCGGCGGAACCGAGTGAAAGACGAACCGACCGTCTGGTTCGCACACGGCAGCGGCGACCATGCCGTGCTCGTGTCGCGTCGCTGAATCATCGGCAAGAAGCAGAGCCTCGATTCGACGGCACTGGTCTTGGGAGAAATCCCCCGAGATGACACCGATGACACGCGCGTTCGAGCGCAGGTCAAACTCGACATTTGCGATGTCACCTGGCCCGACGGTCACGATCCGGCGTTGTGCCGACTCCTGAGCGGCGGCTAGCCTACTCGCCCAAAAATCTGTGACTGAGAGTGTCCACGTTCCCGGAGGAATGTCGGAGAAGTTGAACCGGCCATCAGATCCCAGCTCGACGGATGACCAAGTGACAGAGCCTTCTGGGTGGGCGATGATCTTGATCGCAGCCTCCGGTGATCGCCATCGCGAGAGAACTCGCCCCTCGATTCGGCATGAAGCAAAGAAAACAAGATCTCGCGGAAAATCCTCTACACGAAGTTCCGAGAAGAGCGCATTGGCGTGAATATTGTCTGTGACCCGCAGCTGAAACGGACGATCTGGCAGTCCGTGCAAAGTGAATTGACCAGCGTTGTCTGTGTTTGACGTCGTCGGGGTTGATCGACCATTCGGACAGCCGAGTGCAGAATCGAGTAACCATGACACGGATGCCCCATGAATCGGGCGTCCATCGCGTCCAATGACCCGGCCTGAAATCGACTTGGCCGGCCTGAGCTCGATCTGCTGAGTCTCGGTACGTCGCCCTGGCGGCACTGTCAATCGAATCGCATCTGGACGAGAGTAGCCGCCTGCAAAGACATACAGCTCGATCGGGCCGGCATCCACTGACTCGAGAGAGAACGTCCCGTCATCTACGTTGAACTCCCGCCAGCTAAGCTCTTCGCGTTCGTAGTCTTCTTCCGAAACTGGAAGGCGCGCCGACAGCCATGCAACTCGAAAGTCACTGATCGGCGAGTTCGAGGAATCAATGACCCTACCGTGAACTTCGCCGTGACGATCGAGGGAGAATCGAAGGCCGTTCTGTGGTCGAATTGGTGCGACTCGACGATTTGTGAAGCCGTCGGCGCTTATGTCGATAATGTAGGTCGAGTTTGGCTCAATCCATGGCATGTCGAAGCTGCCATCGTCATATGTTGTAAATGAACCTGGACTCGCTGCACTCTCAATATTGATGAACTCTAGCCGCGCTCCTGCGATCGGGCGATCACGGTCGTCCACAACGATTCCAGATAGTGGTGCCTGCTTTCGAAGTACAAACTCAAGGGCGCTACGAGTCGGTTCCTCGACCGTCTGGACACCGAGGGCGTAGCCGATCTTGTTGATCATGAAATAGAGCGGAGTCTCTGGCAGTGCGTCAAAGCTGAAAGTCCCGTCACCGCTCGTTCGTGTAATGCACAGCTCCTGAATTGGCCAGACACCGCAAGCGGACCCTTTCACGATCGCGTCTGGTATTCCACTGCCTTCCTCGTCTGTCACTCGTCCGCTCATGGGAGTTCCTGAATAGACTCTGATTACTTGCTCGTATGGGGCGACTTCGACCGGAAATGTGCGCCGTTCTGGATATTCTTCAGCCCATACCCAGACGCACCAACTGGTTCCTTGATCGAGTAGCGGGAGCTCGCATTGGCCTGCAGCGTCGGTGGTCGCTTGGCGCGCAGTGAGGGCGCGATAGAGCAGCATCGAGTCGCCTCTTTCAAGGGCAACGTCGCCGACGAAGTGACTGGCACAGACGAGGGCGCCGGGGATCGGCTTCAAAGTTATCCCATCAATGACTCGAGCCCTGATGGTGCCAGGAACTCCGAGTCGGAATACTGATAGGCCGGCATCGACGTCGGCCCGCGTCACGGCTCCAAATGACGGAGCAAATTCGTCGGCGTTCACACAGACAACGGTGTTTGGAACGATGCCGTGATCAAACTCCACTTCGCCAAGCTCACTGGTGACTTTGCTGACTACGGCATGTCGAGTTTGGAATCCTGCTGGACTGAACTCTCGCAGGCTTTTTGGTCCAGCCACACGCTCCGGAAAGAGCCTGACGGTTGCGCCCCGGACTAGAGTGCCGGTTGGTGACTCGACTCTGATCACAAGCGGCGCCCCATCGGCGAGAAGTACGCTTGTGGAGCTGGGGAGGGCTTCGCTGGGCAACTCGTCGCGCGTCGGCTGCGGTTTCGTGCTAATGGCCGCGTCTGAGTCTGAACTCTCGGTCAAGTCGTTCTCGGCGACCCTGCTAGGAGGTTCATTGCGCGCATGGCTGACATCGTCACTCGATGAAGTTCGAAGCGCAATCCACGCTGTGGCAACCGTGAGTGTTGCGAACGACGCGATCGCCCAACCGACGTAACGAGCTGACTGGGTCTTGGAACGGCATTGGATTGGATGCCCTGGGGGCAGGGAATGATCGGTTCTCTTGCCGAAGAGTGCATTCAGCATGAGTCGCAGAATGTGCTGCATCCGAATCGCCTAGTTCAATCGTCGTGGGTTAGTTGCTTTGGGAGATATCCGTCGCCAGTACTCATGTAATGAGTTCGCTTGTCACGGGGGAAGCGTCTTGGCTGCCTTTTTGCCGCCGGTGCTTGCCACCCCGGTATCAGGACCTCCCCCAGGGGAAATACCGGATCCGCCGCCAGCGAAGGCCGACGCCGCCACGGCGGCTGAGACTGCGAGCGTGATGCACCAAAGAACCGCTTGGCAAATGCCGTGGCGGAAGCTTCGACTATTGCCCATGGATCGCCTCGATGGTCCTTCGAAGTGCCTCGGTTTCCCGTGACTTGGGAACATGGTTGTGTGTCGACAAGCTTGCGACGATTCGCTGGATCGTACCTACGCCGAAGTGCCGTCGGGTAACAGCAACCGATTCCGGACGGCGGAGCGCGTGGAGGTCGCGATCGGCTAGTTCATTCTGCCCAAGGGCGCCCAGCCAAAGTGCGCGGTTGCCGCGAATGAGCAGTTCCAGAGAGCGGCTCGGTTGGCATTCAAGCGCTCGGCTAAGAAGGTTCATAGTCTCGGGCCCGAGAGTCGCAGTGCTACGCAGCAACGCTAGGTTGAGTAGGACGGACGCAGCGACGTTTGGCTCATTCGCGCAATTCGACGCACGAAGCAGAAGCTCTTCGACGTTGCCTTGCTTGTCATCAAACCAGGCGAACATCGACTGCATCAGCCAGGCACTGCCGCTCTTGCGGTCGGTCAGATCGAGCGCTCGATCAACTAGTGATCTAGCCAAAAGGCGGATTGCGGCGTCGCGAGGTTGGTTGATACAGAGCAGCGTTCGGAGTTGATTCTCCAACGCGCGGTTCTCGGCTGCTTCAGCTGCTCGCCTGGCGGTGGATGCTGCCACGCCAAGCCGCGTAGTGCTCCGAGACGCGAATTCTCGAAGCAGCGCTTGAGCTCGTTCTCCGGCGTTCATTTCTCCAGCAGCCTGTCGGGACGGAGTGGAGTCAATGGACACCGCTCGGTCGCCGACTGCCGCGTCAAGATGAAACAACGACCGAGCCGTCCTCGTCATCGCCTCGGCGAGTTGTAGTTCGGTGCGGTCGCGGAGTTGGCGGTCGAGCCAGCGGTCGAAGGCGCGGGAGGTGGGGAGGGCGGCGAGGCGGACGCCGGCGGGGTCGGCGGCGTCGGTCGCGGTAAGGCGCGGGGGGTGGCTGCGAGCGTTGTCGTGGCCGCGCAGGTCGGTGAAGGCGTCGCGCGCCAGTCGCAGCTCGCCCTGGACGGAGCGGAGGAATGCCTTGCAGCGACGGCAGGTGCGCAGGTGGCGCCGGGCTGCGGGGGAGGTGCGGGCGTCGTCGCGCAAGGCGGCGAGGGAGAGGAGCTCCTCGCGGCGGCCGTCGCAGGGGGCCTCGCGGGTGATCTCGATCAGGGCGGGAGAAGGGTCAGTCATCTTCGGCTCCCTCGTCGTCGGACGAGGCGGTTTCGGGATCAGGTTCCTTTGCTCCGTCGGATGACGCCGACTCTCGCGGCCGCGGGCGCAATTCGAGCAATCGTCCGGGTGGTCGCGCCAGTTCCGGGCGCCCGTCGCCGGAGAGCCCGTCGCCCTCGTGGAGGCGGAGCAGCCGCTCCACTTCGTCGTGCAGCGCGGCCACCGCGTTGCGTAGCCGGACGCCGGCTTCGAACGGGGCGAGTCCGACGCGCTCGGCGATCTCCTGCAGGGTCAGCTCGCGCCGGCAGCGCAGGTGGATCAGCCTGCGTTCGACGCCCGGCATTCCGAGAAGCGCGCACGTGATCCAGCGGCGCAGGTCGGTGGCGCGCAGGCGCAACCGCCGCTCGGTGAGATGGCGGGCGGCGTCGACGATCAGCGTCTCGGCGACCGCCACCGCGGCGACCGGTGCGCTCGCGATCGGGATCGCCGACGCGCGCAGCATGCGCACCCGTTCCGTGACGATCTGCCGCCCGACCTCGGCCAGTCCGTGGATCACGCTGGTGGCGCGGCCCATCGCCTGGAACAGCGCGTTCTCCAGCGCCGCGGGCCGAGACGGCGAATCGGCGCCGCGCTCGAAGTACCAGCGATGCAGTCGCGCGTAGAGCTCGCCCAGCACCGCCTGCTCGTCGAGCGGCAGGCCCTCCTCGTCGAGGTGGCATTGCAGCGTCGCCAGCAGTCGCTCGGCGTTCAGCTCGCAGAAGACGGAGAAGAGCTGCGGGTCGAGCCCGTGCGCGACCAGGTGGCCGTGGCTGCGGCGCGAGAGCTCCTCGATCGACTCGCAGCCCGCCTCGAACTGGCGCAGATCGAGCAGCGGCGCGAGATCGGGGCGCGCGCGGACCACGGCGGCGAAGCGCTCGAGGTGGTGGGGCGTGAGGACGTGAAGCTGGTCGGTGGCGCGGGAAAACCCGGCCACGCCACCGCCCCCGAGCGGTCGCGACGGCGCACTGCCGCCGGCCCTTCGGCCCTTCTTCCCCTTCCTCATTCCCTCGGAGCTTCCCAGCCGCTCAGGATGAAACCCAAGCGGCGCCTTCCTGGAGCCCGATCGACCGGCCTTCTCGGTGCAGCGAGGCCGATGCCTTCTTCGCCGGCGGATCGTGCGGAGGGTGCGCTGGGCGGTCAAGGGGTTGGTTTGGGGGACGGTGCATCGCTTGCCGCGGGCGACGGGCATTGGCGTGAGCGGACTGCGGCCAGTTCGTTCGCACTTCGTCCGTGATCGATGCGCGGGATCATGGGGGCGCGGCCAACGAGTGGGCGCCACCTTTCGGTGATTGCCGCAGATGGACTTTTTCCAGCCGGCGCGCGTGTGCCGGCGGCCTGGCATCGGATGGACTTCGCGGCCGCGTGCGAAGCGCGCTTCGCCGCGCTTGGCGCCTGCGCCCACCCCTGGCGCGCTCCGACTCGGCGCTCAATCGAGTGCGAAGCGCTCCGGACACCCCTTCGGGCGGACGTCACGCGCGGCGAGTCGGCACGTCGTCTGCGATTGCGTCATGCGGAAACCGAGGTTCGCGTGCAGCCTTCGCCGAGCCGTCACTCAATCAGAGGCGCACCCGTGCAGCGGTCTCCGAGGAGTTTTCTCATGCGTGTCCTGCCCATCGATCCGCTCGATCGAGTGACCGGCTCGTGCTACCTCGTCCACGTTCCGGAGTCGGACCTGCGCCTGCTCGTCGATTGCGGCGCGTACCAGGACGGACTCGATCCCGAGCAGGCAACCCGTGCCGCGTTTCCGTTCAATCCGAAGTGCCTGCAGTACGTCCTACTGACCCATGCGCACTTCGACCACTGCGGGCGTCTGCTCCATCTCGCGAAGGCGGGTTTCGCCGGCCAGGTGGTGGGAACGGAGGAGACCCTCGAGATCGTGAAGCTCTCGCTCGAGGACACCCTGCGCCGCGAGCGGGATCCCGAGCTGCACCGCGCATTCGCCGAGCTCCGCTGGCGCCCTCTCTCGGCGACGCAGTGGATCGGCCGGCCGTTTTCGCTCGCCCCCGACCTATTCGTCGTCGCGTATCGCTCCGGCCACATCCTCGGCGCGGTCTCGATCGAGCTGATCAGCGGGCCGAAGGAGCCGGCGTTGCGCGACCAGCAGGTCCGCGTGCTCTTCAGCGGCGACATCGGCAACAACTTCGACCATCGCGAGGTGCAGCCTCTGCTGCGCCACGTGATGGACCCGCATGGTCCGGTCGATCTCGCCTTCACCGAATCGACCTACGGCGCGATCGTCCGTGATCCGGTCGCGGCGAGCCCGTCAAGCCGTCGCGTCGCGCTCGCCGAGGCGTTGCGAGATGGCATCGCGCGAGGCGGTCCGATCGTCATCCCGGTCTTCGCGATCCAGCGCGCCCAGGACGTGCTGTGGGACCTCCATCTGCTCGCCGCCCACGATCCCGGACTTCTCCGAGGCGTTCCGGTCCTGGTCGACGCGCCGATGGCGCTCGAGTTCAACGCGATCCTCCGGCGCGGGCTGGGACGCGATCATCAATCGCCGAACGGGAAGGTGCGCCCTGCTTGGCTCGGTCGGCACGCATTCACTGAACTCGGGCTCGACCCCGCTTCCGCCTCCGATCTCGAGCGCCTGCGCCGCGCCATCGATCAGCTCTACGGCCTGCGACCTGCATGGCTCGATGACGCCGACCTCGACGATTCGGTCGACTCCGGTGTGAAACCGTTCGACCGCTTCCGGCCGCGGTGGTGGCGCATCGAGGCGCGCAACCGCGATCAGCTCGTCGCCGACTCGGGTGCCCGGATCGTGCTGGCGTCCGGCGGGATGGCCGACTTCGGTCCGGTCCAACACTGGTTGGCACGGTGGCTCGAAGACGAGCGAGCGACGGTCCTATTCGCCGGCTACTGCGGTCGAAACACCCTGGGTGGGAAGCTGAACGACCTCGCTCGCCTCCCTGCGGCGGAGCGGGAACGAATGCTCGAGCCGATGAAATTCCTCGACGGAACGGCGTCGATCCGGCCGTGCGACGTCAAGGCGTCGCTGAAGATCGTGAGCGGGTACTCGGCGCACGCCGACCAATCGCGACTCGTCGAATGGGCGTTCCCGAAGTTCCGCGACGGGACTCGTTTCGCCATCGGGAAGCGCCTCTGCATCACGCACGGCGACTCGTCGTCGCGTCGCGCGCTCAAGGTGGCGCTCGAAGCGCGGGCAGCAGCGACGCAGCTCGCAGTCGAGGTCCGCCTGCCGCGGCCCGGCGCGGAAGCGATCGATGTCGCGAGCGGTGCACCGATCGATCGTGATGAGGTCCTCGGCGTCCGCCGGGCACCGGTCGTCGGCGATTCCGCCGAACACGACGAGCGGGAGGCGTTGTTGCGCCGCCTCGCGGTGCTCGAGGCGGAGAACGCAGAACTGAGACGAAAGGCGGGATGAGTTCCCGAGGCGTCCCGTCGTCATCTGGTTCGGGAAGGCAGTCGACAGACGGAGGAGCATCGCATGAGCATCGGCAACACTCCGCGTCCGCCGAACGGTCCGAGCACGGTGCCGAATCTCCCGGCGGGTGGTGGGCGAGGGAACAGTCCGCCGAAGAAATAACCCGGTCCTGACTCGAGCCGGAGGCGCCGGGGTTGATCCCGCCTCATCCGGCTGTCCGGTGGCCACTTGGAGCGCCCGCAACCCTCCTCCATCCGTCGCGCGTGGATCGCTCTCTTGCCAGGTGCCTTAGGTCGGTTGAAAATCCTCACCATGAACTCCCGCCTGAAGGAACTCAGCCGCCTGCCTCTTCCCGAGAAGGTCCAGCTCGTCGAGGACCTCTGGGACAACATCGCAGCGGAGCTCGAGGCGATGCCTCTCTCGCCGGCGCTCAAGGCGGAAATGGACCGTCGGCTTCAGGAGTACCTCGAGGATCCCTCGTGCGCGCTGACACTCGAGGAGGTTCAGGCGCGGATGCGCAAGCGCCAGTGAAGATCCGGTTCACTCCCGCGGCCGGGCAAGAGCTGGTCGCAGCGAAGCGTTGGTACAGCGAACTCGAGGAGACATTGGGCGACGCGTTCCAGCGCTCGTTCGACCAAGCTGCGGAGGCGGCCGCAGCAACTCCAGAGCTCTATCGGACCATCTACGGTGAAAAGCGTCGCGATCCGCTCCGGAGGTTTCCGTACTTCCTGCTATATCAGGTAGTCGCTGAAACCGTGGTCGTGCTCGGGTGCATCCACTTCGCGCGCGACCCGGCGACGTCCCGCAAACGAAGCGACGCCTGGCTCGCGTTCGCGGAAGCGCAAGGTCGCGAGCGGCAAGGCGGGAACGCTCGGTCGGGCGAGTTTGGACTGCCGACAGGTCGCGTCTTCGAGGAATGCACCGCGGGCCAGAGCGCCGCTAGTCTCCGCCGCTTCCTCGCCGCCCGCCCCCGCTCTCCAGGAGCTTCGTGCATCGCCCGTGCACCCCGACTCCCAGAACTGGAAGCAGGTCACCGAGTCCGCGCACCCGCATGAGCGGGAGGCGCTGGAGTACGTCCGCAAGGGGCTCGCGGATTCCGACTGCGTGCGGGTCTGGGCGAACCTCGAGTTCATCGATGAAGGGGGGCAGGTCCACGAGGTCGATCTGCTGGTCCTGACGCGGCGCGGCTTCTTCCTGGTCGAGATCAAGAGCTGGCAGGGGATCGTTGAGGGCGACGCGCATGTCTGGACCCGCGTGCGACCGAACGGCACGCGCGAGACGCTCGACAACCCGCTGCTGCTGGCCAATCGCAAGGCGAAGAAGCTGATCTCGCTGCTGCGCTCGACGAAGGCGCTGCTTCGCGAGCGGCGCATTCCCTTCCTCGAGCCTCTTGTTTTCCTCTCCGATCCGGCGTTGCAGAAACGGCTGCCGCCCGCACTCGATGGCGTCGTGCTGCTCCGCGACCGCTACGAGCGCGAGCCCGGCGCCCCGGATGGCGCACCGCGCCGCTTGGTCCGTCCCGGCATCGGCCATGCCCTCTGCCACGTCACCCCGGAGGAAGCGTGCGACCCCGGTCGGCCGCTCGTCGACAAGCGTCTCGCCACGGCCATCACGCGTGCGATGCAGGAGATCGGCATCCGGTCGCCGACCCTCGAGCGACGGGTGGGAGATTGGCGGCTGTGCGAGCGCATCTTCGAGGCGCCGCACTGCCAGGACTGGGTGGCGGAGCACACGACGATCCGCGGCAGCTTCCGGCGCGTACGCATCTACTCCGTCCCGCCGCGCGGCGCCGATCGCAAGCTGGCCGAGACGGTCGAGCGCGCCGCCGAACGGGAGTTCCGCGTCCTCGAGGGGATCAACC
>SXGT01583763.1_pt1 | contig 11581 bp, 8 predicted proteins | sample 3176221 | NCBI WGS metagenome assembly SXGT01 (sample SAMN11356862, study PRJNA531348) | freshwater metagenome | isolation source: freshwater sample F1-120 | place: China: Fuxian Lake, Yuxi | collected 2017-12-25
CAAGCTCGCCAATGCGCCCTTCATCAAAATTGAAGCCACCAAATTCACTGAAGTTGGTTATGTGGGCCGCGACGTGGACACGATCATTCGTGACCTGATTGAAATTGCCTTGAAGCAGGTTCGAGAAGAGGCTCAGCTTGGCGTGGTCGAAGAGGCAAAGTCCGCCGCCTTTGACCGGGTGCTGGATGCACTGCTTCCCCCCGCCCGGGATTTCGGCTTCACCGAGAAAGCCCCAGAGCCCGATGAAAACCGCACGCGTATTCGATTCCGGGAAAAGTTGTTCGCTGGTGAGTTGGATGACAAGGAAATCGAGATTGAGGTGGCTGCCGCTTCGCCCTCACTGGATGTAGTTGGCCCACCCGGCATGGAGGAACTCACCGGGCAGTTGCAATCCATGTTTCAGAACATTTCAGGTGGCAAGAAAAAGCTGCGCAAAATGAAAGTGGCCGAGGCGCTGAAGGCGATTCAGGATGAAGAAGCCGCCAAGCGCGTGAATGAAGAAGAAGTGCGTGCCAAAGCGATCGCCAGGGTCGAGCAAGACGGCATTGTGTTTCTCGATGAAATCGATAAAATTGCGACCAAAGCCGACGGCCGGGGAACCGACGTGTCGCGCCAGGGGGTCCAGCGCGATTTGCTGCCGCTGGTGGAGGGCACCACAGTCAACACGAAGTACGGCATGATCAAAACAGATCACATCCTGTTTGTCGCCAGTGGTGCTTTCCATTTGTCTCGCCCCTCTGATCTCATTCCTGAGCTGCAGGGGCGCTTTCCGATCCGGGTTGAACTGGAGTCCTTAACCGTTGACGATTTCAAACGAATCCTGACCAGCACCGACGCCTGTCTCACCGAGCAGTACAAAGCCTTACTGGCAACGGATGGGGTTGAGCTGGAATTCACCAACGAAGGTGTTCGCCGGCTGGCTGAGATCGCATTCACGGTGAACGAGAAAACCGAGAACATCGGGGCCCGCCGCTTGTACACCGTCATGGAGCGCCTGCTCGAGGAGGTGGCATTCGAGGCCAATGGCCAGCCCAGGCCTGTGAAAATTACAGCCGAGTTTGTCGACTCCCGGCTGGGTGAGGCGGCCAAATCCGAGGATCTTGCCCAATTCATTCTCTAGAATCCGTCGATCGGCATTCTCGCCACCGTTGTCCGGGTAGATTCGCTTTAAAATGCTTTTTGTGCCCAGATTCTACCCGGACAATTCATGACCACAGACAATCTCACTTCCGCCATCAAAGCCAAAGTTCTGTCCGAGGCTTTGCCCTACATTCGCCGTTTTCATGGCAAAACCGTGGTGGTCAAGTACGGCGGCAACGCCATGACCGATGTCAATCTGCAAAAATCCTTCGCTCACGATGTGGTGTTGCTCAAACTAGTCGGTATCAATCCGATTGTGGTGCATGGCGGTGGCCCTCAAATCGATGAAGCCCTGCGTCGCATTGGCAAGCAAGGCACCTTTATTCAAGGCATGCGCGTTACCGACGAAGAAACCATGGAAGTGGTGGAGTGGGTTCTGGGTGGTCAGGTGCAGCAAGACATCGTCATGATGATCAACGAGCACGGTGGCAAGGCGGTGGGTTTAACCGGCAAAGATGGTGGGTTGATTCAAGCCCGGAAAATGAAGCTGGCCGACAAAAGCGAGCCTGGCAAGTTTCATGACATTGGTTTCGTGGGCGAAATTGCATCGATTGACCCCGCCATTGTGAAAGCCCTGCAAGACGACGCCTTTATTCCCGTTATCTCACCCATTGGCTTTGGTGAAGATGGAATGGCCTACAACATCAATGCCGACCTCGTGGCCGGAAAAATCGCCGAAATCCTGAAAGCTGAAAAGCTGATCATGATGACGAATACCCCCGGGGTGTTGGACAAAGACGGCAAGTTGCTCACTGGCCTGACTGCCAAACGAATCGATGAGTTGTTCGAAGATGGCACCATTTCAGGTGGAATGCTGCCCAAGTTATCTTCCGCGATCGAGGCAGCAAAAAGCGGAGTAAACTCAGTTCACGTGGTAGATGGTCGTGTTCCGCACTGCCTTCTGCTTGAAATTCTGACAGACCAAGGCGTGGGCACCATGATTCGCAGTCACTGAGTTCGCAGTCACCAGGCCACTCAGCAAGGCAGTCCGCGTCAAACGCAGGGGGAAACATGTCGAACAAAAGAATACCCAATTTGTCGGTTACTGATGGATTTGATTTTGTGAAGAAAATCTGGGGAAGTCTGCCGATCCCCAGCGTGATGAACCCAACCACTGATCTCGATGAGCTTGACAAGCGCATCTCTGATCTCAAAGCAGTTGAACAATGGCTCAATGTCAACCTCAGTATGTTGCGGGCCACCATTCAGGGGCTGGAAGTGCAGCGCGGCACCATTGCCACCATCAAATCTTTCAGCTCCAATCTGGGCTTGGGTGGTGACCGAGTCAGCGATGTCAATCAAGCTGTAAACGAGGAAATCATTCGGAACGCCATGCAGGCCGCAGTTGCGCCACCACCCGTGCCTCGTGTTGAGCCCGTTGCACCCAAAATTCCCGATCCCGAGCCTGCCGCACCAGCTGCAAGCGATGCGGCTGCACAAGAATCCTCGAAGGCCATTGTGTCAAATGCCACCGCTTGGTGGGGGTTGTTGCAGGACCAGTTCAACAAAGTGGTTGCCACTGCAGCCATGGCAAGTTCCGGTGCCGAAGCCAGTCCCAATGCAGCTGAACCATCTCCAAAACCTGCCAAGCCCAAAGCCAAGCGTGCGGCCACGCCCCGTAAAAAAACCTCAAGCAGCACCCGCCCCGCGCGTACAAGGACATAGATGTTTCGTTTTGGCCATGCCACACACCCCAACTGGAGAGAGGCACTTGAACTCGTGTTGGTGCAGCTCGAAGGCCAGATGCAACTGGAGCAGTTCGCAAGCGATATTTCCCGGCCTCAAAAGCTGGGTTTGATTTACGCCACAGAAGCCTTCGCCGAAAACATGCCTCAAATTCTTCAGGGTTTGCGCCAGCGAACCAATATCAAGGAGTGGGTTGGCGGTTTGGCGCCTGGTGTGTGCAGCAGTGGAGTGGAGTATTACCAAGAGCCTGCACTGGCAGTCATGCTGATGGAGTTCCCTGCCGATTCTGCGCGAGTTTTTTCAGGCAAATTGCCATTGCCCAAACCCGGCACGGTGACTGCGTCGGGGCGGGAAGCCATGTCCTCCGCGCTCATTCACATCGATCCGCTCACTGAGGACATTGACGATCTGCTCGATGACCTGTCGCTTAAAGTCAGTACTCGTCAAATTTTCGGTGGTCTTGTCTGCGCAGGTACGGCCAATACTCACATTGCCCTTGAACCCCTCTCCGGTGGTGTGTCTGGTGTGGTCTTTGCCAGTGGTTTGCCTATCGAAGTGCGCATGACACAAGGCGTGCAAGTGGTGGGCATGGAACATGAAATCACCGGGCTTCGCGGTAATTTTGTCGAAGAACTCGACGGTTTGCCCGCGCTCGATGTGCTGCTCGCTGATTTGGGTTTGCAACCCGACTCGGACGAAGGTGATCCCGCAAGCCAGGCCGCCGAGGTGTTGGCCAAACGTTTTGCTCATGGTTTGTTTGTCGGTCTCACTGACCGTGCACTTGCTGAGTCCATTGCGCTTAAGGGTTACACGGCGGGTCGCTCCGAGGCGCACCAGCTGAAAGTACGTCCCGTGGTTGGAATGGATCCCAACAAAAAATCCCTGGCTGTTGCTGAAGATTTCAAGTTGGGCGATCGATTGTCTTTCTGTACTCGCGATGAAAATTCTGCGCGGGTCGATTTAACCAGAATGTGTGCAGAACTGCGCGAAGATCTCGACGCGCCGGCACCCAAACTCAACGAACTTCAGGCCGCTGGTTTTTCTGGAATCCATTCTCAGCGCAAACCTCGCGGCGCGGTGTACATTGCCTGCAATGGTCGTGGCGCGGCATTGTTCGGCCTGCAAGGCGTTGAGCAGCAAATTGTGCGAGAGCAATTGGGGGACATTCCCCTGATTGGTTTTTCAGCCAACGGCGAAATTTTCCGTGGTGCTTTGTACGGTTACACCGGTGTGCTGGCTTTATTTTTCTAAATTTGATTATTGACATGAATATTTTGATACTCGCAGCAGGCAAGGGCACCCGCATGAAGTCAGCCTTGCCCAAGGTGTTGCACCCGGTGGGTGGCCAGTCCATGTTGGGCCGGGTGGTGGGTACCGCTTTGCAATTTGAAAACCCACATGTGGTGGTCGTGGTCGGGCACGGTGCCCAAGCGGTTCAGCAGCATTTGTCTCACCAATCAGGCATTTTGTTCGCCTCTCAGTCAGATCAACTGGGTACAGGCCATGCGGTTCAATGTGCAATCCCAGCCTTGGCCGATCATCCTGTTACCCTGATTTTGTATGGTGACGTCCCCCTCATTCAATTCGAATCTTTGCAGCCCTTGGTTCAGGCCGCGAAAGCCGGGCAGATGGGCTTGATGACCTTGCATATGCCCAACCCACACGGTTACGGCCGCATTCTTCGCGATACCGAAGGTGCAGTGGTTGGCATAGTCGAACAAAAAGACGCAACTCCCTCGCAGCTCACTATCACCGAAGTCAACACCGGCATTCTTGCTTGCCCCACCGCGCAGTTAAAAAACTGGGTAGGCAAACTGAGTAACAACAACGCGCAAGGCGAGTATTACCTCACCGACATCATCGCGATGGCACATGAAGATGGGCTGCTGGTGCGCACCTGTCAGCCCACGCACAGTTGGGAAGTGTCGGGCGTCAATTCCCGAGTTCAACAGGCCGAGCTTGAGCGTATCTGGCAACTTCATCAGGCTGAAAAATTAATGATCGAAGGTGTGCAGCTGCTCGATCCCGCCCGGATCGATTTGCGCGGCACGCTGCACTGTGGCGCAGATGTATCCATCGATGTTGGCTGTGTGTTTCAAGGTCAGGTCACCTTGGGCGATGGGGTGTCCGTCGGCCCATATTGCGTGCTCAACAACGTCAGTATTGCGGCGGGTACCCGTATCGAAGCCTATTCCCATCTCACCGATGCCACCGTGGGCGAAAAGGCGGTCATTGGTCCCTACGCGCGTCTGCGCCCTGGTGCCAAATTGGGCAATGAAGTGCACATTGGAAACTTTGTCGAAGTCAAAAATGCCAGTATTGCCAACCAGTCCAAAGCCAATCACCTGGCCTACATTGGCGACGCACAAATTGGTGAACGGGTGAATGTGGGTGCAGGCACCATTACCTGCAATTACGATGGTGCCAACAAGCACCTCACGATCATCGAGGACGATGTTTTTATCGGCTCAGATACCCAATTGGTCGCACCCGTGACGGTGAAGAAGGGTGCCACCCTCGGCGCGGGAACCACCCTCACGAAAGACGCGCCCGAGAATGCACTTACCGTGTCACGTGCCAAACAAATCACGATCACGGGCTGGAAACGCCCGGTCAAATCAACCAAAAAATAAAGGAATACCTCACACCATGTGCGGAATCGTCGGCGTACTCTCCAAAACCAACAGCGTGCCAGTGTTGATTGATGGCCTGAAGAAACTTGAATACCGCGGATACGATTCAGCCGGGCTGGCCATTCAGTCCGATCTCGATCATTCCATTCACCGTGCGCGCAGCGTGGGTCGTGTGGTTGAGCTCGACTCCAGTACCAAAACCCTGAGTGCACGAATGGGCATTGCTCACACCCGTTGGGCTACACATGGTGTGCCCAGTGAGCGCAACGCACACCCTCACATCAGTGAAGGGCGGGGTGTTTCGGTCAGCGTGGTTCACAACGGCATCATTGAAAACCACGAGGAAATCCGCAAGGCGCTGACTGCTGAAGGCTATGTTTTTCAGTCCGACACCGACACCGAGGTCATCGCCCACCTCACCCACAAGCATTTGGTTCAGGGGCTTGAGTTGATGGCAGCCGTGCAGGCCACAGTAAAAAAGCTGGAAGGTGCTTTTGCCATCGCGGTTATTTGTAACACAGCACCGCTGACCTTGTTGGCTTCCAAGAAAGGTGCTCCTCTCTTGGTGGGGCATGGCGAAGGTGAATACTTTTTGGCTTCCGATGCTTCGGCACTCGTGGCCTACACCAAGCAAATTACCTACCTGGAAGAAAACGACGTGGTGCAGTTGCACAGCACCGGGGTTTCATTCTTTGATGGCGCAGGTCTTCAGGTTGAGCGGCCCATCATCGAAAGTCAGCTTTCGGCTGATGCCGTGGAACTGGGCCCCTACGCCCACTACATGCAAAAGGAAATTTACGAACAGCCTGGCGCAATCGCAGCCACGCTGGAAATGGTCAGCAATGCATCTGCCGTAAAACCAGAATTGTTTGGCGCAGAGGCTGGCAATATTCTACCGGGCATTCAGCAAGTGCTTATTCTGGCGTGCGGCACCAGCTACCATGCTGCGCTGGTTGCGCGCTATTGGCTCGAATCGATTGCCGCCTTGCCGACCAATGTTGAAATCGCAAGCGAATACCGCTATCGCACCAGCGTCAGTCTGCCTAACACATTGGTGATCACCATTTCGCAATCGGGTGAAACAGCTGACACTCTTGCTGCGCTAGAGCACGCCAAGTCTCAGGGCATGGTTAATGCCCTGTCCATTTGCAACGTACCTGAATCTGCACTCATTCGCGCCAGCAAGCTGAAGTTTTTAACACGTGCAGGCCCTGAAATCGGTGTGGCTTCAACCAAGGCATTCACCACGCAACTGGCTGCGCTTTTCACTTTCACGCTGGTCATGGCCAAGCTGCGTGGAAAACTCACCGCCGAGCAAGAAAAAACCTTACTCACGCAACTGCGTCACTTGCCCTCGGCCATGCAAAACATTCTGGCACTCGAGCCTGAAATCAAGGCCTTGGCTGCCAGTTTTGCAGAGAAGCGCCATGCGCTCTTTTTGGGGCGTGGCGTGCACTATCCCATTGCCATGGAAGGCGCGTTGAAGCTGAAGGAAATTAGCTACATTCATGCTGAGGCTTACGCTGCTGGTGAATTGAAGCACGGCCCCTTGGCCCTTGTCGATGCCGACATGCCAGTGGTTGCCGTAGCCCCCAAAGACACTTTGATCGAAAAGTTGAAGTCAAATTTGCAGGAAGTTCGCGCACGTGGCGGTGAGTTGTATATTTTTGCTGACCGAGACACAAAGATCGAAAAAGCCGACGGTGTGCACGTGATCAATTTGCTTGATCACGCAGGGCACTTGTCCCCGATTTTGCACACCTTGCCCTTGCAGTTGTTGTCCTATCATGTCGCCTTGGTCAAGGGTACCGATGTGGACAAACCTCGAAACCTCGCGAAGTCCGTCACCGTCGAGTAAGCGACTCTGCTTCTTCGGCCTTGAATTTTTTCAAGGCCTGTTCCGAGCCTTGCATTCGACTTAAACCTTCGGCCACCCGGTGAAACAATCCGGGTGCCAGTACCAACGGCGCAATCGTCTTGGGCGCAATGATTTTACGCTGACGCTTCTCAATACCTCGGTACATGGCATCAATCACCTGCTCTGGTTCAATCGCACCAAAAGCACCCTTGTGCCCTCCCCAAAGCACGCCCGCATTCACTTCCTGAATCATGGCCGTATTGGTAAAGGTGGGGTGTACACAACCCACGTCAATGCCGTCCAATGCCAGCTCTTGGCGGGCCACATCCGCCAGCGCCTCAACTGCGGCTTTGGATGCTGCATAATGCCCCATCAAAGGCGTGTGAATTGCGGCAGCCAGAGATGAGATCACCTGCAAGTAACCTTTGGTCTCGCGCAGGTAAGGAATGGCAGCGCGAATGGTGTTGAATGCACCATTTACATTCACCTGCATCACCGCGTCAAAGTCAGCAGGGTTCATGTGCTCAATCGAGCCCATTTTCAAGATTCCGGCGTTCACCACGACTACATCAATCCTGCCAAAGCGCTCTTTGCACTCTGCCATCGCAAGCTCAAGATCAGCAGGCTTGCACACATTGGCCTGGCAGCCAGCAATTCCCTCTCCGCCCAAAGTTTCAACTTGCGCAAACACCGCCTCAGCGTTCAAGTCCACAATAAAGGCTTTACCCCCTTTGCTGATCACTTTTGCAGCCAAGCCCGCACCAAGACCCCGAGCGCCACCCGTAATAAACACCACTTTGTTTTTCATATTCAATTCCAGAATGTCAATCAAAGGTTTTCAATAAATTCGATACAATCTGCAGCAAAGCGGTCAGGCGCTTCCTCCATCGGAATGTGGCCCACCTCTCGGTACACCTTCAGTTCCGAGTGCGGAATATCCCGATTGAATCGGCCTGCCATTTCAATGCTCACCCATCGGTCGTCACCGCCCCACACAATCAATGTTTTGCACCGAATCTCAGGCAAACGTTCCGAGCCTAGTTCTCCGTCGGTGAACACACCGACCATATGCCCCACAGCGCTTCGGTTCGGTTTGTGCATGAACAGCTCCAGGTACCTTTCAAGCACTTCTTTTTTCAGTTTACTTTTGTCGCCATATACATCACGCACGGCCATTCGCAGCAAAAATGCGGGCACTGCGTGTCGCGTCAGCCAGGCAATTGGTTTGATCGTAAACAGGGTGATGTAAATCGGCAGCGGTTGTTGATATCCAACAGCATCAGAAATGATCAAGCCACGCACCCGCTCCGGGTGTCTTTGCGCCTGGTCCCAACTTAAAAAACCACCAAATGAATTGCCGATCATCACGCATTTTTTAATCTGCAACTCGTCCAGTACCGCATCTACAAACTGCTGATAGAAAGCCACGTCCATTTTCCGAACGCAGCCTTGTTGGTCGAGCGCAGGCCCAGTCAAACCGAATGGTGGTAAATCGAATCGAATAATCCTGAATTGTTTGCTCATCTGCGCACACACATCACTCCATGTGTGCAGGCTGGCAGCAAAGCCGTGAATCATGACCACATCAGGCCCACTCCCCTCAATACTCACATGCACTTTCAGCCCCATACAGTCCAGGAAAATAGATGTGGGCAAGGCATGTTTCTCGATTAGCGTCCTTCTGTCTGGGCCAGCCCATCCGAATTCATTCAGCAATCTGTTCACGCGATGTCTCCTGCGGTTTTCGTTCAATACAGTGTAGAAGCCCCACGTGCTGCTCGAACTTGATTACAATCAACGGTAGTTGATATTTCCGGACAAATCCTGCTCCTATGCAAGCTCGCCGAACTGTTGCCAGTGTAAAAATTCTGAGTGAGCTAGGCGTAAGGCTTGGCTCTACCCGCAGCGCGCTTCTCATGGGTTCCTCGATTTTGCCGGCCCAGCTGGATGATCCCCATCTCGAAATCGATCCTGATCAAGAGTTGCAGGTGATCCACAATCTGGTGCGCCTGCATGGCAAAGTACCCGGGCTTGGGCTAATGGCCGGCGCTGAATATCACCTGACCACCTACGGTATTTGGGGCTATGCACTCATCACCAGCCCAACCTTCAGACAGGCCGTCGAACTTGGTTTGCGCTATCTCGACCTCACGTTTGCATTTTCAAAAGTCGAATTGGTGCTGGGCAACGGCCTGGCATCCATGATCCTGTCGGTCGATCATTTGCCCCCGGCAGTGCGTTCATTTGTGGCTGAGCGCGATTGCTCTGCCATTCAGGTTTTGCAGCGAGAATTGTTTGGCGTCAGCTTGCCTTTGCGCGTTGTTGAATTCGCATTTGCACCCAATGCGCCCATGGCTCAATACGAAGCCATGTTTGGCTGCATTCCGCAGTTCAATGCCGCAGTTAACAGGGCCACATTCGACGATCAATGGCTTAATTTGCCTTTGCCCAAAGCCAACGAGCACAGTGCCCGTTTCTGCGAGACTCAGCTTGAGAATCTGCTGTCACGCCGAATGCAGCGGGGCGGCGTGTCCGCCTGGTTGCGCAACAAATTGCTGGCTGACTTGTCGTCTTCCCCGAGCCTCGCGCAAATAGCCACCGATCACTTCATGACAGAGCGCACCTTGCGAAGGCGTCTGACCGACGAGGGTACCAGCTATCGCGATCTGCTGGCCGAAGTTCGTCAAACCATGGCCGAGGAACTGCTCAGTTCTACAGGGCTCAGTGTGTCTGAGGTTTCTGCCCGGCTCGGCTACTCGTCGCCCTCAGCCTTTATCCATGCTTTTCAGAAATGGCACAATTGTTCACCTCGCCAGTTTCTGGATGCTCGATCGAAGCAGATAGAGCGCCACCAGTCCGGGAATGGCAGCCACGGTTGAGAACACAAAAAAGTCGCTCCATCCATAGGCCGCCACCACATACCCGGCAGGGGCAGCCAGGTAAACCCGTCCCATAGCCGCTAACGATGAAAGCAAAGCGTATTGTGTTGCTGAGAATTCCTTGCTGCACAGGCTGGTCAACAAGCCAACAAAAGCAGCGGTTCCCATACCCCCACACAGGTTCTCAACAAATACGGCACTGCCCATGGCCCAAATATTCGGTTCGATGAGCGACAACGCCCAAAATGACAAATTTGAAACCGCCTGAAATATTCCAAACAACATCAGCGAGCCATAGAGACCCATCCGTGTCATCAATGCGCCCCCCAGAAATGCGCCCAACAGTGTGGCGATCAGGCTCACCGTCTTGTTCACGGCACCCACTTCGGTCAATGTAAAACCCAATCCCTTGAGCAGAAATGCAGTGGTCAATGAACCCGCAAACGCATCTCCCACCTTGTAAAGCACAATCAACAGCAAAATCCAGATCGCCGCCTCTTTGCTCATGAAGTTGCCTGTCGACTCCCTCACAATGTCAAACAGTTTTCTTTTCGAAGCTCGCCTGGCCAGGTCCTCGGGTGTGTCGGCGGTGGGGCTTAAAGCAGTTATCACAGCGCAGGCGGCAATCAGCCCCGCCATCAACAGGTAGGTGCCAGTCCAGCCCAGGTACTCGCCAGCCAGTATCAATGCCAGTCCGCCTGAAACCAACATGGCTACCCGATAACCTGTTACGTAGTAAGCAGCGCCAAGACCGCGTTCAGGAGCGGGAAGCAGGTCCGTGCGGTAGGCATCAATCGCCATGTCCTGCGTCGATGAACAAAAGGCAATGGCCACGGCAACTGCAGCCACTGTCCAGGCAGAATGTGCGTCCACAAATGCCATGGCGGCAATCAGGCCGGCACAGGCCAATTGCATCAGCGCAATCCAGCCACGCCTTTGGTCAAAAAACCCAGGCTTCAAGTAATCGAGAAAGGGCGACCACAAAAATTTGTAGGTGTAAGGAAATCCCACCACCGCGTACAAACCGATGGTTTTAATGTCCACATTCTCGACTGCCAGCCAGGCTTGAAGGGTGCTTCCTGTCAGGGCCAGGGGTAGTCCACTCGAAAAACCAAGAATTAATATACAAATAAGACGGAAAGGGGGCATGGGGTGTTGACGTTGTTTAAAAAAGCATCCATAATCCGGGGTTCTCTTTTGGAGAGATGCCCGAGTGGCTAAAGGGGGCAGACTGTAAATCTGTTGGCTTACGCCTACGTTGGTTCGAATCCAACCTCCTCCACCAAGCGATCTGGCGCGTGCGAAGAAGTTGTAGTTGATCGAAAATGCACTGATTTTTGCTGTAGGTGTGGTGAATGGATGTTGCAGGACCGGGCGGGTGTAGC
>SXGT01920647.1_pt1 | contig 11580 bp, 11 predicted proteins | sample 3176221 | NCBI WGS metagenome assembly SXGT01 (sample SAMN11356862, study PRJNA531348) | freshwater metagenome | isolation source: freshwater sample F1-120 | place: China: Fuxian Lake, Yuxi | collected 2017-12-25
CGCGCGGCGCGGCGGCCGGCTCCAGTCGATTGGCGGCCGGCGGCGAGGCGCTGCCATCCAGGGCGTAGTCGCGCTCGCCGAGGCGCACCGAGACCATGCCGCTGACGACGCTGAACTTCTCGAGCTCCGGCAGGTCGAGGTGGAACTTGAGCGTCTCAATCAGCACGCCAAAGCTCAGGTCGCGCAAGTGACGCGGAACATGGATCTTTCCGACGTCCGGCTTGACCGGCGTGATGCCGTCGATGACGTAGGCCTTGATGAGGTGGCTCATCATGTCGATGAGCTCCTCTTTGCTATAGGCCGACAGCGCGTCGGCGACCTGCTCGTGAGACGTGTGCTCGGGGCGAATGCCGGGTGAGGACATGGCTACTTCCCTCCTCTGGCCAAAGCCTGACGCAGTGAATCGGACACATCGGCGCGCTCGGTCGCGACGCCGACAAGGCGCGCACCGTCGAAGCGGGTATTCACCAGGTTGGCGTCGCGCAGGTCCACCTTGATGAGCAACGCCCCGGAAAAATCTGCGCCGTAGAGATTGGCCTGGTTCAGATCCACGTCGATCAGGACCGCGTCCTTGAAGCACGCGTTCGACATCTGCGCGTTCTGCATGCGCGTGTCCGCGAACGTGGTGTGCATGAGCATCGCCCGCTCGAACGTGCAGCCGTAGAGCTCCACCCCGTTGAAGCGGCTGTTCAGCACGCGGGCCGAGCCGAAGCGTGCGTTCTGGAGCCGCGTGTCCATGAACCGCGTGCCCTCGATGAGAGCGCTCTGGAAGACGGTCTCGATGAGCTCGCTGTTGAGGAAGCTCGTGCCGCGGACGTGCGCGTGGCCGAACTGGGCGCTGCGCAGGACCGCGCCCGTGAACGTGGTCTGCTGGACGGTCGCGTTCTGGAAGCCGACGCCCCCGAGGCGCACGCTCTTGAAGCCGACGCGATCGACGACGTGGCGGTCGAAGCTCAGGACCGACAGGTCCGCGCGTTGAACGAGGCAGCTCTCGAGCCGAGCGTCCCGAATGGCGTCCTTCACCTCGTGGGCGGACTCGTAGACGTTCTCCATTCGGCACCCTCCCGGACCGACCCGCAGGCACGATGCCGCAGGACCCGTGCAGTTTCGCCGAAATCGTGTCGCTCGCCAAGCGCCCGATCGTGTGACGGGGTCAGTCGACCCCTGGAACTTCGACCTCTGGGGCCGATGGACACCCCCTGAGCGCTCGCTATAATCGTCCGGCTGTGGCGCGCCTCGAATACATCAGCAACCAGGGTCAGAAGACCGTCATCAAGCTGGCGAAGACCGACGCGATTACGATTGGGCGCCATCCAGACTCCCGCATCCAGACCAGCAATCCGTCCGTGTCCCGGCATCATGGGCGCATCACGCAGGTCGACGGTGCCTGGGTCATCAAGGACATGGGCAGCTCGAACGGTACGTTCGTCGACGACGAGCAGGTCCAGCAGCGGCGCCTCACCGATGACGCGCGGCTGCGCTGCGGCGACTTCGTCATCGACTTCATGGTCGAAGACGACCGCGTGCCCATCGACGCGCAGGACGAGCCCAAGCCGCGCGCCAAGTCCAAGCGTGAGGAGCCCGAGCCGCCCCCGCCGAAGCCGACCGAGGGCAAGCGCACGGGGACCTTTGGGGACCGACCCGCGGTGGCGGCCACCCAGGACCGGCCGCCGGAGCGCCGGCCCGTCGAGTCCAAGGTCGAAAGCACGAACGCCAAGGCGACCCCGGTCGACGAACGGCCGCTGCGCTCGACGAATCCTCCGAATCGTGAGGAGCGGCCCCGTGACGAGCGGCGTGAGGAGCGCCCGCGGGAGGACCGACTGCGGGAAGAGCGCTCCCGAGACGAGCGCCCGCGGGACGAAGACCGGGTCCGCGGTGATCTGGCGGACTCACGGGGTCGCGAGTCGTCGCTCCAGCGCGAGATCGACAAGCTGAAGTCGGAGCTCGACGACGCCCGTCGCAAGGGCGGCGAGAGTGCCCACTATCTGCCCGAGGTCCAGACGCTCCGCGCCGAGGTGCGCGAGATGCGCGAGCAGCTCAGCACGCTCGAGCATCAGCTCGCGGACGCCAAGACCAAGTCGCAGCGCTACGAGCTCGAGCTCGACACGATGACGGAGAAGTACGTCCAGATTAAGGACCAGCTCACCGTCCAGAAGGAGCGTCTCGAGGACGCGCGGCGCGAGCTGGCGGACAAGGACGACGACCTCGACAAGGTCAAGACGCGCGTCGAGACCCTCGACAGCGAGGCCGCCGCCGAGCGCGACCGCGCCAACGCGTCTCGCGAGCAGCTCGCCTCGCTCAAGATCCTGGTCACGCAGAAGGACCGGCGCATCGAAGAGCTCCAGCGCGAGCTCGACCTCATGGAGTACGAGCTGCGCCAGCTCAAAGACGAGCTGGACTCCATCAAGAACGACACGACCGGCGACCAGCAGGTCATCGCGACGCTGGAGAAAAAGAACAACCAGCTGCGCCTCATCATGGCGGAGAAGGAGAACGAGATCTCCAGCCTCCGAAAGCAGATCGACGACAAGGAGATCGAGCTCCGTCAGACGCGCGCGGGCAAGGGCCTGCCCGAGGACATCCAGAAGGAGCGCTCTAAGCTCTTCGAGGACCTGTACGCCAAGAACGGGCTCATCGAGGACCTGCGCAAGAAGCTCACTGCGCTCGAGACCAAGACGTCGGAGTCGGGCGAGCGCATGCAGAAGCTCCAGTCGGAGCTCGAGAAGAAGTCCGCGCCCGTGGACGTCACGGCCCACGCCGAGTTCCGGGCCAAGACGCGCGAGGTCGAGAAGCTCGAGAAGCGCGTCAGCGAGCTCGAGGAGGAGCTCAAGTCCGCCTCCAGCCGTCTGGACGACTTTACCCCGGAAGAAAAGAAGCGGCTGCAAGGCGAGGTCGCCTTCTTCAAGCGCAAGAGCACCTCGGCCGACGAGAAGCTGCTCAAGGCCCAAGAGCGCGTCCGCGAGCTCGAGGACGACCTGCAGAAGGTCCAAACGGAGACCTCCACCTCCATCCCGGTCCAGGTCAAGGTCGGGCCGAGCGAAGAGGAGCTCGAGGAGCGCGTGCAGCGGCTGCGGGAGAAGCTCTCGGGGCGCCTCGAGGACGTCACCGAGCTCTTCCAGCAGTGGCGCGGCAACTTCTCCATGTTCCGTGGCTACTTGAAGGAGGTCGGCGGCATGATGGGCGCGCTGACGAAAGCGCCGCCGGCGTCGCTCCCGGACGAGCTGCGCGAGGCGATCGACGGCGGGAAGGCCACCGAGGCCATGGACACCATCGACAACCTGCTCCAGGTGATTGACTCGGACACGTCATCGCTACGGCAGGGCCTGAACGACTTCCGGCGAACGCTTCAGGACTAAACGACGGCATCTTTTTCGGGGGAGACGAGAGGAGCACTATGCAGCAGATTCGCAGCGCACAGGAGATCGAGGACCTCATTCGGGCCCGGTACATCCTGATCTATGTCGTCTCGCCTGAGGAGCGCCGCGTCGAGATCGAGATTCGTGACATTGGCAAGCGCCGCAACCGCAAGGTGCTGGCCTGGTCGTGCACGCAGGGCCTCGTGAACCTGGAGAGTTCCGAGAGCTTCCAGGACATCCGCGACCCGTTGCGCGCGCTCGAGTTCATCGGAAAGTACGAGGACGACGCCATCTTCGTGCTTCGGGACTTTCACCCCTACCTGCAGGACCCCACCATCACGCGGCGGCTGCGGGACCTCAACTACGAGTTCAAGGAGGGGACCAAGTACCGGCGGTCCATCGTCTTGGTGTCGAGCATCCTGAAGATCCCGGCCGAGATCGAGAAGAACATGGCGGTCGTCGACTTCGAGCTGCCGGTGCGCCACGAGATCGGCAACATCGTCGACAAGCTTCTCGGCTCGCTGCCCAACCTCACGACCAAGACGCGGACTGACCCCGACCAGCGCCAGCGCGTCGTCGAGGCAGCGCTCGGGCTCACCTACGACGAGGCCGAGAACACCTACTCCAAGTCCATCATCCGCACGCATGACTTCGATCTCGACACCATTATCGGTGAGAAGAAGAACATCATCCGCAAGAGCGGCATCCTGGAGTTCTACGAGACCGACCAGAAGATGGAGGGCGTCGGCGGCCTCGAGGTCGTCAAGGACTGGCTCAACAAGCGCAAGAAGTCGTTCAGCGAAGAGGCACGCAACTTCGGTCTGCCTGTGCCCAAGGGCATCTTGCTGCTGGGCGTGCCCGGCCGCGGCAAGTCGCTGACCGCCAAGGCCATCGGTGCTCAGTGGCAGGTCCCGCTGCTCCGGCTCGATGTGGGCAAGGTCTTCGCCGGGCTCGTCGGTCAGTCCGAGGAGAACATGCGCAAGGCCATCAAGACGGCCGAGGCCGTCGCGCCGTGCATCCTGTGGCTCGACGAGCTGGAGAAGGGCTTCTCGGGGACGCAGAGCTCGGGCCAGACGGACGGTGGCACGACCTCGCGCGTCTTTGCGAGCTTCATCACGTGGCTCCAAGAGAAGACGTCGTCCGTCTTTGTCATTGCCACGGCAAACAACGTACACTCATTGCCGCCCGAGCTCCTCCGCAAAGGCCGCTTCGACGAGATCTTCTTCGAGGACCTGCCGAGCCCTGCAGAGCGGCGGCAGATCTCGGCGATTCACCTCAAGAAGAAGAAGCGCGACGTCACGCTGTTCGACCTCGACAAGATCGTCGCGGCGACGCAAGGCTTCGCGGGCTCCGAGATCGAGCAGGCCGTCATCTCGGCGCTGTACGACGCCTACGAGGATGGCGTGGACATCGACTCCGATCGCTTCGTCAAGAGCTGCAACGAGATCATCCCGTTGAGCTACACGATGAAGGAGTCGATCGACGCCATGCGCGAGTGGTCGAAGTCCCGCGCGCGGGCCGCCTCGCTCGCCTCGGTCGAGGACGTGGACGCCGCGGCCGCGCGGCAGCTCGAGATCTGACGCTCACGGGAGAGAACACGTGTCGCACTTCACTACGGTCGAAACCAAGATCAACGATCTTCAGTGTTTGACGCGCGCGCTCAAGGACCTCGGCTACGTCTATACCGAGGCGCAGCAGGGCCAAGAGCTCTTCGTCAAAGGCTATCAGGGCCAGAAGACGGGCGCGCAGATCGCCATTCATGCGTCGAAGACCTACGACATCGGCGTGAAGATCGACGCCAAGGGCAACGCCGTCTTCGTGGCGGACTGGTGGGGCGTGGAGACCACGCGCGGCGTTGAGGAGACCGACTTCGTCAAGCAGGTCACGCGGCGCTACAGCTACCACAAGGTCATGAAGGAAGTGGAGAAGAAGGGCTTCAAGCTCGAGACCGAAGAGGTCAAGGAAGACCAGACGATTCAGATCCGCGTCCGGACGTGGAAGTAGGCGGTAGTCGTGGCCCAAAAAATCGACATCCTGTTTAGCATCGACGCCTCGGGCAACATCACCATCGCCGTCGAGGGCGCCAAGGGCAAAGACTGCGAGAAGATCACGAAGGAGGTCGAGGAGGCGCTCGGCATCGTCGTCGCGCGCGATCATACCTCCGAGTTCTTCCAGGAGACCGAGGACCGCGTCACCATCAAGCTCTCCGGCGGGAGCGAGGGTGGCTGAGGCCGCGGCTCCGGCGGGGCTCTTCCCCCGGCTGTGGCGCTACGAGCTGGGAGCGACCCCGGAGCTGTGCGTTGCGGGCGCCGCCTCCAAGGCGCGCTTCTGGGGGCCCATCCAGCGGCTCATGGCCGGCACGATGGCGCCGGTGATCCGGCTGCCTGAGCCCGACCGCCTGACGGCCAGCATCGTCGCCAAGGGCGACAAGCGCTACGGGCTCATCAAGCCGCACCGCGAGGGAAACCCCGACACCGAGGTGGACGCGACGACGCTCTCGCGGCTCGAGCACCGCACGCCGCAGTTCAACCTACGCAACGTGGAGCGGCTCGAGAAGGACCTGGACCTCGAGAACATCGAGTGGACTCAAGCCGAGATCCCCGACCGGCGCGGCTTCCAGAAGGATCTGGCCGAGGTCCGCGCGGCGCGGCTGGAAGCGCCCGAGTTCCTGACCGACATCTACAGCACGCTCGCGCTGCACGACTGGCAGGACACCTATGCGGCGGTCTTCCGCGAGAACGACTGGGAGAAATGGTACGGCAACGAGAACAAGCGGAGCGTCGGCTCGCTCTGGCGCTTCGTTCCCGCCGATGGCGGCAAGCGCACTCGCCCGTGGCAGGACGTGAAGGTGGTGCCCTACAAGTACTGGCGCGGCCGCCTCATGGCTGAGTGAGGCGACCCGCCGCGGCGAACGACTACTTGTCGGCGTCCTTGCAGTAGCCGTCCTTCCAGTTGCCTTGCGCGTCCTTGGACGGCGCGACCCACTGGCGGCCAATATTGCAGCGGCCATTCTGGACGGGCTCGTAGGGCTTGGTGCATGCACCGAGCAGGAGCGTCGCACCGATGGCCGGAGCCCACCACGTCTTGAGGTTGCGAATCGTCATGGCGTGCTTCTCTCCTTTTGCTTGCCGGGCTGGGCGGCTCGTTCGAGTCTCGGCGCAATCTCTAAACGCTCAGGCAAGGCGTGTCAACCCGCCGCTCCGCTCCCAGTTCCCGCGACGAGGTGGGAGATCACCCATGGTGACCGGTCCGGGCGGCTTTGAATGGGTGAAGTCCACGAGGAAACCGCATCTTTGTCTCGCATCGGTCCTGCATCACTGCTGCAACGAGCTCGTCGGATTCCATGCGGGGGACGACCCCGCGCCTCCGGGTTCGGGCCATCCGGACCCATCTGTAATCAGCGGCCCTGATCGCGGAATTGGGCCACGGGTCAGAGGACGATGTGCTTCCAGCCGCCATGGCGGAAGCGCCAGGCCATCGCGACCGCGAGCAACCCAAGATAGAGCACCGCGGCGCACCAGATGCCCACGATGCCGCCGTCCAGCGTGACGCCGAAGACGTAGGAGAACGGGATGAGCACGAAGAAGTGCAGCGCGAACTCGACGACCATGACGTACATCGAGTTGCCGGCGCCGAGCAAGGACTGCGCCAGGATCATGCCGACGGCGATGAACGGCGAGGCGAGCGCGATGACGCGCAGCGCGTTCTTGCCGGCCGCGATCACGCCGGGATCCGGATTGAACAGGTGGATGCACGCCTCCGGAAACGCGGCGATGACGAGGCCGATGACACCGAGGATGGCCGCGCCGACCTTGACGGCCTCCCAGCCGGAGCGCTCGGCGCGATCGGGATCCTTGGCGCCGAGCGCTTGGCCGACCAGCGTGGCCGAGGCTTGCCCGAACGCCATGCAGGTCATAAAGACGATGGCCATCAGATCGATGATGACCTTGGTCGCCGCGGAGCAGTAGGGGGGGTGTTTGTCGAAGACCTCGGCGTGCAGGCCTGACGTCCAGACCGACGCCGGTGCCCGGCCGAACGTGCCCGGGCCAAACGAGGCGTAGTCCGGCAAGCCGCGCACGGCGGCCTGGCGTGTGTCCGTGTCGATCCAGCCGACGATGACGAGGAACATAGCGAAGCCCGACATGACGACGAACGTGCCGATGCCGCCGGGCAGGCCGACACGTGCGACGGTCTTGGCGATCTGGCCGTCGAAGGAGCCCCACTGAAAGACGCGATACGAACGGCGCGTCTCGCCGTCCGCGGCCGCGAAGAACATGATGCCGAGGCCGATCCACGTGGCGATGAGCGAGGCGAGGCCCGAGCCGCCGACGCCCATCTCGGGGAAGGGGCCGACCCCGAAGATGAGCAGCCAGTTGAGCACGATGTTGGCGATGTTCATGACGATGGCCGCGGTCATGTGGACCTTCGTGCGGCCGATGCCGTCGAAGAAGCCCTTCAAGATGATGGTCATGACCATCGACGACATCCCGATGATGCGGTAGGTCGAGAACGCCACGCCGAGCTCGACGACCTTGGGATCGGTGTACGCCATGCGGAAAATGGCTGGCAGGGCTGCGATGATGCCGACGCTCGCGACCGCCGAGACAAGACCGCCGACCCAGAGGGCGGTGTCGAGCACCGGGCCCGCCCGCTCCAGGTTGCCCTCACCGACGCGCCGGGCCACCAGCGCCTGTGTGCCGACCGAGAGCGAGGCGATGAGCCCGCCGAAAGCCCACAGCAAGATGATGCTGAAGCCAATGGCCGTCTGGCCCGGGATGCTCTCCTCCGCGGGAAGGCGCCCGACGAGGATGGTGTCGACCTGGTTGACCGCCGTCTGCGCGAGCATGGCGATCGCGATCGGATACGCGAGGCGTAGGATCCGGGAGGCGAGAGGTCGGTCGAAGCGAAAGTTCATGGCGCGGTTGCTGCCCCAAGGGCCCGCGCACCGTAGGGGAGGCTTCGAGCAAAGGCAAGCTGGCGCCCAAAGTCGCGTTGACACGCTCGAACTTGTTGTCGATAATGGGCCGAGTTTTGGAGATTCGCAGAATTCTTCAACGATTTCAAAACGTTACGCCCGAAGGAGCCACTCGATGACCACGAAAATGACGCTCGCCCTGGCCGGAATTGGTGCCACCACGCTGTTGAGCGTGGGCTGCGGCAACAACAACAGCGGCGGCGGTTGCTCGAGCAACGCGCAGTGCGGCAACCAGATCTGCAACAACGGTGTCTGCGTCCAGTGTACGCAGGACTCGCACTGCAACGGCAACGACAAGACGCTCGAGTGCCAGAACTACGCCTGCGCCAAGGTCGCTGGCGCCTGCGGCACGGACGCCGAGTGCCCCGGCGGTCGTTGCTGGAACGTGGCCGGCAAGGCCTATGGCAAGTGCGGCCCGGCCCGTCGCTAGACCAATAGCGACGCGCTGTTGACACGGTGGGCCCCTTTCGCTACAAGGGGCCGTACCCTTCGTGTGCGGTGTAAACACGGCCGATGTCGCGCCTGCACCGCCTGCAACAGACTGGGAGAGTGGACCATGACCTCGACGACGCGAAACCTGCTCACCTTCTCGATGGCGGCAATTATCGCCGGGATGTTCGGCTGTGGGCCGAGCTATCCGAACTGCGACACCGACGAGATCTGCCAGTCCAAGCGCGAGGTCTGCGTCAACGGCCAGTGCCGCCAGTGCCGCGATGACTCGCACTGCTCGTCCTTCGGGGCCTGCGGCGTGTGCGAGGGCAACTCGTGCAGCAAGCGGTCGGGCTGCTGCCAGAGCGATCTGGACTGCCCCCGCAACGGGCGCTGCTGGATGGTCGCCGGTCAGAACTACGGCTGGTGCGGCAAGCAGTGCGACAAGGATCACCCGTGCCCGCCCGGCCAGCGTTGCAACGCCGAAGGCGTGTGCGAGCCGGACGTCGAGTGCGGCCCAGGCGTGCCGTGCCCCCCCGGCAAGGTGTGCGAGAACGGACGCTGCGTCGCGCGTTGCGAGGCGGAGGCCATCTACTTCGACTACAACGAGCACCGCCTCCGCGAGGACGCCAAGGGCACGCTGTCGAAGAACGGTGACTGCGCCAAGGGCCGTGGCGGCACGGTCCGCATCGAGGGTCACTGCGACGAGCGCGGCGACGCCGAGTACAACCTCGCGCTGGGCGAGCGCCGCGCCAACGCGGCCAAGGAGTACCTCCAGAACCTGGGCATCGCGGCTGGAAGCATCAAGACCATCTCGTACGGCAAGGAGAAGCCGACCTGCACGGAGTCGAACGAAGGGTGCTGGTCCAAGAACCGGCGCGACGAGTTCCACTTCGAGTAGGCTGCTCCTCGGGGGCCTCCGGGCCCCCAGCCTCCCATGCGCGCCTCCATTCTCCCCCTCCTCGTTGTTGGCCTGACGTCTGTCGGGTGTGTCTCGCTCGGTCGCTATCAAGAGCTCGAGCTGCGCGTCGTCGCCATGGAGAAGTTCCGCGAGGAGACGCTCCAGGCGGCCAAGACCAACCAGGAGCGGCTCGAGGAGCTCGTCGGGCGCATCAAGACGCAGGCCGATGAGCTCAAGAAGGCGACCGCCAACTCGACAGCCAAAGGCAACGATCTCGCCGACGATCAGCGCAGGCTCAAGGGGCAGATCGAAGAGCTCGACTTCACCGCCGTTCGATTGGGCGGTCAGGTCGAGGTGATGCGCAAGTTCATGGAGCAGCGCTTTGGGACCACGCTGTTGGCGTTGCCTCCCGACGTGCCCAAAGATCCCAAGGCGATGTTCAAGTACGGCATGGACAAGCTGAAGGCGGGCCAGGTCGACATCGGGCGCGCCGTCCTGCGGCAGTTCGCCCACGAGAACCCCACCGATCCCGACGCACCCAAGGCCCTGCTGGCCATCGGGGACTCCTATCGCACGGCCAAGGACTGGAACAGCGCGCTCAAGGTCTACAAGGACATCTTCGAGCGGTACAAGGACAAGCCCGAGGCTCCCACCGCGCTGTTTCTGGCCGGCAAGGCGCTCCACGACCAGAAGAAGTGCAAAGAGGCGCAGGGGATGTGGAAGTACCTCATCCAGAACTTCCCCAAGTCGCCCGAGTCCACCGAGGCGAAGGGCCTGCTCAAGCTCAAGTGTTGACCCGCTGACCTGATGGCAGAATACAGCGTCATTGTCATCGGAGGCGGTCACGCCGGGGTCGAGGCCGCCCACGCGGCCGCACGGCTCGGACTCCGCGTCTTGTTGCTCACCATGAACGTCGACAGGATTGGCGCGATGAGCTGCAACCCGGCGATCGGCGGCGTCGGAAAGGGGCACCTCGTGCGCGAGATCGACGCGCTTGGCGGCGTCATGGGTCTCGCGGCGGACGCGACGGGCATCCAGTTTCGGCGGCTCAACGCCTCCAAGGGGCCCGCAGTGCGGGCGCGGCGATGTCAGAGCGACAAGGCGCGCTACGCGACGTGGGTCCGCACGTGCCTCGAGGGCACGCCCAACCTCGATCTCAAGCAAGGCACGGTCGAGGACCTGCTGTTCGATGACGGCGGGGCGGTCGTCGGCGTCGTCACCGCGATGGGCCAAGTCTATCGCGCCGCGGCGGTCGTCATCACGACCGGCACCTTCCTTGAAGGCGTCTTGCACGTCGGCGAGCGCCAGAGCGAGGGCGGTCGCGCTGGCGACCCGGCGTCGAAGGGGCTCGTCGGCACGCTGCGTCGGCATGGGCTCGAGCTCGGCCGCCTCAAGACGGGGACGGTGCCGCGGCTCGATGGTCGCACCATCGACTGGGCCTCGCTCGAGGTGCAGCCGGGAGACGATCCACCGGCGACCTTCAGCTTCCATGGCCAGGGCGCCGAGCTGCCCCAGCGCTGCTGCTGGATCACGCAGACGACCGAGCGCACCCACGCCCTCATCCGCGAGAGCCTGCACCGCAGCCCCATGTACTCGGGCCAGATTCAAAGCCGCGGGCCACGGTACTGCCCCAGCGTGGAGGACAAGGTCGTCCGCTTCGCCGACAAGGAGAGCCACAAGATTTTCCTGGAGCCCGAGGGGCTCGACACGGTCGAGATCGACCCCAACGGCATCTCCACGAGCCTGCCCGCCGAGGTGCAACTCGCGCTCGTACGTTCGAGTCCGGGGCTCGAGCGCGCCGAGATCGTGCGCTTTGGCTATGCCGTCGAGTACACCTACGTCGATCCGCGGCAGCTCGACCGCTCGCTTGCCGTGCGTGGGCTGCCGGGGCTGTTCCTGGCGGGCCAGATCAACGGGAC
>SXGT01645106.1_pt1 | contig 11579 bp, 11 predicted proteins | sample 3176221 | NCBI WGS metagenome assembly SXGT01 (sample SAMN11356862, study PRJNA531348) | freshwater metagenome | isolation source: freshwater sample F1-120 | place: China: Fuxian Lake, Yuxi | collected 2017-12-25
CCAGGGCCAGGCCCAGCAGGCGGCGGCGGGTCAGCGGCTCGTCGAGCAGCCAGAGCGAAAGCAGCGCGCTCCACACCGGCATGGTGTAGCCGAGGATCGCGGCGCGCCCCGAGGGCAGCATGCTGACGCCATAGATGGCGAAGACGTTCCAGCCCGCGATGTTGCAGGCGGCCAGGCCGACAAGCTGCCGCCAACGTCCGGCAGGAACTTGCAGCGACTGCCCGGAGAAATGGGCGATGGCGAACAGTCCCAGCGACGCGAGCACGATGCAGTCGCCGCGGAAGACCAGGCGCGGAATGTCGACGATCACCAGTTTCATGATCGGCCAGTTGAAGCCCCAGCCGAGCGAGAGCAGGGCCAGCAGGATGATGCCGGCGCGCGGCAGGCGGGACGAAGGCATGGCGCGAGTGTCGCATGGCATCCCTGCCATTACAATCGACCGATGCCGGTTCCGCGCCTCCTGCCCCTGCTCGCCCTTGCGACCCTGCTGGCGCTGCTGCTGGCAGCGGCCTTGCTGGCGGCCGGGCATGGCGCGCCGGCGCTGGCGGCGCACATCGGCTTTGCCCTCGGCGTGATGCCCCTGATCCTTGCCGCCATGAGCTACTTCGTGCCGGTACTGACCCGCGGCGAGGCGCCCGGTGCCGCCGCCTGGTGGCCGCCACTGCTGGCGCTGGGCGGAGGCAGCCTGCTGCTTTGGGCGCTGGCCACCGATTATTCCAGCGTCGTCATCAGCCTGGCGGCGCTGCTGGCGCTTGGGGCCGGGCTGGGGTTGGCTCTGTGGGCGATCCATCGCGTGCGGCGAATGCTGGGGCGACGCCACCCGGGCATGGACTGGTATCTCGCCGCGCTCGGCATGCTGGTGCTGGCCTTGTGCGCCGTACTTGCGATGCCGTGGTTTCCCGAACAGCATGCCCAGTTGAGGCTGTTCCACCTGCACGCCAACCTGCTCGGCTTCGTTGGCCTGACCGCGCTGGGCACCCTGCAGGTGCTGTTGCCAACCTGCATTGGACAGGCCGACCCCGATGCGGCCGAACGAGTGCGGCGAGACCTCAAATGGGCCGCGGCAGGCAGCCTGCTGCTCGCGTTCGGCGCGGCGCTCCCCCGTCCGGTGGGGCTGGCGACTGCCGCTGCGGGGGGGCTGCTTTACCTGGCGGTGGTACTGCACATGCTTTCCGCATGGATCGCGCGCTTCCGCGGAGCCCTGCTGGCGCCCCACGGCGCGGCCGCGTCCCTGTTCGCGGCGGCGCTCGGATTTTGCGGTCTGCTGCTGCTCGGCCTGGCGCACGGACTTGCTCTCCTGTCCGGACGTGCCGCCATCGTTGGCTTCGTCGTCGCTTTCCTGCTGCCGCTGGTCAGCGGCGCGGCGGCGCAGTTGCTGCCGGTCTGGCTCAGGCCAGGCGTACAGGGCCCGTGGCATGCGGAGCTTCGTCGGCGCCTGTCCCGCTGGAGCGGCGTGCGCGGGGCTGTCCTGGTGCTGGCCGGCCTGGCGCTGGCGCTGGCGCTGGCCTGAAGGCCGAAGGATTGCCGGAAGCGGATGAACCAGTACGTTGCGCCGGTTCAGAGGGGAGTTTGGTGGGTTGTCACAGATTCGAACTGTGGACCTACGGATTAAGAGTCCGCTAAAGTTGCCATTCCTACATGTTGATAGTCGCATCAAAAACGCCTTGAAGACCCATATCTGCCAGCATTAATGATGATGGCTTGAATAGAGCGGAACATTGCGGAATTCCCCTACATGGCGTATAAATCCCTACATGGCCCCTACATGGGGCGGTGAAGTAGGGGGCGGCGACCGTGGGAACGAAGAAAAAGGAACACTTCACGGCTGGCCGGGTAGCCCGGTATCAATGCGACCCCGGCAAGACGCAGACTATCTTTTGGGACGATGAAGCTCGCGGGCTTGGGTTGCGCGTGACAGCTGCCGGGGCCAAGAGCTACATCTTCGAGGGGTGGCTGCATGGCAAGTCCCTCCGCGTGACCATCGGCGACGTCAACACCTGGCCGATTGACTCGCAGAAGGGCGGCAAGTCGGCGCGAGGGGAGGCAACCCGCCTAAAGACCCTGACCGACCAGGGCATCGACCCGCGCCAGCAGAAGCTGGACATGGCCGTTGCCGCCGATGCGAAGCGAGCCGAGAGCGGACGCCAGCGTTTGACCTTGACTGATGCCTGGAAGTCCTACACCGACGCCCGCCGGCACACATGGAGCGAGCGCCATGCCGCCGACCATGACGCTGTGGCGCATCGGGGTGGCGTGAATCGCAAGCGAGGGGCCGGCAAGACGATGGCGGGGCCGCTGGCATCCATACTCGCCGTGAGGCTGCATGACATGACCGGCGAGCGTATTGCCAAGTGGCTGGAGATTGAAACCGCAACGCGGCCGACGTCGACGGCGCTGGCCTTCCGTCTGCTGCGGGGTTGCCTGAACTGGTGTGAGTCTGAGAACGCGACCAAGGGCTTGGTGCCGGCCGGCGCCCTGGTGGCCCCCAAGGTACGCGATGCTCTGCCGTCCAAGGTGGCGAAAGATGATTGCTTGCAACGGGAGCAGTTGCCGTTGTGGTTCGCTCACGTTCGCGCCCTGAGCAACCCCGTCCATGCCGCCTACCTGCAAGCCCTCCTGATTACGGGCGCGCGGCGGGAGGAGCTGGCAGGAATACGGTGGGATGACGTCGACTTCCAATGGCAGAGCATCACCATCCGGGACAAGGAGGATGGCGAGCGCACGATACCGCTGACGCCATACGTCGCCGCGCTGCTGGCCGCGCTTCCCCGCCGCAATGAGTGGGTATTCTCAAGCCCGCTGGCCGCGTCTGGACGGTTGATGGAGCCGCGCCTGGGTCACGACAAGGCATTGACCGCTGCGGGCCTGCCTGCGCTGTCCCTGCATGGACTGCGCCGCTCTTTCGGTACGTTGAGCGAGTGGTGCGAAGTGCCGACCGGCGTGGTGGCACAAATCATGGGCCACAAGCCGAGCGCCATCGCCGAGAAGCATTACCGCCGCCGTCCGCTTGACCTGCTGCGTAGTTGGCACGTCAAAATCGAGGCATGGGTGCTGGAACAGGCGGGAATCGAATTCAAGGCTGCGCCGGCAGGGTTGAAGCTGGTATCGGCCTGACCGAGCAAGCGACAGACTACCGCGACGGCGTGAAAAGCGGGACACCTTCACCCGCCTGTCTGGTGCTTCATTCTTGAGGGGCATTGGAAGGATGCACGATGTTAAAAATACTACTCGCTGCCGACGACAACGATAGACGCGGCAACATCATTCTCGGCAACGTCGCTAAGGCGATTGCAAAAGCCAATTTGCCCGATGCAGAACGCAAACTGAATAGCGAATTGACGTCCAACGAAATTGAGCTTGCAAAGGACTTTTTCGACAGCCCGCCGGACGAAAGGAAGCGACTAATCTTTGAGCGTACCGAGCATTGTTTGATTGACGTCGATGCTGGTGCAATCCTTGGCACTCCTAACACCAGGAGACACGCGAATCTATTTACCGCCGAGAAAGATGCTTGGGCCGAAATCCGTGCAGGTGTAGTGTCCAAAAAACTGCACCCGATTGACCCAGACACCAATGCTTCGCTTGGAGGCGACAACTATGGACATGGAAGCGTCAAGTTTGACCAACTGAAGGTGTGGGGAGTTGCGGCAGGATATGAGTTCAGGATTGCAACGAGCAACGATTCGCAGCGCCTGACCGGAGAACCGCCGATAGTCGGCGCTTGTTCGACGGCGACCATTAAGGAGGCGAAGCCGCAACCGGAAACAGATAAGCCATGGTTAATCGCAGACACGACAGACCCAGAACCTGAGCAAGATTGGTACATACCGGCGCGATATTTTGCGCGGCAACTTGTCAAGGACGATTCCTCACTACTAAAAAAGCGCCTCACGCTGGCCGAAAAAGTTGTTCAGTCCTTAACAAGCGTCAAAATAAAAAAGCGGGGCGGAACGAAATCGTTTGACCCCGCCACGGTGCTAAAAGCTTTCTCAAAAGTGAATCTAGGATAAAACTCCCAAACTTTCGCCGAAAGTTTTGTGCGCTTTTAGCCATTCCGCCCAGTCGTGGCAAGGATTCCTACAAACTCTCACTTCCTCTGGTAAGCGTTTAACGCTCCAAAATAATTCAACCATCAACACGCCGACATAGGCAATCCCGCCAAGGCGTATTTCTCCCGAAGGAGGAATGATGGTTTCCGAAAACTTCCCTGAACTTGCTGCCGTCGCCAAGGGGCGCGACTTCATTACGCTGCGCGAACTTTCAAAAGCCCTAAACCGCGCCGAGCAAACCCTGCGAAAGCTCCATTGCACCCAAGGCGAGGTGTATGGAATACGGCTTCATAAGATAGGCGGACGCTTACTGGCTTCGGTGGCTGATACTGCCGCGCTGCTGAACGGGAGCAAGAAATGAAAACGGCCCCGAACCAGACCGCATTCGAGACCGCCCCCGACAAGGCGAATCATACCATCGGCAAGTTTGCCGGCACGGACAATCCGCGACACCTGCGTGCAATCCCTGCGTTGCAGAACCGCCCGCTGCCTCGCGAGCATGGCGACCGCGCAGCCGGATGCTCGAACTTCCCCGACCTAATAGCGGAGCTTCGTCGCCGGGGGCTTGAGATTCCCTGCGAGCGCGTACCCGACCGCGACCGCGACGGCAACCCAATCAAGCGCGGCGTCTATCACCTGACTGATGCCGACCGACGCAAGCTGCTTCATTGGCTTGCCAAACGCAGTCGCGTGAAAGTCGGCGCTGGCGCAACGGCAACCCTGTTCGGTGAATCATCATGAGCCGGGGCAAAGCCAAAGCCACTTTGCTGATTGAGCGGGCAATACACGACATAGTCGCCGAACGTGCCCCGCTAACGGTGAGGGACGTTTGCTATGGGCATTGACCAAAACGAGCGCAAACGTCAACGCGGCGTGGATGCACCAAAGCTGTCCACCAAGCATCCTATCGCCGCCCTTGAAAAGCGTGTCATTGACTCTGAAGCATTCGCGTCTTTGCCAGCATCGGCTGTCGTCGTCTTGCTGCTACTAGCGCGCAACCTTGACCGAGGGCGTAACGGACATGTATTCCTTTCAAAAGTGGATGCGGAGCAGCATGGCGTGGAGAAGAAGACGCTGTACCGTCAGTTGAAGAAATTGACTGCGTATGGCTTCATCTATCAGACCGCAAGGGGTGGGCATGGCCGCTGCTCGAAGTACGCCCTGACGTGGTTGCCGTTGACCAAGGACAAGGCTGGCCTGCATCTGGGAAACTTCGAGTCATGCGCCTACTTAGCCCATGAAAGTGAGCTGATTGCGTGGAAAAAGCGAGGGGGGAAAATGTCTCCAAGTAGGGGACAAAAAGCCCCCCAGGCTGTCAAGCTGGGAGACAAAAAGCCCCCCAGAGTAGGGGACAAAAATCCCCACATTGAATTAATACCAATACACGATGTAGAAGGCAGCATTGCAGCGTCGATGGTGACCACGACCGCAGCCGAGCCACAACGGGCTACCGCCCCTTGGCAAGGGCAAGGCGTGGGCCAAGCAAAGAAAACCCCACCAAGGGCCGCTGCTGCCGTCCCGAATGCCGAGGGCGAAGTCTGCCGGATACCTGACGACGCGCCTGCCGCGTCTTGGGATTCCGACCTGGGTGAGTTTCGACCACTACCGCATCAAAAGGGACGGGCAAGTGACTATAGCTTTCCTGATGACCCGCTTTGATGGTGGCAGACATGGACAAGAAACTCAGACCTACCCCCTACCCCTTTGGCAGCGAACGGCGGCGCCAGTACATCGTTACCGAGCTGAAATGGGGATGGTCAAGCAGCTACCGTGAGGCGGTTGCGAAGGTTGCCGCCGCGAATCATCGGGCCAGGAGCACACCCCGACCAGGCGAGCGGTGCGGGGCCAAGACCCGTAGGGGAACGTCATGCCTTTGCAAGGCTTTGAGGAACGGACGATGCAAGCTGCACGGCGGGAAATCGACCGGGCCACGGACGGCGGAAGGAAAGAAAAAGTCAGCGGCGAACCTGCTGCGATGTTGAAAGATGTTGAGGTTTTCGGGTACTACGCGCCCGTGCGTCATGGGGTTTCCCCACCAGTAACGCGCAGGCGCGTCATGGGCTTTCGGCATCGACAATCAGGAGAGACAGCATGAAGACGATAAAGAGTGCGATCAACGAGACCGCGCATTGCATGGCGCAGGTCAGTCAGACGCGGATCAGGTACCTACCAGACCAGCAAGTGATTAGGTCTCCATAACCCACACCCTTGCCTCGTCCATGAAGGCAAAGATGCGCAAGGGATATGGGCTAAGTCCAATATTCATATACGCATCGATCGATTTTAATACCTCTGAATTGGCTCCGACAATAGCGATCTTTAGCCTCGGGTTCGTTCTTGAAGCTGCCCCGTCAAGTGCAGACGAAACCGCGGCTTCATCGTGGCTCCACGCAAAGTAATCGCATTCGCTGAGGTCGTGAAGAGAGTAGCGCAGGAGTTCAAAATCGGGATGTGCATGTAAGTACTGCTGCATTTGAATCAACTCTGAATTCGAGGCACTTCCCCACCATTTGGTGAGTAGCCCGCTTTTTTCCCGAGAGATGCTGTAGGGCATGGGCTAGTTTCCAGGTCAGAACAAGTGAGAGGGCAGCCATTCGCTGTTGTGGAATAGCCGAAATCTCCGAACCATGCATGGCACTCGCCATTGACCCGTAGAGCAAGAACTATCCCTTCAGGATAACCAACTATGTCCGCGCTCGCAATACACACTTTAGATATAGCCGTCGCTGGCCGTTCCCGCTGCAATGCTGCCGCTGGGCTTGCTGTTTCTGGTGCTAGCGCCGCGACTGAGCCGCACGGGGGCAAGCGGACGATGGCGGGCGGTCAAAGGCCGGAAAATCATCGAAGGGTGCAGAAAGTCGGCGCTGGCGGGACGGCGGCAGTTGAAATCGGGATGTAAGTTCTATACTGACTACCGAACCCCACCGACCTTGCCAAGGTCAACAAGAATGAAGCCTTTCAGAAGCAGAAGCCAGTTGCTGTTCCTGCGTATTCAAATTGGCATCGTTTCGTCGATGCTGTCCGTGCGCTCTTTGGTGGGGCAAAGGCAGATCAGAAAGCCTATGGGCAATCGAGTGCGGCCAATAGACGCGCCCTTGCCCGCAATAACGAACTTGCATCGTGGGTGGAGTTCGAGACCCTCGAAGAGAAACTCCATAGCCTCTTGGATGAACTTCTCAAAACCCAGGAGCAATCGCTTTCTCAGAAGGCAACCGCGCTGCTTGGTCGGGTAACAGCCCTTTGTGGTGGCAGTCGCAGCGCCGTTTTCCCGTCCGGTACGCGAAGGCGCGCGCGACATGAGCTTTGTTGCCGACGATGTTGTCAAATGTGTCTATTTGAACAATCCGCACGCGCGGGTGCCATGGGGTTTCGCCACCAGTATTGCGCGCACGCGTCATGGGGTCTGGATCGAGGGAGTGGGAAACGACAGTCGAAGGATCAGCCTGGAGTGGCTGGATGTGGCAATTCCTCAACCGGCATCGAGTTCTCGACCAATCGAAAAGCTCTGTAAGGCTCTACGAGACCGCCGCACGCTATGTGCTGCCCGCGATGGTGTTCCTCGTCGGCCTGAGGAAGAACTTTGACCTCTGTTGCGCTATCTACGAGTCGGAGCGATGGGCTAACGCTTTTTCGGTGCATATAAGGATCTATCGTCTGCCGTATTGAATCGATTTTGCAGGCCACCTTGAAGCGGCCCATTCCGCAGCATCATCGAGAGAAACAGGATCACCACTTGCCAAAGGGCCGTTGGCTGGGTTGCCGATGATGACGATCCACGCATGAACGGCGGCTGCTCGATGGATCAGTCGGTGGAGAATTTCCTCAGTAGGCCGGCATTGGCTTGGCTTGACTTGTCCCAATCCTTCCATACGAAGCTCCCCGGCAATGACAACATATGCCATAGGCCAACAGCGCATATTGGAACGCAGTTGCTGGTAGTAGCGGCCTGCGATGCGAATCATGGAATCCTTCCCTCCGCTGTGATCCTATCCTTCAGTCCGGCACGGAACAATGCCTACTTGAAGACATGGCGATGCAAAGGGGCCAAGTGTATGGCGCGTGCGATGGATGAATGAAGTATTCGGGCAAGAGGTGGCGGGGGAGGTGTTTGAATGCCAAAATGGGTTAAAGACGAAGGGGGAGAAAAATATGCAGGCCGAGAACATTAGCCCTTGCACACCAATCAGGTTGTTTATTGCGCTGGCCGTTCTACTGATCGTGATTACCTTTGGCCTTGCTGGTTGCAGCGAACCAAGTACCTCAACGAGTAAAGAAGTCGCGCCAAAGGCGCAGCAGGAAATCCTGCTCAGCATCGATGAACTTCAAAAACGCGCGGAAGCTGGTGAAGCCGAAGCGCAATTCAAGCTGGCGAAGAAGTATCGCGACGGGAAAGACATTGGTAAGGATGTCACCAAGGCGTTGTCATGGTTTGAGAAGGCTGCCGCACAAGGTCATGCGAAAGCGCCGGAATACCTCGGCGGCATTTATTTCAACGGAAAGGGTGTGCCCAAAGACTGGAAAAGGGGTGTCGAGTGGTGGGAAAGAGCGGCATCGCAAGGTTCCGGGTGGGCGCACGCCGCGTTAGGGCAAACATATGAGCAAGGCGTTGAAGTCGATAAGAATTCAATGAAAGCGAAGGAGCACTTCGGCCAAGCTTTCAGAATAAATTCAGGCGAAGCTGAAAAGGGCGATGCAGAAGCGCAGCATATCCTTGGTGTGCTGTACGAATACGGGTGGGGGACGGAAAAGAACGAGCTGAAGGCCGTTGATTGGTATCAAAAATCAGCAAGTCAGGGGGATGCATCCGCTCAAATCAAGCTAGCGCAGATGCTGGAGGATGGCAGGGGGACGAATAAAGACCTGGTTAAAGCATTTGAATGGCGGTTAAAGGCGGCGCAGCAGGAGGGTGCAGAGGCACAGCTCCTCGTCGGCGATATGTTCAAGGAAGGGCGAGGTACGACAAAGGACTTGGTGAAGGCTTTGCATTGGTACAAAAAGGCGGCTGAACAAGGGAATGCAGAGGCGCAGATTGCTGTGGGGGTGGCTTACGACAATGGCGCTGGTGTTGAACAGGACTCAGCGAAGGCTCGTGAATGGTTTGAAAAGGCGGCCGGACAAGGAGAGACCCACGCGATGCACAACCTCGCAATATTGCATGAGCATGGGCGCGGTACTGCTAAGGACATGGCCAAAGCCGTCGAGTGGTACAAGAAGGCAGCGGAACTTGGACATTCTGAATCGATGGTTTCGCTAGGTGTCGGGTACGACAGCGGCGATGGTGTTGAAAAGGATTCAACTGCGGCCTTCATGTGGTTCAAGAAGGCGGCTGACCAAGGCAATGCGACCGCGCAATACTACCTGGCCATACTTTATCAAAACGGGCGCGGCGTCAAAAAGGACGCAGGTAAAGCATTTGAGTTGGTTCAGAAGGCCGCTGGGCAGGGCAATCGTCGTGCACAGTCCTCGCTTGGCGATGCATATAGAACCGGGGAAGGTGTTGCCAAGAACCCAAGCAAGGCGCTTGAGTGGTTTAGGAAAGCTGCCGAGGGTGGAAGTGCGTATGCACAGTTCCGTGTAGGTGGTGCCTACTTCCGGGGCGAAGGCGTCCCCAAGAACGCAGCTTCTGGATTCGAGTGGATGCAAAAAGCTGCTATTCAGGGAGATGTCGACGCGCAGGGAATGGTTGGTTGGGCATTCAAAGAAGGGCAGGGCATCCCGCAAGATCCCGTGCTTGCATACGCATGGATGAATCTCGCGCTTTCAAGCCAGGCTTTGGCCAGGACATCGTTGGACATTTTGGGGGCGCAGCGTGCCGATTTGGAGCAGCGGCTCAAGCCGGAGGCGCTGGCGGAGGCTCAGCGCCTCTCTTCCAACTGGAAAAATGGACAAGTTCTCGCGCGGGAAAAGGTATCGGCAGTTGGCAAATCTAACTCCAGCGAAGGGCAGGTGCCTAAAAAAGTTGGAACGGGAACCGCATTCTGGGTGGGTAACTCTGGTGAGGCCGTCACAAACCATCATGTTGCTGGCGAGTGCAAGGAGGTAAAGATTGCAGGGCACGATGGTGTGGTCAAGGTAGTGACAGCGGATACGGTAAATGACCTGGCGCTTCTGAAATATTCAGGCGCCGTTGAAAATGCCGCGCCAGTTGCTGCTGAACCTGTGAAGCTACGCCAGGGGGATGAAATAGTGGTTTTTGGTTTTCCTCTGAATTCGGCACTTTCTTCAGGTGGCAACCTAACTCCGGGCGTTATTAGTGCGCTCACGGGGCTTGGCAACAACACGAACCAGATTCAGGTCACAGCGCCAATTCAGCCAGGTTCAAGTGGCAGCCCTGTGCTGAACAAGAAGGGCGCTGTGGTTGGCGTAATAACTGGAAAGCTATCCGACTCAAAGATGGCAAGGTCGACTGGGCAAGTTGGGCAAAACGTCAACTTTGCCGTCAGCGGTCAGACGCTGAGAGCTTTCCTTGACGCACATAAAGTCGAGTATCGAACCGGCAGAGTTCTATCTTTTAACAAGAGCGCGGCCGACCTCGCTGACGAGGCGCGCAAGTGGACGCTGGTGGTGGAATGCTGGAAATAGGTTCCTGCAAAGTTGGCGCTGGCGGAACGGCGGTAGTTGCATTCGGGATGTAAGTTCTATACTGGCTACCGAACCCCGCCGAGCTTGCCAAGGCCAACAAGAATGCGACTTTTCAGCCTCAAAAGCGAATTCCTACACCGGCGTATTCCATGTGGCATCGTCTTGTCGATGCTGTCCGTGCGCTGTTTGGCGGGCCGAAGGCATACCAAGAAGCCTATGAACGGGCGATTGCTGCCAATAGCGCCATTGCCCGCAATAATGAACTTGCATCGCGGGTGGAGTTCAAGACCCTCGAAGAGAAACTCAATAGCCTCTTGGATGAGCTTCTCCAAAGGCCAGAGCTTAGTTTTTCTCCGGGCGGAGCGGCGTATTCGATCCGGGGTGGCGTCGTAGAATCGCCTCGAAGTGCTGGTCAAGCGTTCCCGGCACCACAGCAAAGACGCGTGCTAGTCCGGCTTCCTTGACGTCACGGCACACAGCGCCCGCGCCCGCTTGATCGGCGAGATTGCCGGCGTCGAGGCTTTGAGCGCCCAATCGGCTACGGTCAAAAGGCGTTTCAACATCTGCGGGCCAAGGTCGCGTAGAGGCCAGCCAGGCGTGCTACAAAAAGAAGGACGGCGCTCGCGAGACGGAGGTTCCGGCATCCCCGACGGCAGCCCTTGCAAGCCGCAAGCTGTCGAGCGGTTTTATTGCTGGTCTGCACCGTGGCGAAGCGGGGCGGATTAGAAGGGACGGCGGCAGCGGGGGCGAGAAAGCCATGACGCAGCTTTACCGCGTGATGGCGTGGTATCGGTTGGCACGGCGGAACGGACAGCGGATTGATCGAGAACCCCTACATGGCCCCTACACAGAGCCGAAGACAGCGTAAAGAAAAACGGCCCCCATCGCTGGAGGCCGCTTGAATACTGGTGGGTTGTGAGTGGCTCGAACACTCGACCTACGGATTAA
>SXGT01757226.1_pt1 | contig 11579 bp, 5 predicted proteins | sample 3176221 | NCBI WGS metagenome assembly SXGT01 (sample SAMN11356862, study PRJNA531348) | freshwater metagenome | isolation source: freshwater sample F1-120 | place: China: Fuxian Lake, Yuxi | collected 2017-12-25
GCGCGCGTGCGCCTGATACAGCCGGTGCACGCCGGTGGTGGTCTCTTCGCTCAACCCCTTGATTTCCTTGATTAACTCTGGGTAGCGCTGGTGCACCCACCAGGTCAGGTCGCCGCCGTCGTCCAAGATGAGATTCGGGCCGCGACCGCCCGCGAACGCAAAAAGCTGTTGCTCCAGGCACCAGTCATACTCAGCCAGCGTCTCGCCCTTCCACGCGTAGACCGCAACGCCGGCCGCCGCGATGGCTGCCGCGGCGTGGTCCTGGGTGCTGTAGATGTTGCAGGAGGTCCAGGTCACCTCGGCGCCGAGCGCCTGCAGCGTCTCAATCAACACCGCGGTCTGAATCGTCATGTGCAAGCAGCCGGCGATGCGAGCGCCGGCGAGCGGCTTGGACGTTGCATACTTGGCGCGCAACGCCATCAAACCGGGCATCTCCTTTTCGGCGATGCGGATCTCTTTGCGGCCCCAGTCGGCAAGCCCGATGTCCGCGACTTTGTAGGGTAAACGGCCGCTGGTGGCGGTGTTGGTCGTGGCGGATGCGGGCGCGGCCGTTGCGGCTACTGCGTTGAGCGACATGGTTTTGGGCTCCAGGAGGGGACGGTGCGGCTGCGCCGCGGGCGCGACAGTGTGCCGCAATTGCGGCTGGGTTGGCAAGGATGTGGCGACAGCTCGGTCGGGCCAGGGCTATCGCAAAGTCGGCTTTCCCTGTGTTGGGTGCGGACAGGGTTCCATCCCTGTCCCTTTCAGTCGCGCGATTACACGTTGCCCGGACAGGCACAGAGGCCAGTCCGCACCCGAAAACCTGGATCTTGCGATTGCCCTGTCGGTCGGGCAACGGCCAGTTGCCAGTAACCCTGCATCCGTGCGAAAACACCCTCTGTCGGCATTGGCCGGGTTGGCGGCCGCGGGGAGGCTTTGGGATGCGCTTTCGCACAGGTATTCAGCATTACGCCAGGTTGGCTGCGGCAGCAGCGACACTGGTTGCCGCCGCACCCGCGCAGTTGGCCCATGCAGACGATCCGCCACCGCAGCCGCCTCCGACGGTCCCGGAACCACCACCGCCGCCGCCGCCTGCGCCCGCCCCGGCACCAGCACCTGCGCCCGCACCGGCATCGGCACCCGCACCGGCACCTGCGCCCGCACCGGCATCGGCACCCGCACCGGCACCTGCACCTGCACCTGCGCCCGCCCCGGCACCTGCACCTGCGCCCGCCCCGAAGCCCGCGCCGGCTCCGGCCCCAGCGCCCAAGCCGGCAACGGCGCCGCCGGCAGCGAAACCAGCCGCGGATGCCGCGACAGCTGCACCCGCCACAACGGTCTCAGTCAAGCCACAAAAGGTCCGCCGCTTCATCGAAGGCGAGTTGGCCAACGTCGGCGCGTTGGGCCTCATCCCCTGGCAGAACCGCTTCGGTCTGACCGGCGGTATCGAGCGGATCGGCGAGGTGTACTACGGCACGATCACGCCCGGCATCAACTACTCGACGGACCTGGCCGACCGCCCATTGTCGATGAGCTTTGGCATCCCAGTCCGCCTGGAAGCCAACGACACTCGGCCCGGCAAGGGCTTCAACAACGTCGGCCGACTGCGCAAAGAGGACTGGGACGAAGGTCAGGACTACGCCCAACTCATCCGTAATATCACCTGGGGTGGCAAGGAAGAACGGGTCTACTTCGACGTCAACGCGTTCAAGGCCAGTTCGCTGGGCCACGGCGCCATCATCAAGCGCTACAACCCAAACCTGAATCTCAATTCGCGGCAGGTCAGCGCTGAATTCGACGGGTTTACCGATTACGGCGGCGGCGAGGTCTACGTCAACAACATCACACGGCCCAACCTAATCGGCGGCTTGTTCTTCTTGAAGCCGCTGTCGCTCATCGATCGCGACAACTATGTGATGCGGTCGTTTTCGATTGGCGCGACCGCAGCTGTCGATACCGACGCCCCCTTGCGCAACGATCTTGACTTCAACGACGTCGACAAAGACGGCTTGCGCGAGTCGGAGTACCTGATCAACCAGAAGTCGTTCAAGCCCGTGTACGTCGCGACCAAGGTGGCGTCGTTCGGTGTGGACGCCGAAGTCAAGCTGGTGGACACCAAATCTACCGACTGGAAGACCTACGTCGACTACTCGTTTCTGGCGAGCGGTCTGCCAGTCAACAACAAAGACCCGCTATGGGACACAGCGCCGACCAGGCCCGGAGTGCGCGGCGTCATGTCGTCGGGTCTGGCATGGGGTCACCTACTGCGCTTGAACTTGGGCGAAGATCCCGTCCACGCCGTGCGCTTACGTGCCGAAGTCCGCCGCTACGACCAGAACTACCTGCCCAGCTACTTTGACACCATGTACGAGATCCAGCGCGTGCAGTACCGCATTGGCGATCGCATCCTGGACCAGAACGGCACCAAGTTGCAGGCCATCTTGGGTCGCGACCCCAAAGCCAATGGCGGCGCCAAAGTCTATGGCCTGTTCTTCGAAGCCAGCTGGAAGGTGGCTGACTACCTCGCGAGGGCGATCGCCGCCGAGGTCAACGACTCCACGCCGGACAACAACGTGTTCGTACACCTCGAGGTGCCGCACATCAGCGGTTTTCAGTTCCTGGCCACCTTCCACCGGCGCTCGGCCAAGTCACCCGGGGCGCTGTTCGACACCACCTTTACGACCCGCGACATCTTCATCCTCAAGGGTCGCTATCGCATCTTCGACTTCTTCCACGTCAACCTCGAAGCGCTGACCCCGTTTGGCATCGGCCCGGACAGCTTCTTCGCCAATACGGTCGACGTGAACTTGTACGGCGAATTCGGCTTTGCCTACGGCAAGGGCAGCGACAAGTAGACCGCGCATCATCCGCCGGGCAACAAGCCCGCACACCAGCGAGGACGCCATGACCTACGACCACCCAAGCCGCTTGCTGGCGGTCACAGCGGCGCTACTGACCGGGGCTTGTTCGTTCCTGAACGCCGCAGGCGAGATTACTGTCGGCGCCAAAGAGAAGATTCCAAAGGTCTCGACGGACTTGAAGTGGCCGGGCGCCGATCAGGTGTTGGGCAAAGCGCTGACGTCGTCCAGTGGCACCAGCAAGGCGCCGCCCGGGCTGCCGACGAGCCTGGGCTCGGCGACGCTTGCGCACGTGCAAGGCATCATGACCATCGACGGCGAGTGCAACCGCAGCGTGGTGGTGCCGACCGTCGAGTCCAAGGCCAAGGACTCACTGCTCAAGGACCTGAACTTCATCATCACCAACTGCGGCGACCCCAATCGGTGTGTGCAACAGTGCCAGGGCTTTCGCGGCATGATGCTGGAGGCGCGCATCAAGTTCCAGCTGCTCGATGCGGCCAAGGCGAAAAAAATCAAAGAGGTATTGAGCAACGGCACCAGCCCGGACGCCATCGTTGCCATTCGCGCCGAGTTCACCAAGCTCGACTACTACGAGGCCAAGGTCGGCGGCAAGCCCGGCGAGACCATCTCGATCACCAAGCTGTTCAGCAATTCGGAGATCGGCGTCTCGTCCGCGGCCGGCGGCGACGACACCGTGCTGGTCAAGCAGCGGTACCTGTCGGCGATCTCGCCAACCACGCCGCAGCGCTTCGCGCTGGATCCAAAGGCCGAGTTCACCATCAAGACCAAGAAGGCAGTGCTGAACGCCGAGACGACTTGGATCCAGATCTTTCAGCGGATCTGGATTCCGCAGCAGAACCTGTACGGCATCACGTTGGGTGGTGGCGGTGTGCAGATTGAGCTGCAACCGGAATTCGTCATCAACGCTGTCAAGGTGCTCGAAGGCGCGCTGTAGGACTGCGGGGCCGACGTCCACGCAGTTTTGGGGAGACATGATGCGAATATTGCACAACAACCTGGCGATGGCGGCCATGTCACTGGCGGCGACGGCGCTCGCGGCCTGCGAGCCCTATTTTGACCGCGCCGGAGCGGACGCTGCCAAGACTGACGCGGCAGACAGCGCCGCCAACAGTTTTGCCGGCCTGGGCATCGGTGGCGCGTGCAAGACCACTGCCGATTGCCGCGAAGGCCTGACCTGCGACGGCGGCAAGTGCGCCGCCAAGCCCAATACGCCCGAGAACGGCAAATGCCTGCTGGCCGACGAATGCCAGGCCGGGCTGCACTGCAGCTGGGCCGGATTCTGCACTGCTCAACCGGCGGGCACGGGCAAAGCCAACGACGGCTGCGAGAAGACGGCTGACTGCGGCAAGGGCATGTTCTGCAAACAGCTTCCGGTGACCAGTTGCGCCGCTGGGTCCAGTGGCTGCGGTGCGTGCACGGTGGCCAGCGCGACGGCGGTCCCGCCCGAAGGCGAAGAGTGCACCAGCGCAGCCCAATGCCCGCCCGGCATGCTCTGCGACAGCATTGGCTTGTCCGGCGTTTGCAAGAATTCGACCGGCCAGGGCGACATCGGCGCCAAGTGCGCGGCCAATGGCGACTGCCGTCGTGGCTTGGCTTGCTCGGCGACACGCAAGGAGTGCATTCCCGGCAGTCTGCTGCTCAATCCTGACCTGTTTCCGGGGGTGGAATGCAACGACGAAGCCGAAGCCAAGGCGCCCTTTGGCGCAGTGCTGCACGTGCCGCGTGCGGGCGTTGCCGCCGACTACTACGCCATGCCGTTTCCAAACGATATCCGCAAGAAGGGCGCCAACCTGGACTTGACCGGCCACCCCCGACCCGGCCTGGGGGTCATCGGCTTTGATGCCGTCGACCGCGTTGCCGAGTCGATGGCCGCCGACATGACCGGTTGGGGCCAGACCACTGCGGCCTATCTGCGCTTCACCCGCACTGTCGACCCCAAGACGATCAAGGCCGTGCCATTCGTCGCCAAAGAGCAGGCGACGGTGCGCCTCATCAACTTGAAATCCGGTGTCGACGTGGCGGTGGCCAACAAGGAGACCAAAGACAGCAAGGACAGCCTGGTCTTCCACGAGGAGCGCAACAAGTACATCTGCCGCAACTGGCTGTACGTGCACGCCCGCTGGAGCGAGGTGCTCGACCCCGACACGCCCTACGCAGTGGTTGTGACCGATGGCATTCGCGAGGCGTGCGGCAACGGCCTGTGCGACAAGACCCTGGGCGAAACCAACCTGACCTGCGCCAACGACTGCACCGACAAGCAGGCCGACACCGCCAAGCCGCGCACCGACTTGCCGGCGCCAGCGCGTGGCACCGACCTCGACATGCTGCTGGCGGACGCCAAGCCCACCGACACCTCGCTCGAGCCTGCGTGGAATGTGTACGCGCCGCTGCGCGCCTTCCTCAAAGCCAATGCCGCAGTCAAGCCGATCACGGCGACGGTGTTCACGACGACCAACAGCCGCAAGTTCACGCAGCAGCTTGCGGACCTCGTGGGCGGAGCGCTCAAGCCCGCGTTCGCTCCGAACGGTGCGCCGGTGGTGTGCGCGGCAGGCGTCAAGTCGCCGTGCGCGGATGACACCTGGGCCGCGACGCCGCTGGGCAAGGCCGACGCGCCCGACCCGCGCGCTTGCCCGGCCAATGCCGACAAGCTGCCGTTCTACGAGATTCACGCCAAGTTGAGTCTGCCTTACATTCAAAACGGCAAGCGGCCGTACCTGACCTACACCAAGCCGAGCGAAAAGAAGCGCGAGGGCGCGGCCAATGTTGCCGCCGACGGCAAGCCGGCGCTGGTGGACTATGAGAACATCTGCGTCGCCATCACCATCCCCAAGGGCCCGACCAAGCCCGCGGCAGGCTGGCCGGTGGCGCTGTTTGGTCACGGTACGGGTGGTTCATTCCGCTCCGCGGCGGAAGGGATGGCGGCGCAGTTGGCGGTGCCGGCCAACACTGGGTCGCCGGCCGGCATTGCCACCATAGGCTTTGACGCCCCGATGCATGCCAATCGCCGCGGCACCGACGATGTTGGCAAGCCCATCACCACCGACCCCGGGCCGCTGTTCTACAACTTTGCCAACCCGGCCGCCGCGCGCGGCAACTTCTGGCAGGGCGCGACCGACAAGCTGGCACTGTTCCGATTCGCCAAGGAATTTCAGGGCGAAGGCATCAACAACGCCGCGGTCGGCAAGGTCCACTTCGACCCCAACAACTTGCTGTTCTTCGGCCACTCGCAAGGCGCGACCACAGGTCCGCTGGCCGTGCCGTATATGAATGGCCTTAAGGGCGCGGTGTTCTCCGGTTGTGGCGGCTCGCTGGCCTTCGGCTTGCTGGGCAAGAAGAAGCCCATCGACGCGTCGGTCGGCATGCAAATCGGCCTGCAGGACCTGGGCACCGATCCGACCCATCCGGTGCTGAACCTGCTGCAGAACTACTTCGAGTCGTCCGATCCGCTGCTGTATGCACAGCTGATGCACGTGGCGCCGGTCCACAAGGCGATTCACGTCATGCACACCTATGGCCATGGCGACAGCTTTACGCCGCCCACCACCAGCCGCATCTTTGCGGCTGCGGCGCGATTGACCGGTGGTCTGCCCGACCCGCTGCCGACCTACTTCGACAAGATGGACGACCTCGGCGTGACCCTTGGCGCCCTGCCGCTGTCCAAGAACGTCGGCGGGGCGATCACCGCCGTCAGCGTGCAGGCCAAGAATGACGCAGCCAACAGCCTCGCCGGCAAGCCCTACGACGGCCACTTCGTCGCCTTCAACGACAAGACGCTGGTCAAGCAGGTGCTTGGGTACGTTGGTTCGCTGGTCCAGGGCAACCCGGTCGTGTCCAAGTAGGCGACTGACGGGGGGCGAACCGTGCGGCGGCGGCCACAAGCTGCAGGTTCCCATCCGACCTGTTCCCGGCTACATTGCGCGCCATGTCCACGGCGGCAGCGGCTCATAGCACCCACGAACGCAACACGGTGGCCCTGAGGGGTAGCGCGATCGACTGGGTGCTGCGCGAAGTCTTTTCGCTGCGCAAGACCGACCGGCCGGTGCTGGGCCAACTGTCGCCGCTGTTCGCGGTCGTCACGGCCGCCAGCGTTGTCGTAGCCACGTTTACCAAAACGGCGTTTCTGCAGACCCACGAGGTCAAGACACTGCCGCTGATGTTCCTGGGATCGAGCGCCTTTACCGCGGTGCTGTCGATCGTGTGGGTGGCGGTGGTCGAGCGCCTTGACCTGCAGCGGCGCTTCATTGCGCTACTGCTGACGGCCATTTGCAGCTTTGCCGCGCTGCATCTGCTGTATCCGCTTGCGCCCAAGACCATGGCGCTCGCACAGTTGGTCTGGTGTACCGGCATCGCCCAGCTGATCCTGGTCCAGACCTGGAACATGTCGTCGGCTGTGCTGCCGTCACGGCAGGCCAAGCGCTTGTTTCCGGTGCTTGCGGCCGTGTCGACGCTGGGTGCGGCGCTCGGCGGCGGCGTGCTGACGCTCGGCCTCAAGGTCGTCGAAGCGCAGCACATGATGTGGTTCGTCATCTTGCTGCTGCTGTATCCGCTGCTGCAGGTCCGTAAGCTCATCAAGGCGCTGCAGTGGTCGGGTGACGAGCGCGATACGGCTGCAGAGGCCCAACTGAACAACCTGGCCGCACGTCCGCTGACCCGCAAGCAGGCGCAGGAACAGGCCGCGGCAACGCAGTCCAAGCGCCCGTTCGACGACATCACGCGCGGCTTTCGCACCATCACCGACACGCCGCTGTTGTTGCGGCTAGCTGGTTTGGTGTTCTTGCTGCAGGTGGCTTCGCTCATCATCGATTTTCAGTTTTCGACGGAGATGAAGCTCAAGTACACCAACCGCAACGAGATGGCGGCGTTCTTGGGCACCTACTACTGGGTCGCCAACACGGTTGCTTTCTTTGTCGCGCTGACGGCGTCCGGGCGCATCGTGCGGGTGGTCGGCATCGGCGTGGCGATTTCGGCCAGCGCCATCTTCGTCGCGGTGGGCAGCGCGGCGTATTTTTCCGCAGGCCGCCTCGGTCTGGGCAGCCCATTCCTGGCTATCGTCGCCACCTCGTTTTTGGAGCGCATTTTTCAGTTCGCGCTGACGCGCAACGCCATGCAGATGCTGGTCGCGCCGCTCGACAGCAAGAAGGGCGAACGCGCCAAGACGCTCATCGACGGCGTGGTGTACCGGGTGGCGACCATGGGCACGTCGGTGGTGCTGCTATTCATCGGCGCCACCAGCGAGAAACTGGCATTGCTTTCGCCGGTCACCATCCTGGCGTGCGTAGGCGTGGTCTTTATCGGCCTGTCGATGAACCCTCACTACCGCAAAGCGCTGTTCGAGGGCCTGCGGGCGCGGCGCGTCGACTCGGACGTGGACCCGCAGACGCGTGCGCTGTTGCAGCGGTCGGCTACCGGCGAAGTCCAGCAGCGCCTGGCCTCGACCGATCGCCGCGATGTGCTGTCGGCGATGGACATCGTGCGCGAATCCAAGCTGCCGGTGCGGGTCGAAGACCTGCTTCCCTTGGCCCGCAGCCACGACCAGGACATCGCTAGAAGGGCGCTGGAGCTCATGAACGAGCTGCAGCTCAAGCCAGAACGCGCGTTGCTGCTGGGGCTGATGCAAAAGGACCGGCCGCCGCCGATTCTGCGCGAAGCGTTGCGACTGCTCGATCAGTTCCAAGATCCGGGGCTGTTGCCGCTGGTCAGCGGCTATGTGCAGCACAGCGACTTGGGCGTGGCCCGGCTCGCCGTCATCTGGGTGCAACGTGTCGGCGGCGCCGAGTATGCCGCCAAGCTGAACCAAAAACTCAAAGACGATTTGCAGAGTCCGCAAGCTGAGAGGCGGGCGCGCGCCGCGTACATTTCAGGCGGCTACGTGCTGGATCCGGAAATCGATCTGGTCCGGATGGTCCAAGATCCGTCGGCAGAGGTGCGCATCAACGCCGTGGTGTCGATGGGCCAGATCGGCGCGATGGAGTACATCGACCCGCTGGTCGACTGCTTGGGCCGCGGCGAGTTGGTGCCAGCGTCATCGGCGGCGCTGACCCGCTACGGTGGCTCGCTGGTCGCGGCACTGCGCGAGCGCAACCGCCGCAAACCGGTCAACGTCGCTATCCAACTGCGGCTGCTGCGCATCGTCGAGCGGTTTGGCACCAAGGCGGCCGTGACCTACTTGATGGACCAGGTCGAGTCGCCGGTGACCGTAGTGCGCAATAACGCCATTCAGTCGCTGTGGCGGATGGCGCGCGACCCCGAGGCGCCCAAGCCGCCAGTCGAGTGGCTTCGCTCCAAAGTCATCGTCGAAATCGAAGCCTTGCGGCTGTTGCAGCGCATCGAACTGTGCGGCCGCGGTGCGTCGCCCCGCCACTTGTTCTTTGGTTCCGAGCTGCACAGCCTGCGGCTGCAGGCGGAGCGGCGCAGCTTTCGACTGCTGGGGCTGTTGGACGCGCGGGCGGCGATGCACCGCGCGTATCTACACTACCGCAGCCCGCAGCAGCGTGTCCGCAGCAACGCCATTGAGCTGCTCGATCAGCATTTGACCGACGAAGAGCTGCGGCCATTTGTCGCCCTGGTCGAGCGTAGCGAGACGGGTGGAACTGGCGGTGACTCGACCAGCATCGGCGACGACGGCGCGGACATGACTGCGCTGCTGGGCGGCGCCGATCCGTGGCTGGTTCGTGTGTGGCGGTGGACTGAGGCACAGGGAGGCAAGCGCATGACCCGCGACCCGATGGACATGGTGTTCCTGCTCAAGGCCGTGCCGCTGCTGAGCGACCTGTCGGGCGAGCAGTTGTTGCCGGTCACCGACATCTTGCAGCCTGTGCACGTCGAGGCCGGCGATCTGGTGTTCGCCGAAGGCCAGCCCGGCAACCACCTCTACGTCATTTTGGAAGGCGAGGTTGACGTCCTGCGCGGCGATGAGCCGGTTGCGCGTCTGGGCGTCAAGGAGTGCTTTGGCGAGATGGCGCTGCTGGACCAGTCGCCGCGTTCCGCCAGCGTGCGGGCGTGCATTGACTGCGAGCTGTTGGCGATTTCGCGCGATGACTTCCAGGATCTGCTTGACATGCACCCCGCACTGGCGCGCGGCGTCATCCGGGTCATGACCCAGCGCTTGCGCGTCGCGACCGAGCAGAAGGCCGACGACAAGTGAGCGGCAAGCCGCACGCAGCCGACCCGCCTGCGCGCAGAGCGTTGTCGGCACGCGAGATTTCGGCAGAACTGCTGGACGGTCAGTCGCGCGAGCTGTTGCACGCCCTGCACCTGCTGACACCGGACGGCAAGCTTAACGCCGATGCGCGACGCAAGCTCAAACAGATCAACCACTTCGCGGGCCTGTTGCGGCCGGCGCTCCACGATGTCTTGGATCGACCAGAGCCCGCCACTGTGGTCGACGCCGGAACTGGCAATGGCTACCTGGGGTTGGTGCTGTACGAGCTTTTCGTCGGTCCGGCCGGCGCAGGCGAAGTTGTGGGGCTGGAGAGCAACGCGCAGCTGGTAGACCGGGCAACGGCCCGCGCAAAAAGGCTGGGTTTCGACCGCATGCGTTTTGCTGCGACCAAGGTCGCCGACTACGATCGGCCGGCGGCCAATCTCGCTGTGGTGGCTTTGCACGCGTGCGACACCGCCACCGACGATGCGATTGTCCTCGGACTGCGGCAAGAGGCCAAAGTGGTTGCCGTGGTGCCGTGCTGTCAGGCCGAACTGGCCAACAACCTCGGCGGCGTGCGGGCGGACCATGCCCTGGGTCCGCTGTGGCGGTTTCCGATTCTGCGGCGCGGGTTTGGCGCCCACCTGACCAACGTGCTGCGTACTCTGGTCTTGGAAAGCCACGGCTACCAGGTCACGGTCACCGAGTTGGTGGGCTGGGAGCACTCGCTTAAGAACGAACTCATCCTGGCCAAAAAGGTCCAGCGCGGCAACAGTCAGGCGCGCAACCAGCTCAAGGCGCTGCTGCAACAATTTCCAGGAATTCGCATGGGCTTGCTTGACGACTGGGGGCCGGGCGCCTAAGGTGTGCCGGTGCCGGTTCGCCCGGTCGTGCTTTGTCATCCCGCGCTCGCCGTGACTGTCTTTGGTCGCTTGCGTGCGCTTCGAAATGGGGACGTACCGGTTTCGACAGGGGCCACAAAGCTGTGCTCGCGTGCCGCGGAGCCTTTGGCCGCGTACCAAAAGGCAACCAACAAGTGCCAACGACAACGTTGAACTTGCTCTCGCCGCTTAAGACTTAAAACACCTTAACGACGACGGACGCGATGGCCGTGCCTGCTGGGCCGCGCGTTCGTATACAGGTGGGCTGGCCGTGCGCGCATGTCTCTGTAGCGCGCGGTAAGACAAGGAAAGACCGTCGCGGATGGACCCTGTCGCCTGGGGGACGCCGCGCCGTACAAATCAGGCGACTACGCACGTAGACAGTCCAGTGGAGGGTTTCTGGACGCGGGTTCGACTCCCGCCGTCTCCACCCGCTCTTGCGCCTGCGGCGCAATTCGCGCTTGCCAGCTTGGTGGGTCGCGAGTTCGCGTCTGCGCGGTCGGACCGCGCAGCCGACTCACCGCTCCCGCCAACGTTTGCCTGCGACCGCTCGCGTGGCTGCCCGCGCCGCTGATTGCTGGTGCGGTCAGGCCGCGGAATCGCACCTTGGTTGCTCAATCTGTCACGAGTTGGCTTGGTGGGTCACGAGTTCGCTTGGTGGGTCGCGAGTTCGCGTCTGCGCGGTCGGACCGCGCAGCC
>SXGT01798697.1_pt1 | contig 11579 bp, 11 predicted proteins | sample 3176221 | NCBI WGS metagenome assembly SXGT01 (sample SAMN11356862, study PRJNA531348) | freshwater metagenome | isolation source: freshwater sample F1-120 | place: China: Fuxian Lake, Yuxi | collected 2017-12-25
ATCCGAGTTGAAGCGTGTCGCCGCGGCCGATCGAGGGCTGCCAGCCGAGCAGCACGGCGAAGACGAGGATCAGCAGGATGCCGATGAGGAAGGTCGGCAAGGAGACGCCGATCAGGGATACCGCCAGCAGCAGTTGCGAGAGCCAGGTATCTCGTCGCAGCGCGGTATAGACCCCGAGCACCAGGCCGGCGGCCAGCGCGAAGAACGCTGCCACCGCGGCCAGTTCCAGCGTGGCCGGCATGCGCTCCAGCAGCAGGGTGGAGACCGGGCGCACCTGCCTGAGGGAGAGGCCGAACTCGCCCTGCGCCGCGCGCCCGACGAACTGGGCGTACTGGACGTAGAACGGCTCGTCCAGCCCGAGCATCTTCGTCATGCGGGCGCGGTCCTCGGGCGTGGCGTCCTGGCCGAGCATGAACACCACCGGGTCGCCGACGAAGCGGAACAGCGAGAACGCGATCAGGCCGACCGCCAGCATGACGAAGACGGCCTGCAGCAGCCGGCGCAGGATGAAGGCAAGCATGGGAGGGCGATGGTGCCGCCAAGCCCCGGCCCGGTCAAACCTTCCTCCGGGCTGCCAATCCCGCTAGACTGGGCGCCGTTTCCAAGACCGTTTCCGGAGGATTGCCATGCGTTTCCTGACCCTGCTCGCGGCCGCCGTCATCGCCGCCGCCCCCGCGCACGCCACCACCCTGAAATGGGCGGCGCAGAACGACATTCTCACCCTCGACCCGCACTCCCAGAACCACGCCACCACCAACTCGATCCTGCAGCACAGCTACGAGGGCCTGACGCGCTACGCCAGGGACTACAAGGTCGAGCCCGCGCTCGCCACCGGCTGGAAGGAGATGTCGACCACGCAATGGCGCTTCAACCTGCGCAAGGGGGTGAAGTTCCACGATGGCTCGCCGTTCAGCGCCGACGACGTGCTGTTCTCCTTCGGCCGCATCCAGCAGCCGCAAGGCACCATGCAGATCTATACCACCGGCATCAAGGAGGTGAAGAAGATCGACGACTACACCGTCGATTTCATCCTCACCGGGCCGGTGCCGATCCTGCTGCGCAACATCGTCGACTTCCGCATCATGAGCAAGGGCTGGTCGGAGAAGAACCGCTCGCAGAACATCCAGGACTACAAGGCCAAGGAGGAGACCTTCGCCTCGCGCAACGTCAACGGCACCGGGCCCTACATGATCAAGAGCTGGGCGCCGGACCAGCGGGTGGTGATGACGGTGAACAAGGGCTGGTGGGGCAAGCTCGACGGCAACGTCACCGAAGTGATCTACACGCCGATCAAGGCCGACGCCACGCGGGTCTCGGCGCTGCTCTCGGGCGACGTGGACCTGGTGACCGACCTGCCGACGCAGGACGTCGACCGGCTGCGCAAGAGCGACAACGTCAAGGTGCTGGACGGCCACGAGGTGCGCACCATCTTCATCGGCATGGACCAGCACAGCAATGAACTTGCGTACTCGAACGTCACGGGGAAGAACCCGTTCAAGGACGTGCGCGTGAGGAAAGCGCTCAACATGGCGGTCGACCGCGAGCTGATCAGGAAGTCCACCATGCGCGGCCTCTCGATCCCGGCGGGCATCATGGTCGCCCCGGGCGTGCACGGCCACAGCAAGGCAATCGACATCGTCATGAAGCCCGACCCCGCGGGCGCGAAGAAGCTGCTCGCCGAGGCGGGCTACCCGAACGGCTTCGAGTTCACGCTCGACTGCCCGAACAACCGCTACGTCAACGACGAGAAGATCTGCCAGGCGCTGGTGGCGATGTGGGCCAAGGCGGGCCTGACCGTGAAACTCAACTCGATGCCCTTCGCCAACTTCATCCCCAAGATCCTGAAGACCGATTCCAGCGCCTACCTGCTGGGCTGGGGCGTGGCCACCTTCGACGCGCTCTACACGCTGCAGTCGCTGGTGCGCACCAAGACCACCGGCGCGGACGGCAACTTCAACCAGGGCCGCATCAGCGACCTGAAGCTCGACAACACGATTGACGCCATCAAGATCGCCACCGATCCGAAGGGGCGCGACGCGTTGCTGAAGGAGGCGCTGGAAAAGACCCGCGACGAGCACTACTACGTGCCGCTGCACCACCAGTTGCGGCCGTGGGCGATGAAGAAGTCCGTGACCACCGTGCACAGCGCGGACGACCGGCCGCAGTCGAGGTTCGCGACCGTCAGGTAGCGGGCGGGGTCAGCGCTCGCGCACGTAGGTGCCGGGCGCGTCGGCGAGCTTTGGGTGTTCCGCGGTGGCCAGCGGCGGCGGCGCGCCGAGGGGCCCGCAGTGCGCGGACAGCCATGCGGTCCAGTCCTCCCACCAGCTGCCCTGGCGCTCCTCGGCCTGCGCGCGCCAGTGGTCGGCCGCCTGCCCGCGGTGCGCCGCACCGATCCAGTACCTGCGCTTGGGCGGCTTGGCCGGCGGATTGACGATGCCGAGGATGTGGCCCGAGGTCGAGAGCACGAAGCGCTTGGGCGAGGTGACGTAGCCGTTGATCTTGAAGGTCTGGCGCCAGGGCGCGATGTGGTCGTCCTCGGCGGCGACGTCGTACAGCGGCTGGTGGATGTTGGCGAGATCGATCGGCTCGCCGGCGATGGTCAGCGCGCCGCCCTTCACCAGGTTGTTCTTCAGGTACATCTCGCGCAGGTAGAACTCGTGCATGCGGTAGGGCATGCGCGTGGTGTCCATGTTCCAGTACAGCACGTCGAAGGGCGCCGGGCGCTCGCCGTACAGCCAGCTGTGCACGACGTAGTTCCAGATCAGGCTGTTGGAGCGCAGCAGCCGGAACGAGGCCGCCATCTCGCGCCCGTCGAGGTAGCCGCGCTTCTGCATCATGTCGCACAGCCAGCGCACGCCGCCTTCGTCGATGAACACCTCGATGTCGCCCGGCGACTGGAAATCGACCAGCGTGGTGAGCAGCGTCCAGCTCGACACCGGCACGTCCTCGCGCTTCGCGTGCTTGCGGTTCAGCCACGCCATGTAGGTTGCCAGCAGCGTACCGCCGATGCAGTAGCCGACGGTGTGGACCTTCTCGGCGCCGCTCACCTCGCGCGCTGCGCCGACCGCCGCGTCGACGCCTTCGGCGAGGTAGTCGTCGAAGCGCACCTCCGCCATGTCCGCGCCGGGGTTCTTCCAGCTCGTGATGTAGACGTCGAAACCCTGCTTGAGCAGGAACTGCACCATGCTCTTTTTCGGGTTGAGGTCGAGCACGTAGAACTTGTTGATCCACGGCGTGACAATGAGGATCGGCGTGCGGTGCACCTGCACCGCGACCGGCGCGTAGTGGATCAGCTCCAGCAGCCGGTTGCGGAACACCACCGCGCCCGGCGTGGTCGCCAGGTTGTGGCCGACCTTGAAATCCTCCGGATCGGTCATGCGCACGGTGCCCGCCTGCACGTCCTGCATGAAGAGCTCGTAGCCGCGCTTCAGGCTCTCCCCCTTGCTCTCGATCGCCTTGCGAATGGCGATCGGGTTGGTGGGCAGGAAATTGGTCGGCGCAACGGCGTTCAGGTACTTCCGCCACCAGAAGGCGGCGCGTCGACGTTCCTTTGGCGACAGGCCGGGCGTCTCGAAGAGGGCGTCCTCGATCTGGCGGGTGGTGAAGAGGTACCACTGCTTGAGCAGGTCCCACTGCGCTTCGTCGGTCCAGACGCGGTCGCTGAAGCGCGTGTCGTCGTCCTGCGGGCGCACGAAATCCGCGCCGCCGCAGCCTCCCAGCCGGGCGAGGGTGTGCATCTGCAAGGTGACGAACTCGGTGGAGAACCGCGTCCATCGCTCCGCAAACTCCTGCGGGTGCAGCAGCCACGACATGTGCGCGTGGGTGAGCGGCGCGAGCACGCCGAACGGGTCGAACAGTGCTTCGGTATTGTCGTGCAGCGTGCGCAGGTGTTGCGCGTTCAGCGACAAGGCCTCGGCAACCTGCTGTTCGGCGGCCGGCGCCTTCAACTCTGGTGCCCCAGTGGAACGCACCAATGCGTTGGCCCGATCCATGGAACAAACACTACCGGCTATCGGACTCGCCGGGTTTGCGGCAGATCAACGAATCGCCCGCCCTTCAGGACGGCGCGCGGGCCGCGGCCGGGCGCCGTGAGCGCCCCAAGGTCGGCCGTCGGGTCGCCGTCGAGTACGATCAGGTCGGCAAGCGCGCCTTTGGCGATCACGCCAAGTCTGCCGGACTGGCCGAGCACGGCGGCGGCGACGCTGGTCGCACTTTTCAGGATCTCGGCCGGCGCCATGACGGTCGAGCGCAATTCGAACTCGCTTGCCTGGCGCTCGTGCATGCGGCCGAGGAGGTCCGTGCCGAATGCGACCGGGACGCCCTCTGACCGTGCGACGCGGATCGCCTCCACGCCACGGTCGCGCACGCGCTCGAGCTTGGCGTACATCTCGTCGGACCAGCCGAGCTTTGCGCCTTCGTCCGCCAGCGCGGCGTAGGTCGCCAGCGTCGGCACGAGGAAGGCGCCGGCCTGCTTCATTTCCCGCGCTGCGGCCTCATCGAGCAGGTTGCCGTGTTCGATGCTGCGCACGCCGGATCGGACTGCACGCGCGATCGACGCCGGCGAATAGGCGTGCGCCATGGCGTAAGTGTTGGCCGCCGCCGCTTCCTCGCAGATCGCCCGCAATTCCTCCAATGAATACTGGGTGCCGTCGATCGGATCGGTGGGGCTGGCCACGCCGCCGCCGGCCATGATCTTGATCTGGTTGGCGCCGTTGCGCAGCTGCTCGCGCGCCGCCTTGCGCACCTCGCCCACGCCGTCGGCGATGGCGCCGGTGAGCCCGAGGCCCGCGCAGGTGCAGAACATGGTCGAGGCCCCCTTCGGCCGGGCGTCCGCGTGGCCTCCGGTCTGCGACAGCGGCCAGCCGGAGATGTAGAGGCGCGGCCCGGCGAACAGGCCGCGCTCGACGGCCTCCTGCAGGCCGAAATCCGCGCCGCCCGCGTCGCGCACCGTGGTGAAGCCGCGCGCCAGCATGCCTTCCAGCACGTCCTTGGCCTGGGCGGTGATGAGCGACGGAGGCTGCATGGCAAGCCGCAGCACGTCGTGGTGCACTGCGGTGACATGCACGTGGCAGTCGATCAGGCCGGGGAGCAGGAACTTCCCGGCGAGGTCGTGGATCTCGGCATCGTCCACTCGCGGCGCGCCGAAATCGACGTCCGCGATCGTCCCGCCCTCGACCACCACCGTCGCGCCGGGCCGCATGCTGCCCGAAGCGCTGTCGAAAACAGTGGCATTGGTAAACGCAAGGCGTGCCATGAGCGCCTGATTCTACAATCCATCCATGAGCGCATTCGCGCAGAAGCTGATTGCTTGGCAGAAGAAGCATGGGCGGCACGACCTGCCATGGCAGGGCACGCGCGACCCGTACCGCATCTGGCTCGCCGAGGTCATGCTGCAGCAAACGCAGGTGAGCGCGGTGGTGCCTTACTACGCGCGGTTCCTGCAGCGCTTTCCCGACGCGCGCGCGCTGGCGCAGGCTGACGAGGATGCGGTGCTGCGGTTATGGAGCGGCCTGGGCTACTACGCGCGTGCGCGCAACCTGCACGCTGCCGCTCGCGCGATCGTGGAGCGGGGCGGTTTTCCCGGCAGCGTCGAGGGCCTTGAGTCGCTTCCGGGAATCGGGCGCTCGACCGCGGGCGCAATCGCGGTATTCGCGTTCGGGCAGCGCGCGGCGATCCTCGACGGCAACGTCAAGCGCGTGCTCGCGCGGCGCTTCGGCGTCGAGCGGGCGGACTGGAAACTCGCCGAGTCGCTGGTGCCGACCCGCGGCGTGGCGACGTATACACAGGCGCTGATGGACCTGGGAGCGACGCTCTGCACGGGTGCCAATCCGGCATGCGGGCGGTGTCCGGTGGCAGCCGACTGCGTCGCCCTGCGCGACGGGCGCATCGCGGAGTTGCCGTTGCGCAGGCCCAAGCGCGCCTCGCCGTTGCGCAAGGCAAGCTGGCTCGTCCTCGTGCACCGCGGCGAGGTGATGCTGCAGCGCCGTCCCGCGCCGGGGTTGTGGGGCGGTTTGTGGACCTTCCCGGAACTGGAGATGAAGAGCGCCGGTGCGCAGTGCCGCGCTCGCTACGGCTGCGAGATCCTGCGGCCGAAGAAGCTTGCCCCGCTCGAGCATGGTTTCACGCATTTCCGCCTGCGCGCGCAGCCGATCGTGTGCCGGGTCGTTTCGCGATCGCCGCGCGCCGAGGCGGGCGGGCGCCTATGGCTGGGAATCGATGAGGCGTCGCAGGCCGCTATCCCCGTACCGGTGAGGAAGGTGCTCGCCGGGCTACGATTGGTCCGCAAGCCTGTGCTGTGAGAGGAACTTGTGCAGGATCTCGATGCGTTGCAGCGCGTCGTCGAGTTCCATCAGTTTCTGTTTCGCGGCGAGCGGCACCGGCAGGATCTCGGTCAGGCGCGCGCCGACCCAGGAAGCCGAATCGAAGCGGTGCGGTTCGGCGAAGAGCCCGGCGCCGTGCTCCTCGATGACCCGGCGCAGCAATCGCTGGCAGGCCTCGAATTCGCCGGGCAGCGCGGCGTCGAGGTCCTGCGGCAGCCGTTCGACGCGCGCGCGCGTCAGGCCGTCGGCCTCCACACGGCGCTCGTGGATGCGGAAGCGCTGCTCGCCGCGGGCCTTCACCGTCAGCAGGCCGAGCTGCTGCATGTCCCACTCGACGATGCGCGCCAGGCAACCAATGTCCACGGGCCTCGCCGGATCCCCGACCTCGCGGCCCTCGCGGATCAGGCAGACGCCGAAGCTCGTGCCATCGCGCAGGCAGCCCTTGGCCATGTCCATGTAGCGCTGCTCGAAGATGCGCAGCGGCAGAAGGCCGTCCGGAAACAGCACCGTGTTCAGCGGAAAGAGCGGCACATCCTCGGTCGCCGCGCTCACGCGTCGTCCTGCGCGGCGAGCCCCCGGTGGCGCACCAGCACGCTCCAGCGGCCGCGGAATGCGGCCGCCAGGCGCTCGGCCAGGTACACCGAGCGGTGGCGGCCGCCGGTGCAACCGACCGCCACGGTGAGATAGCTGCGGTTGTCGCGCTCGACTTCCGGCAGCCACCGTTCGAGGAACGCGCGGACGTCCCCGAGGAAGCGCTGCACCTGCTCCTGTGCCTCGAGGTAGGCGATCACGGGCGCGTCGCGGCCGGTGAGCGGCCGCAGGGCGGCATCGTAGTGCGGGTTGGGCAGCATGCGCGCGTCGATCACCCAGTCGGCGTCGAGCGGGATTCCCCGGGCGTAGCCGAACGACTCGAACAGCAGCGTGCGCGTCTGCGGTTCCGCGCCGATCAGCTCGCGTATCCAGTTGCGCAGGGCCTTGGCCGGGGTGTCGGTGGTGTCTACGCGGTGGCCCAGACCCGCAAGGGGCTCCAGCATGGCGCGTTCGCGGGTGATTGCCTCCGCCAGGGTCAGTTCGCCGGAGAGCGGATGGCGCCTGCGCGTTTCCGAATACCGGCGCAGGAGTGTCTCGTCGCTGGCTTGCAGGAAGATGACGCTGCAGTCGATGCCGCAGCCGCGCAGCGAGGCGACGTGGTCGGCAAGCGACGCGAGCGCCGCACTGCGCGCGTCGACGCTGACGCCGACTCGCACGTGCCCGGCCGCACGGAGGTAGTCGACCACGCCGGTGAGCAGCGTCGCGGGGAGGTTGTCGACGACGTAGTAGCCGCTGTCTTCCAGCACGCCGAGGGCGATGCTCTTGCCCGCTCCGGATAACCCGCTGACGACGATGAGCCGCATGTGCGCGCAACTCTAACGCAAGAAGGCCCGGATGCGCCGGCCCGTCGCCGGCGCGGGGGCCGGGTCAGCCCTTAAGGCACACGCTCATGAACTTCTTGCGTTCATCGCCTGTCTTGCCGGTGGCCTCGGCGTTGCACTTCTTCATCTTGTTCTGTTGCGCCGCCTGCTTGTCCTTGAGGCAAGCGCTCATGAACTTCCGGCGATCGTCGGCTTTCCTGTCGCCAGCCTCCTTGTTGCAGTCGGCCATGCGCTGGTGCTGCGGGTGGGCGGGTTTCCTGTCCTGCGCCCAGGCGCCGGTGGTGAGCAGGGCGGCGAGCGCCGCCACTGCGAGAAGTTGCCTGATCATCGTCGGGTCCTCCTCATGAGTCCCTAACGACTCAGCGCAGAGCCCGGTTGACGCGCCTCAGCCCTGCGACTCGATCGCCCGACGCTGGCGCGCGAAGAACTCCGCGTTGGAGTCGATGCCGCGCAGCAGCAGGATGTAGTTGCGCACCGCCGCTTCCAGCAGCACGGCAAGGTTGCGGCCGGCCGCGACCGGGATGATCACCTTGCGCAGGGTCGAGCCGAGTATTTCCTCGGACAGTTCCGACAGCGGCAGGCGCTCGGCGGGCGCCGCCTGCAGCCCCTTGGCGGGGCGCTCGAGGTGCGCGACCAGCCGCAGGCGCATCTTCGGGCGTACGGCGGTCTCGCCGAAGATGGTGCGGATGTTCAGCAGTCCCAGACCCCGAACTTCGAGGTAGTCCTTCAGCATTGCGGGGCAGCGTGCCTCCAGCGTGTTTGCCGCGATGCGGGATATCTCCACCACGTCGTCGGCCACCAGCCCGTGGCCGCGGCTGATCAGCTCCAGCCCGAGCTCGCTCTTGCCGACGCCGGAATCGCCCGTGATCAGCACCCCGAGGCCGAGCACGTCCATGCAAACGCCGTGGCGCTCGGTCGACTCGGCCAGGGCCTTCGAGAGGTAGCGCGAGAGGCGCTCGATGACGCGCGCGGCGGGAGCGGGCGAGGCGAGTACCGGGACGTGCGCCTTGCCGGCACCGTCGACCAGCTCCGGTGTCGCCCGCACGCCGTCGGCGAGGATCACGGCGGTCGGCCCCGCGCCGAGCAGGCGTTCGACGAAGGCCCGGCGCGCGCTGGCGTCCGTATCGGCCAGCGCACCGGCTTCCCAGGCGCCCAGCACCTGGATGCTGTTGGGATGGTTGAGGTTGAGGTGCCCGATCAGCGCCGCGGCAGTCGCCGCCTCGCGCTGCACGGCCTTGTCGCCGTCGCGGCCCGCAACCCAGGCGAGCGAGAGCGCCTCGCGGTTCGCGTCATGCAACTGCGTGACGTTGACCTGCAGCATCCGGTTGCCATTGGGCGATGATCTGGTGGAGTTTCGCAGCATCGGGTGCCGCGGCAAGCGCTTCGCGCAGCGCGCGGTCGCTGAACATCTGTGCCAGTTCGGAAAGGATCTGCAGGTGCCTGTCGGTGGCCTGCTCGGGCACCAGCAGTACGAAGACCAGCGACACCGGCATGCCGTCGGGCGCGTCGAACGGAATCGGCTGGGCCGCGCGCACGAATGCGCCGTGCGCGTCCTTCAACCCCTTGATGCGTCCGTGCGGGATGGCCACCGCCTGCCCGAGGCCGGTCGAACCCAGCCGCTCGCGCGCGAACAGGCTGTCGAACACCAGGCTGCGTGCGAGTCCATGGTTGTTCTCGAACAGCAGCCCGATCTGCTCGAACAGGCGCTTCTTGCTCGACGCCTGGAGGTCGAGCAGCACGTTGGCGGGCGGAAGGAGCTGGGAAACGAGGCTCATGGGTCGGCGCCGGGGCGCCGAATGAATGGGCGCGGATTATAGCCCGGTCCGGCAGGGCGCGGCGCTCACACCCGTCGCTTCATCGCCTGGTGCGGTTTTTCCGCGAGTTTCCCTTTGTATTTCAGCACCTGGCGGTCAAGCTTGTCGACCAGCAGGTCGATCGCGGCGTACAGGTCCTGCTCCTCGCTCGCGCAGTGGATGTCCTTTCCGGGCACGTGCAACGTCACTTCCGCCTTCTGCCGCAGCTTGTCGACGGAGAGGACGACATGGACGTCGATGACCTGGTCGAAATGCCGCGTGACCCGCTCCAGCTTGCCGTTCACGTAGCTGCGGATGGCGGGGGTGATTTCGAGGTGATGGCCGCTGACATTAAGGTTCATGATGCAACTCCAAGGTTCATGATGCAACTCCAAGGTTCATGATGCAACTCCGAGGTTCATGATGCAACTCCGAGGTTCATGCTGCTTGCCCCGCTAGAGGGATTTTCTGAGGTTGACCGGGGGGATGTGCAGGGTTTCGCGGTATTTTGCGACGGTGCGCCGCGCCACTACGATACCCTGCTCGCCGAGAATTTGCGAGATGCGCGAGTCCGCCAGTGGCGCGCGCGGATCCTCGGCGGCGACCAGCTGCCGGATCAGCGCCCGGATGGCGGTGGAGGAAGCCGCACCGCCGGTGTCTGTGGCGACATGGCTGCCGAAGAAATACTTCAGTTCGAGCGTGCCGCGCGGCGTGGCCATGAACTTCTGCGTCGTGACGCGCGAAATGGTGCTCTCGTGCAGACCGAGCGCGTCGGCGATCTCGCGCAGCACCAGCGGCCGCATTGCCACCTCGCCGTGCTCGAAGAACTGCCGCTGGCGGTCGACGATGCACTGCGAGACGCGCAGGATGGTGTCGAAGCGCTGCTGCACGTTCTTGATCAGCCAGCGGGCTTCCTGCAGCTTGGCGACGAGGCCGTCGTGCGCGCCGCGGCCGCCGGCGCCGAGTTCGGCGTACAGCCGGTTCACGCGCAGGCGAGGCATGGCCTCGCGGTTGAGGCTCGCGCGCCAGACGTTCTTCACCTTGCGCACCACAACGTCTGGAATGACATAGCGCGCCTCGACGCGGGCGTGCGCCGCGCCGGGCCGCGGATTCAGGCTCTGGATGAACTTCTGCGCGGCGCGCAGCGCCTCGTCGTCGGCGCCGGTCTGCGCCTTGAGCCGCACGTAGTCGCGCGCAGCCAGCAGTTCCAGGTGGTGCTCGACGATGCGCAGCGCGAGGGTGTGCACGGGGCCGGCGGCGGCGTCCCCATCCAGCGCGCGGATCTGCAGCGCAAGGCATTCGCGCGGCGAACGCGCGCCGACGCCGATCGGGTCGAAATGCTGCAGGTGCTGCAGGGCGATGGCGAGTTCGTCCACGCCCGCCTCCACCTCGGGAGGGATCATCGCCGCGATCTCCTCCAGGCTCTGCGTCAGGTAACCGTCCTCGTCGAGGGCGTCGACGAGCATTTCAAGCAGCGCGCGGTCGCGCACCTCGAGGTTGGTCAGCGAGACCTGCAGCAGCAGGTGGTCTCGCAGCGTCGGCAGGTCGGGCGCGGAGAACGGGCGATCCGATTCCTCGTCGTCGCTGCTGCGCGTCGCGGAAGCGAACTGGGGCTCCCATTCGGCGCCCGGGGCGGCCTCGCCCTCGGCTGCGCCGCCACCGTCGGCCGCCGAGGTTTCGGCGGACGACCGCGTCGCCTCGCCCTCCGCATCGCCCCGGCTGGGGGGCGCCGCCACGCCCTGCTCCGCGTCTTCGCGCTCGATCGCCGGGTTTTCGGCGAGCATCCGCTCGATTTCCTGGTTGAGTTCCACCGTCGACAGCTGCAGCAGGCGGATCGACTGCTGCAGCTGGGGCGTCAGCGTCAGGTGCTGCGAAAGCCGGAGTTGAAGGGTCTGCTTCATGACGGAGCCCGTGCGCTCCGGCTACATGCGGAAATGCTCGCCGAGGTAGACGCGGCGGACATTCTCGTTGTCGACGATCTCCTCCGGGCGGCCCGAGGCAAGCACCTCGCCGTCGCTGATGATGTAGGCGCGGTCGCAGATGCCCAGCGTCTC
>SXGT01389314.1_pt1 | contig 11578 bp, 8 predicted proteins | sample 3176221 | NCBI WGS metagenome assembly SXGT01 (sample SAMN11356862, study PRJNA531348) | freshwater metagenome | isolation source: freshwater sample F1-120 | place: China: Fuxian Lake, Yuxi | collected 2017-12-25
ACGATCGTGTCGTAGCGCCAGACGAGGGCGCGTGGCCCGTACACCTCGCGGACCTTCCAGGCGGTCTCCACGGATCTCTCGGCGTCGACGACCGACGTCTCCAGGGCACGCGGGTAGCCGTTGATCGTGTACTGGACGGTGAAGGGGAAGCCCCGCTCACGGACCTCGGGCAGGTGCTTCAGGAACGGCGCCACGTTCTTCGTCCAAAAGACGAAGCCGTCGACCTCGCTGCGGTCGAGCGCCACGCGATGGACCTGGCGACCGTAGGGGTTCACCACCTTGCAAAAACCAGCCCGCAGACGACGGATGAACCACTCCCCGTAGAACGTGGGGATGTCGGTCTTGTAGCTGGCGGAGATGATCATGACGTTCCTGGGGCTTACTCCTTGGCGCCGACGCGAGCCAAGATCCAGGTGCTCGAGGGGGCCGCGCTCACCCCAGCAGGGCGATGCCCTCGCGCAGGGTCCTGGCCAGCTCGCTCGACATGCGCCTCAGCGCGGCGAGCGAGCCCTCGAGGGCGCCGGTGGCCTCCATGAGCTCTCGCTCCAGTTCGTCGTTCCTGGCGTCCAGCTGCTCCTGGAGCGCCTCGATCTGGAAGGTGAGATCGGCCACGATCCGGTTTACGCGATCGCTCTCGATCTCGAGCGCCGCGCTCTCCCAGGCCGACCCTCCTGGGGCGTCGTCCGCCGGAGTGGAGGAAGCCGCGTACCGGGCCCCGGCGCCGTAGACCGAGTCTCGCCGGCCCTTGACGGCCTCGAGGTGGGCCCGCTCCCTCGAGCGATCACGGAGGAGCACGTCGATCGCGTGACCGAGGTTGCCCTGGAACTCCCTCCCCCTGGCCTGGATGCGGTCGACGCGGGCCTGGATGTCCGCCACCACCCGCGTCGAGCGCTCCACGCGGGGGATCATCTCGTCGGCCATCTGGGCGAGCTCCGCCGCCTGGTTGGCCCGGCCGTTCCACTCGCCCCCCCGCCGCCGCGCCGATCCGATCCTGGTCTCGAGCTCCGCCAGAGCCGCGGCCCACCTGGTCGCCATCTGGGGCGTCTCGAGGTGAGGGAGCAGCACCTGATCGGGGACCTGGACGTGCTCGAAGCGGGGGATACCGTCCTCCGCCCCGCCGGGCGCCACGGCGAAGGACGATCGAAGGGGCACGGCCGGCGGCTGCGAAGAGCGCACCGACCCGGCGGACGGGTGAAAGGGCGGAGACTCCTCGACGATCGTCGCCTCCGGGGCGCGGGACTCCACGCGGGGTCTGCGATCCGAGACGACCGCGATGGCGGGCAAGGACGACCACGAGATGCTCCCCGAGCGACGGAGGAGCTCGACCAGGGCGTCGTGTATCGCGAACGCGTCCCCCGGACGATCGTCGGCGCGGCGGGCGATCATCGAGAGGACGAGGGCCTCGAGCCCCGGAGGCAAGGGCCCTATCCGGCGGCTCGGCGGGATGGGCGCGGAGGTGAGCGGCTTGAGGAGGAGATCGGCCTGACCTTGCCACTCGTAGGGCAAGAGCCCCGTGAGCATCTCGTAGAACACGACGCCGAGCGAGTAGACGTCCGCCCGCTCGTCGACGGCGATCCCCTCGACGTACTCCGGCGCGATGTAACCCGGCGTCCCGAACAGCTGCTCGGAGAAGGTGAGGCTCGGCATGTCAAGGATCTTGGCGATGCCGAAGTCCGTGAGCTTGACGATGTCCTTGCCCTCGTCGTCCCGGATGATGAGGACGTTCTCGGGCTTGAGATCCCGGTGGATGATGCCCATCTGGTGGGCTCGGGCGAGGGCGCTCGCGATCTGCACGGTGATGCGGGCCGCCCGCTGCCACTCCAGGCGGCCGCGCTGGATATGGACGTGGAGCGACTCGCCCTGGACGTACTCCATGACCAGGTAGGCGACGCCGTCGGCCTCGCCCACGTCGGAGATCTCGACGATGTTCCGGTGGTTGATCCGGTTGACCGCCCGCGCCTCGCGGAGGAAACGCTCCCGGTGCGAGGGGTTGAGGCTGAGCTCCTTGCGGAGGATCTTCAGGGCGCTCAGACGATCGATGATGATGTGCCGGGCCAGGTAGACGCTCGACATCCCGCCGCTGCCGAGCCGCTTGATGAGCCTGTAGCGCGAGGCGATGGTCCGCCCGAGGTACTTGTCGGCGCTCTTGTCGAGCTGGACGCCGTCGTATGGGCAGAACCCCGCGTCGTCGGGAAAGAGCTCGGAGCAGCGGGGACAGATCTTCACGGGCGCGCGCCTACACTACCAAGGACCGCCTTCGACGTGCGAATATCGGCGGCCCTCGCGCTCACACGGGCACCGGCCCGCCGAGGACTCCGAAGAAGCGCGCGCCCCAGAGCGCGGTGGCCATCCCGAACACGAGCAGGAGCACGTGCAGCAAGAAGCGCACGAGCGGCGCCTCGTCGAAGCCCCGGGCGTGGCCGTCGCGCGCCACGACGAACGCCAGGCGCGCCGCGAACGCCCCCAGCAGCGCGAGCAGCACCGGCGCGAACGGATTGAGCAGGACCCCGTGGCCGTCGAGGCGGAGGAGCGCCCAGGTCGCGCGGGTGGCGCCGCAGGTCGGGCAGGGCACGTGGAAGAGCGTGGCCAGCGGGCAGCGGATCGCACCGGTGAGCATGATCGCAGCGTAGCCGGCGGTGGCGAGCAGCGTCGCGGCAAGCGCGAGAGCGCGCCGCCCGCGAGAGGGCCGAACGCGCTCCACTTCGTGTTCCCCACGGTGCCCCTCACGATGGCTCCCAGCGCGGAAGCGGGCGCGGTCCTGCTGTTCGTTTCCCTTGGGCATCGGATGGATGTATGCGATGCTTTGGCCTCGGTGCGGAGGGATAGCTTCGCGAGGAGTTGAAAAGCCAATGATGGTTTCGGATCCGATGAGCGCAAACCCGATCTCTCACGCCGCCGGTGGATATGGTCCTCCGGGCGGCGGCTTCCCGCCCGGCGGCGGCGGCTACGGTGGTCCTCCTCCGGGTGGCGCTCCTCCAGGTGGGGGTGGCTACGGCGGCCCTCCCCCAGGCGCCCCCCCTGGCGGCGGCTATGGCGGCGCTCCTCCTGGCGGCTATGGCGGCCCTCCTCCAGGCGCTCCCCCTGGCGGCTATGGCGCTCCTCCTCCAGGCGGTTATGGCGGCCCTCCTCAGGGCTTCGGTCCTCCCGGCGGAGGCTTCCCCCCTCCCGGCGGCCCCATGATGCCTGGCGCGGGCGGCGACGTGAACACCACGCTCCCGCTGGTCTTGAGCATCGTCTCCCTCTTCTGCTGCGGCTTCGGCACTCTCCTCGGTATCGTCGGTATCGTTCTGTCCGTCCAGGCTGGCAATGCCAAGAAGATGGGTGACATCGAGGGCGCTCGCGGCAAGGCCAAGACCGCGACGATCCTCGCCGCGATCGGTATCGGCCTTGGTATTCTCAGCAGCATCGTGTCGGCCATCATCAACAGCTGACACCGCGCTCGAGCGCGGCGCATCCTGAAAGACCCCGTGCCTCGTATGCCCTCCGGCCTCACGAGGCGCGGGGTTTTGCGTTCCCCTCAGCGAAGGGCTCAAGCCAAGGTCGCGTCCCACGGACCCGGTAGGGGCGGCCCGAAAGGGCCATCCCCACCGGGTGCGGGTCGTCTTATTTTAGTTGGCATTTCTGGCCCTGACGTAGCTCGAAGCCGCTGCCCACTGCCAGCCGAGCCGCCTGGGGCGTGGGCCATGCGCGGGCCACGAGCCACTGCTCGTAGTGACGCCCTGGCTCCTTGCGATCGATCTCGGCGCCCCGGAGGCGGACCTCCACCCCCTCGAGGCATACCCGGGCCTCGCTCCAGCGCACGCGGGCGAGCATGTGCGAGGGCGCCTCCGGGCGCTCGGACGCCGCGCCCTTCTCGATCCACTCGGCCACGAGCTGCACCGTCGCTCGGTAGCCTCCTGGCTCGGCGCGGCAGGCGGGATCGCTCGCGCTCCTGAGCGTGGACCACGGCGCCAGCTTGATCTCCTTTCCCTTGGCGAGGAGCACCCTGGCAGGCTCGAGCTTCGATGCGGGCTCGCTCCCGCTGGAGAGCCGGAGGATCCCCACCTCACCTCGCGGTCCCAGGGCGAGCGAGTCAGGGTTGGCCGGGTAGCGCTCCGTGTCGCCAGGGGCCTTCCATTCGAAGAGCTGCACCATCGCGCCGGTCCTCGTGAGCTTCTGCACGCTGGTGGTCGTGGCGTCGGTCAGGAGCACGGCCAGCTCGTCTTGTGGCAGCACCGCCGCGGAGATGGGGACCAGCGACGGGTCCTCGGCAAGGACGCCGACCCGGACGCCCCCCGAGGCTCGCACGTGCACGAGCACCCGGTCATTGGAAAATAGCAGATCGCCGGGAGCCGCAGGATCCGCCGGGGTCACGGGGACGACGCGGGAGAGCGAGAAGTCGCTCAGCAGATCGTCCACCGCGACCCCCGCTGCCCTGGCGCCGGAGGCGATGTCGCCCGCGCCCAGGCCCTGGGTGCGCGCCGCGCCGGCGGGATCGAAAGGAGCCAGCCAGTGGATGGTCTGGCGAAGCCCCCCCCCGCTGCCCACCCCGTGGATCACCGCTCGCTTGGCGACCTCGTCGTTGCCCTCTGGCTCGTTGCTGTTCACCGGGTGCACGAGCATCCTGGGGAACTGCTGCACCTCCGCTCCCTGAGGGAGGAGGACCGCGCCCAGACCGAGCTCGTGATCGCCGTCGCCGATGGTGCGGGCGCGCACCGGACCGTCAGGCTCGCACTCGAGCGGAGCGGCCGACGCGAAGCTGCTCACCTCGGCCGGCGGGGGCACCTGCACCCCCGAGAGCAGCGGGGAAGGAGCCTGCGCGGGGTAGCCCAGGCGGAGCCAGGGACCGAGCAGGCAACCCAGGGCGCTGCACTGGACCTGCCGACCGCCACGGCTCTTGGAGGCGAGCGAGGGCGGAGCCGCGACCTCGCTCCAGGTGAGGCCTCGATCGATCGTCTGGAAGAGGCGCCCCTCGTTGGTGAGGCCCAGCGCGAAGGGTCCGGCCAGCCCGTACGTCGTTTGATCTCCAACGAACGCGGAGGAGGTCGGCGGGCCGCTCGTGGGGATGCTCGCCGAACGGCCCTGGATCCAGCCCCGCAGCGAGCCTTCCGGGGTGAAGGACCATTCGCGATCGACCAGGAGGCCCCCTCCCCGGTGGACGTAGTGCCCCCGGCCTCCGGTGCCAGGCCCGGTGGTCGGCAGCTCGCCGTCCGCGAAGATGCGCACGTCGCCGGTGGCGGTGTCGATGAGGGAAGGCTGACCCTGGAACACCAGGCCCACGGCGCTCCCGTCCGATCGTGGCACCCAGCGCTGCATCGCCAGGCTCGCGCCTGCGTCGCCCGTGGCCGAGTGCTCCCGCCAGGAGCCGCCGGAGGTCCGGACGCACACCGCGTCGTCGCGGTGGGGACCTGCGCAGGGGCCGCCGAAGGCGACGGCGCCATCGTCACCCACGAAGAAGGTCCCTGGCGCCGCGAAGCTCTGCTCCATGGAGGGGACCTTGCCGAAGAGCGTCCCCGAGATCACGATCCGCTCCTGAGCCGAGCGGCGAGCGCAGAGGAACAGGACGTCCTCCGGGGTGCGGACCGCCTCGCACGTGGCGTCCGGCGGGACCTTGCCGCTTTGCACCGAGACGATGCTCCCCGAGCGGAGCGCCAGCCGGACGATGTCGCCGTTGGTGGCCACGATGGCCGTGCTCTCGTCCTCGGCCATCGCCCCCACCCGGAGCGCGAAGCGTAGCGGCGGCTCCCCGGGGCGCCAGCGAGGATCCTTCTCGGGCGGCGGCAGCTCGGGGATCTGCTCCACCCGGCTCAGGCGACCGTCCGTCTCCAGGCGCACGGCCTGCCCCTCCTGCATGCTCACGTAGAGGGCGTCGTCCCGGCGCTCGATGGCCTGGGGCGCCGAGCGCAGCTGCTCGGTCCCGTCACGGAAGGTCTTGCCGCCGTCGATCGACACCAGCAGGCGCGATCGATCGGTGAGCACGACGACGCGCCCGTCGTCCCTGGCCGCGAGGTCGACCAGCGACGGCGGCTCGACAGGCACCCGCGCTCCGCCGGGGAGCCCGAGCATCCAGCGCTGGCCGTCGTTGGCACGGACGAGCACCGTATCGCTCGCGAAGGAGAGCTGGGAGAGGTGCCCGCCAGGGAAGTAGGCGAGCGCCCTGAGGTCGCCGTCGAAGCGATCGCTCGTGTAGAGCGCATTCTCGCCGCGGAAGAGGAAGCCGCCCCCCATGCGCGCGGGGATGGGCGTCGCCGACTGGAGAGGCGAGATCGCCACCTGGCGAGCCACCCGGACGCGCCGGCCCGACATCACGATCCTCACGCCGTCGACGATGACGCCGACCTCCGATTTTCCGAGCGCGATCGACTCGGCGTTGCCCGAGCTCCCCGGGGTGAGGACGTAGGGAGAAGGATCGTCCTTCTCCTCGCTCCCCGCGTCCTCCTCGGCGAGGCGCGCCGGCGCCGACGACGGAGGCGGACGCGCCACGCACGCGGCGGCGGCGAGGATCCCGGCGAGCACGCGCCATCTCAATGGAGCACCATGGATCGCGGGGCCAGGCTCTCGGGCGGAGGCTCCAGGCCGAGGACGCCCAGGTACGCCGAGCGCACGTCCCTGGTGAGGGCGCGGTAGTGGGTGAGCAGCGCCTGCGCCGCCGTGCCCCGGGGGCCGTCGCGCATCCCCAGCCGACGGGCGAGCATGGTGACCAGGGGAGAGCCTTCCTCGATGACCGTGGCGCTCGTGCCCTGGGTCACCCTGAGCGCCTGCTCCATCCGACGGAGCGCCTTGTAGCCCTCGCGGAGCACCTCGGCGGTGAGGCCGTCCAGGTACCCGCACGTATGGAGCGCCGAGAGGGCGGTCTCGGTCTCGGTGGTGTGGACGCGCGGATCCTGGCCGTGCTTCATCTGGAGATACTGGGCTGCAAACTCGATATCGACGAGGCCGCCATATCCCACCTTGATGTCATGGCGAGCTCGCCCCTCGCCCGAGCGCTCCCGTCCGAGCTCCCGCTCCATGCGCATCCGCAGGTGGTGCATGCGCGCGGCGGGAGGGGCGCCCCGCCCGTAGGCCAGCGAGCGGGCGGTCTCGATGACCCGGGCGCCCAGGGTCGGATCGCCCGCGACGAAGCGAGCGCGGAGGAGCGCCTGGCGCTCCCAGTCCGCGGCCTGCGCCTCACCGCCCTCGCCGGTGTGGTACCGGATGAAGGACTCCAGGGACACGACCAGCAGGCCGTGGTTGCCCGAGGGCCGGAGCCGGGTGTCCAGCTCGTAGCCAGGACCGTCCCCGTGAGGTGTGCTCACCAGGCGGAGCACCCGCTGCGCCGTGCGCACGAAGCGCTCGGTCAGGTCGTCGTCCTCAGGCGCCTCGTACACGAAGAAGATGTCGAGATCGGAGCCATAGCCGATCTCTCGCCCTCCCAGCTTCCCCATGCCGATCACCGCCAGGCCCCCGGTGATCCCCCGCTCGGCCATGGCCGCGCGGGTCGCGTGCTCGAGCGTCGCCTCGGCCAGGGCGCTGAGGACGAGCTGAGCCCCCCTCGGGGAGAGCTCGCCCGAGAGATCCGCCAGGCCGACCTCCATCGTCACCCGCCCCTTGGCCCGTCGCAGGGCGCCGACCAGGGCTTCTATCGGCTCTTCGACCTCGTCGCCCGTCCTCGGGGGCTGGGCGAGCTCCTCGAGGATGGCCTCCCGAGCCATCGCGCACGTGGGTGCTCCCTGGGCGAAGAGCAGGCGATCGACCAGCTCCGGGTGGCCAGTGAGCGCGCCTCCGAGGAACGCGCTCGCGCCGAAGAGCCCCACCAGCCGGTGGAGCACGCGGACGTCCTCCGCCAGGGCGCGCACGTACACGCTGGGCGTGCGCAGGCGGAGGAAGAAGGCGCCCAGCAGCCGGGTGGCCTGCTCGGGGAACGCGGCGTCCGAGAGGGCCTGCACCGTCGCGGCCGCAAGCTCGGGGTAGCGATCCCGGGTGGTCGCGCCCAGAGGATCGTCGGGCCTCTTGGCCAGCGCGAGGAGATGCCTGGCGAGATCCGGCGTGGCCGGGAAGTTCGATGGCAGGCACTCCTGGACGCGCTGCTCCTCGCCCTCGTCGAGCGCGGCGAAGAAGCGCTCGAGCTCGGGGTTGCTGGCCTGCTCTCCGGACTGCCCGACGATGGACGCGAGCCGCTCGGCGACCCTGGCGCGGATCCTGTCGAGATCGAGGACCAGCTCGCGGCCGGAGGTGAAGCCGAGCGAGCGAGCGATGGTCTCCAGCAGCTCTCCCACCGGGAGCTCGTGGGTCTGGATCCCCCTCGCGACCTGCACGCGGTGCTCGACGCGGCGCAGGGCGAGGTAGGCGTCGTGCACCTCCCTGGCCTCGCGATCGGTGACGAAGCCCCTGGCGCGCAACCTCCTGAGCGCGTCGAGGGTGTTGGCGCTCCGGAGCTGAGGGTCCCGGCCTCCCCAGACCAGCTGGAGCGACTGCACGAAGAACTCGGCCTCGCGAATGCCGCCGACGCCGTGCTTGAGATCCCGCTCGGGATCGCTGGAGAGCTCGGCGCGCGCCCGCACGACGAGGCTCGCCATCTCGCCGGCGATCTGGGGATTGACCACGCGGCGCCACACGAAAGGGGAGAGCGCGGAGAGCACGCGCGCCCCGAAGTCGGGCTCGCCGGCGACCGGCCTCGCCCTGACCAGCGCGGCTCGCTCCCAGGTGCGCCCCCAGGTCTCGTAGTAGCGTTCGGCCGCGGCCAGGGCGTTCACGAGCGCTCCCCGCGCGCCCTCCGGGCGCAGGCGCAGATCGACGCGCCACACGACGCCGTCCTCGGTGGTGTCGTCGAGCGTGGCGGTGAGCCGCTGGGTCACCCGGGTGAAGTACTCGTGCAGCGTGAGCTCCTGGGCCACGCCGCCGCGCAGCACCTCGCCCTCGTCGGTCTCGTAGAAGAGCAGCAGATCGACGTCACTGCCGGCGTTGAGCTCCCGACCTCCCAGCTTCCCCATGCCCAGCACGGCGAAGGCGCACCGGGCTCCGGTCGAGACGGTGGGGATCCCGAAGCGAGCGTCGGCCCAGGCGAGCGCCTCGGTCAGCGCCACCTCGATGCACGAGTCCGCCAGATCCGAGAGCTCCCTCGCCGTCACGTCCACGTCGCCCACCGTCAGCAGCAGCTCGCGGGCCGCGATCCGCATCTTCTCGCGCCGGGCGAGCACCCGCAGACCCTTGCGCACGGCCGGGAGATCGGTGAGGTCGGAGGCGAGCAGCGCGGCCGCCCGCCGGTAGGCCCTGGCGTCGCGCCGCACCTTGACCCCCGAGCGCGCCACGAACACCAGATCCTCGGGGTGCGAGGCGATGCTGTGCCCCAGGGCCGGATAGGCCTCCGAGAGGAGCGCCCCGAGCTCCACGGTCTCCTCCCCCGCGGGGAGCCTGGCCTCCCGCAGCAGCTCCGCCACGCGAGCGCGGGCCCCCGGAGCGTCCTCCGAGATGGACTCGAGCAGCGCTCTGGGCAGGGCCATGGCATTGGATGCTACCAGGTTCACGCTCGCCCTGGAGAACACGGAGCGCCCGTCGATGCCCACCCCCTCAGAGCGACGGTCCCCATAACCTGAACATCATCACGACGCCCCAGTCGAAGAGGCCATGGGAGAACATGCCTGGGGTGAGCCTCCCCAGCCTCCGGAACATGTAGCTCCAGGCGAGGCCGCAGACCAGCGCGCCCAGCGGGAGGAGCGGGTTCAGCCCGGCGACCGGATCCCGGAGCGCCCAGGCCGAGGGGATGTGGGCCACGGCGTAGAGCACCGGCGCGTAGACCCAGGCCCGGCGCGAGCCCACCTTCTCCTCGAGGAGCGAGATCACGAGCCCGCGCCAGACGAGCTCCTCGGCGACGGACATGATCACGACGGCCACCACCACCCAGGCGACGTGCTTGCGGAGCACCGTGGGATCGCCCATCTGGAGGTACAGCCTGGCCAGCCAGCTCTCGCGGGCCGTCCCGCGCCCCATCGTCTGCCGGGTGAAGAGCCAGGTCGCGCCGAAGAGGGCCGCCGCTGTGAGGAAGCCGACGGTGAAGTCCCCCCCGCGAAAGCCGAACCAGTCCTTGAGCACCCCGTCCCGCCTGGCCCGTAGCACAGCGACCACCGCGAGCACGACCGTGGGCCCGCAGGCGACGAGCGCGAAGCTCGGCTGACCCGCGCGCTCGAGGTCGAAGCCGAGGAAGGTCGAGGCGGCGACGGCGAGGACGATGAGGGCGAGGGCGACGACGTTGAACATGGCGTGGGCTCCCTTACGTCCGTTCCCTTCGCACGCAAAACAAAACCGAACGTGCCATCGCTTGGCTAAGGTGGGCAAAGGCATACGATGCGAGGGCTCCGCTCCGGAGCGTCGAGGTGGTGGACATGGCGAAGATCGATTTCGGCAGCACGGCGGGTCAGAGCCTGAAGAGGCTGGTCATGGTCGCCTCCGTGCTGGTGCTCGCGCTCTTCATGGGCTGCTCGATGACCACGCGCATCGACGCGGGCCACGTGGGCATCCGCGTCAAGCTCGCCGGCAACGAGCGGGGCGTGCAGGACATGGAGGTCAAGACGGGCTGGGTCTTCTATAACCCCATGTTCGAGCAGATCGTCATCTTCCCCACCAGCGTCCAGAACATCGTCTGGACGGCGAGCGCCCACGAGGGCAGCCCCCACGACGACAGCATCACCTTCTCGTCCTCCGAGGGCGTGAACGTGAACGCCGACATCGGCCTCTCGTTCCACATCGATCCCACGCTGGCCCCCAAGCTCTACGGCCGCTTCCGGCAGACCGACATGCACGCGCTGGCCAACGGCTACATGCGCAACGTGGTCCGCGAGAACTTCAACGAGGTGGCCTCCAACATGCCTGTCCAGGAGATCTACGGCTCCGGAAAATCCAAGATGCTGGCCGAGGTCCAGCGCCGGGTCGCCGCCAACCTGGGCAAGGACGGCGTGGTCATCGATCAGCTCACGATCAACGGCGCCCTCCGCCTCCCCGAGAACGTGGCCCAGGCCATCAACCGGGCCATGGAGGCCACGCAGAACGCCATCCAGAGCGAGAACCGGGTGCGCCAGGTCCGGGCCGAGGCCGATCAGGCGGTGACCCAGGCCACGGGCCAGGCCGAGGCCACCCGCCAGAAGGCCCAGGGCGAGGCCGACGCGATCCTGATACGAGCCCGCTCCGAGGCCAAGGCCAACGAGATCATCCGTCTCAGCATGTCCCCCGTGATCCTCCAGTACCGCACCCTGGAGCGCTGGAACGGGGCGCTCCCGATCTACAGCGCAGGCGGTGGAAACCAGCTCCCCACGCTCACCGTGGACGCCGCCAAGATGGCCACCGGGATGGACGAGGCCGCCCGCCAGAAGCGGCTGAAGGAGCTGCTCGAGGAGGCAGCCCCCCACGGCCCCGGCAAGCCCGGAGCGCCCCAGGTCCCTGTCACCCCTCAGGCCCCCGTGACGCCCCAGGCCCCGACGCCCGCCCCCGCCGCGCCCGCGCTTGCCCTCGCGCGCGCGAGGTGGTGGCGGGTCGGGGCGATGACGCCGCGCGCGGCGAGGTCGGCGGCGTTGGGCAGGCCACTCCAACCGAGGGCGTGGCGGGCCGCCTCGTAGCGAAGGGTACGGCG
>SXGT01569429.1_pt1 | contig 11578 bp, 14 predicted proteins | sample 3176221 | NCBI WGS metagenome assembly SXGT01 (sample SAMN11356862, study PRJNA531348) | freshwater metagenome | isolation source: freshwater sample F1-120 | place: China: Fuxian Lake, Yuxi | collected 2017-12-25
CCGTCCAGGCCTCGCTCACCGGCCACCTGGTCCAGTCCACCGTCCACACCAACGACGCCGTCGGAGCGATCACCCGGCTACGCGACATGAAGATCGAGCCCTTCCTGCTCGCCTCCACCTTGCGCGCGGTGATCGCACAACGGCTCGTGCGCCGGCTCTGCCCGGCCTGCCGACACCTGGTCGAGGCCTCGCCCTCCGTCGCCGCTTTGCTCGGCTTCGAGGAGGGCGCAGCCATTTACGAAGCGCGGGGCTGCTCCGAATGCAATGGCACCGGCTATCGCGGCCGGACCGGCGTGTTCGAAGCGGTCCGCATCGACGAGCCCATTCGCCGCCTGATCAACGCGGGCGGCGACGAAGCGGTGATCGCCAGCCACGCCTTCCGCAGCATGCCGAACCTGGGCGCGGCTGCCCGCACCCTGGTCCGCGAAGGCGTGACGACGGCGGAGGAAGCGGTACGGATATCGCGGCGCGAGGCGGTGGATGCTTAGTATCAGTGAACGCCAACCCGTTCGGCCTGAGCCTGTCGAAGGCCTCTCCTTCTTTGGCGGGCAAGAACAAGGGAGGGCTTCGACGAGCTCAGCCCGAACGAGTGAATGGGCGAAGGAGCCGTGAGCGACTTCGACTATCTCGCCCTCGACACCGCCGGTCGCGAGCGGCGTGGGTCGGTTCGCGCGGCCAGTGTCGAGGACGCGCGTGCTGCGCTCGGGGCCCGCAGGCTCTATGTCGTGCGCGTGGAGCGCTCGATCGGCGCCACCGCGCCGGCTCTGCTGTCACGCCCGGCTTGGCTCGCCAAGCGGCTCGGCCCCAAGCAGCTGACCCTGTTCACGCGCCAGCTTGCCACCTTGGTCACCGTCAGCCCGCTCGAAGAATCGCTGCGCACCATCGCCCGCCAGTCCGAGAAGCCGGAGGTGCAGCGCATCCTCGGCAACGTTCATTCGGCCGTGCTCGAAGGCCGACGCCTGTCCGAAGCCATGGCGCGCGAGCCGGCCAGCTTCCCGCCGCTCTATCGCGCCATGGTCTCGGCCGGCGAGGGCTCCGGCACGCTGCCGCGCATCCTGGAGCGCCTCGCCGATCTCCAGGAGCGCCAGGCCCAGGTCCGCTCCAAGGTAACCTCCGCGCTTGCCTACCCGATCGTGCTCGCGGTCGTGGCCGGCTTCGTCGTCATGGCGCTGATGATCTTCGTCGTGCCCCGCGTGGTCGAACAGTTCGAGGATGTCGGCCAGCAGCTTCCCTTTCTCACCCGCGCGGTGATCGCCTTGTCCGAATTCCTGGCCACCTGGTGGTGGGCGCTGGCAATCGCCTTGCTCGGCATTGCCCTGCTGTTCGGCCGCGCACTGCAGGACGAGACATTGCGCCTGCGCTTCGACCGCAGCCTGCTGCGGCTGCCGCTGATCGGCCGCCTGCTGCGCGATCTCCACGCCGCCCGCCTGGCACGAACCCTGTCCACCATGGTCGCGAGCCGCCTGCCGCTGCTCGAAGGTCTCAAGCTTACTACCGGGACCGTGCACAACCGTGCGCTGCGCCAGGCCTCCGGCGAGATCACCGAGGCGATCCGCACCGGCGGCAGCCTCTCGGTGGCGTTGAGGCGGGCAGGGGTGTTCCCGCCCTTGCTCGTCTACCTGGCCGCCAGCGGCGAGGCGTCGGGAAAGCTCGACGTCATGCTGGAGCGGGCAGCGGACTATCTTGAGCGCGAGTTCGACACCTTCACCGCGACCGCCCTGTCGCTGCTGGAGCCCGCAATCATCGTCTTCATGGGAGCGATCGTCGCCCTGATCGTGCTATCGATCCTGCTCCCGATCCTGCAACTCGACACCCTCGCGGGTGGGGTAGGTTAGTATATGAACACGGAAAATAGTCCTGCCCTTCCCCTGCATAGGCAGGGGAAGAATGAACGAGGCTTCACCCTGGTCGAACTCATGGTCGTGATCGTCATCATCGGCCTGCTCGCCACCGTGGTGGTGATCAACGTCGCGCCGGCGACCGACAAAGCTGCGGTGACCAAGGTCGAGGCGGATGTCGCGACGCTGGAGCAAGGCGTCGAAATGTACCGCCTGTCCAAGCTGCGCTACCCGCAGGCCGGCGAGGGCCTGCGGGTCCTCGTCCAGGACGGCTTCGTCAAGCGCCTGCCGGACGATCCCTGGGGCAATCCCTACCAGTTCGGCACCCCCGGCCGGAACGGCGCCCCGTTCGAAATCTACTCGCTCGGCGCGGATGGCCGCAAAGGCGGCGAGGGCGAAGATGCGGACATCGGCAACTGGTAGACATCTAAACCCTCCCTGGAACGGGGAGGGGGACCGCACGAAGTGCGGTGGTGGGGTCGCGAGCGCAGCGCGCCCTTGCGGGCTCGACCCCTCCGCGAGACTACGGTTGGTCTCACTTCCCGTTCCGGGGCGGATTTCAGGCTTCACCCTTGTCGAGCTCCTCGTCGTGCTCGCGATCATCGGCCTGATGTCGGCCGCCGTGATCCTCGCCATCCCCGATCCGCGGGGCAGCCTCGCCGCCGAGGCCGAGCGCCTCGCCGCCCGCGCCAAGGCGGCGCAGACCCGCGCCATCCTCGACTCGCACTCGATCGCGCTGCGCGTCTCCCCAGCCGGTTACGCCTTCGAACGGCGCGAGCGGGCCGGCTGGCAGCCGCTCGCCGACAAGCCGTTCGCCGGCCAGGCCTGGACCGAAGGCACCACCGCCGCCGGCCCGAACCGCATCCTGTTCGATCCCACCGGCCTCACCGAACCCGCCGCGCTCACGCTCCAGCGCGAGGACGACCGGATCACCGTCGAATTCGCCCAGGACGGCACCATCCGTGTCCGCGCCTGACCGGGAAAGCGGCTTCACGCTGATCGAGATGCTGGTGGCGCTCGCCATCTTCAGCCTGGCCGCATTGGCGTTGCTCCGCCTGGAAGGCGCGACGGTCGCCAGCACCGCGCGACTGCAGGATCAGGCGCTGGCCCAGACGGTCGCCCGCAACCTGGCGGTCGAGGTGCTGACCGATCCGGTCGCCCCCGCCTTCGGCCGCGATGCCGGCCGCGAGGTCAATGGCGGTCGCACCTGGACCTGGACCCGCACAGTCGCCCGCTCCCCCGAACCGCGTATCCAGCAGATCCGGATCGAAGTGCGGAGCGGAAGCGGGCCGGAAGCGGCAGCCCTTACCGTGTTCCGGAGGGCAGGGTGAGTGATACCTCAATTCCTTCCCCGCCTTTGCGGGGGAGGGGGACCGCACGAAGCGCGGTGGAGGGGCGGCGGACGTCAATCAGCCGACGGCGTCGGCAGCCCCTCCAACATGCTCCGCATGGTCCCCCTACCCTGCAAAGGCAGGGGAGGAATGGCTTCACCCTGGTCGAACTGCTCGTCGCGCTCACCATCTTCGGCATGCTGGCCGCGGCCGGCGTCGGCCTGCTCTCCTTCAGCGTGCGCGCGCAGGAGGTGGCGGACGATCGTCTCGCCCGCCTTGCCGAACAGCGCCGCGCCGGCGCATTGCTCACCGCCGATCTCGCCCAGGCCGCGCCGCGCGTGCACCGCGACGAGGCCGGAGCGGTTCGCCCGGCACTGCAAGGCACCAGCGGGCAGGACGATGCCCTCCTGCTCTCGCTGGTCCGCCGCGGCTGGGACAATCCGGACGATGCCAACAGCTCCACCCTGCAGAAGGTGCATAACCGGCTCAGCCAGGGCCGGCTCGAACGCCTCGGCTACCGCCATGTCGACGGCGCTGCGGCGCTGCCGCCGGTCGCCGTCTTGACCGAGGTCCGCAGCCTGCGCCTGCGCTACCGTGACCGCGAAGGCAATTGGCGCGACCGCTGGGACCCGACCCAGCCCAGCCAGCTCCCGCTCGCGGTGGAGATGGTGGTCGCGACCGGCGCAGGCGCCGAGGTCCGCCAGCTTTTCCTGGTCGGAGGGGCCGTCTGATGCGTCCCGTCCCGAACGGCGAGCGTGGTGCGGCCTTGCTCACTGTGCTCCTGCTCGTCGCCGTCATGGCCGCTCTCGCCGCCGCCGCGCTGGAGCGGCTGCGCCTGTCGACCGCGCTCGCCGTCAACGCCGCCGCGCTCGATCAGGCGCGTGCCTATGCGATCGGCGTCGAATCGCTGATCGCGCTCACCGTCGACGATCTCATCGCGCGCAGCCCGGAGCGCACGACGCTCGCCGGCGGCTGGAACGGGCAGAGCCGCCGCATTCCGATGCCGGACGGCGGCCTGGTGAACGCAGCCGTGCGCGACGGCGGCAACTGCTTCAATGTGAACAGCGTGGCGGAGGGGCAGGTGCCGGGTGCGCTGCGCGCCCGGCCGATCGGCGTTCGGCAGTTCGAAGATCTTATGCGCGTGCTCGGCATCCCGCAGGATCAGGCACGGCGCATCTCGGAAGCGGCAGGCGACTGGGTCGACAGCGATGGCGACCGCGCGCCGGCCGGTGCCGAGGACCCGTCCTATGGTGCCGGCGCCGCGCGATATCGCACCGGCAACACGCTGTTCGCCGAAGCGAGCGAAGTTCGCGCACTCTCCGGGATGACGCCCGAAATCTACGCTCAGCTGCGCCCCTGGCTGTGCGCCTTGCCGGCGGCCGAGCTTTCCCCGATCAACATCAACACGTTGGCCGTGGAGCAGGCGCCGCTCCTGTCGATGCTCTCGCCCGGCCAGATCCCGATCGAGACGGCGCGCCAGGTGATCGCCTCGCGCCCCGCCGCCGGCTGGGCTTCGCTCAGCGATTTCTATCGCACCGGCTCGCTGATCGCGGTCAACCTGCCCCTCGACGTGCAACTGCAACCCCAGCTAAGAACGCGGTGGTTTCAGGCCGATTTGCGGGTCGAGCTCGACGGGGCGGAACTGGCCGAAACGGCCTTGCTGGATGCCCGGGTCGCGCCGGCACGGGTGGTGGCGAGACGGTGGGGACAGGACGAGTGAACGCCGCGGACGCCCTCTTGGTCTTCATGGACGACCGTCACGAGATCGAAGGCTGGCTGCACCTGGCCGATGGCGACGTGGTCGCCCGCGGACCGGCGCTGGAGGGGCTGCCGCCGCTGGCCGATCCGAAGACCGGCACGTCGCTGCGGGTGGCGGCCATCGTGCCGGGGGAGGCGGTGGCGCTGCACTGGCTCGAAATGCCGGCCGGCCTTGCGCCCGCCCAGGCGATTGCGGCGGCGCGTCTGGTGGCGGCCGAAGTCAGCCTGCAGCCGATCGCCGAAATGCATGTCGCGGTCGGCGGCGAAGGCGAGGGGGCGCTGCGCCCGGTCGCGATCGTGCCGGCGCTGGGGATGGCGGGCTGGCTGGGCAAGCTGCAGGCGGCCGGTCTCGACCCCGATCTGGTGCTGCCGGAGCCGCTGCTGCTTGCGCCGCCGAGCGCCGGCTTTCTGCGCTACCAGCGCGCCGGCACGCCTCTTTATCGCGGCCGTGCCGACGCCTTCAGCATCGAGCCGGAGCTCGCCGAGCTGGTGATCGCCGACGCGCCGGTGGCCGATCTGGCGGACGAGGCATTCGAGAGCGGGCTCGCCGTCGCGCTTGCCGATCCGGTCGTCAACTTGCGCCAGGGCGCATTCGCCAAGCGCCGCCGCTGGGCGGTCGAATGGCCGCTGGTGCGTCGCCTGGCCGCGCTCGCCGCTGCCTTGCTGCTGGTCTCGCTAGCCATCCAGGTCGTGCAGATTTTCCGCTACACGTTCGAGGCGGACCGACTGGAGGCCGAGCTGACGCAGGTCGCGTCCGCCGCCTTGCCCGGGATCAGCGCCGCCAATGCGCCCGCCCGGCTGGGCGAGCGGCTGACTGAGCTGGGTGGGGGCGGCGCGGGCTACGGCGCGCTCGCCTCGTCCCTCTTCACGGCACTGCGCAGCGCGCCCGGCGCGAGCCTCACCGCGCTCAATTACGACGGGGCCGGGGTGCTGCGCGCCACCGTGCAAGCCGATAGCCCGGCCACCATCGCCGCTCTTCAGCAGCAGCTCGGAGCCTCCGGCCTTGCCGTCACAGCCGGCGACGCGCGCCCTGCCGGCGGCCGGACCGCCGTCGATCTGACGATGCAGGGGCAATGAACGACACGCTCAACATCTGGTGGCGCAGCCGCACGCTTCGTGAGCAGCGGCTGCTGCTCGCCATGGCCGGCCTGCTTGGCCTGGTGCTGGTCTGGCTGCTCGTGATCCGCCCGATCGACGACAGCCTGTCGGCCGCGCGCGAGCGGCACGCGGACGTGGTGCTCCGCCTGGCCGAAGCGCGTGGCCAGGCTGCGGCGCTGCGCGGTCTCCGGGCGGCCCCCGCCTCGACATTGCCTGGCCCGCTCACCACCGTGCTCAGCGCCGCCGCGACCGAGGCCGGCTTCACCGCGCCGCGCGTCGAACCGCAGGGCGAGGGCGCCGCGCTGGTGATCATCGACTCCGCGCGCCCGCAGGCTTTGTTCGGCTGGGTCCGCCAGATGGAACAGCGCCACGGGCTGCTTGTCGATCGGCTCAGCGCCAACGCCAACAGCGATCAGACTCTCGCCGTCCAGGTCGGCTTCCGGGAGAGGCGCGGCTGATGCGCATCCGTCTCCCGCTCGGGCGCACGCTCTTCTTCGTCTGCGCTTTCCTGTTCGCGCTGGTCGCCTTGCTCCCGCTCCGGCTCGCGCTCGACTGGCTGGGACTGGACGAACGCGGCGTCGCCGCGCGCGAGGCGCGGGGCAGCATCTGGCTCGGCGCGCTTTCCGAGGCGCAGATTGGCGCGATGCCGCTCGGCGATCTCTCGACCCAATTGCGCAGTCTGCCGCTGTTCCTGGGCCGCGCGCGCGTCGATCTCGCCGGCGCGGATCAGCCAGACCGGATCAAGGGCTCGGCCACCATATCGCGCCACAGCTTCGGGATCGACGACATGACTGCCCGCCTCGAACTCGGCGGCACGCTCGCCCCGCTGCCGGTCGGCGCGGTCGATCTGTCGGACGTCACCGCGCACTTCGCCGACGGCACCTGCACCGCGGCCGAGGGCCTCGTGCGGGCCGACATTGCCGGCGAGGTCGCGGGTGTGACCCTGCCGGGCGGCTTGTCCGGCAACGCGCGCTGCGACGGCGGCGCGTTGCTGCTGCCCTTGGTCGGCCAATCCGGCATGGAAGCGCTCAACCTGCGCCTGTTCGACGATGGCCGCTACGAAGTCGAACTCGCCGTCCGTCCCGTCGACGACGCCATGCGCGACCGCCTCGTCGCCGCTGGATTTGCGCTGACCGCAACGGGATATGCGCTTCGGGCGTCCGGTACGCTCTGAGCAGACGCGCTCACTCCGTTGACCGTCCGGGCTCAGCCCAACCGGATCAGGAGGGGGACCACCGCTATTGCGGCCGCTGCTGCTTCTGGATCTGCTTGTCGTAATATTTCCGGAATTCCTTGGAAAAGACCTCCATGAAGGCCTCGTCCGATTCCGCGGCGACCTTGGCGAATTCGCGCTCGTAATTGTGCCATAACGCGGCGTCCCGCATCGCCGGGATGACGCGGGTCAGCACGCCCATATTCTCGGCCCGCCGCTTGATCGATCCGGGCGAGAAGCGCTCCAGCGTCGCCTTGAGCGAGCCCGGGATCGCCGACAGCGTCGAGACCTGGTGAGATTGAAGATCGTAGAAGCCATCCTCGACCGCCTTCTCCGCCTCCATGAACCCCTTCTCCTTGGGGTTGAGCAGCTGCTTCAGCGCCGCCTCGGGCGTCCGGGCGAACTTGATCGGGTTGTTTCCGTCGACCTGCAGGCTGGTCGATTCCGCGCCCATCTGCGACTTGGCCCGGGCGCGGCTTTCCACCATCACGACCATGCCGGAGACGAGCCGGCGCAAGAGGCCGCCGGCGCGCGTCATCAGGTCCGCGGGCGGCAGATTGCTGTCGGCGCGGTTGAGGCCCGCCGCACTCATGAACGCATCGACCGGATCGTTCGGGTCGGATGGCGCCACGGCCGGAGCCGCCTTGCCGAAGCCGCCGCGCGCCCAGTCGAGATCGTTCGCGCTGATGAATTGGGTGAACGCCTCCGACGGCTCGTCGTCATCGTCGGTCCCGCCGGCCCGACTCTGGCCGGCAAGAAGCTCGGCCGCCGTCGACCTGGCAGCCGGTGCAGGCGCAGCAGGCGCAACCGGCGCCGCCGCCTCGCTGGCCGAGACGGTGCCGTCCGCGCTGCGGCTCCAGGTGCTGGTGCTGGCGGCAAGTGCCGGCGCGGGTTCCGCTGCCGCGACGCTCGCGCCCGCCGTCTCCAACGCCGTCGTCTCCTCGCCGGCCGCCACGTCGGCGACGATCTGGTACACGCCGATCTGGAACACGTCGCCCGGCTCGATCTTGCGCTCGGCCGCCATCCGCTCGGTACCGCCGTTCAGCAGCGTGCCGTTGGTGCTGATGTCCTTCAGATAGTAGCCGTCGTCGCGGAAGCTGATCTGCGCGTGCTTGCTGGAGATGTAGCTCTTCTCGTCCGGCAGGCTCCAGTCGCAGCTTTTCGAACGCCCGATCAGGGCGTCGCGCCGCGCCAGTTTGAATTCGGGCTGGGCGCCCGGGACGGCATCGGGATTGCGGAGCTTGAGCGTCAGGATCATGCCGCTTCAGGCGCGCTGCGCCCGCCCCGAACATGCGCAAAGCCGATAGTCATGCACCGTCTCCCCCTCTGTCGACTGTGCCAATCGCGATGATAGGCGGCAAGTCTAATCTCGGGGCATGCCCGGTGCAACAGCGGGAGCGGTTGGTCAGCTCTCGGCGCCAATCCTCAGAGGAAAAAGCGGCTCCAGCGCGGCCAGCGTCTCCGGCACGGTGCGATGGTGGACGAAGATGCCGCCCGCGCCCTCCCAGAGATGCGCATGCTTGAGGGTGTCGTCGACCAGCACGTCGCCCTCCCTGGCGTGATTGCGCTTGTCGACCGCCATGCAGGTGATGATGCGGGTACCCGGAAAGTGCTCGGCCGCCCAGCGCACCTTCTGCGGCGCCGCCCACTTGCCGCGCGGCAGGCCGGTCAGGATCACCGGATTCAGATGGCGTACCGCCTCGAACAGCTCGGTCGCGCCCGGCATGAGCGGCAGGGTGCCGTAGAAGTCCGGCGCGGAGGCCAGGCGCGCCCACAATCGCCCCGGCCCGTAGCGCTCCTGAAACGCGCGCGGTTTCATGCCGAGCAGCTTGGCCGCGCCGGCATCGAAGTCGGCGAGCACGCCGTCGCAATCGAGGTAGAGCTGCCTCACCGCGGCCACCGCGCGGGGGTCAGCTGCACCGGCATCGGCAGCGCGATCGGCTCCCAGCCGCGCTGCGCGATCACGTCGTTGCTCTCCTTCGCGCGCCGGCCGTCGCTCAGCGACCAGGTGATGTGCCAAGTGCTGCCGTCCGGGCGATCGCTCGATCCCGCGATCCGCACCACCATCGCCTCGACGCCCCGGCCGTCATCGGCGCGCCCGACGATCTCGCCGGTGATCGGCTCGGGCAGCGGCGCCTCGCGCCCGACTCGCGCCGCAAGAGTGACGTGATCGGCCACGACGTTGCCGTCGCGCGGGGGAAATTGCAGCAGCAGTTCGATCCGCTCTGCCCGATCCAGCGCCCATCCGATCACCGTCTGGCCGCCGGTCTTGCGGGCGCGCTCGTAAGTCTGGGCGGGGCTGGCCATGAGTCGATGAACCCGCCTCCCGCGGAGCCGTTCCGAGCACCGGCGCGTTGTGAAGCGCGAAGGAGCATCAGCCATGCATCACGACAAGGACAAGGAGCACCTCCCGTCCGACGACCCGGCGATCAAGGAAGAAGGCGAGAAGAACCGTGCGGAGATGGACAAGGTGCCGGAACCCGGCACAGACCCGCTGCACGAGGGGCCGTGAGGCTCAGCCTTCCGACCCAACCGTTCGTTTCGAGCGAAGTCGAGAAACGTGAGCTCGTGCGGGCTTCTCGACTTCGCTCGAGCAGGCGGCGTCAGTGCTGGCTGGACAGGTAGTCGCTGAGCACTTCCCGCTCCGCCGCCCTCATCACCAGCCCCAGCTTGGTCCGGCGCCACAGGATGTCGTCGGCAGTCCGCGCGAATTCCACGCGTCGCAGATAGTCCACCTCCGCCTCGTACAGCCCAGCGCCGAAGTGCCGGCCGAGTTCGGCGGGGGAGCGCGCACTGCTGAGTAGGGCCGCTAGTCGAGAACCATAAGCGGCTCGAAGGCGGCTCAGAACGTCCCTCTCCAGCCAATCGTACCTGGGCACGTCGATCGTTTCCCCACCGGGCAGCGGCATCTCGGCCGTTGCAGAGCGCCCCGGAGCACCGAGCTTTTGCAGCGCTTCGGCTGCCAGCGCCCGGGCCGTCGTGATCTTGCCGCCGAACACGGAGAGCAGCTTGGCGCCGGGCGATCCGTCCAGCTCCAGCCGGTAATCGCGCGTCACCGCCTTCGCCTCCGTCGCCCCGTCGTCGTGCAGCGCCCGGGTGCCGGAATAACTCCAGATCACCTGCCCGGGATGAGCCTGCCGAACGAACCAGCCATTCACAGCGGCGCAGAGATAATCTGTCTCCTCGGCCGAGATGGCCGGATCGTCCGGCCGCTCCACCATCACCTCCGTGGTGCCGATCAGATTGTGGGCGCCATAGGGCAGGGCAAACACCACGCGGCCGTCCGGCTGCTGGAGGATGTAGGCGTGCTCGCCCTGGTAGAGGCGCGGGACGACGATGTGGCTGCCCTTGATCAGCCGCACCCGGCTCGCGGCGTTGCGGCCGAGCTTGGCCCCGAGCACGTCGGCTACCCACGGCCCCGCGGCATTCACGATCGTCGCCGCACCGACCTCGCGCCCGTCGCTCAGGCTCGCGCGCCAGGCCGCCCCGTCCCGGCGTGCCGAGAGCAGGGCGGTGCGCGTCGCGATCTGCGCGCCGGCTTCGGCCGCCGCGAGTGCGTTCAGGACGACGAGGCGCGCATCGTCTACCCAGGCGTCGTGATAAACGGCTGCCCGAGCGATCCCGCGAAGCGGCGCGAGCAAGTCGGTGTCGCCCCGCCCGGTGCGACGCGATCGGGGCAGGGAGTTTCGCCCGGCCAGCAGATCGTACAGCTTCAGCCCCGCACGCAGCATCCACCAGGGCCGCATCCCGCGCCGGTGCGGCAGCACGAAGCGCAGCGGCCGCACGATATGCGGCGCGGTGCTCAGCAGAATCTCGCGTTCGCGTAAGCTCTCCCGCACCAGCCGAACCTCGCCATATTCGAGATAGCGCAGGCCACCATGGATCAACTTGGACGAGGCCGAGCTGGTATGCTGGGCCAGGTCGTCCCGCTCGACCAGCAGCACCGACAATCCCCGCAGCGCGGCCTCACGCGCGATCGCCGCGCCGTTGATCCCGCCGCCAATGATGAGGAGGTCGAAACTGTTCATCCCCGTAAACCTGCCGTTCGCTTCGAGCGAAGTCGAGATACGCTTCTCGACTTCGCTCGAAGCGAACGGATAGGAGCAGGTTGTGAGTCCTTCCGAGCGCCCGATCCTGGTCATCGACGAAGGCACGACCAGCACCCGCGCGATGCTGTTCGCGCCGGACGGGCGCTGCCTCGGCGCCGCGCAGCGCGAGCTGACGCAGAGCTACCCGCGCCCCGGCTGGGTCGAGCACGATCCGGAGGAGATCTGGACCCGCAGCCTTGAATGCGCGCAGGCGATGGTGCGCCAAGCCGGCGGAGCGGACCGAATCGCCGC
>SXGT01072411.1_pt1 | contig 11576 bp, 9 predicted proteins | sample 3176221 | NCBI WGS metagenome assembly SXGT01 (sample SAMN11356862, study PRJNA531348) | freshwater metagenome | isolation source: freshwater sample F1-120 | place: China: Fuxian Lake, Yuxi | collected 2017-12-25
AGAGGACGGCGGTCGAGGAAACGGAATCAGGAGGAGGCGAGAAAAGATAGAGTCAATCCAATCGTAAAGGTCACGCGAGGATCACGCAGCGCCGACGAAGAGCCGACGCCGAAGGCTTTTTCGTGCATAATTCAGGTTCAATCTGGGGATCGAGCGGGAACTGCCGGATTCCATTCTCATCAGCGTCAGCTACATAGGCAATCTGTCGCGCAAGCTTCCGGGATCAAGTCTCTCCATCAACCAGATTCAGCCGCAGATACTAGGCCCCGATCGCCGGTCTCAGAGAGACCGGCCTTTCCCGCAGTTCAGCAACGTTTCCGTGTTGGTTCCGACTCTCGCTATCTCGAATTACCACGGGGCATTAATACGTTTCGAAAAGCGCTATGCCCGCGGCTTTAACGTCGTCAGCAACTATACCTTTTCCAAGTTTCTGGCCAACAACGGCGAAAGTGCGGATTTCAGCTTCGGGGCTTTTGGGCCCAGCTACTCCAATTACTATAATCGCCGTGCGGACTACGGGCCGTCGGGAAACGACGTCAGGCACCACTTCGCATTCAGCTCCGTGTATGAGCTCCCGTTCGGCGCCGGCAAGTCTTACCTGGCCAAGCATCCGGTGAGGTACGCCGTTGGCGGCTGGGGAATTGGCGCGATGATCACGCTGCAATCCGGAGCGCCCTTCACCGTCCTGACGCAGGCCAACACGACAAACGCGTTCTCCGCCGGCGGCCTGCGCGCCGACGTAATTCGGAATCCGAACCTCGCGCGCGGCCAGCGCACGCTGACAAGATATTTTGACACCGGCGCGTTCCAGCAACCGGCGCCGTTCCAGTTCGGGAATCAGAACCCGGGGCTGGTTCGCGCCGCGGGCATTGCTAACTTCGACTTCTCGATCATCCGCAACTTTCAGATCAGCGAACGCGCGCGCCTGCAATTCAGGGTAGAGATGTTCAACATTTTCAACCACACCAACCTGGAGAACCCCGGCTCCACCTTTGGTTCCGCTCCGTTCGGCGTGGTGAATTCAGCGCGGGACGCCAGGCGCATCCAACTGGGGTTGCGGATGACCTTTTGAGCAGTTATCGATGTCATCCATCAAGAATTCACGACGCACCTTTCTCCGCGGTTGCTCCGGTGCGGCTTCGGCGCCGACTGTGATCGCTCAAACCATGGCGCCGAGCCCGAAGCGGCCGAACATCCTGTACATCCACTCGCATGACACCGGCCGGTACATACAACCTTACGGGCACGCCGTGCCCGCGCCCGCCCTACAGGGCCTCGCCGAAGGCGGCGTGCTGTTCCGGCAGGCATTTTCCGCTGCTCCAACTTGCTCGCCCAGCCGTGCGGCGCTGCTCACTGGCCAGTATGCCCATAACGCCATTCTGGGGCTGGTCAACCGCGGCTTCTCACTGTTCGACTACAAACGCCACATCGTCCACACGTTGCGGAACGCCGGCTACACGTCGGTGCTGGCCGGCTTGCAGCACGTGGCCAAGAGCAAGGACACGATCGGATACGATCAGGTTCTGCGGCCACAAGCCGACCGGGCGGAGTTCGTCGGCCCCGCGACAGTCGAGTTCCTGAACGGCCGGCCGAAGCAGCCGTTTTTCCTGGATGTGGGTTTCTCCGAAACTCATCGTCCGTGGCCCGAGCCCGGACCGCGGGAGGACACGCGCTTTACGCTGCCGCCGGCGACCATGGCGGACACACCGCGGACGCGGCTGGACATGGCCGCGTTCAAAGGCAGCGTGCGGATCATGGACCAGGCCGTGGGCGAGATTCTGCGCACCCTTGAAGCAAACGGCTTGGCCGGGAATACGCTGGTGATCTACACAACCGACCACGGCTTGCCGTTCCCGTCGATGAAGTGCAATCTCACCGATCACGGAATCGGCGTTTCGCTCATCATGCGCGGTCCCGGCCTCTTCTCAGGCGGGAAAATCGTGGATGCGATGATCTCGCACATCGACATCTTCCCAACCATATGCGACCTGCTCGAGATTGAAGCCCCGGCGTGGCTGGCCGGCAAGTCGATTCTTCCGGTGTTGAAAGGCGGCGTCCAGGAGAGCAACGAGGAGATCTTTGCGGAGGTGACCTTTCACGGCGCGTATGAGCCCCAACGATGCGTGCGTACGCGCCGTTGGAAGTATATCCGCCACTTCGACGACCGGGCGCGCACCGTACTCACCAACTGCGACGACAGCCCAAGCAAGACTTTCTGGGTGGAGCACGGCTGGCGCGGACGCCCGGTTGCGGCGGAACAACTATACGACCTCGTCTTCGACCCCAACGAACTCACTAACGTGATCGGAGTCCCTTCATTGGGCACGGTTGCGGACGAGATGCGCGGGCGGCTCAATCGCTGGATGAGGGCCACCGATGACCCACTGCTCAAGGGCCCGGTTCAACCGCCCGAGGGCCATACGCTCAGCGATCCCAACGGCGTCTCACAATGGGATCTACTCGACCCCAGCCGCGGGCGGCGGGCCAAGTGATAGCCCGGACAGGGGAACGCCGGCCTAGCGGGCCTGGCTAACTGGCAAACTCGCACTCAAGGAATTCTTTGACGCCGGCGGCGCCCCGGAGCCTAATCCACCAATCGGTTTCGCCTGCCGGCGCTTCAATCTCAAAGGTCAGAAATGGGCAGCACGCGCGCTCCAGGGCGGCCCATTCGGCGACTTCCACCAGCGAGACCAACGCTCCGTTCAAACGAAAGGCGTAGCCGTCCGGCAGTTCGCCGCGCTCACACATCGCCTCGCGCAGCCGCCGTAAAAGGACCCGATGACGGGGGCGAGACTCGGGGGCGATCGCGGCGAGATCGCAGGCAATGGGATACGCGGACGTGCGCGGCGGCCTGTCTTGCAACATGCGTTCCCTCGGGATTACAGCCTCACGATCTTGTCCGACACCATTCCCCTTAGCGCGTTCCGCGTGTCGACGATCAGGCGCGCGCGGTCGAGCACGGCGCGGTAGTCGACCGATGAGTGATCCGTCACAATCACCACGCAGTCGGCATCGCTCACGCCATCTTCGAGCGCGGCGCTCCGAAGCGTCTCGCCGTCCAGTTTCAGGTTCTGAACGTGGGAATCGCTGAACGACAGCAATCCACCGCGCTTCCGCAGCAGCAGCATGATGTCGAGCGCGGGCGACTCGCGAACGTCGTCGATATCCTTCTTGTATGCAACGCCGAGAATGTGGATGCGCGATCCCTTCACCGGCTTCCCGGCGTCGTTGAGAGCGTTCTGAATCTTGTCCACGACGAAATGCGGCATCTGGCCGTTAATGTATCCGGCAAGCTCGATAAAACGCGCCTCGATGCCCGCTTGCTTCGTCTTCCACGAAAGGTAGAACGGGTCGATGGGGATGCAATGCCCGCCGAGTCCCGGCCCAGGAAAGAAAGGCATGTACCCGAATGGTTTGGTGGCCGCGGCGTCGATCACTTCCCACACATTCACGCCGATCCTGTCGCACATCATCGCGATCTCGTTCACGAGGCCGATATTGATCATCCGGAACGTGTTTTCGAGCAGCTTTACCATCTCCGCAACCTGCGTGGAACTGACCGGCACCACCGTTTCGATGGCCTGTGCGTAGAGCATCCTTCCGTGTTCCGTGCATTCCGCCGTAACGCCGCCCACGACTTTCGGGATGTTCGCCGTTTGATACTTGCGGTTTCCAGGATCCACCCGTTCCGGCGAGAAGCAAAGGAAAAAATCACGGCCCACGTGCAAACCGCTCTGCGTGAGCATGGGCAGCACGACTTCGTCGGTGGTGCCCGGATACGTGGTCGATTCGAAAATTACCAGCATCCCGGCGTGGATGTGTTTTGCGATCTGCTCGCTCGCCGCGACGATAAAGCTCATGTCCGGATCTTTTGTTTTGCGCAGCGGAGTCGGTACGCAAATGTTTACGGTATCGAGGCTCGCGATGACGGAAAAATCGGTGGTTGCCGAAAGCTTTCCCGATGCTACGAGCGGCCCCAGGACCGAGCTCGGAATATCTCCAATGTACGAATCGCCGCCGTTAACTCGCGCCACTTTGGATTGATCCAAATCAATGCCGGTAACCGTAAAGCCCGCGCGCGCGAATTCCACGGCGAGGGGCAGTCCCACGTAGCCCAGGCCCACTACTCCTACGCGGGCGGAGCGGTCAAGAATCTTACTGCGCAATTCCATCCTAAGTCCCCTTCTCAAAGTAAAATTCGCCGCCGCAAGTGATCTCCGCCGGTCCCGTAAGGTAGAGTTCGCCATTCTCCTCGCGCAGGTCGAGAGGCCCGGCTTCAGTCAGTACCCGAACAGGACTTGTCACCAGACCCCGTGCCATCGCGGCGGCGGCCGCACCAGTGGCCCCCGTACCGGAACTCATGGTCTCTCCCGCGCCTCGCTCCCAGAACCTCACCTCAACGGTGTGGGCATCGAGCGGCCGGAAAAAAGACACGTTGGTTCGATTCGGAAAGTACGGGTGCGACTCAATCTCGCGTCCCATTTTTCGCCAATCGAAATCAAACGATTCCACTTCGACGGCACATTGCGGGTTTCCTACCTGGACAAGTGACACTTCAGCTGGTCCGGAGGCGAGAGGGAGTGCGAAGCGCAACTCGTTCACCTGGGGCGTTCCCATGTTCATTTCGAACAGGAAGGTCAGCCCGCTCCGGTCAAGCACCCTTAAATGCTTAACGCCAGCTCCGGTGTGAATTCGAACTTCTTTTGAATCGAGCCCCGCATCGAGCAGGAAAGCAGCCGCGCAGCGCGTTCCGTTGCCGGAGATCTCCGATTCGCTGCCATCGGAATTGAACAGCCGGATTGCGCCGTCATGGATCAGGTTGCCTTGGGCCGGCGGAGAGATGAGTATCCAGCCGTCGGCGCCGGGGCCGGTGTGCCTGTCGCAGATAGCGCGTGCGACTTCGCCCAGCACTTTGTCCGGCGCTTCGCCCACCCACGTAAGCAAAAAATCATTGCGCGCGCCGTGCGCTTTCGCAAATGGTATTCGCATCCGGCGGCTACGCCTTCTCGCCGTCCATGAAGTAGTAGCAAATCATGTGGCACACGATCATATGACCGTCCTCGATGCGGCCCATATGCGGTTCGGCGACGCGGACGTTGATCTGTGCCATGGGACCAAGCTGGCCTCCATCGCGTCCCGTGAGGGCGACCGTCGTACACCCGATCGAGTTGGCGTACTCGATAGCGCGCAGGACGTTGGGCGAATTGCCCGAACCGCTGATCCCCATGAAAACGTCGCCGGGCTCCGCGAAATTTTTCAACTGCTCGACGAAGACGGCGTCGTAGCTTACGTCGTTGGCGTAGGCGGTAATCGTGGGTATCTGATCCGTCAGCGCCATCACGCGGAAGCGCTGAGCCTTCTGGAAGCTGGCTCCTTTGACCATGTCGCAGGCGAAGTGCGAAGCCGTAGAGGCGCTGCCGCCGTTACCGCAGACGAAGATTCGCCGGTTGTTCGTCCGGGCGTCAGCGAACACGTCGATGACCCGGTTGACTCCATCGAGATCGATGGTGTCCAGGGCTCTCAGCAGTTCGGTCTTGTAGGTGATGGGAAAACTCATGTCCTTTCGCTATTCTACCAGTTGCAAACACCCGCCTCCTACGCTGCGCTCGCCCGGTAGAGGCGCGCGTGAGCAAGGGGTGTCGAAGCTCGCCCCACCTGGGGGCGCACTTTCGACGTAAAGGGTCAGGGCGGTCCTCCTCCCATCCCGCCCCAGCCGAGCTCTGAAGTCTCGTGTCCTGCTAAGGTCATGTATCTGAGCCAGTTGCCGAAGCGTGCTTGCGCGCGAGCCCCTGGGCGCTGACATCCGGCTGCGTGTCAGAGGGCGCCTTACGGCGCTTCCACCACGGGCAGCACGACCTGTGAGGGACGCGCGCCTGAGTGATAGATGGTCTGCCGTGCCACCCGTGTCTTCGTCGCGACGCCCAGATCTTCGCCGGTGTTCGGATTGCGGTCGAACTGCGGATAATTGGCGCTCGCGATATCGACGCGGATGCGATGGCCCGGCAGGAACACGTTCGCCGTGCCTGCCATGTCGATCTCGAATTCGTAGACCTGGCCCGGAGTCAGCAGTTCCATCTTGTCAAGGCCCTTGCGAAAGCGCGCCCGCAAGATCCCCTCCGCGACATTCATCGCGAAGCCATCCGGCTGAACGTCGATCAATTTCACGGCCCAATCGGTGTCACGGCCGTCGGTCGAAGCATGGAGTTTCATCCTGACAGGCCCGGCGATCGCAAGCGGCTTCGTCAAGGGTTCGGTTGTGTAGCCAAGTACGTCCGCCCGCTTCTCGATTTCGCGCTGATCGCGCGGGCCGGCGATTGTCGGCGTCCCACAACAGTTGTTTCCGCCCACCGTGGGAACCGGAGAATCCGGATCGTAGGCGTACTGATCCCGCTCGCCGCCTACCGCCATCGCTTCACTTAGCTTTCCCCCGGCCGCCAGAAAATAGGGCGTGTAACGCGTTCCCGGCAGGGGCCAGTCCGCCGCGTGCTTCCACTTGTTCGCACCCATGAAAAAAATCTCAACTGGGGGTTCCCGGTCGATGCCGTTGTCTTCGCCCTTGAGATAATGGTTGAACCAGCGGAGCTCGCGATCGAAGAGCGAACGATTGGCAGTGTCTCCGAAATCGATATCCCCGTATTTGCGGCTCGCCCCGTGCCCCCAGGGACCCACGGTCATCTTGCTCTCTTTCCGTGCCTGTTCGGTGCCGGCTCCCCGGTGCATGCCTGTATAACCGTTAATGCTTCCCGCAAGGAATATGTCGAACCACCCGCCCCAGGTGTGCGCAGGGACTTTGATGTTGCCGAACCGCTCCTCGTCGGCGATTTCCTTCCAATATCCGTCGTAGCTTTGGTGAGCCAGCCAGTCGCGATAGTGCGGCGCAAGGCGGGCTTCATCGAGCGGAAGCTTCCGCAGTACGGTCTCGTATTTCCAGTCCGCGGGGACGTACTCTTCGGTGTGCCAGTACTGCGGCTGCATAATGCGGAAAGGCATGCGCACCGCGCCCCATCCATAGTTGAAAGATAACCGGAACGCTCCACCGAAGTACGCCCAGTTCTTGTAGATGTTTGTGGAGGCGACGGCCGGGAACATCGCAAGGAGGTTCCCGGGAGCCTGGCTTGCGGCGGCCCACTGGTTGTGCCCAAGGTACGATCCCCCGAATGACGCGACTTTTCCGTTTGACCAGCGCTGCTTCGCGGCCCACTGAATCGTGTCGTGGCCGTCCCGCCCCTCATCGCGGAAGGGCTGCCATTGACCCTCGCTTTCGAAGCGGCCGCGCACGTCCTGAAAGAGCGCGACGTAGCCGTTCTGGGCCAGCTTGATCATCGAAGCGTGAGAGCCGTCGCGCTGAACACCGTAAGGAGTACGCGAGACCAGGACAGGATACTTCCCTTCGCGCGCCGGACGGTAAACGTCGGCGTACAACTTAATGCCATCGCGCATGGGGACGGCAACATGCTGGTCGACCACGATGGCAAGCGGTTCCGCGGCGAAGCCGGCGGAAGCAGTAAGAATAAGTGCGAGGGAACACACGGGGCGCATAGCGGCTATGTTATCGAATCCGGAGGGTCACTGCTTGACGAACTGGTATTCCTGCTTCTTTCCGTCCTTATCGAGCGTGACCGACAAGCCGCCGTTCGCCGTCCTAAGGTAGGTGAGCTTCACGTTCACTTCGCCCTCCTTGCCCGCGAACACGATCTCACCATCGGCGCAGCTCGTAAGCGCCAGAGGCTGCTCCTTCTCTTTCGGCCATCCCTCCATCCGCGCGGAGAAATGACGGAGATTCAGGGTGGTTCCCTGAGCGTTCGAAACGATTGTCGCGAATTCGAAGATGCGGGTTGCGCCCTTTGAGACCAGGCGCCACATCCCCATCATGGAATCGCCCTCGGGCGCGGACCAGATCTCTTCGGAAACCGCACCGTTCATCTGCCCGGTCCATCTTCCGGACAACCAATTGAAACGCGTGACCGTGCAGTCGGCGGCGGGCAGGGAAGCGGACGTTAGAACCAGAAATGTCAATGCCGGAAGTATGAGGGATGGTTTCATGGTATGCCTTAAAATTCGAGGCGTAGGCCACCCTGGAACGTACGGTTGTTCTTCGCACGTGTGATGGCGCCGCCGCTGATGATATCGACGCGGTTCTCAGGCAGATTGAAGTTCGGATGATTGGGAAGATTGAACGACTCCATCCGGAACTGAAGCGTCTTCGACTCGTCGACACGAACGCGGCGCGAGAGCGACGCATTGACGGAAAACGTGCCCGGGCCGTCGAGGAGATTGCGTCCCGACGTTCCGAACCGGTAGGAGGCAAGCGGAACCACCGGAAATGCCCTCCGATCGAACCACTGATCCACGGAGCGGTTGGGGAGCGTACCTTTCGCGATGCGGTCTGGCCGGCTGGCCTCGCCGTTAATATAGCTGAAGTTCGCTACCCTCGGTGTGAAGGGAGGCCCGGCGTATACGGTGCTGGTGCCGGAGATCTGCCAGTTCCTCAGCACCGCGTTGCGCGAGAAGTTTGGCGTCCAGATTAAACTCCCGGCGAAGGCATGTCCTATATCAAAGTCAGACCGCCCACGCTCGAGCTTCAGGTTGCTTGAATCCTGCGCGGCCGCGAAATTGTACTGAATTGTGCCCCCTGTGTTTGAACTCTCGTCAATCGACTTGGCGTAGGTATAAGTCGCACGCACGAAGATTCTCTTGCTGAACCGCTGCCGCACGGTCACGGCTCCGGAGGTGTAAATGGAGTTCGAGCCATCGGAGGTGACGCTGATCGTCGAGTAGCCGGCGTACGGCCGCAAGGTGCGCGACGCCTGGTCGCGGCCCGGCTGATTGAGGTCGTACCGCCTCTGGAGGTGCGTGCCCTTCGATCCGGCGTATGCGATTTCGAGGACAGTACCTCTTCCAAAATCGCGCTCAACCGTGAAACTGAACGACTGAAGATACTGCGACTGCGGTTCCGAGGGTCCGCCATAGGTGCTGGTGACACCGCCAATGCTCCGCCGCGCCGCCGGAAACGGGTTAGACACCGTCAACGCAAGGGGGTTCGATGCGACCGCATTGTAGGATTCGTTGATGGAGAACGGAAATGTGTCGCTGTATTCATCGAGACGGAACAGCGAGCTGCTGCCGTAAAAGATGCCGTAGCCACCGCGAAATACGGTCCTGGTTCCTCCAAAGGGACGCCAGGCGAATCCGAAGCGCGGACCGAAGTTTGTGTAGTCGGGCTTGACGATGGTCGCAGGCAGTCCGGCGTCCGCAGCCATGACGATGTACTGTTGCAGGCCGGAGGCCCGGATGCGCTCGTCGAAATCGGGGATGTTACCGCGCCCGGCGATCACCTGCTTTTTAAGTTCAGGAATGAACATGGACCATGCTCCGAATTTCTCGAGTGGAGGCTTCATCAACTCGTACCGCATCCCGATATTGAGTGTCAGAGTCGAGGACACCTTGTAGTCGTCCTGCACGAACGCCGCGTAATTCGAGACGAGGTCGTAAGGTCCGGCGGCATCCAACTGGCGTGAGGTACTGTTCGGCCAACCTAAGAGGAGATCGGCCATTGGCTCGCCGGTGTTCCGGCCAAGGAAGGTCAGCCGGCCGCGGGTGTCGCCGAAGCCGCGCGAGAAATAATGGAATCGAAGGAAATCGACGCCGAACTTCAGATTGTGCTTGCCTCGGATCCAGGTTAGAGCGCCCGCGTACTGATAGTTGTTGTAGGCCCAGATCTTCGGCAGGTCGTAGGCCGGGCCGAGGATAATGTATCCGTTTACGGCGAGCTGCGGAAGCCCCTTCGCCACAGGATTGGCGATGCCGCCCGTGAAGCCTGTTTCGGCAGCCCAATCTCTGTCGTTTCCATAGGGCCACCGCTGAAACAAAGTCTTGCGGGAGAAGGAGACCTTCCCTTCGAAGAACATGGTAGGCGTGATGGTGCGCAGATACTTGACGTAGGAAAGCAGATCGAGCGTATTGTTCCTCGCGCCGAAGATCGGGAGCGGCGAGCGGCTGCTGGCGACCGGATCGAACGTGCTGTTGGGTCTCCAGAACGCGCTGAATGTGAGCACGTCTTTGGGGGTAACGAGGTAGTCCACTTTCGTGCCGAAGCTGTTATTGCTCGTTGTTCCGTTGCCCTGGGCGATGAAGTTATTGACAGACCCGGTCAAGTTAGGGGCCGGATAAAAGGCGGCCAGTTTCCGCGCCACCGGGTCGAAGCGGCTCGCGGGGATCTGGTTGCCGGGAAACGGGATTCCCCCGATGGGGTCTCTCAGAGCGATGGGCCTCCCGAAGGCGTCGGAGGCTTTCGAAAAGTCACCCCTCAGCATTTCAGGCGTGGGAGTGATGCCTCGCTGGGTCTTTCCGTCGACGACGCGCAACGAATCCCAAGTCACCATGAAGAAAGCGCGGTTCCGGCCGTTGAAGAGTTTAGGGATGTAGACCGGACCGGAGACAGTCGCCCCGAACTGATTGCGCCGCAGCCTGGCTTTCTCAACGTCAAAGTAACCGACGGCATCGAGGGCGTCGTTGCGCAAGAATTCGTAGAGAGATCCGCGCAGGCGGTTCGTTCCGCTTTTGGTGACAACGCTGAGAATTCCGCCGGCGTAGCGGCCGTACTCGGCGGCGAAGCCGGAGGTGATCAATTTGAATTCCTGGACGCCTTCGATAGGCGGGCTGATCATTGCGCCGGTGTTGCGCTTCTGCGTATTCTCCACGCCGTCGATAACGAAGCCGAAGTTGTCGGCGCGCGCGCCGTTTACCGCGTATGCGCCGTCGCCGCCGTCTCCCTTGGGGATCACGCCGCCGGTGAGGTAGGCGAGGTCCGAGAAATTGCGGCCGTCAAGCGGAAGTTCGGCTATCTCCTTGCTGGTGGTAACCTCACCCCGGGCGCCGCTCTCCGTGTTGAGGACGGGCGGAGTGTCAATGACGGTTACGCTCTCGGCCGCCGTGCCAATTTCGAGCGGGATGTCGATGCGCAAAGCCTGATCCACGGAAACGGTGAATTCCGGGCGGCGGTAGGTGCGGAAGCCGCCTGTGGATGCGTCGAGCGAATAGCGCCCCGGCGGAAGAAAGAGAATCGTGAAGTCTCCGAATGCGTTCGAGGACCCTTCGTGAGGAATATTGGTGTCGAGATTGGTGACCTTTACGGCGACGCCGGGAATGACGGCCCCCGATGAGTCGGTGACCCGGCCGACGACGCTAGCGGATGGGGTCTGAGCGTTGAGATGGAGTACCAGCGCGATGAGTACAGCTAGAGGCGCTAAAAGTCGCATGGCGATTGGCTCCTTCTCAATGCTCCCACTGACATGATGATACGCCGGTTGGGGGGCGGCGGGTGGAGCGCGCGGCGGAAGTAGCGCGCCGCCCTTCCCAACAGTGAACGGCGATGGCCTGACCCGCCAGCGGCCCGGTTCCATGAAGGGCTTTGGAAGGGCATTCTCGAAGACGCGCTAGGCGCCCTGGTACCCCGCGTGGACGACTACGCTCAAGGCGGCGATGGCGGCGGTTTCCGCCCGCAATATCTGACTGACCAGCGACACACAGGTCCAGCCGTGCGGCGGGAGCCACTCTCGCTCAGCGTCCGTCCAGCC
>SXGT01623576.1_pt1 | contig 11576 bp, 15 predicted proteins | sample 3176221 | NCBI WGS metagenome assembly SXGT01 (sample SAMN11356862, study PRJNA531348) | freshwater metagenome | isolation source: freshwater sample F1-120 | place: China: Fuxian Lake, Yuxi | collected 2017-12-25
CCAGCAGCCGATTGTCTTGCCATTGCGTAACACCGTAATGCGATTTGAAAGTTCGTAGACGTGATCCAGAAAATGAGATATGAAAATGATGCCCATACCAGTGGCTCGAAGTTTGCGCAGGATCTGGAAAAGTTCGCTGGTTTCGCGGCGGTCGAGCGACGATGTCGGCTCATCTAGAATGAGAACCTTGGCATCAATGTCCAGTGCGCGTGCGATCGAAACCAGTTGCTGAATCGCAATCGGATACTCGCCCAGCGAGCGAGACAGATCGAGATGAAGGTCCAACCGCGCCAGCGCTGCCCGGGCTCGCTCATGAATCTGTGACCGGCTAAACACACCGAATCGGGTCTGCTGTCTATTGAGGCAGATGTTGTCAGCCACCGACATCAGCGGCAAAACATCCACTTCTTGAAAGACTGTCGAAACTCCAAGGCGCTGCGCCGACATTACGTTGCGAGGTTGATAGGGTGTGCCCAGGAGTTGAAAATCGCCCGAGGTGGGGAATGCCATTCCGCTGAGAAGTTTCACGAGTGTTGATTTGCCTGCACCATTCTCCCCAAGCAGAGCGTGTATCTCGCCTGGCTGCAGTGAGAAGTCCGCGCTATCAAGCGCGCGAACGCCCGGGTACTCCATGACGATGTTCCGAGCGGCAAGGAGAGGAGTTGTATGAAGGCTTTCGGCCATACTGAGATGTATTAGATCAGGCAATCACCGAACAGACGTTGGTGCGTCGCCCGATTATTCATCTTCTTCCTGTTCTTCGTCATCATCCCGTCTACGTTCTTCCCAGTAGTCGGGCTCGCCGAGCGCGGCAGAAAGAGCCCCCGGTGACTTCAGTTCAACGGCGTGCGGCAGCTCAGTGATTTCATGATTCGCGTGCATGCCCTCCAGTGAAAAGTCCTCGGCATCAAGAGGAAGGAAGTAGCCATCGAGATAGACGTACTCGATTCCCTCTTCGATTTCGGCAAGCATCTCCCGCATTGCGTCAGTACAGCTGCCGAAGAACTCCGGGTCGTTGTCCCACCCGCGCCCGAGCATATCCATTTCAACTAGTTTTTCGAGTGGCGTGTGCATGATCACCGGTTTGGCATACGTAAAAGCCTTGCCGCATTCTGCGCAGGAGAAGAGCCAGCCGCACCCGCACCATGGACAATCAAGTTGACCTGGCGCAGCGACAAGGGCTCGTTCGCACTTGCAATGGCAAATGCCCGCCTCGTTCGCCTTTTCAAGATGCAGATACGGCTCACCGTCAGTGGATTCGAACACTTTCGTCCATTGAGAGCTTTTCAATCGCTTGGTCATGGTGAATCCTTCCGAGGCTCAAAAGCACTGATTGTCTCAGTACTTACGGTTTTTCAGCACTTCAGCGGTGACCATGCTTTGGTCAAATACCGACTCTTCGGTTTGAATGTGCTTGGCAACAGACTCGCCCTTCTTCAACTTCACGAAGACATCAAAAAGCTGTGGCCCAAGCAGCGGGTTGCATTCGACTGAACAGTTCAACTTCCCCTCGAACATTGCCTGAAACGCATCGCGGACGCCATCGATCGAGACGATTATGATGTCAACGCCGGGCTTTTTGCCCGCCGCCTCGATCGCTTGAATCGCGCCCAGAGCCATGTCGTCGTTATGTGCATAGAGCGCGGTAATCTGTGAACCTTCGGGTGACCGAAGGAACGCCTCAAAAACTTCCTTGCCCTTGCCGCGTTCAAAGTTCCCGGACTGACTCTTGATGATCTTCATTCCCGGGAACTGCGCGATCCCTTCTTCAAACCCCTTCTTGCGATCAATTGCTGGTGCTGCCCCCGCCGATCCTTGCAACTCTGCAATCATCGCCTTGCCGCCGGCCTTCTTCGCAAGCCATTCCGCGGCCTGTTTTCCTTCCTTCACGAAATCTGAACCGATAAAGGTCACGTACAAAGTCGGGTCATCGACCTTTACCACGCGATCAGTCAACACAACCGGAATTCCAGCTTTCTTCGCCTCCTCAAGCACGGGCTGGAACCCATCCTGAGTCTTTGGCGAGAATGCAATAAAATCGACCTTCTGCTGGATGAACGATCGTATTGCCCGGATCTGATTTTCCTGATCGCCCTGGGCATCGGAGAATTGCAGTTTCACGCCGCGTTTCTCGGCTTCTTCTTTGATTGACTTGGTGTTGGCGGTTCGCCAGCCGCTTTCAGCTCCGACTTGGCTGAAACCGACAACCATCTGCGCCGGCTTCGCACCTGCATCTGTCTTTGCGGCGGCTGGAATTGCCGCCTTTTTGTCATCGCATCCGCACAACAAAAGTGCAATCGCGCACATTCCGGCAACCAGAATGGACTCTAGATTTCTATTCGGTGATTGAAACCGTGATTGAGCGTGTTGAATCTGTATCGCCACACGAACCTCCTTGCAGGCAGAGCGCTGCACTCCCATAGTAGTCGAATCTCTGGTAAACCAACAGTTCTACTTTGTCAGAAACCGCTGTCCGATGCTCTACACGCGCGACAAACTTGTGGTATCATGAATTCATGAGAAAGTACATCTATGAGTTTATCGGCACTTTTTTCCTGGTTCTCACTATCGGGTGTGTTGTGCTTGGCGGTGCACAGGGAATCGTGGGGCCGCTCGCCATCGCAGGTGTCTTGATGGCCATGGTGTACACCTGCGGCCACGCATCAGGTGCGCACTTGAATCCGGGTGTCACGCTCGCAGTGTGGATTCGGGGAAAGTGCAGCACTGCTGACATCGTCCCGTATATGATCGCACAGATCGCGGCGGCGGCGGCGGCCGCAATGGTCGCCAGCCATCATTTGATTGGACATACGCCAGCCACGCCGATTGCGATTAGCAGTGTTCATCACGCATTTCTTGGGGAGTTCCTTTTCTCCTTCGCACTCTGCTTCCTGGTCCTGAACGTGGCGACATCGAAAGCGCATCCGGGCAACTCGTTCTATGGATTTGCCATCGGCATTATTGTTCTCGCCGGTGCCTGTGCTGTCGGAAGTATTTCCGGCGGCGCGTTTAACACGGCCGTCGCCGTTGGCTTGGGAGTGATGAAGATTGTGGCTTGGAATCAACTCTGGATTCACATTGGCGCGAACCTGCTCGCGGGTGTTCTGGCAGGTTTGGCGTTCAAGGCGTTGAATCCTGATGACAAGTAGTCGGTTTGGGCAGTATGAAGTCGAACTGTTCAAACAGCAGGTGCAAACTCTCTCCCTGCATTCGCTGGGGCGGGCTTGGTATCACCATCCTCCTATCTGTTCTCTATTTCCTCAATGTGCCCTTCTATTCTGGTTCCGGGCTCCCATTCAACTTTGCCTGGCGGATGGAACACGGCCGCATCAAATTGGAACGAACTCCAACAGGCTCAACCGAGTCGTTCTACATAGCCATCAATAACGAAGGGCTGAAATTCCGACCCGAGTTTCGTGTTTTCAGCGGTTCGGACTGGATGCTGAATGTGCCGCTGTGGATTCCGGTCCTGGGGATTGGCGGATGGACAGTTCGAAAATGGATGATTCACCGCCGCAATAAGCCGCGTTTCAAGTCCGGCTGCCCGACCTGCGGCTATGACCCTAGCGGGAATCCGGGCAAAACGTGCCCAGAATGCGGCAAAGCCCTGCCTTTCCCTGATGCCTGATGCCTGTACTGCATAGAGCGACACGCGGTCGTGCTCAGATCGTGATCGGTTTCCCCAATGCTCTGAGTTTCGCCCGCGCAAATACGAAGTGATTCTCAACGTGGCGGACATACATATCGACAGTCTCGCCAAGTGTCACTTTGCCACGCTGGTTGTGTACACCAACGCGAGCAAATGTCGCATCGTCGCACCGTCTGAGAATCTGCCCAATTTGTATTCGATTGATTCGAAAAGTCTCCGCTGCGATCGCTACGTCAAGGCCTTCATAATGCAACCTTGTCGCGAACGCGTTTTCGTCATAACTGATAAGCAGCGGCGTGTCCTCGGCGATAATTCGCTTCATCCGGTGGGTGGCAATGAGGTCGCTGTCCATGACATGAATGATCAGCGTTTGCAGTGACCAGGTTCCGGGAATCGGGTGTGCAAGCAGGTCTTCGCGGCGTAGGCCGACCAAAAGCCGATTGAGAGAATCCGCCCCCGCAATGAACTTCTCGACGTTTGCTTGATACATGATTCATGATAGGAGCCGAAGCCGCTGCGGCACCTAACAGGTATACATTCACAGCGAAACATGATTCCAATGATCTCTTTTGTCATTCCCGCGCACAACGAAGAACTGCTGATCGGCAGCACAGTGGCGGCGTGCAAACAGGCAGGTGAGGCAATTGGTGACGAGTTTGAGATCGTCGTCGCCTGTGATGGATGTACCGATCGAACTGCGGAGATCGCAAGTGCAGCTGGCGCGAATGTCACGCACACCGCTAAACGCATCATCGCCGGCGCTCGCAATGCTGGAGCGGCAGTTACACGGGGGGAGATATTGATTTTCGTAGATGCAGATACAACTCCGCCGCCCGAAAGCGTGCGAGAAGCGATAGCTGCGATTCGAGACGGCGCAGTGGGAGGCGGCGCTGGAGTCGTGTTAGATAGTCGGGCTCATTTCGTCGCCGAACTTCTCTTGGCCTTGATAAATCGTGCGTTTCGATTGGCTCGATTGACAGGCGGCTGTTTCCTGTTTTGCACGCGGACCGCCTTTGATGCCGCAGGGGGCTGGGATGAGACATTGCTTGTCAGTGAAGAAATATCCTTGGCAGGGACGCTAAAAAGGCTCGGTCGATTTGAGATTGTCCGGACGCCAGTAGTGACCAGCGGCCGCAAACTACGCACATATTCCGCCTGGGAGTTCATCAAGCTCTTCAGCATCGCAATCGTCCGCCCAAGCGCTCGCCGCGATCGCAAGTTCCTGGACCACTGGTACGGAAAGCGAAGAGAAGATCCACTGCCGATCGATAGACCGCCAGAGTCGCGCTAGTCGCATCTTGAACATATACTCCAACCTATGGACCGTGCTCACGAAGATTTCATGCGGCTTGCAATCAAAGAGGCTCGGACCGGTATTGAGACTGGGCAGTCTCCCTTTGGTGCAGTTGTAGTTCGCGATGGTGAAGTGGTCGCCGTCGGTCGCAATCAGGTGTGGATGCGCACCGATCCGACTGCACACGCGGAAGTTGTGTGCATTCAAAATGCCGCGCGAGAGTTAAGAACTATTGACCTTGCTGGCTGTGTGATGTACACCACCACTGAACCCTGCCCCATGTGCGCTGCCGCCATTCACTGGAGCAAACTTAATGCTGTGTATTGTGGTGCCACAATCGCGGATGCGCAGCGTGCTGGATTTACAGAATTGACTTTGTCCATTGAAGAGGTCTATCGAATCGGCCAAAGCCCGGTCCTCGCAGTCCGCGGCATCCTCGCACAGGAATGCGCAGGACTGTTTGACGAATGGAAGAAAAAGTCTGGCAGGTCCTATTAAACAGGCCCTAAGCATCGTTTCCTGTGTTTCTGTGGCAGGTAGTACGAAAAACGTTCGGGCTTGACAGACGTGGTATAGTCTTATCAATAGTGAGAAGAGGAGACACGGCAGGGAGCGATATCATGTGTTTGCGGGTTTCCTCGTCGTGCGCTATGCGCTTTTCAGTTATTGCATGTAGTGTGTTGGCTGCTGGCTTTGCCAACGCCCAGGTAGTCAATTTACAGGCGTTCTTGGACGGCCCAAGCGAATCGCCACCGAATGCCTCGCCAGGCACTGGCTTGGTCGATGTCACTATGGATCTGACTGCTCACACAATGCATATCCATGCGATGTTTAGCGGCCTGATTGGTGGCACCACTGCGGCACATATTCATGCCGCCACAGCCAACCCATTTACGGGGGTTGCCGGTGTTGCTTCACAGACTCCATCGTTCGCGGGTTTTCCATTGGGTGTCACATCGGGAATGTACGAAAACATGTATGACATGACTCTCACCTCGTCATTCAATGCTTCATATGTTACGAATAATGGTGGCACTGCAGCCTCGGCAGAAGCGGCACTTTTTAACGCGATGTCAAGCGGCCGTGCGTACTTCAATATTCACACAAATGCAAGCCCCGGCGGCGAAATCCGCGGGTTCTTCCGCATCGTCCCCTCCGCAGGTTCGCTTTCGCTGATGGCGATGGGCGGTCTCTGCGCTATTCGTCGTCGTCGTTAAAACAACCTAATTCATCCTCAAAACGCGGCTGCATGGTGCGGCCGCGTTTTGCTGCGCCTATCCCGCCATCACGCAGCGATCTTTGGCCCAATCGCGCAAGTCGTTGATCTTCTCCGCCATGGTGACACTCAATGGTCGCGAAATTACAATTTCGTTGATGATCATTGCAGTATCGAGAGTCTTGTTCGTTTCATTCCCCCCGAACACATTGTACATCGCGGACAAGATCGCCTGTTCAATCTCCGCGCCGCTGAATCCATCGCTTGCGGTTGCCAGCGCATTGATATCAAACTTCGTTGGGTCTTGTTTGCGTTTGCGCAGGTGGATATCGAAGATCTGCTTTCGCGCATCGAGTTCCGGAAGGTCAACAAAGAAGATCTCATCAAACCGGCCCTTGCGCAGCAACTCCGGCGGCAACGCATTGATGTCGTTGGCTGTAGCCACCAGAAAAACTGGCGAGGTATGTTCCTGCATCCAGCTCAAAAGTGTCCCAAACATGCGGCGGGAAAGGCCGCCATCAGAACTCTCGCTCGCCGCACTTGCGAAGCCTTTTTCAATCTCATCGATCCAGAGGACCACCGGCGACATTGCCCTTGCTTGCTGCAATGCCGAACGCAGCAACCCCTCGCTCTCTCCAACAAATTTGTTGTAGAGTGTTCCCGGATCAAGCTTCACAAGTGGTCTTTTCCATGCGGCGGCAATCGCCTTCGCCGATAGACTTTTGCCTGCGCCTTGCACACCCAGCAGCAGTACACCCCGTGGGGCGATGAGACCAAAGTCTTTCGCGGCAGGGCCAAAGGACTTATCGCGTTTCTTAAGCCAGGCTTTGAGGTGGACAAGTCCGCCGATGGAATCGAGGCTATCGGGCGCTTCGATATATTCGAGCACACCAGTATCTCGCAGCAGCGATCGCTTGGCCTTGAGCAACACCGGAAGGTCATCCTTATTGAACGATCGATCTTCGCTCACAACTTGCGCGATCAGTTGTGCGGCATGACGCGAAGTCAGACCGCGAAGGGATTCAATCGCAATCTGAAAATCTTCACGGGAGATTCGCACTTCAATCTTGTTCTGCCGATTCAGCTTCCGAAGCACACGCTTAATGATTGATTCGATCTCTTCATCATCGGGCGAAGTCAATTCGCATCGCGTACTGATAAACCCCACGCTCGGTGGCACATCCGCCGTCGGATCGATCATCAACACGCGCGAAGCCAGTTGTGAATCGGTCATGGAAAGTCGATATTGTTCAACAAGTTCACGCAATGCACGCACTACGCGCTGGTCGGTGAAATACGCCGCCAAATCACATAGAATCACCATCCGCAAGCCTGGGTTTCGCGCCAACCACACCAGCGCGGCGGCGGGATTCTCAGTGTTCTCGATAATCTCCTGGCTGTCGAGCGAAAGGCTGTACAGTCCCCGCACGCTGGACCACGCCCAGGGTGTGACACCAAGTCGATGTGCTACTTCGCGAGCTTCTTCTATTACTTCTGGCTCTTCAAAAGAGATAACGCGAACACAAATGTGTCCGGCCTTGAAGGAGGATTCGGTAGAAGAGAGTCTCATGAGGGGTTAGGGTACGCGAGGCTAGAAAGTAGAGCAGGGGAGCAGTTGAACAGGAGATAAGAAGGAAGAGAAAAGGGGTGATGTTTTCTAAGGGGGCCAAGTGTTTCTAAGGAGGCCAATCTAGTTGGCCGCCTTAGGTTTTTGGCGTAAAAACGAAGGTGGGTAATTTGCGAATTCGGTTTCGCAGATACTGTCGCATGAATTGGCGCGGAGTTGATGGGGCTTGGTTTTCATAGTTGCACCTTATTAGGTTGTTCGGCATTGATCAAGCAAAATTGCAGGAAAATGTTGTACCGGACAAAAATAGGGCGCAAGTGTTCCGGTCGATGAGAAAGTGCGGTGGGTTTCGGCTGACCCACCTGCAACCGCGGCGGAAGTTCAGCGGTATCCATTGATATGAAACTCATGCGTGATCTGACTTCGCCACGTGTGATGGCGTTGAAGGCGGGGCTGTTTGTGGTTGCGGGAGTGATGTCTGCCGGTCTGCTGGCGATCAAGCAGAGGTCGCTATTCGATGCGGCTGCTTGCGTGCTTGTGTTCTGTATAGGCGCCTGGTGTTTGTGCCGCGCGTATTACTTCGCGTTCTACGTGATCCAGCGGTATTGCGATCCGCAATTCCGCTACGCGGGAATCATGTCGGCGGTGAAGTGGGTGATGATTTCGCTTCGCGAGAAAGAGAAGATGCCGTAAAGCAAGATTGCGATTGCGTTGTGATTATTCCCAGATTTCGCGCGGGTCGTATTCCAGCTTGTATTTGGCGAGAAGTGGAACCCGCTGCGTGCAAAAGAAGGAACCTCGGAATGCCGCGTATCCCGGAGGGATTGACGAGTCGTTGCCAGAGGTTGACCACGCTCTGGTGGTCTACCTCTGGACCGATGGTTTTGTTGTTTCGGAGCATCCCAGCGGGATGCACGAGAGTTCGATAAACTTATTTCGTGCCAAGCTCATGGACCCAGAACTTGTATCATGGTGTATTTGCGACCAAGCGCCGTGTTGAGATCTTGAAACCACATCATGAAGAGCGCCTCTATCCCTTTGTCGGTGGAATCCTCAACGATCTGAAATGCACACCGATCGCCATCAACGGCATGCCCGATCACGTGCATTTTCTCGCTCGATATCCATCAGACCTGTCGCATTCAGACCTGCTCTGGCATGTGAAGAAACGTTCGAGCGAGTGGTTGCATAACACATTTCCGGAGTTAGAGTCCTTTGAATGGCAGAAGGGATACGGCGGGTTCACGGTAAGCAAGTCGATGCAGGAGACTGTGGCAGACTACATCCGCGGCCAGACGGAGCATCACAAGAAGGTGAGTTCGCTGGACGAATTCACTGAGTTTCTGCGGGCGCATGGTGTGGAGTTTGACCCCAGGTATCTTGAATGAATATGCTCGTGAAGTTCATGCACCCACGCTGGGGTGCGATGCAAAGAAAGGAAGAGGTAGTGGGGGTTCCTTCCCAGAGGTAGACCACCAAAGCGTGGTCAACCACTGGCAACGATCATGCATCCCGCTGGGATGCAGAGGCAGGAAGCAACAAAGTTTGTGTCGGTGGGCGTACGGCTGATCCTCACTTGGACTTCGTGGGTTTGGCGCTGAGCGCATCCTGCAGCATCGCGATGAGATCATCATCGCCTAGTTCATCGATGCCTTTATTGGCCGATGTGTACGCGTCGATCATTGCCGCGACATCCTTTGCGAAATCGATCTTTTTCCCCAACTGGGGATCTTTGCAAACAAACCCCGCGGCGACGAGTTGCGAACCGATTTTCCCAATGGTCTTGAAGGTCTGCTTTGCCTTACGCGGGCTGAGAGAATAGGGAATTGTGATCTCCGCTACTTTGGCAGTGATCATCATTTGTATTCCGGTCTTGTTGTCGTTGAGTTCGACATGGGAGAATTGCTTGCGTGCCTGAGCCAGCGAAATCTTGAGCGACTTGGCGATCGCTGGGAAATCGAATTTGAATGGCTTGAGGCCCGGAGCGATCTTGCGAAGCGACGCGACAAGCGCATCCGTCTGCTTTGCGGTGAGCGGTTTCAAAGTCTTCGATCGTTTGAATAGAAGGTCGTAACTCATGGCCGGAGTGTACCGCGAACTCTACAACTAAGGATAAACCTTTGTCGCGCTTGTCACGATTCCATTCTTGACCGTGACATCGATAAAGTAGTAGTCGATCCACAGCTTTTCATAAATCTGATATTCATCGTTCAAGAGTCCATCTGGCGTGGCTTTGCGGATCAGGGTGATGCTGGCATGCTTCGCGATGCGAGGCTGGATCTGTGCCCAGTTCTTGCCAATCAGGCTGTCGGGGCGCACAGCGGGTCGAAGTGCAAAGAAGATGCTGTAGCCCACGATTAGGATTGCTGCGGCGGTCAAGAGAAACGGCTTGCGCAGGTCCCTGCCCGGTCCCGTCTCTGCGCCATCGCGAACGGGCGCAGATGGTGGGGTATTGGGACTTGAGGATGGTGCGGGTCGGTTCAGAGACTCACCCACACCCAGACCGGCTGGCTTGGTGTGCGGCTTAGAAATGTGCAGAGTTCCAGGAACCAGGCCTGAAACTCATTGAGTTCATCATCTGGGATATCCCATTCTTCGGTGCCGGCCCACGCGGCTGCGATCTCGGTTCGACCGGCATTGTCAAGGGTTGAGAGATGTTCGATGATCACAGAGGGAAGTTGGTAGATCCATGGGCCATCGGAACTCGCTTGTGTCGTGTAATCCGGGGCGCGAGCGACGACAGCATCGATGTCATCAATGTCTTCACCCAGGCAGAGTGTGGCAAGTGTCGCAGCCTTGATGTCGTCGAACGCGTCGCAGGTGAAGTGGGGCGGCGGCGGACCATTGCGTGCGAGATCCGGAGTGATCTTGTCAGGTGAGGCGGTGAATATGAGAGAGGGCATGCTCATCAGAAATCTCCGGGGAGCGCATGGTAGCGGGTGAGTATGACAAAGCCCCGCCCACGGCCCCTCCCCGGCGCGGGGGGGAGCATCAATACATTGCTTTTCAGGGGTAGCGTTCTCGAAGCGAGAACTTACCCCTGACCACATCCGTGAGCCCGCTCCGGGGCTCTCAGCAATTCAATCGATCAACGAATGCCACCCGGAGATCCATTGAGCCACTTGGTATAGAGTGCTTCGACCTCCTTCATGGATGCCCTTGTCATCGCAAGCACTTGTGGTTCCATTCCATGCGGATAGCCGAGAAGGTTATTGAACGTGTTGTTGATCGCCATGCTGATGAGCGAGTCGGAGTCATCGACGTTCGGCCACAACTTCAGAATGTCGCGAACCTCCGCGCGTTCGCAGCCAAAAATCGTTGCAAACTCAAACTCGGGAAAGAATGGACCATCCGCCGCGGCGTGAATGCAGCGGCGAGTGAGATCTAACTCCTCTTTCGAGAGATTCGATAGTGGCACGGTGCTGAACTCCCTCGCGCAACGGAAGTTTTTACATATGTTTGATGATTGCCTCGCCGAACTCAGAACACTTCAGCTTGATCGCCCCCTCCATCATGCGATGGAAGTCATAGGTCACAGTCTTCGCGCCGATCGCGCCGTCCATGCCCTTAATGATGAGATCCGCGGCCTCGGTCCAGCCCATATACCGCAGCATCATTTCGCCCGACAAGATGACTGAGCCAGGGTTGACCTGGTCGAGGTTCGCGTACTTGGGGGCAGTTCCGTGTGTGGCTTCGAAGATGGCGTGGCCGGTGATGTAATTGATGTTTGCGCCGGGGGCGATTCCGATGCCGCCGACCTGGGCTGCGAGGGCGTCAGACAAATAGTCGCCGTTGAGGTTGAGTGTGGCGATGACATCGAAATCCTTGGGGCGAGTCAGGACCTGCTGCA
>SXGT01027947.1_pt1 | contig 11575 bp, 6 predicted proteins | sample 3176221 | NCBI WGS metagenome assembly SXGT01 (sample SAMN11356862, study PRJNA531348) | freshwater metagenome | isolation source: freshwater sample F1-120 | place: China: Fuxian Lake, Yuxi | collected 2017-12-25
ATGTTGCCTTGCCCATTGCGCTGTATGGCCTTTTAAACCGGTATTATCAAATAAAATCCAATCCCCCATATCGACGGCGTAACGGCAGGGTGAGCGGTAGAAGTTGACAATTCTTTTAACACCGAGGTCAACCAAATGGTTAATGATGATGATGGCCGAGTGGGAGGAACCAAATACAGCATATGTTTCTTTGGTGTTTACCACGCTACTTAAGCGTATTTTATCGATCGCTGTTTCAAAAGGTATGGCTTCAATATCCGGGCAATGCATATCGTCGGGTACGGCGCCGGTCGCTAAAATGACATTTTGGGCATGGTAGGTCCTTGTATCGCTCCGCAAAGACCATACATTTTCTGCTAATGTGACCTGATGAATCATCGTTTTTAGAAAATGGACTTTTTTACATAGATGGTCTGAAATCCATTGCAGCGGCTCAACCATGTCGTTCAAGAGGCAAGTATTGGTAGGGGGTAAATGATTTAATTGAAAATCAGTGGGTGCTTTTTTATAGGAGAAAGAATCAGCTGCTTGCAAAAAATTGGTAAATAATTTGACCGTGGTATTACTCGATACATTATGCCAATAACGCCCTAAATCACCTACAGCAAAGTGTGGATCAAGCCATAAGATCTGCATTGGCTTAACCCCTTCGTCAAGCAGTTTTCCGACCGCTGCAATCCCTGCGGGACCTGCACCAACGATTGCCCATTGAAAAATTGTTTGATTCATTTTGATGCTTTTGCTCCATGATGTATGCTCATAGGCGCCCATGTAGAATCCCTTACGTTGTAAAAAAGAAATGAGAAGGGATTTTTTGATGGGTGTTTAAATTTACTCATCATCTTCCATTTTCAAAGGTAGCTCCATCTTAAGTGATGGGCTCATAGGACGACTGTTGGTGTGAGAGTGTAGGGCGGATACTGGTTTTATACAAGATCGCCTTTTCAGAATATACTCAAAATGCAATGTGATTTCATGTCTCTTTTTTATGTATTGGGTAGAAATAAATGAAACATAAAACTCGTTTTATATGTAATCAGTGCGCGGCGATTTTTTCACAGTGGGCTGGGCAGTGCATCCAGTGTGGGGTTTGGAATGCTATTAGTGAAGAAAGTATCGTACCTGTTAGCAAACATCCGCGAGTAGGCAATTATGCTAATCAACGCTCAGCTGTGACTTTCGTTGAGGATGTTGTTCTTGATTGTGAAGTGCGAATGGACTGTGGTTTAACGGAGTTAAATCGAGTGTTAGGCGGCGGCTTAGTCGATGGCTCTGTGGTATTGATTGGCGGGGATCCTGGTATTGGTAAATCAACATTGCTCTTGCAAACGTTAGCTAATTTGTCGTTATTACAAAAAATAGTGTATGTCACTGGCGAGGAGTCCTTACAGCAAGTGGCTATGCGCGCAAAACGGTTGCAGTTGCCATTAGCAGGATTACGTTTGTTGGCTGAGACCCAAGTAGAGGCTATTATTGCACAGGCTGAGAAAGAAAAACCGAAGGTTATTGTTATCGATTCCGTACAAACTATTTTTACCGATACAATCAGTTCAGCACCAGGGGGAGTGAGTCAGGTACGTGAAGCGGCAGCGCAATTGGTCCGTTTTGCTAAAATGACGCAAACGGCAGTATTTCTTGTTGGTCATGTCACTAAAGATGGAGCATTAGCAGGACCGAGGGTCCTTGAACACATGGTGGATTGTGTGTTGTATTTTGAAGGGCAAAGCGACAGCCGCTTTCGTGTTATCCGTGCCATTAAAAATCGGTTTGGCGCGGTGAACGAGTTAGGTGTGTTCGCCATGACTGATCGTGGCTTAAAAGAAGTGGCGAACCCATCGGCCATTTTTTTATCGCGCCAACCCTCTCCAACTCCGGGTAGCGCTGTCATGGTAACGTGGGAAGGCTCACGCCCAATGCGGGTGGAAGTACAAGCGTTGGTCGATGAGGCTCATGGTCAGCAAGCCAAGCGCGTGACAGCGGGTCTTGAACATAATCGACTGTCTATTTTACTTGCGGTATTACATCGTCATGGTGGTATAGCAACGTTTGATCAAGATGTGTTTATTAATGTCGTGGGTGGTGTCAAAGTCATGGAGACAGGTAGCGATTTAGCGTTGCTTGCTGCCGTGGTTTCGAGTTTGCGTAACCGTATTTTTGCGAGTGACACCATTATTTTTGGGGAGGTAGGGCTCGCAGGTGAAATAAGGCCTGTACAAAGTGGCCAAGAGCGGTTGAAAGAAGCAGTAAAACATGGTTTTAAACGCGCCATTGTTCCCTTTGCAAATGCACCAAAACATGCATTAGGAATTGAGGTCGAGGCAGTAAAACATTTACAAGAGGTACTTGAGAAAATGTAGGATGATAGTGAGCTCACTCGGGCTTAATCTTTCCCACGAGTGTACAATAAATCAAGACCGCTGCCGGTATCACTGGCCGTGACTTGGATACTGAAGAATTTATTGAGCAGGTACTTTAGTGTGAGGAGATTGCTGTCTTTTTGTAGTAATCCAATATTGTAACTTAAATAGACTCGTTTCGAGAGCGACTTACCAACCACCAAGGCCGTGTTGTCGCCTGCTTGATTATTTGCTTGGTTGTATCGTGGATTATCTTGTACATTAAAATCGATCCCAAGATTTTGTTTTAATTGCTCAAGTAGTTGCAGGCCCTTTGAGCCTGAATCAAGATTCATCGAAGAAATAGCTGCGAGCAACAATTGCCCACCTGCTTTGCTCGCTTGGCTTGCAGGCTTTCCCAAGATCAGCATAGATAAAATATCGGATTGTGATAGGGTCGGGGGTATTGAGAATAATTTAATTTTGTGGGCATTTAAGCGACCGCTCAGCTCAACACCTACGGTGGTTTGGCTACTAACATCGATGGTATCGATGTTAGCGGCACTAAAATCAAGGAGCTGGTTTGAATTTGCACCATTTGAGTCGCTCTTGCTAAATTTTCGAATGGCGCGAATATGAGTCAGCGGGCTATCGGATAGGCCACCTGTGAATGATAGTTGTCCTTGGTCGATCGTCAGATCTTGGCCATAAGCTCGGTATTGACCATCGCGTATTGTGAGCTCCCCAATGGCCGTCATGGGGCTCTTTGGTTCTTGTTTAATGTGGATTGCGCCATCCAGAAAACCATACAGGCCTTTTACATCCAAAATAACCTGTTGTCCCATGTTAATGAGTATATCAGTGGTTACATTGAATGGGCTTGCCGTGGCTGTGGTGTCTTTGCTAACAAAGACGACATCCTCGGATAAACTAACCGTATTACTAAATGAGAGTGGTTTTAAAAGTGCTGATGGAACAAGGACACTGCCGTTGATACCAATGGCATTAGGTTTAAAATGAATGGTTAGTTGGGGTGATAGATTGATGGTGTAGTCAGCCGTTTTCATCGTTGGAAAATGATCACCCATGATGCTGAGTTGGCCAGTCACGTTGGGATAAAAGCCACCTTGACCTTTTAGCGTTAATACATGGCCGATTGAGGTAATTGAGCCTTGTGCTTGCCATTGATTGTTACTTGTTTGCAGTTTGGCTAGTATCGGGCTAAAGGTTAGGCCTGATTTGGGTATAAATACACTGCCATTAGTGAGTAACAGTTCTCCCTTAACGATGGGTTTTTGAAGAGTTCCCTTGGCGGTTAAATTCATTTGGAGCTGGCCTTGAATCTGTTCAACGGCTTTATTTAAATCATGGAGAAACTCCAAGGAGTTCATTTGAACATTTAATTGACCATCGATGGCCTGTTTTGTGGCCCTTAGTTCATTGAGGCGAAAATGGGGTATACCTAATGCCAAATTGACTGTTTTATGTTGGTCAATGGTAAAGTTGCCTTTTGCCTGTAGTGCTTTTGGCGTCAGTCGTATCGCCAAATGCCCACCTTGAAAATGTAGGGTTGGAATCGCGTTGTCCTGTGTGCGCTGATATGTTCCCGGATTGATCGTTAAGTTAAGCTCGGCATCTTGCGCGCTACGCAAGGTTGTGTTTGCGGCGATGGTTGTTTGTAGGCCAACAAGAGTGGGGTGTAATAGTTGGGGTTGGGGGATAGCTATCTTCATTTGCCATTGATAAGGCAAATGGCCCGTAAAGAGCATACGGTTTGCGCCTAATGTTACATTGGCATTTAGTCTTGTTTGTTCAAGGTGTGCATTTGCGCGCAGTAAATGGTCCATATATTGTGCTGTTAAATCCAATGTACTGGAGAGTGTTTGTAGTGAATTTCCAGCGAAACTTGATTTAAATTCTATCTGACTGATGGGCAGTGCTGATGCATGGAGCTGTAGGCTTTTGCTATAGATTTTTCCCTTAAATTGGGGCCGAGTTTGCTTATCATAAACAACTTGACCGCTAATATCTCCTGTAGGGAAATGCACCAGGCTATTAACGTCAGCGTGTTTATTTTTTAAGTGAGCCGAGACAGTCCAATCTGCGGCTACAGGGGCATCAATACGCGTGTGGGCGCTGATCATAGCGTCAGTTAGGGTGCCGTTGATGGCTACACGCCCTTGACTACTTTTTAGTGCGATGGCTGCATACAATGGCCATGTTGCATTATCCCAAGTGGCCTCCAATTGTATCTCCGAAGCATTTCTTAATGTACCGCGAATGTTGCCGTGAACGGAGCCATTCATGTGGCCTCGCCATTGATAAAGAGATACATCTCCGCCGAGTTTAATGTTACCTTGAAGACCGTGGGACTGCGGGGTTCGTGGAGCAAATGTCAGTGTTGCTGATGTCGAATAGGGTGCAATCGGTTGGCCCTTTGCCTGTACGGAAACGTGGGTCGCCGCGTAGTTTGTTTGCAGAGAGTTGACTATCCATTGCTTATGATTGTATGAGGCGCGGTGCGCGAGCTTGGTGAACTGTTGAGCTCTATCATCGAGTTTAACCTTGACATGCCTGATGTTTAAGGTGTTTATCCGCAAATTAAAAGGTGGTCTCAGAATGTGATGAGTGGGGCCTTTTATGCCAATAAATAAGGTATCCGCTTTGAGAGCGGTGGTTAATTGGTGATGAAAAAGCTCAGCCAACTGCCAATTGAGTGTGCCCTTTGTGACCTCGATGTGAAGTGTGCCTTCGATATAACTTAATTTACTGAATGTGAAATGACGATGAAGTTGGCCTATACCATTCTCTATGCCTATTTTTCCGGGAAGAAATAAATTGGCGAGTTTAATGGTCGTATATAATCCTGGTGTCGTGGTCAATAAAAAAGCGAGGATACTCGCGAGTAAAATAAAGAAAATCGATAGGCTGTAGATGGTTCGTTTTAAATAGATCATGAGAGATCAGGCCCCATGTTAACCACGAGCTTAGGCGAGCGTCCCGGCACCCGGTCTAGGCCGTGAGTGACTGCTTGTGCCACCCCTACTTTTATAGGGCCTACAGGGGAGACCCACATGATACCGATGCCAACGTCATACTTGAAGTTTCTCGGGCTGGGTTGGTAGACATCACCGCTGTCAAAAAATCCTATTAAATACCATTTATTGAACGTTTCTTTTTGTATTTCCGCACCGCCATAACTGATGATTTTACCGGGTCCTAATGAATTGTAATTATACCCCTTTAAATTCCCAGCGCTGCCTAGTAATTGCGCCAGTGAAAGCGGTGTTTGGTACACGTCGTTGATTTGCGTGACCCCTTGAATGGTATGTAAGTAAATCCTTGTACGTAATGCGTCTATGGTCATGGCGGCTTTACCATCGAGGTTTATCTGCGCCATGTTAATTTGCGATAAAAAAACCTGGTTGGCTGCTAAGCCACTGATCGTTACATTGTAACCGGAAGGGGAGAACAACGGATCACTGGTTTTACTCCAACTGAATATGGCCTTGGGATAGAGTAGCGATTTTTCTGTCCCGAGTTGACCCGTGTATCCATAGCGCTCATGCAAGCCATTAATTGATATAATGCGCTGATAATCACTTAATACATGTTGTTGTGCTAGTGATAGTAGATAGGCGTTACTGGCGCCACTGCTGTAATTTAGATTGGTGATACCACCACTGATGCCGTAGTTATCTTTCACCGGGTTAAGGCCTGGAATGAGATATTGAGCCTGTAAGGCGTTTTCCTCGACTGAGCCCTGGGCGATGGCATTGAATTTATGGCCTGAACGATTAACAGGCACAATATGCAAGCCCGCAAGTCCGCGAGGGCCGGTATCTGTACCGTAGCCGGCACCCAGTGAGTAACGGATACGATTACTTGGTTGTAAGTGCACGTCCATGGGGACATGTTGTTTATCATCAATGATGGGCTTGACGTTGACCGTCTTGAAGTAACCGCTTGCAGCAAGATTTGTATTGAGTGTGGTTATTTGCTCGGTGGAATAGGGTTGGCCATACTGAAACGGCACATAACGGTGAAGTAGTTTTTGTGAAATATAGGTTGGGTCAAAGCGTACTTGGCCAAAATAATACTGTGAACCTGTGTCAAATAACAGAATAATTTTAGCGGTGTATAATTGTTTATCGATTAAAATTTCTGATTTTTCGAAGGTGGCGTGTAAATATCCTTGACTCTCTGCTACCGTAGATAATTTTTCTTTGGCATCTTCATAGTGCGGATTATTGAGAGGTTGCCCTGCCTTTATGGGTAAATCATGCACTACTTGTCTTATTTTTTCGTTTGTTGCGCCTTCCCCTTTAATGTCCACGCTCAGTGTTGTAACCAGCATCTGTGGGCCTGGAACAATATGAATTGTATGATTACTTGGGGACAAAACGATGGTGGGTTTGAAAAAACCATAGGGATACATGGCCTTTTCAATTTGTAGTTGTAGTTCGCTAGGCGACTCGTTAGTCATCGCTTTGTTTTGGTATAGTTCGGTTAGGCGGCGCTCCACGTTCAGCAATACCTCTCCGCCAACGCCGCTAATTTGAAAATTGACAGGCGTCACCGCACCCAACAGAGGGATGCAGCAAAAGATAAGGACAGTGCGTTGGGTTTTTTTTAGCATAGTGGTTCAGCAATGTCCACGGTTGCTAATGCCTTTAGGCGATAAATAAGCTCTAAGGCTTGGCGCGCGGACAGGTTGTCGGCATCTATTTTTGCCAATTCTCTGAGTGCCGCTGAGGGTGGAGCCCCTATCTTGTGTCGAGGAGGTGCTCCTGCGTGGGTCTGTTGCACTTGTTGTAAATGTTGGTTAGCCCGTTTTAAAACGTCAGTTGGGATGCCGGCCAGGGCGGCTACCTCTAATCCATAACTGTGACTCGCCGATCCATGTTCTACTTTATACAGGAACACAATGCTATTGTTTGCTAAGCTGGCTTGCAAATGGACATTACGTATACTAGAAAATTCGTCTGGAAGTTGAGTTAATTCGAAATAATGCGTGGAAAATAGGGTATATGCTTTAACGATATCAGCAAGATGGGCACAGCACGCATAGGCTAGCGCCATACCATCGTACGTGCTTGTTCCACGGCCAATCTCGTCGATTAACACCAAGCTTTGTGGGGTGGCTTGTCTTAAAATGTGTGCGGTTTCGGACATTTCTACCATAAATGTCGAGCGGCCTCCCGCTAGATCATCATTGGCGCCAATTCGTGTAAAAATTTTATCAATGGGTCCTAAACAAGCGGTGTGTACAGGTACAAAACTACCTAAATGTGCAAGTAAGACAATCAAGGCGTTTTGACGCATGTAGGTTGATTTTCCACCCATATTAGGGCCCGTAATCAGTAAAAGGTGTTGAGAAGGAGTGAGTTGTAAGTCATTTGCAATGAACCTTTCTTGCAAAATATGCTCAATGACGGGATGACGGCCACCATGTATTTCAATGCCAGGTTCTTCAACGAGTTTTGGGCATTGCCAATTTAACGATTTAGCTCGTTCGGCAAAATTATTTAATACATCAAGGGTACTGAGGGCTGTCGCTATTTGTGTAAGCTCGGCGATGTATTGGTAAATTTCATTCAATATATTTTCATAAAGCCATTTTTCACGCGCCAATGCTTTGGCCTCTGCTGATAATACTTTTTCTTCAAAAGCTTTCAGTTCTGGGGTGATGTAGCGTTCCGCGTTTTTTAAGGTTTGTTTACGTTGATAATTTAACGGAACTTTTTCAGCTTGGGAGCGTGATAATTCAATGTAATAGCCATGTACGCGATTAAACCCAAATTTTAAAGACGATAGACCAGAGCGTTGTTTTTCTTCTCTCTCCAATGCTAATACTGTTTCAGTCGCATTGTCACTGAGCTCGCGTAATTCATCGAGTTCTTCATCAAAACCACAGGCGATGACACCCCCATCGCGAATGAGCATAGGAGGATTGTCAACAAGTGCTACCGTTAGTAGTTCAAGTAAAACGGGTAGTGGTGTTAGTTGCGTGGTTAATCCCTGCATTAATTTAGTTTTACTGTAGTTGATTGTTGTCTGCAGTTCAGGGAGTAAAGCCAATGTTTGTCTTAGTTGTAATACATCTCGTGGGCGAGCGGATTTTAAGGCCACTCGTGAGATGATGCGTTGTAGATCACAAACCTGTCTGAGTAACGTATGTAGTTGGGCTGATTGCTCTTGTTCAATCAATTCAGTAACAGCAGCCTGACGCTCTTTGATCAAGGCATGATGACGTAAAGGTCTACCTAACCAGCGCTTGAGCAGGCGGCTACCCATGGCACTTGCTGTATGGTCAAGAATAGCCAACAAACTACTGTTGCGCTCGCCTTGATTACTTTCAAATAATTCCAGGTGGCGTTGGGTGGCTGCATCTAATTGAAGGTAATCATGACATTGTTCAAGTGTCATCGTGGTTAAATGGGGGAGTGCTTGTCGTTGGGTAATCTGTAGATAGGCGAGCAAACATCCTGCTGCTTGATGTGCGATAGGATAGTCATCCTCTCCAAACGCTTTTAAGTCATTCACCTTGAATTGTTCACGGAGTAAGCTCTGAGCCCTTTTTAAGTCGAATTCCCAGGATGGGCGAATTTTAATAACGCCATCATGTCGCCAATGGGTGTGTTGAAACGATTCATGCAGCAAAATTTCAGCTGGTTGTAATCGGGTTATTTCGGCAATCAGTTGTGATTCATCATTGATCTGAAGTAAATGAAAGCGCCCTCCACTTAAGTCAACCCATGCAAGACCAGTCTGCTGGCGGCATTGATGAATGGCTAGAAGTAAACTATCTTTCTTTGCTTCAAGGAGGGCATCGTCGGTCACTGTCCCTGGCGTGATGATCCGTGTGACCTGTCGCTCTACGGGTCCTTTACTGGAAGCAGGATCTCCAATTTGTTCACAGATGGCGACTGACTCTCCTTTTTTTATTAATCGAGCCAGATAATTTTCAACGGCATGATAGGGCACCCCCGCCATCGGTATGGGCATTCCGGCCGATTGTCCGCGGTGGGTTAGCGTTAAATCGAGTAAGTGGGACGCACGTTTGGCGTCGTCAAAAAACAATTCATAGAAATCACCCATGCGATAGAGTAACAGCATGTCTGGATGGTCAGATTTGATGCGAAAATATTGCTGCATCATGGGTGTGTGGTGAGTGGACATGGTGTTGTCATCTGTTTTATGTGTCCCGATTCTAGCAAATGTTCACCTGTAAACAAAATATTAAGACATAATGCATTCACTTCGCGTAAAATTTTGTTAAACTTATGGTGGCTTATAATAAAAACAACGAGGGAGATAGGTATGAAACGTTTAGTAACATTGATAGCGATGGCTGTATTGTTGACTGCTTGTGGTGAACAATCGCCAAAACAGCCAGAGGTGAAACAGCAAAATGCACCTGAGCAACAACAGCCTGCAGCTGCACCAAAATCTGATGACGCTGCATCCAAACCTGCTGCTGCCGCAGATCAACCCACTGCAACTGAAGAGCAATCTGCTGCTTCTGCAGAGCAACCTGCTGAAAACGTGGCTGAAAATACTGCTGCAACAGATGGTGCAACGAGCCAAGAGTAATTTAAAAATAACCCCGTATGTCCTTTATATGGGGGTTTTTTTAGTGATTCAGCATGTTACGTGAGCCAGTAGATGCGGTAATAACCTGGGTAGATGGCTATGACAAGACCCACGCAGAGAAACTTGCTCGCTATCTTGAACAGATGGGCACTAGCAGTCCTGAGGCTGCAGCCCCCACTCGCTATAATCAATGCGGAGAGATTCGCTATTGTGTAAAGTCGATATTGCGTTTTGCCCCATGGATTAGGACCATCTATATTGTAACGGATGCTCAAACGCCGCCAATAATGAAACAACTAGCTGGATTACCGCAGGGCGAAAAAATAAAGCTTATTGATCACCGCGATATATTCTATGGTTTTGAGGCGTGTTTACCGACATTTAATAGTTTGACTATCGAATGCATGTTGTGGCGTATCCCTGGCTTATCCGATCATTTTCTCTATCTGAACGATGATTGTTCAATTATTCGCCCAGTCTCTTATGATGATTTTTTTCGTGGTAACCAAGTTGTCCTTTATGGACAATGGAGAACACGGTCAGAAAGAAAGTGGGGTCATTATGTCAAGAAATTTATCGCTTATTTGTCAGCAACGACTTCCTGCTCTCCTTCGCGAGATTTATTCAGAGCAGTATGTGAAAATAGCGCGGAATTAGCGGGGTATCATAAGCAATTTTTTCAATTTCCCCATGCGCCATTCCCCTTGAGAAAGAAAGCATTTGAGGACTATTTTTTAAAACACCCAGAAGCATTATCTCAAAATATACGGTACCGTTTTCGTAGCTATCGTCAATTCGCACCCATTTCATTGATTCATCACCTAGAAATTCAACAAAAAAATGTGGTATTTGATCCGTCACTTGAGGCGATTATGGTCAACGGAGCCTGCCACTCATTGAGTAAAATAAAGCACCGCTTAGCTCGCGCAGATAGAAAAAAAAATGTGGCTTTCATCTGCATGCAGAGTATTGATGAAGCGCCTGTGGCAATCCAAACCATGCTGCTCGAATGGCTCCATCAAAAAATTGAATAGGGTAATTCATCATGACAATTGCAATCTTAGCTACTGGTGATGAAATCATCCAAGGGGATACGCTGAATACCAATGCCCATGCTATTGCCCATGTGTTAAATTCAGAGGGTTTGCCCTTAGGTTTGCATCTGTCCTGTCGCGATAAAGAAGAGGATATGCTGGCTTGCATTGATTTCCTATACCCAAACCACGATATTATCATTTTAATCGGTGGATTAGGGCCTACATCAGATGATCTGACACGCTTTGCACTGGCCCGTTTTCTAAAGACCACGTTGGTTGAGTTTCCAGAGGCGTTAGCTCACATTCAGGTGCGTCTAAGTCGCGCTCATCTTACCTTAAACGCTGGAAATCGTCAGCAGGCATTATTCCCCGCGGGCGCTATTTTGTTACCGAATCCTTTGGGTACGGCAATGGGGTGTTATTATGACTGGCAAAATAAATTGTTTATTATGTTGCCTGGGCCTCCGCGAGAATGTTTGCCGATGTTTAACCACGTGTTGCCTATTTTGCAGCAAACACGACATCATCAGAGGCAGTTATTGAAGTGGCGTCTGTTTGGAGTGGCTGAAGGCGAAATTGCCGAAACATTGGATAGCGCTTTATCCC
>SXGT01227302.1_pt1 | contig 11575 bp, 7 predicted proteins | sample 3176221 | NCBI WGS metagenome assembly SXGT01 (sample SAMN11356862, study PRJNA531348) | freshwater metagenome | isolation source: freshwater sample F1-120 | place: China: Fuxian Lake, Yuxi | collected 2017-12-25
GAAGTGTAGTTGTAGTAGGAAGGGTGTGGTTGTTAGGTGTTCACTCAAGATTGCCAATGACAGCGCTCCGTGTGTTCAAAGTGTGAGATCAAAGAGTGCGTTCAAGATGAGAACGTCTACCTCAACGCCGCCATCCTCGGCATGGAGGAGAAGGAGACGCAGGAGCGCTTCGACGACATCGTGGCGTTCAGCGAGATCGGCGAGTTCATCGACCAGGAGGTCAAGCACTACTCCTCGGGCATGTTCATGCGGCTGGCGTTCTCCGTCGCCATCCACGTCGACCTCGACGTCCTGCTCGTCGACGAGGTGCTCAGCGTGGGCGACGCACCCTTCCGCGCCAAGTGCGTCAGCAAGATCAAGGAGCTGACGGAACGCGGCGTCACGATGCTGGTCGTCAGCCACAGCTCGGAGACCGTGAAGCAGCTCTGCCACCGTGGGATCGTCATCAACCGAGGGAAGAAGATCTTCGACGGCGACATCGACGAGGCCGTCGCCTACCTCGAGAACTGACCGTCCCCGCCGTCCGGTCCGGCGGCCCGCTCCGCGCGCTCGCGACGACGGCGCTTGACGAAGCGCACGAGACGCACGAGCCACCCCTGCGTCACGTGGCGGGTCTGGTCGTGCTGGTCGACCATCACACGGCGGGTGAGGTCGTGCTCGCGCCGGAGCTCCTCCTGCGCCGCGACGATCCTCTGGTCGATGTACTTCGTCAGGTAGAGCACGAGACCGAGCCCGTGCTCGGCCACGTGCTCGCGCAGGGCCTCGTCGCGGATGAGCCAGTCGTGCCGGGTGTGCGCTCCGTCCTCGGCGATCACGCTGTTGCCCTGGGATCCGGTCACCCCCACCCGCTGGTGCCAGTAGGCATAGGGCGTGGGACCGAGGTAGGACAGCGGACCTCTCTGCAGCACCTTGAGGTAGAACGACCAGTCACCGACGACGGGCAGTGACTCGTCGTAGAGTCCCAGCTCCTGGTGCAACGAGCGGCGGTAGAGCAGCCCGATCGGCACGAACCGGTTGAACAGGAGCGTGTCGGCGAGGGTCACGTCGTGCAGCTGCTCCTGGAAGATCTCGCGGCCGGTCTCCTCGAGCCGGTCCCCGACGGAGCGCTCCCACACGATCTCGACCTTGGAGACGGCGCCGTCGGCCTCGGGATGAGCTTCGAGGTGGTCATGGGCGCGCTGCAGGAACTCGGGGTGCCACGTGTCGTCGTCGTCGTGGATCGTGAGGAGCGGCGCGGAGGTGGCGAGGACGCCGGCGTTAGCGGAGACCCATCGCCCGCGCGCCTGCTCGTGGTGGACGGCGTGCACGCGGTCGCGGTGTGCCGCCGGGAGGGAGTCGATCAGCGCGTCGACCGGTCCCGGGTCGCCGCCGTCGTTGACGATCACGCACTCCCAGTCGGCGAACGACTGACCGGTGATGCTGCCCAGGGCACGGTCCAGCAGCAGCGGGCGGTTCTGGGTGCGGACGACGATCGCGACGGCGGGCACGGTCAGGGCTCTCCTCTGCGGGGTCCGCAGGGTCGAGACCCGGCCCTGCGCGTGGTCATCATGTCAGTCCGTGTGCCGGTGGCGCCCCGGGGACGCGTGATCGCTCGCTGCGTCCGCTGACGAACCGGACGACGAGCACCAGTGCCGCCGAGCCCGCGGCAGCCGTCGTCACCACCGCCGCTGCGACGCCGATCGTTCCCGCCGGCGCGGCCGTGAGCAGGGCACCGATCCCGTCGCCGGTCACGCGGTACAGCGAGTTCTCGTAGGCGCCGATGTACTGGCGGAAGGGGCCGAGCACGGCGAGGAACGTCGCTGCGAGCACGACCGCCACGCCGGCCCGCCGGTGGCGGTGCGCCGGCACGCAGCGCATCCAGGCCACCGCGCTCACCGCGATGAGCGCGACGATCGCCACGAAGAGGTACCGACCCTGCATCCCGGCCGTGAGCTGCGTGCGGACGAAGTGGCGCCAGGTGTTGGCGAGCAGCATCAGGACGACGACGACGGGCAGGAGGCTCAGCACCACGGTCTGCAGGCGTCGGGGGTGGCGGGTGTAGGCGTAGCCGAGGACGACGGCGACGGCGAGGACGCTCAGGGTGTCGGTCAGGATCTCCGGCAGCGGGTAGTCCAGCAGCCCGAACTCCCCCCAGAAGCGCACGGAGACGCGCGACCAGAACAGGTCCAGGTACTGGACGGGGTCGGGTCCGGTGCCGGGTTCCCACGGCTTCGTCGGCCGGGTGCCGGCGAGTCCGCTTGGCTGAACGTCGCCGAAGCGGACGAGGTTGCGCAGCCACCACCACCCGCCGACGACGAACGCGAGCGCGAGCGTCGCGACCGCCGTGACCGCCCGGCGCAGGACGGGCAGCTCCCGTGGCCAGACGGTCAGCACGATCGCGACGAAGACGACGAAGGGCAGGGCCGTGCCCTTCGTCAGCAGCGCGAGCCCGAGCGCCGCGCCGAGACCGGCCAGGACACGTCGACGCGTGTCGCCGGTCATCCAGCGCACCGCGAGCCAGGTCACGACCGAGCACAGGGCGATCGTGAGCCCGTCGTTGGAGACCCCGCCGAGCACCTGGGCGAGCTGGGGGACGGCGAGGAGGGAGGCGGCGCCGACGACCCCCGCCCGTGGGGACCCGGTGAGACGCCGCGTCGCGTCCCAGACCAGGAGGGGCAGGGGCACGGCGAAGACCAGTCCGGCCAGCCGGAGCACGAGCAGGGTCAGGTCGGCCCGGGTGTCGTCGGTGTCCGCGGCAGCGAGCACACCGGCGGCGAGACCGTAGTAGAGCGGCGGGTGCTGGGTCATCTGGTCGACCCCGCTGGCCTCGTTGCGCTCGGCCAGCTCGCCGAGGCTGGACCGCTCGTCCGCGGGAAGCTCCCCCTCGTCGCGTGCAGCCAGGACCTCCGGCGCCATCCTCGCCTCGCCCGGCGCCGGCCACGTGAAGCCGTCGGTGAGCCGCAGCGCGCTGTTGAGGTGGGCGGGCTCGTCCGGGACCGTGAACACCGGGGTCAGGACGGCCCACGATGCGCACACCGCGACGAACGCCATCGTCAGGGCCACCAGGGCGTTCCGCTCCGATCGCGACACCGGACCGGGAGTGACGGGCTCCGCACCCGAGGTGGGCGGCCGTGACGGGGAACGCCCGAGTCGTGTGCTTCTCATGGTCCAGTGAGGATATCCACGCCCGCTACGATGGCGCTCCGTAGCCTTCCCGACCGTCTCCGACCGGACGGTCGTCATCCGAAGACGGTGGTCATGCCCTCCTCCCCCGACGCCCCGCGTCCGCGCCTGCTGGCTGTCGGCGCCATCGAGCGCGACAACTTCGGGGACCTGCTCTACGTGCACCTCCTGGAGCACTATGCCGCGCAGAGCCACGACATCAGCCTCGGTGCACCCGTCCTGCCCACCGTCGAGCTCCCGCTGGATCGTGAGGTGCGCCTCTGGCCCGACGAGCTCGACCGGGAGTCCTTCGACGTGGCGTGGACCGTGGGTGGCGAGGTGGGTGGTACTCCCCCGGAGTACGCCTACCTGACGGCCCACGGCACGTCGGCCCACCGAGCGATGATGAAGGCCTCCGACCTCGAGCGGGACGAGATCCTCGCAGCGGCGATGGGCGGCACCATCATCGATCCGCCCTACCTCCCACGCCCCGCGTTGTCCGCCCGGAGCACCGGGGCCCGACTCGTGCTCAACTCCATCGGTCTGTCCGGGATCCCGCGCGAGCCGCTGTGGCGCCGCCCCTCCCTCGAGGCCGCCCTTCGGGAAGCGTCCTTCATCGGCGTCCGCGACCGGGCCTCCAGTGCAGCGCTCGACGACCTCGGGATCGCTCACCGTCTCGCGCCGGACGCCGCCCACGTCGTGGCCCGTGTGCGCCCCGTCGACCGGCAGTCGGACGGTCCGCTGCTGGTCCACCTCTCCCGGCAGGCCTTCGAGAAGGTCACGCCCGAGGAGTGGGCGGAGTCACTGCACGAGGCCTTCCGATCGGTTCCTGGCGAGATCCGGCTCTTCCTGGCCGGTCTCGCCCCCGCGCACGACTCGCTCTCCCGCGCCAAGGACCTCCGCGACCGCCTGGCGAGGTTGGTCGGCACGGGGCGCGCGGTCACGGTGAGCGAGACCAGGTCGGTGTGGGACCGCGTCGAGGAGATCGCCGGCGCGCGAGCGTGGATCGGTGGCTCCCTGCACGGACGGATCATCGCCTCGGCGTACGGCGTGCCGCGGGTGAGCCTCGCCAAGCCGAAGGTCGACGCCTATGCCCGCGACTGGGATCCCGAGCAGCCCTACGGCGTCGGGCCTCGGACGCTCGCCGAGTCGGTGGCTCGCGCACTCGCCACGCCGACGCCTCCGCGTGACGACCTCGCGACGGCGGCCGACGCCAACTACCGGGCGGCGCTCGCGTCGCTGTCCGCGCCCGTGCCCGACGACCTCGAGCAGGCACGTCGGCGAGCTCACCGCGAGGAGCTGGAACGACTGCGGACCCACGCCCGTCGCCTCGACCGCCGCCTGGCCGCCCGGACCACGGAGGTCGACCGGCTGCGCGGCGAGGCCCGCCCCGGCGCCGGCCACGACTGACGTCGGAGCCGGCGTCAGTCCTGACCGGGAAGGAGCCGCCGCACCCGGCGAAGCAGGCCCCGGACGCGGCGCAGGACTGCACGCACCACGCGAGCAGCGAACCGTCGAGCCCGCGGCAGGCCCCCGTCGCCGCGCCGCTCGAGCTCCTGCGTCGCCCGGCGGTGCCCGGCTGCCTCGGCGCGGTAGAGGTCCCGCCAACGGGTCGAGGCAGCAAGGTGCTCCAGCTCCAGGGGGATGACGATCCGGGCGACCTGCTCGGCGTGGATGCGCTCCTCGGCGCCGTAGCCGTGCCACGATCCGGTCAGCGCCGGTTCCAGCCGCTCCGGCCTCATCGCGCGTCCGTGCTCCACCAGCTCGCGCAGGGAGGTCCACAGCCGCGGTTCGTGCTCGAAGCCCTCGCCGGGCTCCTCGTCGGGGTGCCGCACCACGTACAGCGCCTCGAGGTGGCCCGCCCGCAGGAACCGGTAGTCCCGCATCCCGTGGTGCCGGGGGCTCGGGTTGAGGGTGGTGCTCGCCTCGTAGGCGCGCCCCATGTGGTCGATCTTTCGGCTGTACTGCTCGTACGTGCGCCACGGCAGGTGGAGGACCTCGATGGCGTGAGCCGGGTCCGGGGCGCCCATGCTCGGGATGTCCACCCCGTGGTTGCCCTGCTGCACCCTCACGCCGGCCCGCCCGACGTGGATGACGTCGCTCGTGGGGTGGGCGTGCAGCGCCACCGTCTCCATGAGGGTGGCCTCCTCGCGCAGGTCCCGCCAGACGAGGCGCTCGAACGCCGCCCCGCGACGCGCGGGGACTCCGGTCAGGTTGGTGACCGGCACGGCGAACGACCCGATCCCGGTGGGCGTCGCACGCAACGCGTCCCGCAACGTCAGTGAAGGGTCGACGGCCACGAAGAACTCGTCGGCGTCGGCGTTGACGACCCACGTGGCCCCGTGCTCGGTCGCCGCGCGCGAGGCCATGGCGGAGACCACCTGGCTCTGCTTCTTGTCGTGCTCCAGGTAGTCGTGCAGCTCCACCCGACCCGTCCCGACGTAGTCGGCGAGGATCTCGCGCGTCCCGTCGACCGAGCCGTTGTCGGTGGCGATGATCAGGTCGACCCCCTGGGCGAGGTGGTGCTCGATCATCGCAGCGACGACGTCGGCCTCGTCGCGCACCATCAGCGTCATCACGATCGTCGGTTCGGTCATGTCAGGGCCTCTCACGGATCGCGTCGAGCGCGTCGTCCAGGAGCACACGCGCGCGGGCGTCGAAGGAATGGTGCTGGGTGACGCGATGGGCCAGGCGCGCCAGCTCATCCTCCTCGGGCCAGTGCGGGCTGTTCGGATCGAGCAGCTCGCGGAGTCGCTCGACCGAGTTGTAGGCCTGGACCTGTGGTCCGAAGAGGTCGGCGAGTCCCGGCACGCGGTCGCTGATGACGCGCGCCCCGGTCGCTGCGGCGTCGAACAGCCGGTTGGAGAAGAACCCGTTCTTGGCCATGTCGGCCCAGTGGTCGTTGAGGACCACCGCAGCCGACCCGTACGCCTGCGGCACCGCGTCGTTGTGGATGCCGGTGCCCTTGACGAACCGCGGCTCGATGAACTGCTCCCACCCGTCGTCCCCGTAGACCTCGGGCTCACCACCCGCGTCGATGACGTCCTTGACGATGACTCGCGGGACCCCGCGGGTGCGCCCCACGAACAGGACCCCCTGCCGCTGCGGCCCTCGGTCGACGCCGGGGTGGAACTTCTCGACGTCGGTGGCCTGCAGCAGCGGCTCCACGGCGACGCCCCACCGCTCACGGACGTCGCGCGCCCACCCCGCGCCCGCGGCGTAGACCTTGGCGAAGCCGCAGGTGAGCTCGTGGCGGGTCACGAGGTCGGGGTGACTGATGATCCACAACAGGTTCACCGCCCCCGGCTGAGGGACGTACTCGGCGAGGCCGCGCAGCGTCAGCGTGACGTCGTCCCACGCGGCAGAGACCCGGTTGTGCGACGGCTCGCGGTCGACGACGACGTCCTGACCGAGCCGGCGCAAGGCGTCGGCCAGCGACTCGGCGAAGAAGGTGTCGCCCCACATGTCTCCGAGGAGGTCACCCGTGGCGGCGGACTTGATCGCCCATCGCAGTCGCGGCCTGGGCTCGGTCACGTCGATCGGCTCGCGGCGAGGGGTCAGGACGGCCCGCCCCGTCCACAGGGGGCTCGAGGGCCACCGGATCCGCTCGACGCGCTCGAGCGCGACCGGTCCTGCGTCGAGGATCCGTCGGTCGTCCAGCTCCTGCAGGGCCGCGGACCAGCGTTCGGCGAAGCGGTCGCGGTTCGCGTCGTGGTGGTCGCCGCGACCGATGGAGCGGCTCTCGAAGTGGACCACGCGCGAGTCCGTGCGGACGCGCAGAGGCGCTCCGGTCAGCTGTGTCAGGCGCAGGCAGAAGTCGACGTCCTCCATGCCGTTGACGTAGCGCGGGTCGAATCCGTCGAGCGAGGCCACGTGGTCGGTGCGGACCGCCAGACAGGCTGCGGTGACGGCGGCGAACGGGTAGGCGTCGACCTGGGGACCGACGTCGATCGGATGGACGCCGCTGAGCAGGTGGCTCGGCATGGTCATCCCGCCGAGGAAGACGGTCCCGGCGGTCTGGACGGTGCGATCACCGTAGAGCAGCAGCGGCTGGACGCCGGCTGCTCCTTCGTCGAGTGCCTCGAGCAGCGGGTCGAGCCAACCCGCCTGGACGGACGTGTCGTTGTTGAGGAAGACGGTCGTCCGACCGCGCGCCACGGCCGCGCCCAGGGTGGAGCCCAGGGCGAAGTCGGTGTTGCGCGGCACGCGCAGGACCTCGACCCGGGAGTCGTCCAGGAAGCAGGCGGCCAGGATCGACGTCACCGGGCGACGCGAACCGTTGTCGACGACCACGACACGCACGTCGTGCTCGCCGCTGGTCTCGAGCACCCTTCGAACCGCCGTGAGGGTCATCTCCCAGTCCTCGTACGTGGGGATCGCGACCCCGACGTCCGTCGAGGCGGGAGCGAACCGCACGAGGTGTCGGGAGCGGGCGGCGTTGGCGGTGGCCCTCAGGTCGTGCTCGTCGGGATCGACGCGGCCGGCCCGCGCGAGAGGCTGGGCGAGGACGACGCACGACGCACCCGCCGCGAGACCGATGAGGGCCTCCTCGACGAACCCGCGGTCGAGGTCCGCCCTCGGGAGCACGGCACTCGGACCCTCGGCGCGGAACACCACGCCCGTCCCTCGCAGGTCCTCCACCCACAGCGCGTCCTCGGTGCGCAGCCACGGCTGAGGCACGCCCTCGGCGACCGCTGCCGCCGCAGGTGCGTCCGGGTGCAGCCGCAGGGCCGACGCGGCCGTCGCGACGAAGCTCGCGTCCCACCGGTCGCCGGGCGACCATCGCGCCCACAGCTCGGGACGGACCTCCTCCAGCAGACGGTTCACCACCGAGCCGGTCGTCTCGCCCGGCCTGCGGGCGACGAGGTCGAGGCAGGCGGTGTCGTCGACGAGGTCCTGCAGGTCGGGACGCCGAACCGTGCCGACGTCCTCGATCACGACGACGCGGAGGGCGTCGACGGCCTGGCCGATGACCGTCGTCAGGCCGTCGAGGCCCGCGACGAGGTGGCGCTCGTCGACGACCACGAGGCACGACGTGTCCTGCGCCGGTGGGGAGTCGACGTGGTGGTGCTTGCCGAGCACCGGACCGCGTGCCTGCAAGCGGTGCAGGCCACGGTGGTAGTTGCCCACCCGGTCGCGCGCGGCAGCCTCCGCCACGGAGCGGTCGACGGAGGGCACGCCGCTCGAGGAGGGGGTCGTCGACGCGGGACCGGCGTGCTCGGTGAAGTGGCGCAGCAGGGAGAGCGGCCGCTCGCCCTCCAGCTGGGTCAGGTACCGCTGCCCCCAGAAGTGCGGCGCGGCCTGCCCCAGCTCGCCTCGCGAGACGAAGTCGAGCAGCTGGCTCGCCGGACGCCCACGCCTGGCCTGAGAACGGTCATGGGCCCGGTACCACTCCGGCTCGAAGAAGGGGTGGGGCGTCCGTCCGTCGACCTCCCCGTTGGAGACGAGGTCGTCGAGGGCCGCGGGCGAGGACAGGAACGGTGGACCACCGACCTGCTGCTGGTAGAACTCGAGGTCGATGAGCTGTTCGTCGTGGACGAGGCGCGCCGCGTCGGTCAGGTCGCGGCAACGGGCGAGGTAGCGTCCCCAGGAGGTCTCGTCGGCACCGAGCATGAGCGGCAACCGGCCCGTCCGGGCGAGGCGGGTGAGGGCCGCGAGCCAGTCGCTGCCGGCCTCCGTGACCACCTCGAGCGCGTGCTCCTCCGGCACGAGCCGACTGGGGCCGCCGAGGAACGCGGCGGTGTCGGCACCACGCGTGACCCGCGCCAACGCGTTGCGCACGCGCAGGGACTTCGCGAGCGAGAAGTGCGCGCCGGGCACGTCCACGAAGGGGGTGGGCACCACGCCGAGCCGCCAGCCCGAGGAGAAGTAGTGACGAGCCGCAGCGGCGTCGTCCTCGAAGTGCCGGCCCACGAGCATGCCGTAGTGGGTGGCGACGACGGGATTGGTCCCGCGCCGTTCCCCGCGCCGGTGCGGGGTGGCACCGAGGGCGAACAGCGGCGCGGCCCGGTGGCTCCGGGTCGCTCGTCGTGCCAGGTCCTTCACCCGACTGGTCAACAGCTCCCCCTCGTCGAGACACGGATTCCGGTGCTGATCATAGGTGAGGGGTCCGTGGTTCCTCGTGCACCCGTGCGGCGGCAGTGACCATCACGGCACTGCACGCCGCGACGGCGACCACCGCGGCGGCGAACCAGACGGTCCAGGACGAACCGTCGGCGACGCCGCGCAGCAGGGCCGCCCCTGGGTCGCGGTCGGCCCACGTCCGCCCGAGCGTCCATGCCGTCGCCGTCACCGACGCGGCGACCGTCGTCAGGAGCACGGTCGCGAGCAACGCCCTCCCGGTCCTGCGGGACAGGCGACGCGCGACGACGTGGTAAGCGCTGCCGACCGCGACGGCGAAGGCTGCCACGCCGCTGTACAGGTACCGTCCCTGCACGCCCTGGAAAGGACGTCCGGTGTCCCAGTAGATGCCGTGCGCGTTCAGGATCACGGTCCCGGCGACCGCTGCCGGGTAGAGCGCCAGGACGAGCAGGAACCACCGCGCGCGCCGGTGGGCGAACGCGACGACCACGACCACGGCCAGGACGGCGGTGAGGGCCCACGGGACGACCTCGGGCAGGGCGACGTCGGGGCGGCCGCCCCTGCCCCAGAACGTGGCGTTCAGACGACCGAGCGCGCCCACGAGGAAGTCCGACAGCGAGTACCCGTCGACCGGGGTGTCGGACCGCTCGCGCGATCCGAGCCGACTCGGCTGCACCGTCCCCAGGGTGAGGTAGTTGCGGACCCACCACCACCCGCCGATCCCCAGGCAGAGCACGGCAGCCGCCCCCGCCTGGATCAGGGTGCGCGCACGATCACCTCGACGTCGGACGAGGACGACGACGGTGAGCACGGCCACGACGGGTGCCAGGAAGAGCGCGAAGCCCTTCGTGAGCAGGGCGAGGCCGTAGACGGCCCCCGCGGCGGGCAGGAGCCAAGCGGCAGCCGCCGGGTCGCGGGCGGCGCGAACCAACAGGTACAGCGTGCCCGAGCAGGCCGCCACGAGGAGCGTGTCGTTGGAGCCGTAGGCCCCCGCGTTCGTGAAGAAGGGGATGGCGAGGACCGACGCCCCTCCCACGAGTCCGGCCCGCTGGTCGCCCGTGGCCCATCGGACCGCTCCCACCACGAGCGCGACCGCCGTGGCGAGGAGGACCGCCGAGACCGCTCGCATCACGAGCTGCGCGCGGTCCCACGAGAGATCGCCTCCTCCTGCTGCGCCGACGACGACCGCCACCAGCCCGTAGTGGGCGGGCGGGTGCTGGAGCATGAAGTCGGGGACGTCGGAGGCCTCGGACGTCCCATCGAGGAGGGGCCCGCGCTCGGTCGGGGAGAGCGGCGACGACCGGTCGCGCTCCCCCGGCACCGCCGCACCGCTCTCGCGGACGGCGTCCCATGTCGACTCCAGGACCATCGCCTCGTAGGCGGGCGGCCACCCGCCACCGTCCACGAGCCGAGCCACCGAGTTGTGGTGCCAGGGCTCGTCGGGCCCGTCGAACGCGGGGAGCAGCATGCCCCACGCCAGGGTGACGACGAGCACGACGCCGGACAACGCGGCGACCGAGACCTCGTACGCACCCCACGCACGGCGTCGGGTCGCGGCAACGATCCTCATGTCCGGGTCAGTCCCGCTTGCCGTGCTCCAGGAGCTCCAGCAGGTAGGTCCCGTAGCCACTCTTGACGAGGGGCTCGGCCCGCTCGCGCAGCTCGTCGTCGGTGAGGAAGCCGTTGCGCCAGGCGATCTCCTCGGGGCAGGAGATCTTCAGTCCTTGCCGCTTCTCCACCGTGCGGATGAAGTTCGAGGCGTCGTTGAGGTCGTCGAAGGTCCCCGTGTCGAGCCAGGCCGTGCCACGGGGCAGGATGCTGACGGTCAGCCGCCCCTGGTCGAGGTAGATGCGGTTGAGGTCGGTGATCTCGAGCTCGCCGCGGGCCGAGGGCGCTAGCCCGCGGGCGTGGTCCACCACGTCGGGTCCGTAGAAGTACAGGCCCGGCACGGCGTAGTTGCTCCGCGGCTTCTCCGGCTTCTCCTCCAGCGCCACGACCCTGCCGGCGTCGTCGAAGTCGACGACGCCGTACGCGCGGGGGTTGGAGACGTAGTAGCCGAAGATGGTCGCGCCGTCGACGGAGTCGAAGCGGGCCAGCTGGCTGCCGAGCCCCGACCCGTAGAAGACGTTGTCACCGAGCACCAGCGCGACGGACTCCTGGCCGATGTGGTCGGCACCGAGGATGAACGCCTGAGCCAGTCCGTCCGGCGACGGCTGCTGGGTGTAGGTGATGGAGATGCCGAACTGGCTCCCGTCGCCGAGCAACCGCCGGAAGCTGTCCGCCTCGTGGGGGGTGGTGATGACCAAGACGTCGCGGATCCCCGCCGACATCAGGGTCGACAGCGGGTAGTAGA
>SXGT01341693.1_pt1 | contig 11575 bp, 10 predicted proteins | sample 3176221 | NCBI WGS metagenome assembly SXGT01 (sample SAMN11356862, study PRJNA531348) | freshwater metagenome | isolation source: freshwater sample F1-120 | place: China: Fuxian Lake, Yuxi | collected 2017-12-25
CAAGCGGCTCGCCACGTCCGCCGCCTGCTCGTGCGTCAGGATCTTGCCTTCGCTGCCCGGCGCGGTGTCGCCGAGGCGGGCCAGGATCTCGCGGCGGCTCGGCGCCCAGGTGCCGACCTTGCCGACGGTGATGCCGGCGGCGTGGTTGGCGAGGCGCAGGCTCTCTTCGAGCCCGACGCCGCAGGCGCGCGAGTACGTCAGCACCGACACCACCGTGTCACCGGCACCGGTGACGTCGAACACGGCTCGCGCCTCGTTCGGCTGGATCTTGTGCGAGCCGTCGCCGGTCTCGAAGAAGATGCCGTCCTTGCCGAGCGTGATGACCGCGGTCTGGATGCCGGTGATCTCGCGCAGGCGCCGCGCCGCGCGGTGCATGTCGTCGGTCGTGCGGATCGACACGCCGGTCGCCGCTTCGGCTTCTTCGCGGTTGGGCGTCAGCAGGTCGACGCCGCGGTAGATCGAGTAGTCCTTGCCCTTCGGGTCGACGACGACGACGCCGCCCTGCGACTTCGCCGCGGCGATCGCCGCCTGGATGATGCGCGGCGTCAGCACACCCTTGCCGTAGTCGCTGAGCAGCACGCTCTTCCACGGGAACGGCCGCTGCTCGAGCAGCGCCAGCATCTGCGCCTCGGCCGAACCGGCGACCGGGGCTCTGCTCTCCTCGTCGACGCGCAGCACCTGCATCGTCTTCGCGACGTAGCGCGTCTTGCGCGTCGTCGGCCGCGAGCTGTCGACGACCAGCGCCTGCGTGTCGATGTCGGCGTCCTGCAGCAGCTGGCGCAGCGTGCGCCCGCCTTCGTCGTCGCCGATGACGCCGAGCACCGACGTCGAAGCGCCGAGTTCGCGCAGGTTGGCGGCGACGTTGCAGGCGCCGCCGAGCAGGTAGCGTTCTTCGCCCGCCTCGAACACCAGCACCGGCGCCTCCGGCGACACACGCTGCGCCTTGCCGTCGGCGTAGCGGTCGAGGATCAGGTCGCCGACGACGAGGATGCGCGTCGTCGGCAGTGCGGACAGGATCTCGGCGAGACGGCGGTTGGTGGCGGCGGTCATCAGCGTGGCTCCGACAGGCAGCCGCGGGCCTCCGCGGTGCACAACAGGGCCTGGTGCAGCAGCGGCAGCACGATCTCGTGCATCGCCAGGATCGACTTGCCTTCCTTCGGCGGACGCTGCACGACGTTGGTGAACGCGCGGTACTGCTGCAGCATGTCGAAGTTCGCGGTCAGGAAGTCCTGGCCGAGCTGGCCGCGGTTGCGCGCGATCGACACCGCCTTCAGGAACACCTCGGGCATGATCACGGCCGAGCCGATGTTCAGCCACACGCCGTGCTCGAGGCGGCCGACGGTGTCGGCGAACGTCCAGAAGTCGCGCTGCGTCGCGGCGCCGAGCGCGGCACCGTCGAGCTCCGGATCCATGTGCGTGATGTCGCAGCCGAACGCGACGTGGATCGTCGCCGGGATGCGCAACCGAGCCGCTTCGGCGAACACCGACAGATGGCGGTACGGCAGTTCGTCCTCGAGGATCTGCCGGCCGATCGCCTCACCGAGCCCTTCGTTGCGCTCGCCGGCGCGCTTCGTGGCGCCGTTCAGCCCGGTCATCGTCTCGCGCCAGAAGCCGAACGATCCGTCGGGCAGGTTCTGCGCGACGTCTTCGCTGGTCGCGCCCTGGTAGGCCGTCTCCCAGTCGTGGATCGCCGACGCGCCGTTGGTGGCGACGTGCGTCACCAGGCCGCGGCGCATCAGGTCGATCAGCAGCGGCGACAGGCCGACCTTCAGCACGTGCGCGCCGAGCGACACCCCGACCTCGCGGCCCTGCTGGCGGGCGGTGACGACGCGATCGACGACCAGCTTCAGCGCCTTGCTGCCGTAGATGTCCGGCAGCGCCTCGAACCACCGCAGGAAGCCGTCGACCGGCGGCAGCACCTTGGCGAAGTCCTCCTTGCGCACGAGGTTCTTGCGTTCGGCGAGCGGGCGGATGCGCAGCGGGCGAGGCGGCGGAGACGAGTTCGGATCGGCCATCGGCAGCCCGGCATCGTGCAGGTGCAGGCGGTGCCGGTCCAGAGTTCGGCTCGGGTGGCTGCCGGTCGCGTGCGATTTTCATCGGACGGTCCCGTGGCAGTGCTCCGGCGCCTCGCCGGAGGGCGCCCAACAGCGCCGCGACGTCGAAGATTCTCCGGTCGGCTGTAACCGGAAGGGCGGAACCCGACACAGAAGAGGTCGGCGCCGGGGTGCGCCATACGAGGAACTTCACGGTGCTACCATGCCGACCATGCTGGACGCGACGCCGGTCACTGCCGAGCAACTCTTGGCCCTGCGCGAGCCGGGCTACCGCCATGAACTCGTCGCCGGGGAGCTGCGGCGCATGAGCAATGCTGGCTGGTGGCATGGTGCTGTGGCAATGCGCATCGGCGCCCGCCTGGAGCAGCACGTGGAGTCGCACCGACTCGGGCTCGCGTTCGCGGAGACCGGCTTCGTGCTGGCGCGCAACCCGGACACGGTGCGTTCGCCCGACGCCGCATTCGTGCGGAGCGAACGCCTGCCGCCGGCAGCGGGCCGCGGCCACTGCGAAGGCGCGCCCGACCTCGCGGTCGAGGTTACGTCGCCGAACGACGGTTACGACGACGTGCACGCCCAGGTGCGCAGCTGGCTCGCGCACGGCGCCGGCGAAGTGTGGGTCGTCGCCGCCGGGCCGCGCCACGTGGTCGTGCACCGACAGGACGGCACGTCGATGGTGTTCGGCGAAGGCGACGTTCTGTGCGGCAGCCGCGTGCTGCCCGAGTTCACGATCGCCGTGCGCGAACTGTTCCCCGCGATCGGGTGAACGACGCGCAGAGGGCGGCAACGGCCAATCCGTTCGCCGCTGCCGCTGAAGATTCTCCGGTCGGCTGTAACCGGGACGCTGGCACCCGACACAGAAGAGGTCGGCGCCGGGGTGCGCCAGACGAGGAACTTCACGGTGCTACCATGCCGACCATGCTGGACGCGACGCCGGTCACTGCCGAGCAACTGCTGGCTCTCGACGAGCCGGGCTACCGCCACGAACTCCTTGCCGGGGAGCTGCGGCGCATGAGCAACGCCGGCTGGTGGCACGGTGCCGTCGCCGCCGCGGTGTGCGAACACTTGCGACGGCACGTTCGCGAACTCCGGCTCGGGCTCGTCCTCGCCGAGACCGGTTTCGTGCTGGCGCGCAACCCGGACACGGTGCGTTCGCCCGACGCCGCGTTCGTGCGGAGCGAACGCCTGCCGCCGGCAGCGGGCCGCGGCCACTTCGAAGGCGCGCCCGACCTCGCGGTCGAGGTCACGTCGCCGAACGACGGTTACGACGACGTGCACGCCAAGGTGCGCAGTTGGCTCGCGCACGGCGCCGGCGAAGTGTGGGTCGTCGCCGCCGGGCCGCGCCACGTGGTCGTACACCGACAGGACGGCACGTCGGTCGTGTTCGGCGAAGGCGACGTGCTGCGCGGCAGCATCGTGCTGCCGGAGTTCGCCATCGCCGTGCGCGAACTGTTCCCCGCGATCGGGTGAGCTCGCGCCAGCGGCGTCGACCGGAGTCGACGCCGCGCCAACCACGCTTCCAAGGAGACGACGCAGCGGGGCCGGACGCACTGACCTCGCGGCGGATGGGCCCCGCGTTGCGGCGTCCAGAAGATCCTGAGGCTGGTCGCCCAGGGGCGAGCAGCCTCAGCGGTAGACGATGCGCAGCTCGAGCACTTCGCTGACGCCCTGCGTCTTGTCGAGCACCAGGTCGAAGCGCACCATCGTCGCGTAGTCGCGGTTCAGCGACGTCGGGCCCGCGGCGAGCTTGCTGCGCCACGGACCGATCGAGCCCGGCGCCACGGTGCCGGTCAGCGGATCGAAGCGGCCGCCCTGGAAGCGCAGCTGCACCGGACCCGCCGGATCGTCGGCGGCGAGCGGCGACAGGCTCGCATCGTCGCTGAACAGCACCGGCAGGCCGTTGATGCGCACCAGCAGTTCGTAGCGCACGTAGACCGGCAGGCCCGGCGACGACGGCAGCAGCCAGATCGAACGCGAGCCGGTGCGCGCGTCGACATCGGTCAGCGTGCCGGTGTTGGTGCCAGCCGCGAACGCCGGCACGCCGGTGCCGGTGAACACGATGCCGCCGAACGGCTGCTCGATGCGGTAGAAGCCGTTCGAGCCGGCACCGGCTTGCGCCTGCACGGAGATCGTCTGGGTCAAGATGCCGCCGACGCGGCTGCCGAGGCCACCGGACGTGTCGACGGTGCCGGCGAACTGCACGAGGCCGTCCGCCTGCAGCAGGACCGAACCGCCCGAGCCGCCACCGCCCGGCGACGAGATGCCGTAGTTGGAGTCCTGGACGGACGGCGACGCGAAGGGATCATCGCCCAGGATCAACACGCCGTTGCCACCGCGTGCGCGCAAGGCCGCACTGCTGGCGACGACGAGGTTGCCGCCGGCGCGGATCGCCAGCGCACCACCACCACCGCTGCCGGCGTGGCCGGCGAGGAAACGCTCGCCGACCTGGGTCGCCGCCGACCCCTGCAGGAGCCCGAACGTGTGCGAGCCGCCACCGCCGCCACCCGAGCCGCCGACCAGGAAGTGGTCGAGCGAGCGGTAGCCGACCGGGGCCGGCTGCGGCAACGGCAGCAGCGGGAACACGTTCGCCTGCGGCACGGGCGCCGAACTGAACGGTTGCGAGCCGACGCCCGAGCCGATCACCGGCAGCGTGGGTCCAACCCCGGCGAGCATGTAGCCGCCGCCACCACCGCCGCGCGAGAATGCCGCGCGCCAGACCAGGATGAACTGCGTCAGCGCCGTGGAGTTCAGCCCGGTGCTGGGCGCCAGCGGCGAGCCAGCGCCGCCGGTGCCGATGGCCTGCGCCAGGTAGGCGTGCGCCGTCGGCACACGCACGTCCTCGCCGTTCTGGCCATTGTTGAGGAACACCGTCACCCCGCCGACGACCTGCGTCGCGGGGCCGTTGCCGTCGCACTCGTTGCCGCCGTTGCCGCCGCGGCCGCCACCCGGACCACCCGGCCCACCGACCTGGCCCTGGGCCAGCTGGTTGAAGGACCCACGCGCGTTGAAGTTGGTGACCCGCTGGCCGTTGCCGAGGCCGACCTGCCCGATCAGCCCCGGCATGTCCGCCGCCGACACGTCGATCGTGCCCTGCACGTCGACGCGACCGCGCACGAACAGCTGCACCGGCGCGCTGCCGACGAAGCGCACGGTCACGCCGGCCGGCACGACGAGGTCGGAGAAGAAGAAGCGGCCGTCGGTGACCACTTCGCTCTGCCCGGACAACGTCGCCGAAGCCGGGATCGTCTGGCTGTCGGTGTTCCACTCGAACACGTTGTTGCCGAGGCTCTGGCCGAACGCCGCGTCGAACGAGCCGTGCCGGCCGTCACCGCCGATCCGTGCCGGCGACACCGCGCCGCCGCTCCACGTGTCGCCGGACGCGGCGAGGTCGCGGTTCGTCGGCAGCGAGAACGACTCGATCAGCTCGCTCTCGGGCAGCGGCAGGCCGAACTGCACCTGCAGGCCGTTGCTGGTCGCCGCGAAGCCGGCGGCGCCGAGCTGCACCGCTTGTGTCGCGTAGCGCGCGCCGAGCAGGCTCGGCGAACCGGGCAAGGCGATGGACTGCGTGACCGGCAGCGTCGTGCCGAGCAGCGACAGCACCAGCGGCTCGACCAGCAGCGGACACGTCTGCACGCCGACCGGCAACGGCAGCGGCAGCGGCACGCCGGCGAACTGCGCCGTCGACAGGCCGAGCGCGGTGACGTTCAGGTTGCCGTTGTTCGGTCCGGTCACCTGCAGGCGGTGCACACCGCCGAGCAGCGACTGGTCGCCGGGCACGAGGCCGATGCGATAGTTGGCGACCGCGCACGGGGTGCCGAACGCGAACGCCGCCGGCGCCGGCGAGGCGACGTAGCGCCAGGCTTCGATCGCGCCGCCGTAGTTGGTGACCAGCAGCATCTCCTGCCGCGCCGCGAACCACGCCATCGCCGTGCGATCGCTCGGCACGAACGCGCCGCCGATCGCCTGCGGCACACCGAAGCCGAGGCCGTCCCACTCCGTCGTCGCACGGTTGGCGAACGGCTGCAGCAGCAGCGCCTTGCCGCGCCGCGCGTCGAACGCGACCTCACCGAACTGCGGGCCGCTCGGCTGCGTGGTCAGCGGCGTCCACGCCGAGCCGACGAGGCGGCGCACTTCGTAGCCCGGCAGGCCGCCGAGGTGCAGCTGCACTTCGCCGCGCACGGTGTCGGCGACCAGCTGCGCCGTCGGGGCGGCGAACGACGGCCCAGCGGCCCAGCCGTTCGCCGTCGAGAAGAACCAGGTCTCCCACGCGCCGGGGCCACTCTGCCCGATCAGCACGGCGCGATCCTGGCCCGGCACGCCGACCATCGCCAGCGACCCCAGCGACCCAGGCGACGTCGGGCTGACGAACTGCTGCCACAGCAAGCCGTCGAGGCTGGTCCAGGTGTCCGTCAGCGGGCCACCCGCGCCCGTGCCGCCGAACACGAGGAAGCGTTCGGTGCCGAACGTCGCGACGGCGGGGTTGTCGCGCCGCGGGAAGCCGAGGTTGACCGCGCGCCAGGCGACGCCGTCGAAGGCGAAGTCGCTGGCGCCCGGGTTGGCGGCATCGCCGCCGACCAACAGCACGTCGCCGCCGATCGGCAACAGCGCGAAGCCGGTGCGCGCTGGCGGGGCCGCGGCAACCTCGATCGATTGCCAAGGGGACTGGGCAAGCAGCGAGGACGCCGCAATCAGTGCGCAGACGCTGCGCACGAGGCGGTTGCAAGGAACGACCATGGAACTCTCCGTTGGCGAGAGGGGGCAGGCAGCGGTTCCCACGCCGGGCCTGACGTCGAGGGGACTCCGTCAGGGGGATGACCCGGGTGGACGATCCCGTGCCATCGGCATGTTGGATCATGTCGCAAATCTGTCAAGCCCCGCGGCAAGGCCACCTCGCGCGAGGCAGACCAGGCTCACTGCGGCGCGCGCGAGGGACTGCCACCATCTACGAGGCCGCGGCGCGGCAGCTCGGCGAGCACGCGGCGCTTCTCGTCGTCGCGCATGCCCCACCATCCGGCGATCTCGGCGATCGTGCGCTTGCAGCCGGTGCACAGGCCGCTCGGTCCGTCCATGCGGCAGACCTTGATGCACGGCGACAACGGCGGTCCCGCGACACAGCGCGGATCACGCGGGTTCATCGCGTGCTGCTCCGCTGCGCATCGGTGCGCGGGTAGACGCCCTTCGACTGCAGCAGCGCCACCAGCAGGTCCTGGTTGCCGGTCTCACGCGCGAGCTCCACTTCGGCGTCGGTCGCACCGACCAGGTGGAACACGTCGACGCGACCCGACGGCAGGTCGAACGACGACGCGTAGTGCTTGGGCTGCTCGACCAGCAACCAACGGATCGCCGACTCGAACGCCGGCGTGATCGAACCGTTCAGCGGGATGCGGTTGCCGTACTCGAGCAGCTCGGCGCCTTCGTAGGTGCCGACGGCGACGAGCAGTTCGTAGGCCATCAGGTTGTGCAGCAGCGGCACGGCCCAATCGGCCGGTTCGCTGGTCTCGATCGCGAGCTCGAAGCCGAGCCCGGAGAAGCCCGAGGGATCCTTGCCGGGCACGTCGAGGTTCCACGGGTTGCTGAGCCCCGAGGTCACGTAGAGCCACGACGCGCGCTGCGCACTCGGCGGGCACGCGAACACGCCGTGGTTGAGCCAGCCCGGATGCGGCTGCTTGCCGTAGCGACGGTAGACGCTGTCGCCGGCGGTGTAGACACCGTCGCCGAGCGCGCCGAACAGCGCCGGATAGACGCGGTCCTCGCGCTCGGACCACACGTTCTCGAACCACTGGGCGAAGGCCTGGTCGGTCATCGGGGCGAACACGCTACCACAGGCGAGCGCGACTGCAGCCAGCCGGTTGCCGCCTGCACGGCGTCGATGGCACCGTTGGAATCGCTGCAGCGAACGGCTACGGGTGCCGGCGATGAAGCGCAGCGACAAGGCGGCCCGCATCCAGACGATCCTGGACGAGCACTTCCCCTCGCCGCCGATCCCGCTGCAGCACGCCGACCCGTTCACGCTGCTGTGCGCGGTCGTGCTGTCGGCGCAGTGCACGGACGAACGCGTCAACCTGGTGACGCCGGCCCTGTTCGCGCGCGCGGCGACGCCGGCGGCGATGGCGGCGCTGCCGGTCGCCGACGTGCACCAGCTGATCCGTTCGTGTGGCCTGGCACCGCAGAAAGCGAAGGCGCTGGTCGGCCTGTCGCAGCGGCTGGTCGCCGAGTTCGGCGGCGACGTGCCGCGCGACCTCGCGGTGCTGGAGACGCTGCCCGGCGTCGGCCACAAGACGGCGAGCGTCGTCATGGCGCAGGCGTTCGGCGTGCCGACCTTCCCGGTCGACACGCACATCCATCGCTGCGCGTGGCGCTGGGGCCTGTCGAACGGCACGTCGGTCGAACGCACCGAGCGCGACCTGATGCGCACGTTCCCGCGCGAACGGTGGAACGACCTGCACCTGCAGATCATCTGGTTCGGCCGCACGTTCTGCTCGGCGGTGAAGCACGACGTCGCCGCGTGCCCGATCTGCTGCTGGGCGATGAGTGCGGTGCGGCAGCGCGACGAGGCGAAGCGGCGGGCGCGCTGAGTTCGCGCGCGTGGGGATCGCTGCCGGAGATTTGCGGGCAGACTGCGACCGAGCGATGGCGAGCGTGCACGGAAGCCTCCGCGCACTTTCGCGCGCGGAGGAAGGACCTTGCTACCATGCCGATCATGCCACTGCCGAACGTCACGACCGCCGACCAGCTGCTCGTGCTGCGCGATCCGGGTTGGCGCCACGAGCTGTGGCGCGGAGCACTACGGCGCATGCGCTTCGCCGATGCCCAGCACGGCTGTGTTGCGGCACGCATCGGCGTCGCCGTCTTCCAACACGTTGACGAGAACCGCCTCGGTTGCACGTTTGCTACCGGGACAGGCTTCGCGATCGCCCGCGACCCGGACACCGTGCTGGCCCCCGACGTCGCCTTCGTGCGGCGCGATCGCCTGCCGCCCAAGGGTCACCACGGGTTCTCCAAGGCCCCCCAGACCTTGCCGTCGAAGTGATCTCGCCGGATGAGCTCAGCAGCCACGTCGCCAGCAAGGTCGCTGCATGGCTGAGCCACGGCTCGCAAGAAGTATGGGTCGTCGATCTGCAGCGCTGCACGCTGGCCGTCCACCGCGGCGGTGCTTCGACCCGAACCCTGGAGCAAGTCGACACACTGCGCGACTCCATCGTGCTGCCGAGCTTCACGCTCGAGCTGGCGGACCTGTTCGACGACTGACCGAGACGCCGAAAACGTGCGTCCCCCGCGCCGGTTCCGCCTCAGCGCCCGGCGACCTTCGGCAGGCGCAGCGTGCAGTCGCCGACGATCGACCAGAAGTAGGCGCGCTTCCTGCCGATGTCGCCGCCGACCTCGTCCCAGTTCGCCGCCTGCGACTCGAGTTCGAAGTAGCGCTTCCACGCGTCGCCGATCGTGCCGCCCTTGCCGAGCACTTCGGCGAACTCGCGCGGCTCGTCGTAGAAGACCTTGGCGCGGCCGAGCATCGCCACGCACTCGCTGAAGAACAGGATCGCCTCGGCGTGGCCGAACTTGCCGTACTCGGGATCGTCGTACGACAGTTCGCTGCGCGGCGGCGACAGCGCTTCGCAGCCGGTGTGCACCAGCAGGAACGGACCGCCGTTCGGTTGCTTCTCCGCCACCGCGCGCCAGAAGACGTGGTCGGCGCGACCACCGCGATGGTCGCGCCAGCTCGGCACGAAACGTTCGCCGTCCTTCACCCAGTGCCACGGCAGGCCGAGTTCGCGCTGCAGTGCGTCGGGGTCGGTCGCCGCGAACGCCGCACCCCACGGATCGCTGTGGGCGCGCAGTGTGCGCAAGACCGCGGGGCGCTGTAGCCAGCGGAACAGTTCGAGCAGGTCGGCTCCGGTGTGTACGTCGTAGCCGGGCTCGGCAAAGTTGGCCCACGCGGGATCGGCGGCGCGCAGTGCCGCGAAGCCACTGCCGAGTTCGTGGGAGATCGACGCCGGGCGGTGGTGTTCGGCGGCGCGCCGGGTCGCAGTGCGGAAGCGGTGGTTGCGCTCGAAGTAGCGGACCAACTGTCCGGTCTCCTGGGACGCGAAGGCAGACCAGCGCGGCGGGCCTGCGGTCACCTCGCGCTCACGCGGCTGCCACGCATCGTCCGCGTCGAGGTCGACAGCGGCCTCAGGCCACCAGCCGAGCCCGCGGGCGTCGATCCGCGAGACGGCGATCTCGGGCAAGGCCATCGGATTGCCGCGCAACCGTTCGGCGACCGCTACTTCGTGGTCGCGATCGTTCGGATCGAGATGCAGCGTGAACGCGTCCCGATCCGCGATCGCTCTGCCGTCGCGCACGTGGAACACGTCGGCCACGGCGATCTCGCCGACCTGCAGCGCCTGGCAGGCACCACCGCGCTCCGGCACCGTGGCACCGAAGCTCGCCCACGCCGAACGCAGCGTCGAAGGCCCGGGCACGTAGCAACGCTCCCAATCCCCGTCGAGGTCGGCCAGCACGAGGTCGCAGCGGTGTGCGACGACCTCCGGCACCGCGCGCACGTTCGTCGTGCTCGCGTCGATCGCGATCGGCTTGCCGTCCTTGCCGGGCAACTGGAGCACGTCGTTGCGACGCCAGTTGCACGTGCGCACGAGCATCGCGTCGGGGAAGTGCCCGACGAACACCGCGGCTTGCATGGGCGCCACCGCATGCAGCCGCTGGAACAACCGACGGATCGCGAGCACCGTGCGGCCGTCCTGGTGCGGCGGGCCAGAGTGCACGTCGACGGTCAGCAGCAGCACATGACGACCTTCTTCCGCGATGTCGCGCGCGAACTGAAGCAATGGCAGGCGCAGCTGGTCGACCTTCCCGGAATCCACGGGGTCGAGTTGCCACAAGCGGCCCTCGACCAACACCACGACCAGCGGCCCGCCCGCTTTCCCCCGCTCCTCGCGCCAGCGCAGCGTGCGAACCTCGGCCCGACCGTCCCCGTCGAGGTCGAACGGCGCGAACGACTCGACCACGTCCTCGAGCGGGCTCTGCGCGCCAGCGAGCGCACAGCAAGAGGCGGCGAGCACGAGAGCGAAGGGGCGCACCATGCCGCGAACGCTACCACGGGCACCGGCCCGCCAGCCGCGGCCGCCTCTCAGCGCGCGCGCGGTTTGCCCTTGCCGGCCTTGGCGAGCTTGCCCGCGTTCGCGGCCGGCTTCGCCTTCGCGGCCTTCGTCGCCGCAGCCTTGGCCGGAGCCGCACCGAACACGTGCTCGAACACCTGCTCGAAGCGCTCGACGAAGTGGATCTCGAGCCCCTCGACCAGTTCGGGCTTCAGCTCCTTGGCCTCGGCCTCGTTGCCCTTCGGCAAGAGCACGCGCGACAGGCCGAAGTTCTTCGCCGCGAGCACCTTCTCGCGCACGCCGCCGATCGGCAGCACTTCGCCGACGACGGTCAGCTCGCCGGTCATCGCCAGGTCCATCGGCGGTGCAGGCGGCGCACCCGACGCGTCGGGTGCGGCAGACGCTTCGGGTGCGGCCGGTGCGTTCGGCGGC
>SXGT01705339.1_pt1 | contig 11575 bp, 16 predicted proteins | sample 3176221 | NCBI WGS metagenome assembly SXGT01 (sample SAMN11356862, study PRJNA531348) | freshwater metagenome | isolation source: freshwater sample F1-120 | place: China: Fuxian Lake, Yuxi | collected 2017-12-25
CGACAGCCCCATCAACGCCCAGCGTGCGGCAGCGGAACAGCAGGCGGGCGCACGCCCGACACAGGTAGGCCAATGGCGCTTCACCTGCCACGGCGCACCTCCAGCTCCAGTCGGTACGGCCGGGGGGACGCGACCCCAGCCGTACCGTCACGCCCCCCGAGCAAGAGAGCGGTCAGAACCTTGCCCGGGGCGGTCAGGAATGGGCTCGTGGCCCCACGGCCCGCCTCCTGTGGAGGAATCAGGAGGCGGGCCAGAGAACCCGCTGGATGTGGACAGCGGGCGTACAGGGTGTTCACGCGGCACCTTCCGTTTCCGCGGCCAGTGCCGGCCAGTAGCGCGGCTCGCGTTCGATCAGCCAGGCGCGGCGCCCTTCGGCGTGCGCGATCCTCCCCACGGCTCCGGTCCCGGCGAACGGATCGAGAATGACATCGTCTCGGGCGCTGAACAGCAGCACCAGACGGCGCACCAGCTCGTCAGGAAACGCGGTCGGCTCTCCGCGCTTCGCCTTGCCGGCGGGCAGGAGCCACACGTCCTTGAGCCACTCGATGGCGCCCTCGCCTTCCCAGGCGCGGCCCTTGCCCTCGATCCGACAGCGCCCCTTCGCGGCGAGCAACACGCGCTCGTGCGTCGGTCGCAGGTAGGGCCGGGTGGGCGCCCCGATCGCGGTCCCGTAGGCGTGTAGCCGTCCCTGCTTCCCCTCCGGCCAGGAGCCTTTCGCCCATACCAGCGGTTCCAGCATCTCCCAGCCGGCCCCGAGCAAGTGCATCTCCGCCCATGCCGCGAGCGGGTAGGCGCGGTGTTCTGGCGTGCGGATCGAGGGCGGCAGGTTCAGCGCCAGCACGCCGCCAGGGCGTAACACGCGCTCGCACGCAGCCAGCACCGTCGCGAGGAAGTCCAGGTACTCGCCGAGCGGGCGCCGATCGCCGATCCCGCCGTCGCCATAGTCGAATCCGACGTTGTACGGCGGCGAGGTCAAGACGAGCTGCACGCTGTCACCCGCCAGCGTCGGCAGAATCTCCAGACAGTCACCGCGGAACAGGCTCACAGCGCGTCCCCTTCCCGCTCAGCCAGCACCAGGGCCTCTGCGGCCTGGCGGTAACGCCTGCCCCAAACCCGCAGCTCGCCGCGGGGAATGCGCCCGTAGCCGTCCAGGTCGCCGCGTTCCCTGGCTGCCCGCGCCCGCATCAGCGCATCGGCAAACAGCGCACAAGCGACGTAGTAGCGCGCTTCGAGCCGCTCCCGATCGGTCAGCAGCGCGGCGATCTGTTCCCGCGCCAGGGCGAACCGATCAGGAGGCACGGCGGGCGCCCCCAGCCGCTTCCAGCTCGGCCGGCTCGATCGCGTCCGCGAGGGCCTGTACCGCCTGGCGGATCTCAGGCAGGAACTCGACCGAAAGGGTGATCCCGCGGCGCGTCGGACACAGCTCGCCCTGGATTTCCGTCCACTCGCGAATCGAGAGGTAGTCGCGCCCCTTGAACCGGGAGACGGCTGCGCGTACCACCGTCCCGAGGCGCCGCTCAAACTCGAACACCACCAGGTCGCCTTCGCTCTCGACCATCACAGCACCTCCCCATCGTCATAGATCGCCATGGATTGCCCCGTTGGCTCTCTTTCACTTTCCTGGCAATCAATGGATTCCCTTGGCAACCTTTGATCGGTTTGGCAATCTATGGAGCGGTTCGGCAGCCGCCACCACCACTTGCCGTCCTTGCCGTAGCCGTAGCGCTTCGCGTCCACGCCGAGCCGCGCCCGGGCTCGATGGAGGGTGCGATCGGACACTCCGGACGCCCGCGCTTCGACCATCACGTCTTTTGCGAGCCGATCCCCTTCGCCGAGTACTTCCCGAAGGAATCGGCACGCTTCGTCAAGCGGCCCCTGTTCGTCACTGTCGGCCGACGCCGCGGAGAGCAGGGTGTTTGCCGTGTGATCGGTCGAACCCTCCCAGGCGACCCGCGCGACTGCGTTCTCGGCGCTCTCCAGCCGGTATGCGAGCGAATCCGCCTTGACCGCGAGGTTGCACTTGACCACCGCCAGGATTCTCCGCGAGCTATCGTCGGGATCCTCCGCCACCAGCAGGCCGGACCGCGCCGCGCCGATGATCCCGATGGAGGCGCCCCCGCGGTACTTGGCGTTCGTCCCGCCGCTCTTGTTGAGGTGGCGCACCACCCACATGCAGGCTCCCGACTCCTGAGAGAGCAGTGACAGCCGGGCGAGTACGCCCCTCACGTCCTGGTCGCTGATCGCCTTCACGTCTTTGGGTAGGTACGCCATCAGCGGGTCGATGATGACGAGCTTCGCGCCCACCATCCTGATCGCCTCCGCAATGTTCTCCAGGTCCGCGAGTGTCGGAAGTCGCGGTGTTCGCTTCTCAACCCGCTGCTCGCCGCGCAGCTCAACCTGGACCTCGACCACGAAGCGCAGCGCCACTATCCGGGATACGTCGGCCCCAGCGGCATCCAGGCGAGGGCGGATCGTGTCCGCGGGATCGTCTTCCGCCGATAGGATCACCACGCCCGCCGGCCCATCTAGCTCGCTCCGGCTGCCATCAGGCATCGCCCTGCCGGTGCTGATCCTCGCGGCCACGTCGAGAGTCACGGTGCTCTTACCCAGGTCGGGATCGCCGTCCAAGATGGCCAGCTTTCCCAACGGCAGGCGCCCCGGCCACAGCCACCGCACCCGCTCAGGCTCAACGTCCGAAAGTCGGATGATTCCCGCGGGGCGCGCTTCGCCGTCGAGGCCGTGCGCCGTCCCATTGCTGGGCGGTGCTTCTGGTGGAGGTAGCACCGCGATCGACGAGGCCCGCGGGGCGAAGGTGCCGCAGACGAACGCCTGCCCATCGGGGTAGTCGCCTTTGAGAGTGCAGCCTTGGCCGTGGCGCGGGCAATTCATCACGCCGCCGACCTCCGCCAGCCAGCCAGCACCAGAGCATCAGGCGAGCCCATCCCACGGGCGAGGACCACCGGGTAAGGCCCTTCGCAGACGTGCAACTCGCCGAGCGCCTCGTCAAGAAGCACCCCGTCAAAGGCCCGTAGCATGGGAAGGCCGCACAGGCATTGAATCGGGACTGCGAGCGGCGCCTCCGCTGTCACACAACGGCAGCAATCAGCCTCGCAGCTCGTGCTAGACTGGTAGCGAAGGTAGCTCATGAGCGTCATCCTCATGGGTATCCGAGCGTCGGTCCCCGCCAGGGCCGGCGCTCATTCGTTTGCCGTCTGATTCCGCATCTTCCTCTGGCTCCGGGCTGAGGAGGAACAGCCAGAGCGAACGCCACGCTGCAGCCTGCGCTGGCGTTAGTCGGGAGGAGACGGGCGAGGTGATCACTCCGACCCCGCACCCACAGGCAGTCTCGCCATCCCGATCGCCGCGCGACCTCTGATCGGGGCGACCAGGCGTTCGCCCAGCGCTTCCTCAATGAGGATGGCGGCCTGGTCCCTGATGTCCCGTCGCTCCCGAGCCGCCAACTCTCTGATGGCATCGAGCGCGGAGTCAGACACCTCAACGTAAAAGCGCCCCATAGTGGCCCTCCCTGCTCTGGGGCCACTATGGGGCGCTTTAGTGTCCGTTTTTGTTCGCTTATCTCCCGGGATCGATCCTTCTTCGGTACTCCCCCCAGGAAAGACCGTATTTCGACATGTATCCCCAGAAGGCCGTCTTCTCAATGGGCATCAGTTTGACCAATTTCGCAACAGTCAAGCGGCCTCGCGTTTTCGTTCGCCGGTATGCCTCGGCTGCTTCTTGGCCACCGCCCACGAACTCCTCCAGAGTCTGGTACTGGCCGGATCCGTAAGGCCGTGTGCCCAGCTCAGCCGAACGCCCCTGCAACTTCGCCTCGATGAACTCGATGTATGGCTCCAAGCGCTTACGCTCGTCGGGCGTCGCTCCCCTGTAAACGTAGTAGGGCTCGCCATCAATCCATCTCGCATCGGTACGCTGCCCGCTCCAGAACCGGCGAATATACACAGGGGGGAGCACTTCTGGGTTGAATTTCGGGCAAGCTACGCGGGCCACGCCGTAACAGACGAGCCGGGCAGCCATCCCCTCCGACATGAGTTCACGAAGTTCGGCGTGCCTTCCGAGGGCAGTCACCACTTTCTGGATGTAGTCTCCCGAAACGTCGAACCAGAGTCCTGCAAGCCGACTGCCGCGTTCATCTAACCTGACGGCCGCTTTCGCCCACTCGATCGCCTGCGAATAAGACCGAGCCGTCTGGGGATGGGCCGTGAACGCCTGAATGAACGCTTCGGCGAATGGTTCATAAAGCTCGTCGAGCCTGCTGGATGCGCCCACCATTGCACCTCCTACATGGTGCGAACAGGGCCGGGCTCCGCGGTGTAGGCCGCGAACTTGCGGGCGCTGATCAGGCGCCACCCGGCCACGCTAGAACAAGTGTACTGCCCGCCCGAACGGCTCAGCGTATCGAGCGCATCACGCCGCGGCGTCAGCGTCGGTCCAGCGCAACACGACCCGTGATTGTGTAGCCAACGTGGCCGCATTGACGATTTTCTGTTCGATCAGCTCATCCACCGACCGGAAACCCCCGCTCTCCTCACGATAGCTGATGATGCGTTGCGCGATCACCGGGCCGATCCCGGGCAGCGTTTCCAGCTCCGCGGCACTGGCGCGATTGATGTTCATCGGACCGCGTTCTGGCGCCGCGCTGACGCTGACACCGGGCGGCGGTGCGATCGTCGCCACCGGCACCACGATGCGCTGACCGTCCTTCAAAGGCGCGGCGAGGTTCAGCGCGTTCGGATCGGCGCCTTCCGCCGGACCGCCGGCCGCGACGATCGCCTCCTGCACTCGCTGGCCATCGCGCAGCGCGTAGACCCCTGGATTGCGAACCGCGCCGCTGACGTGAACCAGGAACTCAATTGCAACGGTCGGCCGGGGAGTGGGCTCGAGGATCAGCACCCCAGCCTCGGAAGCGGCGTCCACGCGGGGGGTGCTCAGGCTTCCATCGGCGATCGGGCGGGTCGCAAATCCCGCCCCATACCCAACCGCGACCAGCAGTGCGCTGGCGGTCAATAGGAGTTTCGGATTCGCCACGAGACGCTCGATCATCTCCGACCATCACCCGGAGAGGGATCGCCAGCCTACGGGTCTGACGCCGCAGTGCAAGGATACCCCCGAGCGTGCTCGCTGTCATAGAGGCGCGGCCCACGAACCCGGACGCCGAATCGAATCCCGCCTCAAGCGCGAATGCGAGCGGGACTAGAGGCGGCTCACCAGCACGCTGCCGAGGGAGACCAGCACGAACACGATCGCCAGCCCAACGGTGAAGTTGAACAGCGTACGCTCCACCCCGCGACGGGTGCGGTAGATCGAGGAGTCGGAGGTGAATGTGGCGCTGAATCCGGAGCCGCGGCTCTGGAGCAGGATCACGAAAGTGAGCACGATCGAAATGATGATCTGCACGACGTTGAGGTAAGTTTCCACACTCGCTCCTGAACTTGCGCCGTCAGCAGTATAGCAAGCCGCTTCATAGCAAGCTGCTAGGTGGTGACGGCCGCCTCCGCGGGCTCGCCGGCCCCGATCTCTTCCGCCTTTTCGTAATAGAGGCGCATCAGCACCCGCGACACCTTGTCCGGGTCGTGCCGCAACGGATTGGCATCATCCACCACGTCCGCAAGCACCAGCCGCGCCTCGTCGTCCCAATCGCGATTGGTCGGCTGCACCGCGGAGACGCGCCATTCGCTCGGGATGTTCTTGGTCAGATTGTTGTTCGCAACCACGAAGTGAAACGGGTTAGCGCGCAGGTGGCCGCGGAGCGCCCGCACGTGATCGACCACCGAGAAGCCGTCGGTCTCGCCACGCTGTGTGGCGACGTTGCAGACGTAGACCTTCAGCGCGTCGCTCGCCATGATCGCTTTGGAGATGCCCTCCACGATCATGTTGGGCAAAACGCTGGTGTACAGGCTGCCCGGTCCGACCACCAGAATGTCCGCGTCCAGAATCGCCTTCACGGCCTCCGGGTACGCCGCCGGATGCTCAGGCGTCGTGTACAGACGCTTGATCGGCACCGTCGCCCTCGAGATCTCCGATTCGCCGCGCACATGCGTGTGGTCGTCCAGTTCGGCGCACAGCGTGACGTTGTCGAGCGTGGAGGGCAGGATCTGGCCGCGTACCGCCAGCACCCGTGACGACTCGCGAATCGCCTCTTCAAAATTGCCGGTGATGCCGGTCATCGCCACGATGAACAGGTTGCCGAAGGAGTGGCCCTCCAGGTCCGATCCCTTGCCGAACCGATACTGGAATAGCCGACCCATCAGCGGTTCGGCCTCCGCCAGCGCCACGATGCAGTTGCGGAAGTCGCCTGGCGGCAGCACTCCCAGGTCGCGGCGCAAGCGGCCGGACGAGCCGCCATCGTCGGCCACGGTGACGATCGCGGTAACGTTCGAGGTGTACTTCTTGAGCCCGCGCAGCAATGTGCTGAGGCCGGTGCCGCCGCCCACCGCGACGATCTTTGGGCCGCGGGCACGGTACCGGTAATTGTAGATCTGGTCCACCAGGTTCCCGCCGTGGGGCGAGACGGTGTCAAGGACCGACTTGTTCAGTCTCCACATGGCGATGAACAGCAGCACCGCGCCGGCCGCAATGAAGATGCCGGCGCGCGCCGGGCGCGGCAGGAACTGCAAGGTGACATCGCCGACCTCCGCGGGCAGATCGACGGTGCGGTAGAACTCGACGAACAGGTACGTGATTCCCACGCTGAGCGCGATGAGCGCGACGAGCAGCAGCGCCACCCAGCGCTTGAGGTGCATTCCCGGATAGAGAAGTTTGAAGAGTTGCAGCATGGTGGCCGAACGTTAGCGGACGTCGAACAGGCGCGCACCGATCATGCTCACGATCGTGACCGCGAGCGCGCCGACGAACGCGCCCCCGAAGCCCGCGACCTCCACAGCCCCTCCTCCAGGCAACACGGTTGCCAGCCAGAAGACCAGCGCGTTGACCACCAGCAGAAACAGTCCCAGCGTGAGCAACGTGAGCGGTAGGGTCAAGAGTATCAGGATTGGACGAACCACCGCGTTGAGCAGGCCCAGGACGATCGCGAAGATAATTGCGCCAACCACACTCTCCACCCGTAGGAGCGGCGCGAAGAGGTAACTGGCGATGAGCAGCGCGGCGGCGGCCATCAACGCGCGGAGCAGGAAGTTTCGCATGGCTGGCCCACTCCCGCCCCGTGGACGCTCGGTCCACGTCCTGGTTGCCCGAGTGTATCCCAGCGCTTTATCCGCTATCAACGCGCCGGGTACGCAGTGAGCGCCGTGGAGCGGCTGGTACAATGAATGTCCTGACGGGGGGTACATGATCGGTCGCATCGCGCAGTTCTGGGGGTTGGTGCGCGAGCTCGATCTCCGCCACGTCCGCGCCGATCTAGAGCGTTTGCCGCGGATCGCGGTGCGCGGCAACCCGGGAAGCGGGCGTCACACCCTGGCACGTTCGTTGTTTGGGAGCGGTGCGGGCGAAGCAGTGTATGCGGTTCTTCCCGCGGCGTCCGACGATCTCGAAGCGTTCGACCTCTCCATCCTGGTGCTGGACGGGCGAGAGGCTTCGAGTTTTGAGATGCGCCAGGCGGCCGCCGATCTGGCCCTTCAGGGACCGTTGCTGGTGGTCATCACCCATGCTGACGAAACGCTGGATCTGAACACGCGGGAAGAAGTGCGAATCGCGGCGACCACCGCGGCCGGGGCGACCGGCATCTGGATCGACGCCCGAGATCACTCCGCGGTGCGCTCGCTGATCGGACCGGCGGTGGTGGACTCGCTTCCCTCACTGACCCTGGCTCTGGGACGGTGGGTTCCCGCGTTGCGTTCAGAGGTCGCAACCAGGATCATCCACGACGCGAGCCGGGTCAACGCGGAGTTCGCGCTGATGTCCAACCTTCCGGCGGTGATCCCGTTCGTCGGCGGGGTGGTGGGCGACGTAGCGGACCTGTTCGTGCTGACCAAGAATCAGGCGATGCTGGTGTTCAAGCTGGCCGGCGTGTACGGGCGGGACCTGGGTAACGTCCCGATACTGGCGGCGGAGATTCTGCCGGTCGTGGGCGGGGCGTTCCTATGGCGGACACTGGCGAGGAGCGCGGTGGGACTGTTGCCCCCGATGATCTCCGCTCTTCCCAAGACCGTGGTCGCCTTCAGCGGCACGTTCGTGGTCGGCGAGATGGCGCGTTTCTACTACGAGCGCGGAACCCGCCCGCCAGACGCGGCGATCGCTGGATTCCAGACCGAGGCGTTTCGATTCTACGGCCGAGTTGCCGGACGGATCGGGCGGGCATTGCCCGGCCCGTTGCGCCACCGGGCCAAGGGCGATGCCTGAGCGTCCATCTCGGGAGTTCCTCGACTCCGCTCGCTGGATCGGGATCGGTCTGGTGGTGGGATTGGCGCTCACCGCGATCGTACTCGGTCCAAGCGCGGCGGCCGAGCTAGGCGCCCGACCACTGCCCACCGAAGCGCCGTCTCTGGCGCTGGCGTCTCCGCGCAAGGCAAACACCGCCCAGACAGCCACTTCGTCTGGCTCCGCGGGCTCAGCCGCCATCGCGACCGTGCCCGCCGGTTCCAGGTTCACCATCACTCCGCTTCCGGCCAGCACCCCGATCAATCCGCGTCCAACCGCGCTTCCGCCAGCAATCCGACCCTCCGCGGTAGCGGTTGCGTCCCCCATCCCGCTTCCATCGGATGGCGTGATCGAGGACGCAGCGCTGCGCGATCGCGTGCTGCGGGCCATCGGTTCGCTCGATGGCGTGGTTGGGATCGCGATCAAGGATCTTGAAAGCGGGCGCGGGGTGCTGCTCAACGCGGATGAGGAGTATCCGGCGGCGAGCATTTACAAGACCACGGTGATGTACGAGGTGTTCGCGCAGCGCGAGTCGAAACGGCTCACCTTCGACGAGCAGATCACGATCTCGGAGACCGCCGAGGCGTTCGATCTGGGTGGCGGGTGGCCGGCCGGGACGATCATGACGATCGGCACCGCGCTCGAGCGGATGATCACCATCAGCGACAACACCAGCGCGGTGATGCTGCTGGAACGCATCGGGATCGGACCGCTGCGCGCGGATCTGGACGCGCTCGGGATGCAGCATACCGCCATCTCAGAGGCGCGCCTGACCACTTCCCCGCGAGACATGCTGCGCCTGCTGGAGCCGATCGCCCGCGGTCAGGCAGTCAGCCGCCAGGCGAGCGCCGAGATGGTGCACCTGATGCTGCGTCAGCAGATCAACGATCGCCTGCCGGCCGGGCTGCCGCCCTGAACGCTGGTGGCGCACAAGACCGGCAATTGGGGCACCGCGGTGCACGACGTGGGGATCGTATACTCGCCCCGCAGCACGTTTGTGATCGCGGTGCTCACCCGCGACCTGACCGATCCAACCGCCGGAAGCCAGGCGATCGCGGCGATCGCCCGCGAAACGTACGACCACTTCCAGCAGTCGCCAGGCGCGGGCAATCCGATCGCGGCCCCGCCCGGCGATTTCCCAAGCTACTACAGCGAGCCCGCCATTTCCTATGAGGACGACTCCGAGGACGAGAACGAGGCGTCTGACGAGAACGACGAGTCCGAGGACGGCGCCGAGAACGAGGACCCCAACCCGGACGAGAACCTCGAGGACGGTGAGCAGAGCCCTGAGAACGGGTCAGCCACCGAGACCCCGGTTGGAGAGCCCACCAGTGACGTCGAGGAGACGCCGAGCGCGTTCGAGACCCCCGACGCCGTCGAGCCCACAGCATCCGAACCGGTCGAGCCGGACCCGCTGGAAGACGACGGGCCAAACTTTGAAGGCGATACGGTCAACCCGGAAGGCGCTCCCGAGTCCTGACCCCGACCACCCAGACCGCCATGAGGAGTTGAGAGGCGGCCTTCGCGGTCGGCGCCTCGGTCACGATTCGCCGGTGGTCTGCCGTCCCATCAGCTCCGCGAGCGCCTTGAGTGGCGGCTGCCCCTCGAAGAGAATGCGGTACACCTTGCGGGTGATCGGCAACTCCACCCCGCATTGCTCCGCGAGCGCGAGCGCGGCGCGGGTTGCCGGGACCCCTTCCACCACCATCCGCGTGCTTGCGAGCACTTCGGCGAGCGCCGCTCCGCGCCCGAGCTGCTCGCCGCACCATCGATTGCGGCTGTGGCGGCTAGAGGTGGTCGCCATGATGTCGCCCACCCCCGCCAGGCCGGCGACCGTGGGATACTGGCCGCCCTGCGCCGCCACCAGACGCCCAAGCTCGGCCAGAAAGCGGGTGGTGATCGCGGCCTTGGCGTTGTCGCCGTAGCCCAGCCCGTCACTGATCCCGGCGGCGATACCGATGACGTTCTTGACGGAGCCGCACAACTCGACCCCGATCACGTCCGGATTGGTGTAGACCCGGAACGTCGCCGCGTTGAAAAGCTGTTGAAGGGCGAGGGCCACGCTTTCGTCGAGACAGGCGACGACCGCGGCGGTCGGAATGCCACGCCCCACCTCTTCGGCGTGAGTCGGGCCGGAAAGCACCGCCACTCGCCCTGCTACCCGCGGTCCCAGCTCCGCCTCCAACACCTGGCTCTGGCGCAGCAACGTTCCTGGCTCCAGCCCTTTGGTGCCGTGGACCAGCAGAACGTCTGGGCCAATATGCGGAACGAGACGCCGCGCCAGTTCACGCATCGCGGACGAGATCGGGGTGGCCACGATCACTGAGCAGTTGTGGACTGCGTCCTCGAGGTCCGCCGAGGCGCGCACCGACGGCGGCAGCGCAACGCCCGGCAGATAGTCCGGGTTCTCGTGGCGGGCGTTGATCACCTCCGCCAACTCCGGACGCCTGGCCCAGAGCGTGACCGCGTGGCCCTGGCGCGCCAGGTGAGCGGCGAGCGCGGTGCCCCAGCCCCCGGCGTTGAGTACGGCAACCTGTTTCGTCGTCGACATCGCCTCCCTATAATGCAGCAAAGGCGTGAAACGGAGCGTCAGCGTGTTGGTGGTCCCGTATCTCGTCGCGGCGCTGGTCGGCTACCTTCTGGGGGGCATCCCCACCGGGATCGTCATCGCCCGGGCGCGCGGGGTGGACCTCACCCAGGTTGGCAGCAAGAAGACCGGCGCCACCAATGCGCTGCGGGCGCTTGGGCCAGCAGCGGGCGCCGCGGTATTTCTGGGTGACTTCCTCAAAGCCGTCGTCGCGGTGGCGCTGGTGTCCTGGCTGTTCAACGATCCCTGGGCCAGCGCCATTGCCGGCATCGCGGCGGTGATCGGCCACGGCTTCTCGCCCTACATCAAGTTCCAGGGAGGTCGCGGGGTCACGCCCGGGCTGGGTGGGCTGATAGTGATATCCCCGTGGATCTTCCTGGTCGCGCTAGGAACTGGGGTGCTGATCATCATCGCCACGCGCTTCGTGTCGCTCGGCTCGATGCTGGGCACTATCGTGGGCGCGTCCGTGCTGGTCTTCATGGTGGCCGTCTACGGATGGTCGATCGCGTACGTGCCGTTCGCCCTGGTCGTGGCGGTGTTCATCCTGATCAGCCATCACGACAATATCGGTCGTCTCTTGAAGGGCAGCGAACGCAAGATCGGCTCGTCCGCGCGGTAGGGGCATGGCAATGGCCGCGACGGGCGCCCGTCGCG